>Ga0210398_10000108_pt1 | contig 102176 bp, 88 predicted proteins | sample IncBWC4OmetaG_FD_161047 | JGI IMG/M metagenome (GOLD analysis project Ga0210398, IMG submission 161047) | Forest soil microbial communities from Barre Woods Harvard Forest LTER site, Petersham, Massachusetts, United States - Inc-BW-C-4-O | ecosystem: Environmental > Terrestrial > Soil >... | reverse complement strand
CCACGGCCGTCGCGTTTCGCCCCAGTATCTACCAGTTCTGTCGTGATGGTCATCATGCCGACAGTTTATACTGTCGCATGGCTCACGAATAGGAGGTCCTCGGCCGGACGCTTACATTGATTTCGACGCATCTGGCAAGACTACCATTGCGGACTTTGCGTGAAAAAATATTCTGCTGCTGTGGAGGTCAATAGCCACTGGCCACTTCACGAATCAAAAGCATGGCTTGAATGCGATCTGGATCTTGGATCGTGCTTTGTATCCCAACCAACATCCAGTATGGTCCATGCCCCCAACGTAGCTTCTGCTGCCTCGTTGGTCAAGATGCAGCCTAACAAATGAACCCACGAGCCAAAACCAAAGCACGGTGACCTTGGCAAGCCCCTCGACAGGCTCGGGGCCTTGAGCTTGTCGAAACGGCGCGCCGCCTGCGGCAGCGAGGCGAGAGGCCACAGGCGTGAGGTGAGAGGAATCGGATTTTTGCCACGAAGGATCACAAAGATCACATAGCAGAAGCACGATAGATCCGATGCCTGTTCTTTGAGCTCCTTGTGCTCTTTTGTGGCTAATAAGCTACACGTATGTAAATCAAACCGGCCGCGTCGCTCAGATCGCCTATCCCAATGGCCAGTCGCTTCGTGCCCTTGGCGACCTTGGTGTAAAAAGCGCCTTTTTTGGCGTTTGTGATTTGCGCGCGTCAGCGCGCCTGTTGTTCAAGCATGTCTTGGGCTGGTTTCAAATCCGGCTTAAGCCGCAGGGCGGCTTTGAACTGGTCAATGGCGTCGGGCTGTCTTCCCGGCATTTTGAGCAAGGCCATGCCGAGGTTGTAATGCGCACTCACCGAATTCGGGTTGAGCCGCAGGGCGGCTTCGTACTGGTCGATCGCCTCGGGCAACCGCCCCGGCAGCGTGGACAAAGCATTGCCGAGGTCGTTATGCGCTTCCACCAAATCAGGATCGATCTGCAGGGCCGCTTGGAATTGCGCGATGGCATCGGGCGTCCGTCCTGGCAGTCGGAGAAGGGCCGAGCCAAGGTTAACGTGCGTTTCCACGGAAACTGGGTTGATCCTGAGCGCGGCTTCATATTGGGCAATGGCGTCCGGCAACCGTCCCGGCACGTCGCGCAAGGCATTGCCAAGGTCATAGTGTGCTTCCGCGTAATCCGGTTTGATCCGCAGGGCCGCTTCGTACTGGGCCATGGCGTCGGTCGCCCGTCCCGGCATTTTGAGCAAGGCGGTGCCAAGGTTTTTATGGGCTTCCGCATAACCAGGTTTGATCCGCAGGGCGGCTTCATACGCGGCAATCGCGTCGGGCACGCGACCCGGCATTTTGAGCAACGCATTGCCAAGGATAAAATGCATTTCCGCTGAACCAGGATTACTCCGCACGACGGCTTCATAATGGACGATGGCCTCAGGCAACCGCCCCGGCACGTTGAGCAGGAGATTGCCCAGGTTGCTATGGGCGCGCTCATTGTCCGGGCACTTGGCCGCGGTGTCGCTCCAAATGGCCAGTTCACTTTCATAGTCCTGGTTGCGCTGCACGGTTGCGCATCCCAGCCCCACGGCCACGACCGCGCACAACATCAGGCTGTGCCGGCCGATTAATCGATATAAGACCAATAGGAACAATAAGACGACTGCGGCCAGGGACAGGTACACGCGATGCTCAGCCATCGGTTGTCCGGCTACCGGGATTATGCTGGAGGCAGGGGCAAGAATCACAAAAAACCAGGCGCCCGTAAAACCGATGACCGGCCGGTAGCGCAAGGCGATCAGCGCGGCTAAAAGGAGCAACGCCAGAACCAGCGCGTAAGGGATGACGTCCATCGCATGCGAAACAACATGGGTGCCGTAATCAAAAACGAGGGGATGCGGCCAAACCGACATTTTGAGGTAAAGCACAACCGACCGGCAGGAGGTCAGCCCGTAGCTCCACCACGACACCCCTTGGTCGAACCCAACCGCACGTTGATCCAGGCCAGTTCCAATCATCAGGCGGGCCAGCAGCAACCATGTGCAGGCCAACCCGAGGTAATACCGCCAACGCAACCGCCAGGCTTCGCGAAAAGAACCGGCGACAAAGGTGCGATCGTAAAGCAGCACCATGACCGGTGCGGTCACGATGATCTCCTTGGTCATTGTGCCAAGAAGGCAGGCGCCGACTGATGCCAGTATCCAAAGGCTGGAGCTGTAACCCGAGAGTCGGCGCCTTTCCGTAGTTGGTAATTCGTAGTTGGTAGTTGGTGATTCGGCGTTCGGCGTTCGACGTTCAGCGTTCGACGTTTGTGCGCCCTCCACTCCACGGACGAAACAATACAGCGTCAGCAGATAAAACAGTCCCATCAGCGATTCGGCGCGCTGTGAAATGTAGGTCACCGCCTCGGTTTGGAGCGGATGCACAACCCAGAGAACAGCCACCGCCGCGGCCACCGGCGTGGCGTCCGCGGAGATCTCAAATCTCAGATTTGAAATTTCAGATCCTCGCGTCGCCAGACGCGACGCGAGTGTCCTCCGCACAATCCCAAACAGCGTCAGGCCGGCCAGGGTGTGCACGAGCAGGTTGAACACGTGATAGCCCCACACATTCAGGCCACCCAACGCATAGTTGATGGCAAATGTCAGGTTAAGCAGGGGGCGGCCGCCTGCGGTTGAGCCGGCCGGTGGCGACAAAGCGGTTCCAAAGTGCCTAATCGACGGGTTGTCCCTGATTGCCACCGGGTCATCCAGGATAAAAGGCCCGGAGAAACTGTTATGATACGCCGCCAACGCCGCGAGGACGATAAGACCGCAGGCCAGGAGGGTGCGGCATTTCGGGTTCAACGTTCCAGGTTCAGGGTTCAAGGTTACGAAGAGAAATTGATGACGATCCCGATCCTTTTTGCCACAAAAGAGAACAAGGATCCCAAAGACGGATTCTCCCCGCGGATTACGCCCTCCTTCGCCCTGAGCTTGCCTGCGGTGAGCTTGTCGAATCCGTCGAACGGGCTACGGCGCGGCAGGCGGATTAACACGGATGGGAGCAGAGATGGATTTCGATCCTGTTTACACCAAGGTCGCAAAGTATCGCGAAGCGTCGTTGGAACTCTGCCATCAAACGAAAGAACCGCACCGCTTGGAAATTTGGTGTGAGCTGACACCAGTCGCTTCGTGCCCTTGGCGACCTTGGTGTAAAAAGGGCTTTTTTTGCGTTTGTGATTTGCGCGCGTCAGCGCGCCTGTTGTTCCAACATGTCTTGGGCTGGTTTCAAATCCGGCTTGAGCCGCAGGGCCGCCTGAAATTGGGCGATGGCGTCGGGCTGTCTTCCCGGCATTTTGAGCAAGGCCATGCCAAGGTTGTAATGCGCACTCACTGAATCCGGGTTGAGTCGCAGGGCGGCTTCATACTGGGCGATGGCCTCGGGCAACCGTCCCGGCAGCGTGGACAAAGCATTGCCGAGGTCGTCATGCGCTTCCGCCAAATCGGGGTCGATCCGCAGGGCCGCCTGAAATTGGGCGATGGCTTCGGGCACACGTCCTGGCAGCCGGAACAAGGCCGTGCCAAGATTGACGTGCGTTTCCACGGAAACTGGGTTGATCCTGAGCGCGGCTTCATACTGGGCAACGGCGTCCGGCAGGCGGCCCGGCATGTCGCGCAAGGCATTGCCCAGATTGAAGTGGGCCTGCGTATAATCAGGATTGATCCGGATGGCTGCTTCGTACTGGACGATGGCGTCGGTCGCCCGTCCCGGCATTTTGAGCAAGGCGGAGCCAAGATTGTTATGTGCTTCCGCCAAATCAGAATTGATCCGCAGGGCGGCTTCATACGCGGCAATTGCTTCCGGTCTTTGCGCGGGTTCTTTCTCCAAAGAGCAGCCCAGGTTGTAGAACGCGCGCTCATTGTCCGGGCACTTGGCCACGGTATCTTTCCACAGGCCGATATCGCTTTGGTAAACTTCGTTTCGGTGCAGGGTCAGCATGGTCAACAGGACGGCCAGCCCCGCGCCCGCGTATACGGCGCGACGCCCGATCAATTGGCATAGGAACGATAGGACCAACAGGATGACCGCGGCGAGGGGCAGATACATCCGGTGCTCGGCCATGGTTTCGGTGGCGACAGGCACGATGCTGGAACTCGGGGCCAGGATCGCAAAAAACCAGCAGCCCAAAAAACCGACCGCCGGGCGCCGCCAGAGCGCAACGGCGGTTCCGATGGACAGCAGCAGCACGATCGCGGCGTAAGGCACAATCTCCGCCGCCCGCGTGGCCAGGCCGGTCCCGTAATAAAAAACCAGCGGACCCGGCCAGAGCGAGAGCCTCAGGTAATGAACAATGGCCCGAAACTGAGTCAGGGCATACGACCACCAACCGACATTGAGGCCGAATCCTGCCGTGCCGTTGCGCCCCCGCGTGCCGACGACCAAGTATCCAAGCAAAATCCAAGTGCTGGCCAGGCTGAGATACAGCCGCCGCCGTTGCCGCCACGCCTCGCGAAAGGTGCCGGCGATAAATGTCCGGTCGTAAAGCAGGACCATGAGTGGCGCCGAAACCATGACCTCCTTGGTCGCCATGCCGAGCAGGCAGGCGCCGACTGATGCCAGTATCCAAAGGCTGGAGCTGTAACCCGAGAGTCGGCGCCTTTCCGTAGTTGGTAATTCGTAGTTGGTAGTTGGTGATTCGGCGTTCGGCGTTCGACGTTCAGCGTTCGACGTTTGTGCGCCCTCCACTCCACGGACGAAACAATACAGCGTCAGCAGATAAAACAGTCCCATCAGCGATTCGGCGCGCTGTGAAATGTAGGTCACCGCCTCGGTTTGGAGCGGATGCACAACCCAGAGAACAGCCACCGCCGCGGCCACCGGCGTGGCGTCCGCGGAGATCTCAAATCTCAGATTTGAAATTTCAGATCCTCGCGTCGCCAGACGCGACGCGAGTGTCCTCCGCACAATCCCAAACAGCGTCAGGCCGGCCAGGGTGTGCACGAGCAGGTTGAACACGTGATAGCCCCACACATTCAGGCCACCCAGCGCATAGTTGATGGCAAATGTCAGGTTAAGCAGGGGGCGGCCGCCTGCGGTTGAATCGACTGGTGGCGACCAGGCGCTTCCCAGATGCCTGATCGTCGGATTGTCCGTGATCGACGCGAGGTCATCGAAAACAAACGGCCCGGAAAAACTGTTGTGATAAGCCGCCAATGCCGCGAGCACGATGAGACCGCCAGCCAGAAGCCTTCGGCGTTCTGGGTTCAAAGTTCCAGGTTCCAGGTTCAAAAGTTTCTCCGATAGATGTAGGTAACCAGTGGCAAACGTTGAACATTGAACCTGGAACTTGGAACCTATTTATTTGGCGGTGGCCCGGGCTCGACTTTGCTCCGACATCGACAAACTCCAATCCGCCGGTGAAGGGCCGGCAATAACTATCAATGCCTGCTTATGCCAACGCCGAGGGAGGGATCGTTTATTGCACCGGCCAATATAATTTTTAAACAGGCTGGCGGGATCTGTCTTGGATCAGGTTTTGTCACCTCTTCGTAACATCGGGCAGAAATTCGGTGAAAACTTATTATCCCATTGACGCTGCCGTTGGCCGAAGCCCAAGTTTCGCCGTTCATATAACGTCAGCGATGCCACCAACCTTATGACCACGGGATTCACACGATTACAGCGGCATTTTAGCCCCATGACCAAGGCCTTCGCGGCCTTTGCGCTGGCATGCGGCTTGTCCCTGTCGGCCCGGGCCCAAATCGGCACCGGCTGGGCACCCACCACCGAGACCTACATCATCCAAACGTCGGCCGGTTGCACCGCGACCCCTTCGCCCAGTGGCATTGGTGGGGTCTTTAGTGTTCCCACGGGCTTTGGACGTGCGGAGTTTCGGTTTGGGAATCTCTCCGAAAGCGTCCTGGAGCAGTTCCAGGGCGACGTGACGGTGAATAGTATCAGCCCCACCGGGAGGATAACGATGAAACAGACCTTTGGGCCGGATCCTTCCACTCCCTGGAGCCTGATCGCGTGCCGGCCCATCACCGGCGGGCTGCAGATCTATGAAGTCGAAACCGGCAGCACCTTGCTGAATCATTATATACTCGGAAGCACGATCCGCATCAATACGATCTACAATCCAACAGGTGGGGCAGGAAAGGTAAGCGTGGATGTCTATATCAATGGCGTACACGTGGAAGTGATGTCCAACGGCACAGGCCCTGATTACAACAAGATCGGCTGTTATGTGTCGTCCTCTGGCAGCGGCCCGGCCACTTACACCTGGCAGAATGTATTGTTCTGGACCGGTGGCACGATGAACGGCGGCACTCCCGTGGTCGTGGACACACCGAGCTTCAACCCGGCGGCCGGCACCTATACCGGGGTGCAATCGGTGGTCATCAGCTCCACCACCAGCGGCGCCTCGATCGCCTATACCCTGGACGGCAGCACGCCGACCGAGAGCGGTGGCACCGTCACCCATGGCACCTTGTTGTCCAACGGCGGGTCGGTTTCTGTCAGCACGAGCCTTACGCTCAAGGCCATTGCATTTGAGAGCGGCCAGACCGACAGCCCGGTGGTTTCTTCGGCCTATACCATTAACGGTGTCTCGGCCGCAGCCACGCCAACCTTCAGCCCGGCGGCCGGCACCTACACCAGTGCGCAATCGGTGGCCATCAGCTCCGCCAGCAGCGGCGTTTCGATCGCCTATACCACGGACGGCAGCACGCCGACCGAGAGCGGGGGATCAGTCACCAATGGCAGCTTGTTGTCCAACGGCGGGTCGGTTTCCGTCAGCACCAACCTCACGCTCGAGGCCATTGCATTCGGGGGTGCTTTTTCCGACAGCGCGGTGGGCACTGCCGCCTATGCCATTACGCCGCCGGCGGCCACGCCAACCTTCGCTCCGCCGGCCGGCAACTACACCGGCACGCAATCGGTGGCCATCAGCTCCGCCAGCAGCGGCGTTTCGATCGCCTATACCACGGACGGCAGCACCCCGACTGAAGTCGGGGGCACGGTCACCAATGGCAGCTTGTTGTCCAACGGCGGGTCGGTTTCCGTCAGCACCAACCTCACGCTCGAGGCCATTGCATTCGGGGGCGGTTTTTCCGACAGCCCGGTGGGGACCGCCTCCTATACGATCAGCGCGCCGATTCCGACGATGCTGCAAATCCAGGCTTCGAATGCGGAACGGACGTCGGTGCCGAACCGTAAACCGTAAGCCGCGAACGAAAGTTATTCCTGCGCGTGCCGTGCAAGCGCGGCGCCGGTGAGTCGGCAGATGCGCCAGTCGGGCAGTACGGTGGCGCCGAGTTTTTTGTAGAAAGCCTGCGCGGACTCGTTCCAGTCGAGGACGGTCCATTCCATGCGGCCGCAGCCGCGCTGGTTGGCGAGGCGGGCGACGTGGAGCAGGAGCGCTTTGCCGATGCCGCGCTGGCGGAATTCGGGGCGCACAAACAAATCCTCGAGGTAGAGGCCGGGCTTCGCGAGGAAGGTCGAATAGTTGGTGAAATAAACCGCGAAGCCCGCGGGCGCAGGGTCGTCGGCGAAGGCGAGCAGGCATTCGGCGGTGGGCCGTCCGTCCGCCGGGAAAAGCGCGGCGCGGAGTTTTTCCCCGGTGGCCTCGACTTCGTGCGTGAGGTTTTCAAACGCGGCGAGGTCGCGGACGAGCTGCAGGATCAGCGGCACGTCGGCGTCGGTGGCGGGGCGGATGAGAAGAGGCATGTTCTTTAAAAGTGCCAAGTAACAAGGATCAAGTGACAAGACGAATGACGAATGACGAATGACGAATGACGAATGACGAACTACCAATTACCAATTACCAACTACAAACTCCAGCATCAGATCTGAAATTCGGCCTGCTTGCTGACCGCGACGCGGGCGAGGTGGCTGAAGTAGTGGTCGCTGAGCAGCGAGTGAACCGTGTTGAGGCGCGTCAGCAGGTCGGCCAGGAATTCACCGAGGGGTGAGGATTTGGCGTCCGGCCCGTCATCGGCGTGGCCGGAAAAGAAGGGATCGAGTTTCAGCGTGCGCAGCGCGCCGAGCATTTCCTCGACGGCAAGCTCGGTGGCATCGGGTTCGTTGCGATTCTTGTGAATCGAGCGGAGGCGGTTGAGCATGTTGGCGAGATTATGATAAAGGCTGCGCGGGGCGGCGCCCTGGCGCAGGAGCAGGTCGGCGACAAAGCGCGGCTGGCTGTGGGCCTGGTAAAGCCGGCGGTAGGCGTCCTGCGAACCGAGCATGCGCAAAAGGGCGGACAGTTCGGGCGCCTCGTGGTCGGGAGCGAGTTTACTGTGGGGGGCACCGAGGACGTAGCGGAGTGCGCTACAGGTCATGATGGCGCGTTCGAGATGCGAGCCGAGGCGGAGAAAATACCACGCGGCGTCGTGCACCATCGTGCGCTCAGCGGTGCCAAAAAAGGCATTCAGGTCAATGAGCACACGGGCCACGGTCTTGGCGGTGATGGTTTCGGAGTCGGCATCGCGGGTTCCGAGTTGCGCGCGGTAGGCGGCGTCGAGGGTGGCGACGAGGCGCGGCAGCAGCACCCAGGCCTCGGGGCTGAGGTGATCGCGCAGGCGGCGGGCATTTTCCGTGGCGAGGCGGACGGAGGTGTAAATGGAGCTGGTATGCTGCGCGTCGAGGGCCATGCGGCGGGCGAGCTCGGGCGAAAAAACTTCATGGGGCCGGGTGCGCAGGCTGACCCGCTGCGTGCCGGCATGGCCGGTGGCTTCGAGCAAACCCTGCCAGACCGGGAGCCAGCGGCGGCGGTCGCGCGCGGGAATTTCCTCGAGGGCGACATCATCGAGGATGGAAATCATGCGCGCGGTGGCTTCGGCGCGTTCGAGGTAGCGGCCAAGCCAGAAAAGATTTTCCGCGGTGCGCGAGCCGAGGGCGGCGTGGCCATTGGCCGGGTTTGGCCCGAGGCCGCCGTCGGTTGGGCCGGAAGCGCGCGCGGGCCCGGGCGCATTTTCATCGATGGCCGCAGCGCGGTCTTGGATCACAATGCCATCGGCGGTGGAGCCCAGGCGGTCGAGGGGCGGATCCTCGGGGCCGAGGTGAACGAGGCCGCCCGGCATGACGACAAATTCCTTTTCTTGCGCGAGCACATAGGCGATGAGGCGGAAGGGTGGGGAATTCTTTGTGCCAGGCTGAAGCGCGAGCGGCGCGAGGCGTTTTTGCGCGACATAGGCGAAGGGCGCTTCGCGCACTTCGCGCGCGAGGCCGCGCGGCCCGAGCAGGTCGGGGACGGGTTTGGTTTTTTCGCCGAGGCGCGGGTCGTGGGCGGGGCGGAGACGGAACTCGTCGCGGGTGTCGAGGATGAGGTCGAGTTGGTCGGTGTCACCGCAGGTGTAGGTGGGCACGGCAGGCAGGAGCGGTTTTTCGCCGAGGTAAAAGCGCATGAGGCGCGGCAGGTAGGCGTCGAGGGTGCGGCTCTCAGCCACGCCCGCGCCGATGGCATTGGCGACGGTGACGTGGCCGCAGCGGATGCAATGCAGGAGACCGGGCACGCCGGCGGTTTCGCGGTCGGTGGAAAAAACCACGGGATCGATATGCGCGTCGTTGAGGCGGCGGTAAATGACGTCCACCGGTTCGAGGCCGGCGATGGTTTTGAAGTAAACGCGGTTGTCGAGGACGAGCAGGTCGTCGCCCTGGACGAGGGGCAGGCCCATCTTGCGCGCGAGGAAACTGTGCTCGGCGTAGAACGGATCGCGCGGGCCGGCGGTGAGGAGGACGATGGCGGGGTCTTCGATGCGCGGCGCGAGTCGCTTCAATGCATCGAGCAGCCGCAGGGGAAAATTGATGATGCTGTGATGGTCGGGTAGCGTGCGGTAGAGTTCACCGGCTTCCTGCGAGAGGAAGCGGCGGTTTTGCACGGCGTAGCCGAGGCCGACGGGCGTGTTGGCGTGCGTGGCGGCGACCTGCCAGCCGGCGGAAGTTTTCACGAGGTCGAAGCGCAGGAGCGTGGCGGGGTGCAGGCGGTCGGGCTCGAGGCCGAGGCAGGGCCGGCGATAGTAGGAATCGCTGAGCACGACTTCGGGCGGAAGCAGGCCTTCCCGCAACACGAGCTGGCCGCCGTAAACGTCGAAGAGCAGTGCGTTGATGAAACGTGCGCGCTGGCGCAGGCCGGCTTCGAGTTCCGTCCACTCGGCGGCGGGCAGCACGAGCGGGGTGGGCTCGAGTTCCCAGAAGGGCCCGGCATGGCTGGCGTTCTCGAGCGCGAGGTCGGTCAGGCCGGCGTCGCGGATGTTGGCGCGCAGGCGCGCCCGGAGCATGTGGCGTTGGGCGGGACTGAGGCGCGGGAATTCAGGAGACTTGGTGCGGGCGGCAGCGGGCATCGGAAAACGCAGGAGTTAGAGCATCTTAACCACTAATGCACACTAAAGGGTGCAAATATTTCCAAGCAGGCAGAAGACCGACTTAACCACTGATGTTCACTTATAGTCACTGATAATAGGAAGTTGGGTTCGAATTCATTTTTATCTGTTTTTTCCGGATCAGTGAGCATCAGTGTACATCAGTGGTTAAAACGCCCCAGACGTTGGCGCGCGGAGCAACGGGCCGCGAGAATTTTATCGCCGTGTCGCGCCGTCTCGCAGAGAACGGCCCGCATGCTGCCATTGTGGGACGAGAATTCCGCGCGCCGTTCGCCGCCGGTGGCGACGGTGCTGATCATCGCCGCGAACCTGGGCGTGTTCGTCCACGAAGTGATGCTCGCGATGCAGGATCCGAGTGTGCTGGAGGCGTTTATCAGGACCCATGCGCTCGTGCCGGGGCGGCTGGTCGCGGACCGGGATCAGGCGGGTGAGTGGAAGACGTTGTTTACCCACATGTTCATTCATGGCGGGCTGGCGCACGTGGCGGGCAACTGCTGGTTTCTTTGGATTTTTGGCCGAAGCGTCGAGGACCGGCTGGGTGCGATGAAGTTTATCCTGTTTTATTTGGTGTGCGGCTTGGCCGCGGCGGGCCTGCAAATCGCCGTCGACCCCGGTTCCGCGTTGCCCATGCTGGGCGCGAGCGGCGCCATCTCGGGGGTCCTCGGGGCCTATTTGATCATGTTCCCGACCGCTTGGATCGTCACGCTCGTGCCGTGGATCGTGCCGATCATCCCGGTCCCGGCGTTTTTATTCCTTTTCGTCTGGTTTGCCTTCCAGGCCCTCAATGGCGTGGGCTCGATGCTGAGCGGCGCGGACGCGGCGGGTGGGGTGGCCTGGTGGGCCCACGCGGGCGGATTTACGGCGGGGATGGCGTTGATTGCATGGGCAAAAGGCATGGGCTGGGTGCGGCGGTCATGAAATCCGGCCGGCGCTAAAGGCGCGGACGGATGACAACATCGAGGATTGCCAAGCCGGGCAAAGAGAGGAAGATGGTAGTTTCCATTCATGTTACGAAAGCTTTTTGCCAGGTTGCGCGGGACGCCCGCGCCCAAGTCCGATCCCAAGCCGGTTCACAGCCACGCCAAGCCGCACGGCCACGATCACAGCGCGAAGCCGCAGCCAAAGTCCGGTGGCGGGCCGCGCCGGGATCCCCGCCCGCGCCACGATGCGCCGAGGCACAAGCCCGCGCCGCACAACGCCCCGACTCCGCATGCCGCCCCGCGCCGCGAGCCGGCGCCGCGAGCGGATCTTCCGCGACCCGAGGTGCCGAAGATGGACACCGTTTTCTCCCAGCTCGGCCTCGATCCCGCACTGGCCTTTGCCGTGCAGCAGATGGGCTACACCGAACCGACGCCCATCCAGCAGCAGGCCATCCCGCTGGTGCTGGCCGGCCGCGACGTCATCGGCTCGGCCCAGACCGGCACCGGCAAGACGGCGGCCTTCGCCCTGCCGATTTTGCAGCGGCTCGGCGCGCACGGCCCGCTGCGCTGCCTGGTGCTCGAGCCCACGCGCGAACTCGCCCTGCAGGTGGAGGAGGCGTTCAAGACTTTCAGCAAGTTCACCGGCCTGCGCGCGACCGTCGTGTATGGCGGCGTTGGATACGGAAAACAGCTGGAGGATTTGAAGCGGGGCGTCGACGTGCTGGCGGCGACGCCGGGACGGCTGCTCGACCACATGGAACAGGGCAACTGCTCGCTGGATCACATCGAGATCCTCGTGCTCGACGAGGTGGACCGCATGCTCGACATGGGCTTCCTGCCCGACGTGAAACGCATCGTGCAGAAATGCCCGCGCGCCCGGCAGACGCTGTTCTTCACCGCGACGCTCCCGCCGGAGATCGCGCAGCTTGCCAGTTGGGCGCTGCGCGATCCGGCCACCGTGGAAATCGGCCGCCAGCGGGCGGCGGCGGAGACGGTCGCACACGCGTTTTATCCGGTGGTGGCCTCGCAGAAATACTCCCTGCTGCAGACGCTGCTCGAGCAGACTGAATTCAAGAGCGTGATCATTTTTTGCCGCACCAAGATGGGGGCCGATCGCATTGCCGAGCGGTTGAAGGCCTCGAAACATTCGGTCGGGGTGCTGCATTCCGACCGCAACCAGAGCGAACGCACCGAGGCCCTGGCCGGGTTCAAGTCCGGCAAGTACGAAGTGCTCGTGGCGACGGACATCGCCGCGCGCGGCCTCGACATCGCGGGCGTCTCGCACGTCATCAACTACGACGTGCCCGAGAACCCCGAGGATTACGTGCACCGCATCGGCCGCACCGGCCGGGCGCAAAACACCGGCGATGCGTTCACCCTCGTGACCGAGGACAACGTGCGCGACGCGCGCAGCATCGAGCGTTTCATCGGCACGCCCATCGAGCGGAAGAAAATCGAAGGCTTCCCGTATATTTACTCGGCGCTGTTTGACGAAAAGGTGCAGGCCGAGGCGTCGTCGGCGCTGGCCAAGCCCGCCAGCCGCCTCCACCGCGGTGCGCGGAGGTAGTTAGAGCATTTTCAATTTAGGTAGGCGCAGCAGATGTAGCCGGCCTCGTTGAGGCCGGTGCCGGGGTCAACGACCCCGGCTACAGTTCGAGCCCATCTAAATCGAAACTGTTTTATAAACCTCACTCCGCACCATTGACCGCCTTGAAGGTCAACGCGGCGACGGCGGCCCCCGCCAGCTCGGCCGCGAGGTAAACGCCAAGTTGATGAAGGTTTTCCAGTCCCATCGTGAACACGCCGAGACCCACGGCGGGATTGAAGGCGCCCCCGGAAATTCCACCCACCGCGACGGCGCCGGTCATCACGGTGAAGCCGATGGCGAGTCCGTAGAATGAATTGCCCATCGTGCCTTTGGCGGTGGCGACATTGAGGACCACCCAAGCCAGGGCGAAAGTGAAAAGAAATTCGACGATCAGCGAAGGCACGGTGCCGCGCAGCGCGGGGCCGCCGGCGGGCGGACCGTTGAAAAGAAAAGTCACGATGATGGCGGCGACGGCGCCCGCGGCAAACTGTGCCAGCCAGTAGGGGATGACGTCCTTCGCGCCGAGTTTTCCGCGCAGCCAGACCGCGAGGGTGACGGCGGGGTTGAAGTGTCCTCCCGAGATGTGCCCGCCCGAGAAAATCATCACCATCAAGGATGAGCCGATCGCGAGGGGCGCCAGCCAGGCGCCGCTGCGAACGGCCGTGCCAACCGTGAAGACGAGGAAGAACGTGCCGATGAATTCGACGAGGTATTTTTTCATGAAGGGCGGGAGGCTGGATTGGCCGATGGGGGAACGATTGCGAACGATTAAAAACGACCCGCGTTGCCGAGGCAACGCATGATCTCTGGGGTAGAGGAATTTTCAGGGGTTGATTTGACGAAGTCTGTGACAAAGCTGCTTGGAATGAGCATGGAAGTCATCGGTATCGACCACATCTACGTCGCGGTCTCCGATCTGGACCGCTCGGAGGAATTTTATGACACGGCCATGACCATCCTCGGCTTTCGTAAGAACACATTCCTTAACGACGGCGATCGTCATATCCAGTACTTCAATCGCCATTTTGGTTTTGTCCTTCGGCCTGCACACAGTTCCACCTCGCACAATCCTTTTGCCCCCGGGCTGCACCATTTCTGCTTTCGGGTCGAGGACAACGCCGCCGTGGACGAGGTGGCCAGGCGTTTCAGGGCGGCAGGGATCACTTGCTCGGCGCCGCAGCTTTATCCCGAATATGCCCCCGACTATTACGCCTCTTTCTTTTCCGATCCAGACGGGATTCGCCTTGAGGTCACCAACTACCGGCAAGAGCGGCGGAAAAGGTTCGAGGATTTAACGAACGAGTGAGGTTGCGTAATCCTTTATTTTGTCATTCCGAGCCGTGCGAGGAATGACAATTTCACCCGTCATGGATCCATTTAAACCGAAACTGTTCTAGCTGCGCTCAGAATGACAGGGGAGTGCTGGCCTGTGACGATTGGGCGAAACGGCGATTTGACGCTTGAAGTATATTCCTATTAAGGAATATACTTTGAGCATGGAACTGGTCAGGATCTACGAATGCCTGTGCGACCGCACGCGGCTGCGCCTCCTCAACCTGCTGCTGCAGGGGCCGCTGTGCGTGTGCCATTTCCAGGTCGTGCTGGGCGAGCCGCAGGTGAAAATCTCCAAGCACCTGAATTACCTGCGCCGGCGCGGGCTGGTGACGGCGCGGCGCGAGGGCAACTGGATGATTTATTCGCTGCCGGAAAAGATGTCGCGCGAGCTGCGGGCCAACCTCGCGTGCCTGCAGGATTGCGCGCGGGAACAGCCGGTTTTCAAGCGCGATCTCGCGCGGCGGGCGCAGCGTGGCAAAAAATTCGCCGCCACCAGCCCGTGCGGCTGCGGGGTAGGGACGGAACGCCGAGGCGGCCGCACTCGTCGCCGCCGGGCCGTCCGTTCTGTTGTAGCCGGGGTCGGTGACCCCGGACCGGCCTCAACGAGGCCGGCTACATCCGGCACGGTCGTGCCTCAAAATTCTGCATTCAAACTGTAATCAGAGCATCACATGAACCAAAAATCTCCCTTCAAAGTCTTGATTTTATGCACGGGCAACTCGGCCCGATCGATCCTCGGCGAATACCTGCTGCGGGTGAAAGGCAAGGGCCGCTTCGAGGTCTTCAGCGCCGGGGCCAAGCCGACCGGCAGGGTGAACCCACTGGCGATCCGCGTGCTGCGCGAAAGATATGGCCTCGACGCGGGCGACGCCCGCTCGAAGTCGTGGGACGAGTTTAAGGACGTGAAGTTCGATTTCGTAATCACCGTGTGCGACCACGCGCGCGAGGTGTGCCCGGTCTGGCCGGGCCAGCCGATGATCGCGCACTGGGGGTCGCCCGACCCGGCGGCGGTCGAGGGAACGGAAGACGAGAAATACCGGTCCTTCGTGCAGGTGGCGTCGCAGATTGCGCGGAGGGTGGATTTGTTCTGCGCGTTTCCCGACGAAAAACTTCTCGATGCGGTGGCGGTGCGGCAGGTGGGCGAGACGTTTAAACTCGAGGGTGAGACGGCGATGAAAAAGTAGCCGTGCTTGCTTCCGCCAAAAACTCTCAATCCAGCCTTCGCCATGAATGTCGCCGGATTAAAATCGCGTCTCCAGTCCTCGCCCGATCACTCCGTATCCATCCTGCTGCCGGACGGCGACAGGGTGCCGCGCCATTTTCATGTCACCGAAGTCGGTCACGTGGCAAAAAAGTTTGTCGACTGCGGCGGAACGTTTCGCTCCAGCGAGACATGCGTGCTGCAAGCCTTGGTCGGGTCCGATGATCACCATCGTCTCACCGCCGGCCGGCTGGCGCATATCCTCGAACTCGCGAAGCCCATCCTGCCGATGACCGACCTGCCGGTGGAAATCGAATACGAGGATGGGGTGATTTCGCAGTTTCCGCTGCAGGAGATTATCGCTGAGGGTGCTTCACTCACGCTGCAATTGGGCCTCAAGCACACCGACTGCCTGGCCAAGGATAAATGCGGAATGGAGAGCGGATGCTGCCCGGACGACGAAAGCAGCGAGGACGAAGGTGGCGCCTGTTGCGGGGATGCGGGCGAGGGACAGGGCTGCTGTAAATGAAAGCTCCGTGGCCCGCGTGGTTTACCGGCGAGTTGCTGGGCACATTCCTGCTCGTGTTCTTTGGCTGCGGATCGGTGGCGGCGGCGACGTTGCTGGGTGCGCAGGTGGGCATATTCCAGGTGGCCATCGTGTGGGGACTGGGCATCGCGCTGGCGATTTATCTCACGGGCGCGCTGAGCGGTGCGCATCTCAACCCGGCGGTGACGTGTGCGTTCGCGGCGTGCGGGCGTTTTCCCGCACGGTTGATCGGCGGCTACCTTGCCGCGCAATTTTGCGGCGCATTCCTGGCCGCGGCGGCTTTGCATGCGGTGTATGCAGGTGCGTTGCTGGCCTACGAAGCGGCCCACGGCATTGTGCGTGGCGCCGCGGGCAGCGAGGCGACGGCAATGATTTTCGGTGAATTTTTTCCGAATCCGGGCGGTCAACCACTTACCGCGGCGCATCGCGCCTTGATCGGGACCGGCGGGGCATTTTTCTGCGAAACGCTGGGGACGGCGGTGCTTGTGCTGGCGGTGCTGGGCACCACGGATGAAAAAAATTCAGGCCGGCCGCGCGGTTTTGCACCGGCCATGATCGGGTTGACGGTGACAGCGCTCATTTCGCTGCTCGCGCCGCTGACACAGGCGGCGTTCAACCCGGCGCGTGATTTGGCGCCGCGGATTTGGAGCGCGCTGGCGGGCTGGGGTGCCGTTCCGTTCACGGCCAACGGCTGGGGCTGGCTGACGGTTTACGTGCTGGCGCCGCTCGCGGGCGGGCAGGTGGCGGCACAGGCCTACAGGATTTTTTTGCGCCCGGCCTACCGGCATACCAATGACGAATGACGAATGACGAATCATATTCTAGCACAAAAGTCTTTTGCGGTTGAGCTGATTTCTGTTTTGGTGTCCGGATGAAGATTGAGTCGTTGGTCAAGCCGTCGGTGCTGACGCAGCCGGTTTACGAACCGGGCAAGCCGATCGAAGACGTGGCGCGTGAGCTGGGGCTGGACCCTGCGGGCATCATCAAGCTGGCCTCGAACGAAAATCCGTTCGGGCCGTCGCCCCGGGCGGTCGAGGCAGCGCGGCGTGCGCTGGAAAAGGGAAGCCTGTATCCGGATGGCGGGTGTTTTGCGCTGCGGCAGAAGCTCGCGGCGGTTTACGGGCTGGATGCCGGACAGTTTGTGGTGGGCAACGGCTCGAACGAAATCATCGAGCTGCTGGGGCACGTCCTGCTGGGGCCGGGTGACGAGGTCGTGATGGGCGTGCCGGCGTTCGCGGTGTACAAGCTCGTGGTGCTGTTGTTCGGCGCAAAGCCGGTCGAGGTGCCGCTGGCGAATTTCCGGCACGATCTCACGGCGATGGCGCGCGCGGTGACGCCGCGAACCAAGCTCGTCTTTTTGCCGAGCCCGAACAATCCCACGGGCACGGCCAACACCGAGTCGGAGATCATGGCGTTCGTGCGCGGGTTGCCAGAGCACGTGGTGTTTGCCTTCGACGAGGCCTATGCGGAATTCTTGGAGAATCCGCCGGACTTGCGTCCGCTCATCCGCGAGGGGCGCAAAGTAATCGGCCTGCGGACGTTTTCAAAAATCCACGGGCTGGCCTCGCTGCGCGTGGGCTACGGCTACGGCAGCGCGGAGTTCATCACCCTGCTCGACCGCGTGCGGCAGCCGTTCAACGCGAATGCCATCGGGCAGGTGGCGGCGATCGCCGCGCTGGACGACCGTGAATTCACCAGAAAATGCGTGGAGGAAAATCGCGCCGGGCTGCGCCAGCTCGAGGCGGGATTCCGCGCGCTGGGCCTGGAGTTCGTGCCGAGCGTGGCGAATTTTATCCTGGTGAAAGTCGGCGACGGCTCGCGGGTGTTCGAGGCGCTGCAACGGCGCGGCGTGATCGTGCGGCCGCTCAAACCTTACGGCTTGCCGGAGTGGCTGCGTATCACCGTGGGCCAGCGCGCGCAAAATGAACGCGTATTGAAAGAGCTGAAATCCGTGCTGAACCGCTGAGGAATTTTTAACCGCAGATTTTTAACCACGGATTACACGGATAAGCACGGATGGCTTTTTGTCATTCTGAGCGAAGCGAAGAATCCAGCGGCACTCCGTAGCGGAATCAAAATGGATTCTTCGCTACGCTCAGAATGACAAGCTGGTTTGAGGGCATGCCTTGGCCTTCACTAATCGAGATCCGCGTCCATCTGCGTTTATCCGCGGTTAAAAATCAGGTTTGTCCTCGTCCCGCGGCGCGGCGGAGCCGGTCGTTGATCGCTTCCGCGAGTCCGCGGCCGGGGGCCAGTTCGGCGTGGATTTTTTTGAATTTGGGCCTTCCCTTCGTAGCTTTAGCGAAGGAGGGGCCATCCAGCGTGCGCAACAGCCCGAACAACTTGCGCGCCGCCCGGCGGGCGTCGCCGCGGGCGTCGAGCCAGAAAATATTCGGGCCGGCCAGGCCGCGCGGCTGCGCGAAGAAGAGCCAGGCCTCGGTTGCGCCGCTTTTGGCGGCGAGCTGAGGCGAAATTTTTCTGTGCAAAATCAGCGGGGTGCGCGGACTGTAGTGGCGCGCCAGCAAACCCGGGGCGGGCAGAGGCGCGCTCGGTCGCGCGCGTTTACCGGATGAAAATAATTTTTTGCCGAGGGCGGCTTCGATCTGTTCGCGGGAGATGGCGCCCGGGCGCAGCAGCCGCGGCCGTCGCGGGTCGCGCACGTCCACAATGGTTGATTCCAATCCGATGGTGGTGGGACCGCCGTCCAGGATGAAACGGATTTTTCGACCCAACCCGGCGCGGACGTGCCCGGCGGTGGTCGGGCTCACATAGCCGAAGGGATTGGCGCTGGGCGCGGCCAGCGGCAGTTCGCATCGGCGCAGCAGGCGGCGCATCAGCGGATGCCGTGGCATGCGGATGGCCACGCTGGGCAGGCCGGCGGTCACGATCGCCGGCACGGCGGATTTCTTCGGCAGCACGAGGGTGAGGGGACCGGGCCAGAATTTTTTGGCGAGGCGGCGCGCGGCGTCGTTGGTTTCGGCCAGCGCGTCGAGCTGGGCGAGGGCGTGGATGTGCACGATGAGCGGATCGTGCGTGGGCCGGCCCTTGGCGCGGAAAATCTTTTCGCAGGCGCTCGCATTGAGGGCGTGGGCGGCCAGTCCATAAACGGTCTCGGTCGGCACGGCGACGAGTTCGCCGGCGCGCAGGCGGCGCGCGAGAAAGGCCAGGTTGCGCGGCGTGCCGCGGTAGAGGCGGGCGGTGATGCGTGAATTCATCCTACCTTTCACAGTTCAATCAACCACGGATGCCACGGATACAAGAAGATGTCACGGATTTGGCGGCGAAGTCTGTTTACCAGGAAAGAAAGGAAGGCCGTTCATTTCCGAAAATCACCATCCGTGAAAATCTGTGAAATCCGTGGTCGATGAAGACGCAAAAAAGGCCGGAGCAAAAACTCCGGCCGGTGAAAGTTTGGCGCAACCGCGGATTACGGCGCGAGCAGGAGATTGCGCGCTTGTTTCAGCGTGCGGGTGATGGTGCGCTGCTGGCGGGCGGAGAGATGCGTATACTTGCGCGGCAGAATCTTGCCGGTGTCGGTGACATAGCGGCTCATCATCTGCGGCGCAGTGAAAGGATAATTTTCGGGGACGAGGCTCTGGGGCCTTTGTTCGGTGGTGGTGCTCATGAAAACAGGGAAGGTTGACGGTGCGGCTCGCGCGCGGGTTGTCAACCCGCATTTTTTCGTGCAAAAACCCGTTTCATTCGCGATGCGCCGCAGGGTATCTTCATTTCTGAATTAGGATGTATCGTATTTCCTTACCTGGGTGCGCCACCGATACCGGCGTTGTTCAGCTTTCCGGCAATACCTATATGATTTCCAAGAGTGATGCCGCTGGCGCGTTCTCTAATTTGGGCGCACTCAAGGCTGGTGTCATTAGGGAGGCGAACGCATTTGCGGAAAGCAAAGGTAAAGTCGCTGTGGCCAGAAGTGCGAATATGACGATTCCTGCCGCCGGCTTTCCAAACTTTGAATATCAGTTTGCCTTGCTGGACAAAGACGATCCGCGGGCGAATGGAGTGCCTTTGAATCCACCGCCATCGGAATCATTGCCAATCAACACGCAGGCTGAAAACGTCACACCAAAATCCAGTGGTTCTGGCGTAATTATATCAGCGCAAGGGCTTGCGTTGACTGCCGCTCATGTTGTGGCCGATGCAAAAAAGATTTCGGTAATCACTGCGCAGGGCATCCATACTGCGACAGTTCTGTGCGTCGATGAGTCTAACGACATTGCCGTCCTGAAAATAGAAGGTGGCCCGTATGTGCCATTGACCGTCGCGCCTTCACGCGGAGTCCGGTTGGGCCAAGGGGTCGCCACCATTGGTTTCCCCAACGTGGACATCCAAGGGTTTAGTCCCAAGGTCACGCGAGGCGAAATCAGCAGCGTCAATGGGTTCGCAGATGACCCTCGCAGTTGGCAAATCAGTGTGCCGGTGCAGCCGGGTAATTCCGGCGGGCCGCTTTTGGATGAAGACGGCAACATCATCGGCATTGTGGAGGCCAAGCTTGGCCTCAAAGTTGTCGAGGCCACCGGCGACATCCCGCAGAATGTGAATTATGCCGTTAAAAGCGCGTATGCACTCGCCCTGTTGGAGCCCTATATGGACAGCAGCATTCCGCAGCCGAATCAGTCAGGCCAGAAGCCGAGTTTTGAGGACATGATCGCGAAGGCCCAGCAATCGGTCGTCTTGATTTTGGTTTACTGAGTTTGATGGCGAACAATTTCGCTGTCCCGGCAGTCAAGTTTGCCGATCGTGCGTTTCATCGAGAAAGGCTTTTTCAGGGACAGGTTTAATGACCACGTATTTTGTGCAAACAAAAGTTGCGTAAGTGTGCGGCAACCTCGCTGCCCAATCCGAAACGCATTCGCGTTTCTTTTTACGACGTTGCGCGCTTATTATAGCCGGTCGTTTTCTGCCGGCGGAACGTCCGGCACCTGGCCGAGCGCATCCAGGAACTTCTCCCGGCTGGCGCGCGCCGCACGTTGCTCAATGTTTCCCTCAGCAATCCAGCCGGAAAGCTTTTCGGAAACGGCGGTGCTGATGAACTGGTCCAACGACACGCCGTCGCGTTCCGCGAGTTCGCCTGCCTTTTTGGCGAGCGAGTCAGGAAGTTGGATGCTGATGGCGGTCATGGTCGTTTCTCCAATGTTCTCAGAAATTCTCCAGGGCTTAAGATACCTATCCCGAACTGATTTGCACCTCGAAAATCAGCGCTGTTATGGGTCACGATGTTGCCTGCGCCTCCAGCCACAGCCAATTCAAGCAGCATGTCGTCGTTGGGGTCGGGTAGATTCGGCCTCCACGTGTAGGCGATGGTGGGCTTAATCGCCGTCGCACAAAGGAAATCCAAAATGTTCTCCACTTTTTCCGGGGCAGCCCACAGTTCAGCGGCCTGCCGTCGTGCGACGGCCTCGTATTCAAAGAGCAGCGCAGGCGATAGGAGCATTTGCCACCGTGGATCGCCCACAAGCGAGAGCAGGCGGAAAGAGGCTCCTTGGCGGGATCGGAGGGCAGAAATGAGGACGCTGGTGTCCAGCACGATTTTAACGACGGGCACGAAGTCATTTCTGCCGGCCTCGCGGCAGAAATCGAGCCAAACTGTCAATATCCTGTCGTGCTGGCCCGACCCAACGCAGATAGCCAGTTGGCGCTCGCAAGGCGCAATGCAGTAATGCAGCGTTGCCGCATGTCCACGACCATTCCCTTGACCAAACGCGGCAGCCTGACGCTGCCTCCTGCTTTACGCCGCAAGCTGGGCCTCGATAAGCTGCGCAACCCGATGGTTCTCGTTGAGGAACGCGATGGCGGACTTTTCCTGCAACCGGCGGTGGCCATGCCCGTGCGCTATCTACCCAAAGGAACCATTGAGCATTGGATTGCGCGCGACGAGGCGGAGATGGCCGCGTTTCGTGCCACGCCGCGCAAAGCCAAACGGTGAGCGTTTTCGGCCCTTGAAGTTGTCGGGGCGCACCATAGAACTTCCGTGAATATGGAAAGAAAAGGTAGAACTTTGCCCTTTTTTTCGCCCGGAAAAAAGCCAAGTCTCTCGCCGACAAACGTCCCCGTAGCTCAACTGGATAGAGCAGCGGTTTCCTAAACCGCTGATCCCGGTTCAAGTCCGGGCGGGGGCACCACGCATCGCAATGCGATGCGTGCAATATACCCTGCTATGCTGAGGCATGTTTCACGTTTATCTCCTCCGTGACGAAGCCGGGCGTCACTACATTGGAATGACAGCCAATTTGCAGGCACGCCTGGAACAGCATCGCCGTGGCGGCACGCAAACGACACGCCGAATGACCGGTCAGCTTGAGCTTGTTGCTACCCGTGCATTTGCGACGAAACATGAAGCTGCCGTTACCGAGCAAAAACTGAAATCTTGGAAAAATCCGACCAAAGTTCAGGTATTCTTGAGCAGAAGCGCCGGATAGAGCAGCCCCGACTTGTCGGGGCTTATCCCGGTTCAAGTCCGGGCGGGGGCACCATCCTTCGCTCTTCGAGCTACGGATGGCACGGCCATCCTTTGGGCAGTAGGGAGCATCACTCCTCGAGCCGCACCAGATGAGTGATGCCGGCGAAAATGCCCGACAAGTAGTCCAAGGCGATGGTCAATTCGGGTTGAGCCTGCCGGATCATCTTCCCGCTGGGCGCAACCGACAGCAGGAATTGCTCGATGCCATCACCCCAGCCGTTGATCGCTCCCGCCGGCATGGCCATCATCATGGCGCCCAGCCCCATGAAGCCTGAGATTTTTTCCCCCAGGCGGCTCGCATCACTGTTTTCCACAATGCCCATATTGCGCAGCATTCTTCCGCGCGAACCGGTCGACAGGCTGGCGGCGAAGGAAACAAAATCCGCCACCGGGCCGATGATCCAGCTGTAAACCCAGATGAAGCCATCCAGCTGGGCGCCGTCGTCCGGATAGTAGGTGCTGTTGCGGAAAGCGAAGGCGTGCCCGAGGTCGCCGAAGAGATCGTCCTGCAGCGGGGAGGAAAACACCTGCAGGATGACCTCCACGCCGATTCCGATCGCGCTCACGACAGTTTCGCCGGTGAAGCCCATGGGGTTTTCCGCGGTGGCGGAATCGATGCATCCGTCGATGAAGGACCAAACCCAGATTGTTCCACAAAAAACCCAGCCCGCGGCTTTGGGATTTAGGGCCTGGGCCACCTGCCTGCCATCCGCCTCGGCCGTCAGGGCATTCCCTCCGGAGGAGAAGGGCGCGGCGCCGCCGTTGAATAATTTATAGGCCAGCGTGATGGGAATCGCGAGCACCAGTGCGCTGGCACTCAGGAGGGTGAGCTGCTGTCCCTCGGTGATCACGTTCTCGTACAGCCAGGAGACGATGGGAATGTCCAGTGGCTCGTTCAGGTACTTGATGATCACGTCCACCGCCGCGCTGGCAAGCGCCAGCAGGCCCATCACCACCGCCTGGGTGAGGCTGATCACGGTTTGCGCGATCGCGCTCATGAGCTCGACCACGCCGGCCATGGCGAGGTTCAGAAATTGCGACGGGTTGTCGAAGGCCTGTGTGAAATACTGGGTGGCGCGATTGAGGGCGTCCTGCGCGTCCTGATTGGACAGCTGTTGCGAGATGGTGGTGATCAGGCTGGAAAGCTGCTGAGGGAGGGTCCCGCTGTTTTGCGGGGTGACGCTGCCTTCGGAGGAGCCGCTGATGGTGTCGGAGAGGACCTTGTGCCCCTGCACGCTGCTGCTGGCGAATTTGTTCGGGTTGTCCAAGTCCGGACTGCAGGCTTGCTGGAGGTTTTTGCCCGCAAGCTGCGATGCGGCTGTGCTGAGCTGGCTGGCGATGGTGTTTTTGCAGTTCTGAAAAAAGACCGGGATGTCCGTCTGCAGCGAAGTCAGTTGCTGCTTCAGCGTGGTCAGGCCGGTGTTGACCGCTTTCACCAGCACGGCCTGGGTGTTTTCGATGTCGTCCCAGCCGAACAATGATTTCAGCCAGTGCAGCACGGCCTTCAGGTCGATGCCCAGCTTCTTGAGGATGAGGCCGACGAACTGAAAGACCTTCGCGGCCGTATCCATGACGAAGGCGCATACTTTTTTCACGCCGTTCACCACGAAGGTCACGACGACGTTGAGTTCCTCAATGACGGTATCGACCACGGACTTCACTGCTTTGATCACATTGGATACGGCGGAGACCACCACGTTCACCAGCGCGTCCACGCCGGATACAATTGAGTCCCACAGGTCGCCGAAGAACGATTCAGGTGTAAACAGCGCCATCTCCTGGATCTCGGAAGGCTGCAGCGTACTGTAAACCGGACGGCCGCTGGAAAAGTCGAGCTTCCAGTGGCGCGCGGAAGGAGGCGCGCTGACCCGGCGTGCGGGCCGGCCGGCGCGCGTGGTTTGCAGGGTGAGCCGGTGGCTGGACCGGACGCCGCCCTGGCTCAGCAGCGGTTGCGAAGGAGGAGTATAGTTGTCGGCCACGCTACGGGCCGAGTTCTGGATGGCCGCAGCGACGTCTCCGGCGGCATCCTGATACTGCGCCGGCAGCACGGTGGCCACGTCCTCGGCGGTCACGCTCATGAGATGGTGATGGATTTGCTCGTCAGGGTAGAGCACCAGGAACGTGTCCGCAGGCATGCCATCCATGCGAACTTTCAAGCCGGGGGTGGTAAGGTCTTGCGCCTCGATCACCACGCTGAGCTGGCCCAGCAGATCGAAGTCGAAACTCGTGGTGCTTTCGCTGTCCAGGTCGTAATCCTCGCCGCCGATGTTCACCGTGAGCGGCATCGTGCCGGCGAGATAAATTTTCGGCCGGGGGCTCGCGCCCAAAATTCCCGGATCCTTCGGCTGGATCACGGTGCGATAGGTCGTGGTCTCGACCGCGTCACCGTTGGAACCGGAAGCCAGATAGTCTTGCATCAGGACGGCGTCCGCCGTCAGCGGCGCATCCTCCGGATCCATGACCGACCAGACGAAGACCGGACCGATCATGGGCGCGACGGGATTCGTCTTTACGGTCGGGTCGGGACTCGGTGCCAGGTTCGACTTGGGATCCAGGAGCGCAATCGGGCCGGCGCCGCCGACCGGAACCAGCGTGGCCCCGGTCAGATCGGCCGGGATAGCGGAACCGATTCCCGTGGTGACCAGCTTTGTGAGATCCGTGTCCGAGCAAATCACCCAGGCTTGTCCCCAGAAATTGGGATTTTGATAGAGTGCGATTTGCCCGGTCTCGAGATATCCCACGCGGCCTTCGTCCGGGGCTATTCCGATCATCGCAAACAGCTGCCGCTTGCTGGCGTCGGTGGTGGCGACGAAACATTGCTGCGTGCTGTCATAGCCCAGATAGGTGGGTTCCGACACATTCACCAGCTGGAGGGAAACCTGTCCTCCTGCCTCGGTGGTTTTCACCCATTCCGACAGGCTTGGATCGAGCGGTGCGGCGACAATCTTGGAGGTGGTGCGGTCGGGCTTGAGGTACAGCTGCTGATTTTGCACCTGCACCCGGAGACTCACACTGTTGGGATGAAAACCGCTCTGGTTGAGCATGACGACGCCGGTCGGAGAACTGCCGAGCGTGGCCAGGTTGGCATTGGTGAGCTGCAGGTAATCGCTGCTGGAGGGGTCTTGGAAAAACCACGAGCCCATGAACGGAAATGTGCTGAAATCCTGGATTTGAAACGAGAGGGGCGTGCTTCCGAAGCGCATTCCCTGCTGGAAGTCTGGAAGGTTGGCGATGACCAGCTGAAAGCTCCCCGCATACGAGTTTTGCTGATAGAGCGTGATCGCGGTGTCTTCACCGACCTGCATGGAGCGGAAAGGTCCGCTGCTGATCGCCGGCTGATCGTCGGTGTAGAGAAACCCCACTCCCTCATAATTTGGGCCGGTATAAAATACGACCTGTCCACTTTCAGGTGTTCCCACGCGCACCGGCTGAGTCACGGTGATCGCCCGGTGTCCGCTTGAAGTAGGTTGGATGACTAGAAAATCGCCCGAGTAGGGATCAAAGATGCAAACTTGGATGGACGACCAGCTGTTGGTAAGAGCGCCGCTCCAAACAATGCTGTACTGTTGATTGGCGCCGAGCGCGGCCACCGAGAGTTTTAGTCCGGCGCCTGCCAGCCCAATCAGCTCGGATATGCCGTCACCATCAAGGTCCGCCGGCTCCCAATCCATGGCGGAAGCGGAGAACTGGCTTTGGGACCAGACTTGGGCGTAACCGCCGCCGGATGGAGCATAGAGGTGAAGCGCCACCGTCGAGCTCGTGCTTTCGTAGGCAAAAACCAAGAATCCTATTTGAGTGTTGTTGTCCGTTCCCTGGCCCAGGCTTACGCTCTTTATGTCAGAATAACTTGACCCTGCCGGCAGGGAAAGCGCGCCGGTCCATTGGGGGGATGCAGAATACCCGCCGTTGGCGGAAGGTGCGAACACCGCAACGGTGGTTCCGTTGTCCACGCGAAGGAGTAAATCTCCGCCCGGAGTCGCCATGCGCTGACAGCCGGATGAATTCCTGCCGCCCCCGGTTGGCACGGACGCTTCTGTCACAAGGTCGTATCCGCCGCCCGCCAAAGGCGTCAGCATAATGTATCCGGCGGTTCCATCGGGATAGTTAACCTCCACCAACACTTCATCGATTCCATCGCCGTTTTGGTCCACCGCGATGAGGGTGGGCGCCAGGACGCCGGGTCCGAGTTTAAGCGAACTCTGAATGGTTTTTTGCGTAAGAAGTTTGGGCCCGGATTTCTTATCCTCGAGGCCATAGAGCGCGATCTGCAGGCCCTGGGCGGTGATGGTGCCCGCGAGCAGCTCCGACTTGCCGTCTCCATTTGAATCCACGGCAATAATCGAGGTGAAAGTATTCAATCCGCTAAGAAACGAGCCTTGCCACGCGGGGCTGTAGCTTGCGTCCTGGCTCCGCTGCAGAAGGCATGCACTGGGAGAGGAGTTACTGTATTCAAAAAGCTCGTTCACTCCGTCGCCGTCAAAATCGGCGATCAGGATCCCACCTTCGTTTCCTTTGATTAGGTCCGGCCCTCCCGTGTCGCCGGACCAAATTTGCGCGAGCTGATAAGGATTGTTGGCATCGCCGCCCAGACTGGCGGCCCGCGGTTTGCCGGGATTTTTTTTGGTGCGAGTCCAAGGCTTTCCAAGATGCTGGCGCATGACTTTTGATCTCCTTTGAAAATGGGGAATGGGCGGGAGTTAATTGGGCATTTCTGAGCCCAATATGCACGATTATAATGTGAATTAATTGCGATATTGGCGCACGAAAATATGGGGGCTGAATAGACCAGATGCTGCCGGGATCTACCGATATCGTGGACAAAGGCTGTCCGCCGTAGCTATCGGTTTGGATTTTTCGGTGAATTCGGGTTTCTTTTGCAACTTTTCCGCTCGCGACAGTGTCTCGACAAAGGAAATAATCCGGCCTAATTTTATCCTTCCCATGTTACACCCCACTCATTCCAAGCTTCGCCGTGCGGCGCGGGCGTTCACCCTCCTGGAAATTCTGATCGCGCTGGCCATCCTTGGCCTGCTGGTCGGCCTCGTCGTGGTAGATCTTGGAAAAAACTTCAGCGACAGCCAGGCCGCGGTGGCGAAACTTTTTGTGCAAGACAGCATCAAGACCCCGCTTTTCAGTTATAAAATGCGGATGGGTTCCTATCCCTCGACCAGCGAGGGCTTGCAGGCGCTCGTCACGGCGCCGAGTTCCAATGCCGACAACTGGGGCGGCCCCTATCTCGCCGACGGCAAGTTGCCGCTCGACCCATGGAACCAGCCCTACCAATACGCCTGCCCGGGCACCCACAACCCAACCGGCTACGATGTCTGGTCGAAAGGTCCTCCGGATAAACCGACCGACATCGGCAATTGGTGATTTATGGTCGCGGGAAAGGAACGCCTGGCGGGTTCATTTGCCGCCTCGGCGAAGGCAGGTAGCGGGAGCGGTGGGCGCATCGCGCGCGCGCCGCGCGCCGCGTTTACCCGGATGCATCAGACTTTTTCCAAAGCTGATACATCCGCTTGCGCCGATTCCCTCGGCGCAAGGCGACTTCGTCGCGGTAGCCCCGACAAAGTCGGCCCGATAGGGCGCATCGCTCATACGAGGGAGTGTGAGCGATGCGGGTTTACGCTGCTGGAGATCCTGATCTCGATTGCGTTGATTGCGCTGTTGGTCGGCGCGACGATCAGCATGACCCCACGGAGTGACACGTCCATGACCGCGGATGAGGTTTTTTGGAAAGCCCTGACCGAAGCCCGCAAGCAGGCGCTCACGACGCAGCAGGATATCCGCCTGGGTTTTGACCCCAAGGCGAAGGCTTTTGTGATCGGGGCCAATCTCGGTGCGCAGGTGGATCCCCATGCCAGCACGCCGGCGATTACAGGCGCCGGCTCGCAAATCAGCGTTGGCGCCACCGAAACCTTCCCGGTGCGATTTGCCGATAAACTCACCGTGGATTTCCTGCCGGCGGCAAAATCCAATGGCAGCATGCTCCTTGGCGGCGAGCTGGTTGAGACGGATGCGATGCCGTTTGTGACCTTATATAGCGACGGCACCAGCACGCCCTTCCGCGTGCAATTCCACAGCAGCGGTGCGGCGCGCATCATCTCCATTGATCCGTGGACCTGCGCAGAAGTGCTGGAGGAGAAAAAACCATGAAGGCGGGCGCATCCTCCGTCCCCCGCCGTTCGGTTTCGCACGGCTTCACCCTGCTCGAAGTGCTGGTCGCACTCATGATTTTCGTCATGGCGGCGGCCGTGCTGGGCTCGGCCTACGTCAACGTGCTCAACGGCTACGACCTCGCGCAGAGCGCCAATGCGCGCACCGAGGACATCGCATTTGCCCGCGCGCAACTGCTCGCCGAGCCGGACCACGACAAGGCCGAGCAGGGCGGCGAGTTTGACTCCGCCAACAACCGCCACGTCAGCTACCACGCGCAAATCGACCCGACGCAGACGGCCGATCTCTTTGCCGTCGCGTTTACCTGCGAGATCACCGACCCAACGGCAAAGAAACCCGAGACAGTCACGGAAAACTTCATGGTTTTGCGTCCCACCTGGTCCGATGCGACCACGAACTCGGCCGTGCTGGCCGCAGCTGAAGCCAAAATCGCGAAGCTACAGGGAACGGCGCCGCCACAATGAATTCCGCCAAACCTTTGGGATCGGCTATTTGTGGGACGGGTGCCCTCACCCGTCACAACGCCTCATGCGGGGTGAGGGCACCCCGCCCACAACCATCCGGCCCGCATAGGTGCGGGTTCACGCTTTTGGAAATCCTGCTTTCGCTTGCGTTGGTGATGCTGGTGATGGTCGGGCTCAACACGTTCATTTTTTCCATGGGCGAATTGTGGGGCAACCGCAGCGAGGCGCGGCTTTTGGAACTGCACGTGCGCGCGGTCACGCGGTTTCTCGACCAGCAGTTGCAGGTCGCCACGCTTCCGCCCGAGGCGCAGGCCAGCAGCACCCAGCCGGGCGCGGCCCCGGCCACGCCGCCGGTGATCGTGCAGGAAGTCCGGCCGCAAAACGGCAGCAGCGAAAACCTGCTCACCTTCGAGCTGCCCGCCGGCTGCCGCCTCTTCGACTGGCAGGGCCAGCCGCCGCTGCCCGATGTCATCTGCTCGCTGCAGTGCCGCCCTGGCCAGGGACTCTTTCTGCTCTGGCACTCCAAGCTCGAAAAAAATTTCTCCGAGGATCCACCCCGCGAGGTTCTCGTCACGCCCTTGGTCACCTCGATGACCTACGATTACTATGATGCCACCGACAATCGCTGGCAGAACGAGCCCACGCTGCGCACGGACACCTCCAACCAGCCGGTGGCGCCGCAGCGGCTCCGTCTCCAGTTTACTTACGATAAGCTCACGCGTGAGTCGGTTATCAGCCTCAGCACACCCAGCCAGGGCCTGCCGGATTATTAACACCCGCCAGCCATGTTGAGCAAAAAAAGAGCCTCCATCCTGTTGATCGTGCTGATCACGATCGCCTTTGCCTCATTGGCCTTGGTCACTTTCATCGACCGGGCGAGCAATGATCTGCTCGTCGCGGCGCGGGTGGCCGAGGCCAACCGTCTCCGCGCCGATGCCTACTCCGCACTCGAGGTCACCCTGGGCGTGCTCAACGAATTTATCCAGGCCGATGGCGGCGCCCTGCACAGTCCCGCCGAGGGCTGGAGCGACCCGCTCGGTTTTGCCGGCTACGAACCGGCCTCCGGCCGCACCATCGAGGTCACTTTCGAGGACGAGAGCGGCAAGCTCTCGCTGCCGCATGCCGACGCCAACCAGCTCACTAATCTTTTTACTTCCTGGGGCGTGACCCAGTCGGATGCGGAGGAACTGGCCGACGCGCTGCTTACCTGGATGCGCAAGGATCATGTGGCCAGCACCGACGCCGGCACGCCTGATTATGACCGCGCAACCATCCCTTACGTGGCGCCGCAGCGTTCGCTCCGCTCGTTCGACGAGCTTGCGGCCATCGATTTCGTGAACAAGAAATTTTATGACGAAAACGGCCAGCCCAACGACCTCTGGCATAAGTTTGCCTCCGCTTTTTCCCTTTATGACTTCAATCCGCCCAACCTCAACTCGGCCGGATCCGACACCCTGACGGCGCTTGGCCAGTCCGATGCCACCTTGCAGGGTCAGCTCTCCTCCTACCTGCAAGGCACGGGCGACTACAAGCAGCAGGGCCCCGGCTATTTCAAAAGCACGGCTGACGCCAATAACCTGTTCGGTGCCCAAGCCGTGCCCCAGGGCGTCGGCACGCAGATTCTCGCCTTGCGCATCATCGTGACGGTGCACGAGGGCAATTCCAGTTTCCGCCTCGACACGGTCGTCACCCAGAAGAATCAGGCGAAAGCCATCGTATCGACCGAACCGGTCACCCTGCCGGATGGCACGACGACCAACACGCCCGGTGTCCCTTTGCCGGCCACGGCCAGCAACGGCTCTGCTTCCCCGGCCTCCAGCAGCCCCGGCCCGGCCACCCCGGATAGCACTGGCACGAGCGCCATAACCTCCACCCAGCTCAATTATCCATTTACACTGCTGGAACTTCATGAGGAAATCATCGATACTCTGGCCAAACCCTCGGCTTCATCCAACGCCACTCCGCCTACCTGAATGTCTCCTTCGTATTCCGATTTCTTTAAACGCGCCGCGCCCGCCCCCAACGTCGTCGTGTTGCCCGATGCGCTGTTTTTCGTCCGCGCCATTTCCGTCGCGGACGGGGCCACGCCGGCCGACCTTGCCGCCCAGGCCGAGCTGGCGCTTGAAGCCCTCGCGCCTTTTCCGCTTACGCAGCTCTACTACGGATTTTATCACCAGCCGGGCACGCCGCTCACTTTGCTCTACGCCGCCTATCGCAAGCGCTTCACGTCCGAGCAAACGGACGCCTGGGCCGGGGCCGACCTGGTGATCCCGTCATTTGTCGCGCTCCTCGGCGGTGAAGTGAAACCCGCCACGGCGCTCCTGCTGGCCACGGGCGACGATCTCACCCTGCTGCACTGGACTGACGGCAAGATGCCGCAAAAGATCTCAACCCACACGTTTGCCCCGGATACGCCGGAAGAAGAGCGGGTGAAAGTGCGCGACGAGATGCTCCGCTCCGCCGGCGAAAGCCGCAAGGTCATCGCCCTGTCGGCTGCACCGGTGGCGGAACCGCCGGAGGACGAGGATAAGTTTGTTTTCCGCTCCGGCGACTTTGTCTCGCGCTTGCCGGTGGCGCTCACCGACCAGCTCGATGTGCGCGACAAGGCCGAGCTCGCCCACCGCCGCCAGCAACATACGCGCGATCTTGTCCTGTGGCGCGTTTTCCTCGGCTGTGCCGCCGTGATCGCTCTCTGCCTCATCGGCGAGCTCGCGCTGGTGGGCGGAAAATTCTGGCAGAAAGAGCGCATGACCATGGTTGAGGCGCAGGCCCCCGGGGTCGACAAGATCGATGCCGCCAACAAACTGGTGGATAGTATCGGCGCCCGTTCGACCGACCGGCTCATGCCCTTCGAAATGATCGCGCTCGTCAGCTCGTGCAAGCCGGCCAGCGTGCAGTTCATCCGCGCCAATACGAGTGGAAATTACACCCTCGAGATCGAGGCGCAGACCAGTTCCCCCGGCGATGTCAGTGGCTACCAAACCGCGCTCAACGGCCTGGCCGCCTGCGCCAAGGTCGAGGTGAGCGACCAGCGCACGCGCGACGGTGTTTCCACCTTCAAGTTCGTTGTCACCTTCAAACCCGAGGCGCTCAAGCCCGCTGCCACATGAAAGTACTCAAGGCCTTTTTTCTCAGCCGTCTCCTGACCGAAAAAATCCTCCTCACCGGATTTTTGCTGATCATCGCCGTCTTGGGGTTTTCCCATGTGCTCGGCGACGTGCGGAGCTTTTGGTTCGATTTTAGAAACACCTCGATGATCCTGGCGGCCCAGCGCACCTCCCTGGATGGGCGCGCCGAAACCGAGGCCAAGGTCAAGGTCGCGCTCTCGCAGCTGGATCCCTCGCGCACGCTCGACAGCGCGCGCCTGCAAGGCGATCTCAACACCCTGGCGACGGGCCTGCCCAGCACCTCGATCGAGGCTCCCCAGGACGAACCTGCCGACCAATTTATCAAGCATTCCGTGCAGTTTTCCGTGCGCAAGGTGGACTGGTCGACCCTGCAGCAATTCTACGTCGCCCTCAGCAAGCGCGCGCCCTACATCAGCATCGAAGAGTGCAGCATATCCGCCGACCGCGCCAATCCCGCCGAGCTCAACGCCACCATGCTGATTTCATCGGTGGAAATCGCGAAATAAAATTCAAGGTTCCGATTCAAGATTCAAGAAACCTTGAATTTTATCACATTTTATTGAACTGCGCGCTGGCGTTGAAGATCGCGCTGACGATGGCGAACGCGAGGAAGCCGACGAACATAAACACGGTCAGCAGCATGACGGTGGCGAGGATGCGGGTGAAGGCGTCGAGCTGGTGGGAAATGATTTTTTGATGGTTGACCGCGATGTCCTTCAGGCTCGGCACGATGTTGCCGGTGTTTTCGCCGATCGCGAGCCGGTCGATCATGAGCTCGGGGAAGCAGCCGGTGTGGCTGAGCGCGAGGGAGAGCGACTCGCCCTCGATCACGCGGTCGATGGCCTGGCCAAAGGCCCGGCGATGGATGCGATGCATGATCTGCCGTTCGGTCATGCGCAAGGCCTCGGCGGTGGTGATGCCGTTCTCGAGCAGCAGGGAGAGCGTGTGGCTGATGGCGTACACGGTGCGCGTGGTGACAAACGGCCCGAGCAAGGGGACCTTGAGCGAAAAGGCGTCGACGGCGGTGCGGCCGGCCTCGGTCTTGCGCCAGCGCCAGAACGCGATGGCGCCGAGGGCCGCAAAGATGAGCACGAGCCAGCCCCAATGCAGCGCGAAGTGCGCGAAGCCGATCAGGATCTGCGTGGAGACGGGGATCTTGCCGCCGAGCGAATTGAAAAGCGTCTGCAGGCGGGGCAGCAGGAAGAAAAGAAAAAACAGCACCACGCCGCCGGCCGCAAACATGAGCAGGACGGGATAGGCGAGGGCGGTGAGGAGCTGGCGCTGCAATTCGCGCTGCTCAGTGAGGTGGGCGATGAGGCGGCCGAGCACCTCATTCAGCGAGCCGGTGGCTTCGCCGGCCTGGAGCAGGCTGATGGTCGAGGAGTCGAAGACGGCGGGAAAATCCTGCATGGCGCGCGAAAGCGGCTGGCCTTCGCTCACGCGATTCCACAGGCCGGCGCAGAGCGCGCGCAACGCGGGCTCCTTCAGGCGCGAGGAAAGCAGGCGCACGGATTCGCCGGCGGAAAGGCCGCTGCCGGTGAGATCGTGGAGCGCCTGGAGAAAAGGCAGGCGCTGCTTGCGCGTAAAACTGGCCTTGGCGGCATTGAGCGCGAGGTCCTGGGCGCGCGGGACACTGGCTGGCGCGGAGGCGCCATCCGGTTTTTTCCCGGCGGCCGTTTTTCGGGCCACGGCTTCCTCGGCCACGTTGGTGACTTGCAGGCCGCGCGCGGCGAGGAGGCGGAGAGCGTCCTTGCGGCTGGGGGCATCGAGCGTGGCGGAGACGGCGGCGCCGGCGCGGTCACGGGCATGGTAGGCAAAGCGGGGCATCGAAATTCAACATTCAACATCCAACATTGAACATCCAACGTTCAAGTATGATTCGCTTGCTGCTAATTCCAGCGTCCTTCGTTGGATGTTGGACGTTCGAGAGCTCATTTTTCGGTGACAGTGATGACGCGCAGGACTTCCTCGAACGTGGTGTGGCCGGCCTTGATTTTTTCCCAGCCGCTTTGCTGGAGGGTGCGCATGCCGTGGCGGCGGGCGCACTGGGCGAGGGCGCGCGTGCTTTCGCGCTTGAGGATGAGGTCGTGCATCTCGTCGTCGGGCTTGAGGATTTCAAAGAGGCCGATGCGGCCGCGGTAGCCGGTGCCGCGGCAGCGGTCGCAGCCGACGGTGGCCTTGAGTGTCGGGATCTGGTCGGCCTCGGCGGGGTCGAGGCCGAGGATGGCGAGGTTGTCGCGGAGTTTGATTTTGTTGACCGGCTCCGGCTGCGAGCACTCGGGGCAGAGGCGGCGCACGAGGCGTTGGGCGACGATGAGTTCGACGGCGGAGGTGACAAGAAAAGGCTCGATCCCCATGTCCACGAGGCGGGTGATGGCGCCGGGCGCGTCGTTGGTGTGGAGCGTGGAAAAGACCAAGTGGCCGGTGAGCGAGGCGCGGATGGCGATGTCGGCGGTTTCACGGTCGCGGATTTCGCCGACCATGATGACGTCGGGATCCTGGCGGAGCACGTGGCGGAGCGCGCCGGCGAAGGAGAGGCCGATTTCGGGGCGCACCTGCATTTGGTTGACACCGGGAACCTCGTATTCGATCGGGTCCTCGATGGTGACGATGCGCAGGTCGGTGGAGTTGATCTTGCGCAGGAAGGCGTTGAGCGAGGTGCTTTTGCCGGAGCCGGTGGGGCCCGTGACGAGGATGATGCCGTGCGGATAGTCGAGGATGCGGGAGATCTGGGCCTGCTCGTCATCGCCCATGCCGAGGCGCTCCATCGAGTAGGCTTCCTTTTTCTGGTTGAGGAGGCGCAGCGAAATCGACTCGGCGTAGATCGTGGGGATGGTGGAAACGCGGATGTCCAGGGCGACGCCGTTGGCCTTGAAATTGATGCGTCCGTCCTGCGGGAGGCGCTTTTCGGATATGTTGAGGCGCGACATGATCTTGAGGCGCGAGATGATGGCATCCTGGAAGCGGAGGAGGTTCTCCGGCACGGGCACCGCCACCAGCAGGCCGTCCACGCGGTAGCGGATGCGGAGCTGGCCTTCCTGGGGCTCGAAGTGGATGTCGGTGGCCTCGTCGGCGATGGCCTGGCTGATGACATCGGAAACGAAGCGGACCACGGCGGCGTCTTCGTCCACATCGGCCTCGTCATGCTGCGCCGTTTCGGGGGCGACATAATTGTCGTCATTGCCTTCGAGCGAGCCGGAGCCGACGCCGAAGTGTTGCAGGATGAGGTGGTGAATTTTTTCGGCGACACCAAGGTGCCAGACGAGCGGGCGGGGCGTGAAGGTGCGGGCCCAGTCTGTCACCACATCGTCGGGCGGCCAGGCGGCGGCGAGGTGGAGCGGCGTGGCGGCGGTGGCCGCCTGGCCGTCGGGTTGTTTGGCCTGGTCGATGGCGATGGGCACAATTTGGAAATCGTGCACGAGGCGGGCGGGAAAAAGGCCGATGGCGGTGGCGTCAGCCTCAAGGTCGCTGGCGAGATCGAGCTGCGCGTCCTGGGCCAGCGTCGCCAGCGCGTCGGGCTCGGACAATTGGAGGGCGGCGGCGAGGGCTTTCACCCGCTGGCCGCGCGGGGCTTCGAGCACGGCCTGGCGCTGGGCGTCATCCAGGCGCGCGGCGAGCGGGGGAGGCAGGTTTTCCGTGGTGAGGGCAGGCATGGCGGAACGGAACAGCACGGCTAATCCTTGTAATACTTGTCGATCAGGCTGTTTTTGGGTGGTTTTGAGGGATCCTGAAGGAATTGATTCACCTGGTCCTTGTTGGAAAGTTCGTTGACGCGCTTGGAAGTGTAATCGTTGCTTTCGGTGGGCGGAATCACATGCGGGCGGACGAAGAACAGCAGTTCGGTGCGTTGGACTTGGTTATTCCGTGCGCCAAAAATATTGCTGATAATCGGAATTTCCCAAAGCAATCCGAGCTTGGTATGGTCGGCAGAAATTTGATGCTGCTGGAGGCCGCCGAGCACGACCATCTGGCCGTCCTGGACATTGACGTAAGAAGTCGCTTCGCGATGGTCGATGATCGGCTGGGTATTGCCATCAATGGTGACGTCGCCGTTATGGGTGTCGACTTTCTGGTCGATGGTCAGCTGGATGCTGCCGTCGGCGCCGATGAGCGGCGTGACTTTCACTTCAATGCCGATGTTCTGGTAAGTAACGGAGGAGCTGGTGGAGAAACCGCTGTTGGTCGAGGTGGCGGCAACACCGGTGGGTTCGGAGGTCGTGCCGGTGATGATCGGCTGCTGGGTGCTGACGACGAAATCAGCTTCCTTGGCATGGGTCGTCGTGATGGTGTCGGCGGAAAGTATCTTTGTCTTGGTCGTGGCACCGTTGCCACTGAGAACGGCTTCGAAGGCGGCCGGACTGACGGTGCCATTCGTGACGGCCCAGTCGCCCACGCTGCCGGCAAACTTCGTAACATCAAATCCGCCATGCCGGTTGGCGCTGGCGGTAATATCAAGTTTCTGCAGGCCGCTGATATCCGTGTCGCTGAGGTCGACTTCGGCGATGATCACCTGGATGCTGACTTGGGCGAGGAGGATGTCGATTTTGTCCACCACATCCTTGATGAGGCGGATGTCATCGCCGGTGCCGGAGACGACAATGGCGTTGCTGCGATCGTCCTCCACCACGGTAACGAAGTTACTGAACTCCGTGGTGCCCTCGTCCTTCAGGCCGAGGGAATTAAGCGTGGGGGCGACGTTCGGGTGCGGCGGCTGATTTGGCTGGCCGGGGGTGACGGTGGTCTGGCCGCTTTTTTGCTCCGCGCTGTTCTGGCCGGTGATCAAGTTATTGACCAGGGAGGCGACATCCTTGGCGAGGGCGTGCTTGAGATAGATGACTTCGTTGTGGGTGTTGGGGTCGGACTTGATATCAAGTTTGGAGATGAGACCGTCAAAGAACGGATACTGGCGTGAATCGGAGATGAGGATGATTTGGTTGGTGCGATCGTCAGCGGTGAAGGTGGTGGAGGAGCCGAGTTCGGATTGCAGCGGGCCTTGGAGGATGGAGTGAAGCTTGTTCACGAGGTCGCTGGCCTTGGCGTATTGCACCGTATAAAACTTTGGCGAGAGGTTGGCCGCGAGCGGCTGGTCAATGCTCTTGAGCAGGAGTTCGATGCGCTGGAGATTGGAGACGCTGTCAACGATGAGGGCCGCATTGGCGCTGGGAAATGTCATCGGCGGGGTCTGCACACCGGGGGACATGATTTGTTGGAACATCGGAATGGTCTCATTGACGTTCAGGAACTGGAGCTGAAAAAGTTTGGCCGCGATGCGTCCGCTGGGCGGCAGGTCGAGGGTCGATCCGGTGATCATTTCCGGCGCCTCCCGGCTGGCTTGGGGCAGGGGAACGACCTTGAGAAACCTATCGCCGAGCGGCACGACGCCCACGCCATTGAGGCCGAGCAGCGTCTCGAGGGCGCGAACGGCTTCTTCCTTGGGGATCGTCCGGGTGATGCTGATCGAGTAGGTGGCGGCGGGCAGCGACTGGGGCCGGAGAACGGTGCGGCCGGTAAACGATTCAAGCAGCTGCAGCACAGAGTCGATGGGCGCCTCGGAAAGCTGGAGGCCGTTGACGGGAGTATCATCGGTGCCGGCTGGTGCGGCGGCCGGTGTCACGGGCGTGACGGTCGGCAGGCCCGGCCGCGACCCAGCCGGCCCGGTAGGCACGACGGGCGGAGTTTGCGCGGAGACGCAAAGCGCGGCAGACAAAAAGGAAAAGACGAGGCAAAGAAAGCGCGGGCGCATGAAGGGTGGCGGGTTGGGATGGGCAGAAATCTTGGGAGGGGAATCAGAAGTGAAAAACAACGCCTTGTAAACCGTGTTGTCGTGTGACGTTTGATTGCAGGCGGGAGTTCCGGATTTTGTCGCTTGCGACGCGCTATTCCCGACCCAAGCTCATTGCTTGCGATGCCAAATAGTTTCGGAAAACTCTTCACTATCACCACCTGGGGCGAAAGCCACGGCCCTGCGGTTGGCGTTGCCATCGACGGCTGCCCGCCCGGGCTGCCGATAACGGCTGAGGAAATCCAGGCCGAACTCGACCGTCGCCGCCCGGGCCAGAGCGATATTGTCACCCCGCGCAAGGAGGACGACCGCGTGGAAATCCTGTCCGGCGTCTTCGAAGGCCGCACCACGGGGTCGCCGCTTGCCCTGCTCGTGCGCAGCACCGACGCCCGTCCCGGTGCCTACGACGAGATGCGCGAGAAATTCCGCCCCTCGCACGCCGATTACACCTATCAGGCAAAATTTGGCCACCGCGACCACCGCGGCGGCGGTCGCAGCTCCGCGCGCGAGACCATCGGCCGTGTGGCGGCCGGCGCCGTGGCCAGGAAAATCCTGCAGCTGGCCGGCGCCGCGACCGGCGGCACGGTTGAAATCCGCGCCTTCGTCTCGCAAATCCGCGACATTACCGCCCCAGTGGGGGCGCTGGAGAATTTCCCCACGCTCGCCGAAGTCGAGGCCTCGCCCGTGCGCTGCCCGCATCCCGCGACCGCGGCCAGGATGATCGAACTCATCAAGGCCGTGCGCGCCGAGGGCGATTCCGTCGGCGGCGTCATCACCTGCCGCGCACGCGGCGTGCCGCCCGGGCTCGGCGAGCCGGTGTTCGACCGCCTCGAGGCCGACCTGGCGAAGGCCATGCTCTCGCTTCCCGCGACCAAGGGCTTTGAAATCGGCAGCGGCTTCGCCGGGACGCTGCTCAAAGGCTCGGAGCACAACGACGCCTTCGTCATGCGCGAAGGCCAGGTGCACACGCCGACCAACCGCAGCGGCGGCGTCCAGGGTGGCATCAGCAACGGCGAGGAGATTTTTTTCCGCGTGGCCTTCAAACCCACCGCCACCATCCTGCAGTCGCAAAAAACCGTGGACGTTCGCGGCGCCGAGACGGAACTGGCCGCCCGCGGCCGGCACGACCCCTGCGTGCTCCCGCGCGCCGTCGTCATCATCGAAGCCATGACGGCGCTTGTGCTCCTCGACCACTGGATGCGCCACGCCGCGCAGAACCGGACGTTTAAGTTCTAGGTTCAAAGTTCCAGGTTCAAGGTTGGAGCCCCACCAAGACGTAATGGGTATTTGGCAGTTAGTAGTTGGTATTTAGCGGATCAGCATTAAACGCGTTGACCAGTCACCCGTGGCCAGTAACCAACTACAAACTACCAATTACCAACTGCGGCGAACGACAAACCTTGAACTTTGAACGTGGAACCTTGAACCCGCGAAGCGTGAAACCCCTTGTCTACCTCATCCTCGGTGCGGCCGGCTCCGGCCGGCGAGAGGTCGTTGTCGATTTGATCGAAGGCGGGCTCGCCGAGGGCGCCAGGCCGGCGGTGCTGCTCGCCGCGGACGAACCCGCCAGCGAACTGGATCCAAAACTACCCGGCCTCGCGCGCTGGACGTGGACCGGCGAAACCATCGACGCGGCGCTGCCGCCGGGCGCGACGCAGGTGTTTTTCGTGGCGCAAGGCCGGGTCAACCCGGTGGAACAGATCGACGTGTTCAAACCCTGGCTCGAAGCGCAGGGCGGGGAACTCGCCCGCGTGATCAGCGTGGTGAACTGCTCGCTCGCGGAAAAAAATCCCCCGCTGCTCGCGTGGTATGAGGCCTGCGTTCATTTCTCCGACATCGTGCTGCTGAACCGCCGCGAAGGCGTGGCCAACAAATGGCTCAGCGATTTCCTCGCGTACTTCCAGGGCCAGTTTTATCCCTGCCTCTTCGAGCAGGTGAAAGCCGGCCGCGTGAAAAATCCCGCGCTTGTGCTCGAGCCGCAGGCCCGCCGCCTGTCGCACTGGTTTGACGAGGAACAGGACTGGATCTTCACCAACGCCGACGGCGAGGAAATCGACGAGGAGGAAGTGACCGAGGACGACGAGGAAATCGAAGCCACGCCGGCTGAAGATTTATACCTCGCCCGCGATGCCGCCGGCCGCCGGGCGAAACGAATCCCGGACATCGCGAAGTTTCTCGGAGTTTAACCGCTGATATACGCCCGACTTCGCTTTTCAAGCTACGACGGGCAGGCTGATTGGCGCTGATAGAACTAAAGAAAGCACCAAGCCGTTTCTTCTGCGATCTTGCCCGAAATCTGACTTCAGCGTTGGACGCTCAGCGAAGCGAAATGCCCGAGGACTCGAACGCCCAACCGCGCCCGCCGAAGCCGCTGGCCCCAAAAAAGAATGCGCCAGCGAGAAAGCCGCCTCTCCACCGGCAGCGCCACAAAATCATGGGAACGCTGGTATCAAGGTGGCCGTGCCATCCGAAGCTTTGGCGAAGGATGGGAGCCTCGGTTTAGAGATGGCCGAGATTGTCTCGGCCTGGCCAAACCTCCCGCCGGAGATTCGGAACGCCGTGCTCACACTTCTGCGTGCGGCAAAAAATGGATGAGCTAACGCCAAATTGCGTTGTTATCTTAAAGACCGCCCTGAAAAACCGGGCTGTTGGCCAATTTTTCGACATCGGCATTTCAGGTTAACCATTATTCGAGGGCAGCGATCTCCTGAATTTTACGGCGGAGACTTGGTAATCGCTGCTGGCTGGCGCGGTCGTGGGGCAAATGGCCAGCCAGTGCCTCATCAAAAGCGGGGATAGAGACCAATCCGCGCACCGATGCGATCACATACTGACGCAATTCAGCCGGAGCTGCGTTCACTTCGGCCACGATCTCTTGCCGACCATCAATCACGGTGACGAAGTCCTCCAAATCATGGCTGGCGTAATAATCGCGACCGCCACGGTCGGCGAAGGCGACGTGTTTTGTCGCGAGAAACGCAACCGGGGAAACCAGTTTAAGCCGCGTGTGGGCGAACTCGCGCACGGTCGCGGTGGCCAGCGCTTCCTTGAACCAGGCTGTGTTGAGCCCGAGAAAGCCGCCTTCGGTCGGCATGATGTCCACGGTAAGGTTGCCGAGCACCCACCGGCAGCGCGGTGCTTTCTCCCGCATGTCGTGATCGAAACCAAGGCTGCGCAACTTCGCTTCCACATCGGAATAACGCTGCGCGGTCACGGTTTCGATGATGACATCCACGTCGTCGGTTGGGCGTGCGGGCGACAATGCTGGGTGATCCAGCAACAGGTTCACAATGGAGCCGCCGACAAAAGCATATTCCAGTCCAAGACTGTCCAAGCGGTCGGCGACCGCACGCATGGCGGTGAGGTTAGGCAGCGACATGGGTGGTCAGGCGATGGGTAATTTCCTTTTCCGCCAAGCTGCGTTCACGCGCCCGACCGATGCGGAGAGCGTCAACCAAGGCGAGCAAATCGTAAAGTGCCGGGTCGCGCCGCGCCGCGCCGGGCACGCTGCCATACAGCGGCTGCACGGCAGCGCCCTGCACCTGTCCATCCGGGTCTGGCCAGACCGGCGGAATCTGTTCGGCCGCGTTAATTTTGCCGGACAGGGCCGGGGCCGCCCATGCGGTCGGCATCCCGCGGGTGATTTCTTTAGCGCTGGCCGGAAAAGCGTGGGGCACACCGTGCACAAGAAAGTTGCGCAGGGCCTCCCGGCGGATTTCCCGTGTTTCGGTGTCCACCAAACGGGCAGCACCCAATCGCCGAACGGCGGCGTGGACTTCCGAGGCGCTCATTCCCAGTTCTTGGCCCAATTCGGCGTAGCTTCGCCGGGCTCCGTCGAGACAGAGTTTGAGGGCGACAACGACATCCTGTGGCTTTGTTACCATTTAGATACGCTATTCGCGAATAGAGAATAGTAAAGCAGATTTTCCTCCGGGAATTGATTTGGAATAAAATATCTTGCTTTTGACAGTAACTCCCCTTTGCTCCTGATCACCTCGCACTTAGATGACCTCGGACCAAGCCCTCGCCGATCTCGGCAACCTATTCCCTGAAATCCTCGCCGCCTGCAATCAGGCTTGGCTCGACCTCAATACACAATCCCACCCCGGGTGGGATCGCCGCTGCCGGTCCACCGTACTCCAAATGTCGGCGACCGTTCGATTCCGTGAGCGGATCGCCCGGCTCGGCATCCAAGAACTCTCGCCGGACAAGCGTCACCTGTTTCTTGTGCCCGGGAAGGCCTACCTCTTTTTCAAGAAAGCCAGCGAGGCTCTCTTGCCTCTCAACAATCACACCATCAAGAGCGAGCGGTTCTACAGTCAGGAGCCACTCGCAGGCATGGACGACCTGCCCCGCTTGATGGTCGGCATCCGGCCAAATGATGATTGGACCAGCTTGGCCGGAGTCTACCTCATTCATTTGTCTTCATCCTTGCACCGCAACTGGGAACTTTCTCTCGCCACAAGCGAATCTGCTCTTGAACCCGATCAACTCCGTTTTGCCCCTGAACCCGAAATCCGCCAGCCGGTCTTCAAACCACGTAAGCTCGATGTCCCACGAACCGACACCGATGAATCCCGCCCTGCCGCCGGTAACGACGCGCCCGTTTAATCAAGACTATCTCGTTCTCGCGCGCGAGAGCCGCGGGCTCACTCAGACTGAATTGGCTGAGCGGGTGAGCATATCGCAAAGCCTTCTTTCCAAGCTGGAGCACGGCACATTGCCCGCTTCGTCCGAGCAGGCGCAGTGTTTTGCGCGCGAGCTTCACTATCCGGTTGGCTTCTTTTATCGGAAGTCCGAACCATTGACCGACAGGGTCGCCCTTTTCCGCCGATACAGTTCGGTCAGTGCCATGCTCCTGCGGCGCGTCCGCGCTCATTTGGAACTGATGAAAGCGAACCTCTCGCGACTGCTCGATGCTTGCGAGCCCATTGAAATCAAAGTGGAGACGATCGAGCCAGAGGAAACCGAAGGCGGTGCTTTTGGAGTTGCCCACGAATGCCGTCGGCGCTGGCAAGTTCCGACCGGACCGATCCACAACCTTACCGCCCTCGTCGAATCGCTCGGCTGCTTTGTCGTCGCGTATGACTTTGCTACTCGCAAAATTGACGGCTTTAGCGACGTGGTAAATGGCCACCCCGTAATATTTCTGAATCGCGCCTTGGGCCGGTCGCGACTCCGGTTCACGTTGGCCCACGAGTTGGGCCATCTCGTGATGCATCGTTTGCGTCACGTTGAAGCCGAGGAGCAGGCGCATAATTTTGCCTCGGAATTTTTGATGCCAGCCGAAGAAATTAAACCGTCATTCTTGCCAATGAGTATCGACCGCCTTGCGCGGCTTAAACTTTATTGGCGTGTCTCCATGCAGGCGCTCTTGAAGCATGCGCAAAATTTGGGCGTAATCTCTGAGCGCACGGCGCGATATTATTGGTCCGAAATCAACCGGCGCGGTTATCGGGAGAACGAACCTTTCGAGAATATGATCCCCGCTGAAACACCTTCTTCCCTAAAACGGCTGATTGAAATGTTTGTCAGTGACCTCGGGCTATCCCTCCAAGAATTGGCCGACCGGCTTACCCTGCACTTAAACGAATTTCTGGAGGTGTTTGATTTGGAGAGTCAGAATTTTTCCACACGCGTCCTGCAGTTCCCTTCCGCCTGAGAGGCCAGGGTGTAGACCGCACCACATTATGGCACGAGGAGCACGAAAATATCCGATACCCGAACACATCAAAGCTCAGGGTGTTTTACAGAAGGACTTTGGTGGCTGGCTCGACCGAGTCAGCGCAGCGCATATCCGCCGTGACCGTAAACGCACTGGTGTCAGGATTCAAGCGGCGGTGTATCGTGAAGCTATTTATCGCGCAGTTTGTGATGGCGGCGACCATGACTTTTACACCGGTGAACCATTAGACTGGAAGTTATTACGTTTTATTTCAAAGAGTGATGGTGTTGGACGAGATGAGCGTCAGATTCCGACGGTCGACCACGAGGGCTTGAGCACTGATGCGCCAGTTTTTAGAATTTCTTCGATGCGTACGAACAAGTGCAAAAGCAACTATTCCGTTGAGCACATACTTGAGTTTTGTGAGGCATTCGTCGGGTATCAGAGACGAGTGAGGCCTATCCTCTGAAGCGCACTCACGCCAGCGGCCTCGGCTTCGATAAGCGTTGCCGTTTTTCTGACGACTTGCGCACTTTTTCTTTGTGCAGAGGCAATTCCCTCCCGACTTCGTGAGGTGTGTAAGTGCCCGAATTTCGCAGTTCGTTTTTCAGCGACTTACGTTCCCAACGAACTCGATGGGGGCCTTGCGTCTTGTCGAAATCGTTGGTTTACGAGGAAGTCCGCCTCCGCCAAGGCTTCGGCGAGACATCTCGCCATAGCTTTCGAATTCCGAAAGCGTCGGCGGATGGTGCCCGAGGGGGGACTCGAACCCCCATGCGGTTAAGCACAGGCTTCTGAGACCTGCGTGTCTACCAATTCCACCACCCGGGCATGGGCAGGAGGGGCAACAGACACGTTCCCGGCACATGGGGCAAGAAATTTATGGCATCTCAATGAGATGCGTGCCCGCCGAAGCTCGAAGAGCGAAGGCGGGGAGCTTTGCTGAACATCAATCCATCTTTACACCAGGTCGCCCTCCTTCGCCAGGGCTTCGAAGGGCAGGCAAAGAACGCGAAGGCAGAAAGTTTTACCACGGATTGCACGGACTAACACGGCTGGAAAGATCGGCTATCAGTGTACATCAGTGGTCAACTTCTACTCCGAAAAAACATTGGACGTTGGGCGGTGGATGTTGGACATTGGGCGTTCATCGCCCCCATGAAAAAAGACGCCATCCTTGCCAAGTTCAAAGCCGAGAAGGTCATCGCCTTGATCCGCGCCGATTCGCCGGATGGGCTGCTCGATTGCGCGAAGGCGCTCGCCGCCGGCGGGCTCACCAGCATCGAGCTCACGATGACCACGCCTGGCGCCATCCGGATGCTCGAAAAGGCCACCGCCGAGCTGCCTGATTTTCTTTTCGGCCTCGGCACCGTGCTCGATGCCGAGACGGCCCGCGCGGGCATCCTCGCCGGCGCGAAATTCATCGTCACGCCCGCGCTGCGGCCCGCGGTCATCACGATCTGCCAACGCTACAGCGTTCCGATCTTCAGCGGCGCGCTGACGCCGACGGAGATCGTCAACACCTGGGAAGCCGGCGCGGACGCGGTGAAAATTTTCCCGGCGGAATTTTTCGGCCCGGCTTACATCAAGTCGATCAAGGCTCCTTTCCCGCACATCGACTTTGTGCCGACCGGCGGCGTGAATCCGGAAAACGTGGGCGAATTCCTGAAGGCGGGCGCGTTTGCGACCGCGGCCGGCAGCTCGCTGGTCGAGGGCAAGGCGCTGAAGGAAAAAAACTGGGCCGCGATCACGGCCAAGGCCAAGGCATTCGTCGCCGCCGTGGCGGCGGCCAAGTGAGCGTCCAGCGCTCAAATCTGAATTAACCACGAAGAGGCGAAGGGCACGAAGATCGATCCAGGTTTTAACCACGGATGGACACCCGACTTCGCTTTTCAAGCTACGACGGGCAGGCTGATTGCCACGGCTGCCGAATTTTCCGATCCCGAGGCAGTCGGGCAAAGGCAGTCCCCTTGAAAGTTCAACGCTGGAGTTTAGCGTTCTAGAGCATCTTGAATAAGACCGTAGCCATATTGTCGTGAACCACGGCGAGGACGTCATTCCCTCCGCCCGTACGCCTGCAAGCGGTCAGCCAGATTTTTTGCCACGAAAGGTCACAGAGAAAAAGCCTTCGAAAAGATATGCATTCTTTGAGCTCTTTGTGATCCTTTGTGGCTACACTAATTTTAAAAGCGTTCTAAGTTGAGCTTGTCTTTAAAAGTGAATCCGAGACTTCCTGCAGTGCGTCCCGGAGGCTTTTTATGCGGATCGGCTTGCTGATGTAACTGTCCATGCCGGCGGCGAGGCAAAGGTCGCAATCTTCGCGCAGGGCATTGGCGGTCATGGCAATGATGCGGATGTTGCGCACTCCGGCGTTCGTGGCCTCCCACTTGCGGATCTGGCGGGTGGCCTCAAATCCATCGATGACCGGCAGCAGGCAGTCCATGAGAATCACGTCGTAAGGCGTCCGCTTGGCCGTATTGACCGCGTCCCGGCCGTTGCCGACAAAGTCGGCCGTGCAGCCGATTTTCTCGAGCATCAACAGGGCGATGCGGCGGTTGATATCGTTGCCCTCGGCCACGAGGATGCGCGGTGGATGTGACAAAGGGACGGCGGAGGCGGAAGAAAGGTCCGCGCCAGAGGCCGCCTCGGACGACTTGGCCTTGCCGACCAACGAAAGCAGGCAGTTGAAGAGCTGCGATTGTTTGAGGGGTTTGAAAACTTCCCCGTCAAATTTTTCATCCGAAGGGGACACCGGCCGCCGGAAATCGGTGATGGGCCAAAGCCCGACGGTTTTAAGCCTGGCCAGGTTTGGATCGGAGTGAATATCCACGGCCAATCCCTCCCATTGGAGATCGGGCTGCTTGGCATCCACCAAAAGGATCTGGAACGCCTGGCCGGGATTTTGGGCGGCGGAGCGGAGGCGGTTGATGGCATCGGCCGGGTTGGCGACGGTTTCGCAGGAGAGATTCAAGGAGCGAAGGATCATTTCGACGGCCTGGCGGGTGGCCGGGGAAGCGGCGAGGAGGAGAATGCGCGTCCCGGCCAGCGACTGGGTGTCGAGCGGGGGCGAAGCGACCGGGCTGACTTCGAGTTGGATTTCGAAGGAGAAGGTCGAGCCCTTGCCGGGCTCGCTTTCGAGGCTCACCTTGCCACCCATGAGTTCGACCAAGCGGCGGGAAATCGCCAGGCCGAGGCCGGTGCCCCCAAAGCGACGGGTCGCGGAATAATTGACCTGCGTGAACGGCGCGAAAAGCTTGGCCTGGTCTTCCTTGGAAATGCCGATGCCGGTGTCGTGCACCGCGAAGCGCAACCGCGCGAATTTTCCGGCCGGCTCAAGCAGGTCAACGCGAAGGATGATCGTGCCTTGCTCGGTGAACTTGATGGCGTTGCCGACCAGGTTGATGATCACCTGGCGGAGGCGCCCGTCATCGCTTTGCAGAAGGCGGGGAACATCAGGGGCGATGATGAGGGCGAAATCGAGGCCTTTGTTGAAGGCGCGGGGCGAAAGCGAGTCCATCAGGTTCTCGACCAGCAGGCAGAGGTCGAATTGCTCGATCTCGAGCTTGAGGTGATTGGATTCGATCTTGGAGTAGTCGAGGATGGCGTTGATAATCTCGAGCAGCGCGTCGCCACTGTGGTGGATGGACTGGACAAATTCCTGCTGAAGACTGTCGAGCTTGGTTTCGCGGAGCAGATCGGACATGCCGATAATGCAGGTCATGGGGGTGCGGACCTCGTGGCTCATCACGGCCAGGAACTCGCTTTTGGCGCGATTGGCCGACTCGGCCTGCTCCGCCAGTTCGCGGCTGCGGGCCGCGCTTTGCGCCAGCTGTTCGCTGGTCTTGTACCGGTATTCCTCCAGCACGAGCACAATCATGCTCACCGCAATGAACAACTGCAGCACCGCTGCCACAAAGAAGCCGGTGCTGTAAAGATCCTCGTAAGGCGTGGTGAATGGATAAGTGCCGAGGTAGAGGCCCCAGAGCGTGAAGCCAAATCCCAACATCCCGGCGCCGACAAATGGCCGGCGGAAGCGCAATCGGTAAAAGCAGATGCCGGAAAAAATGCTGCCCGAACCAATCAGGATGAATACCGGCAACTGGACCTGCAGCGTGCTGGACACATAATGCGGCACTGCAAACGTCCAAGCGATGAGAAACACTAGGAACCACGCGAACAGCCTCTGGGGCACCGGCAGGTTCAAAAATCGCAACGTGCCCCACAACAGGAACGCCGCTGACATGATCACGCAGCTTTGCTTGAAGACGGCTTCGATATGGGTGAACTCGGTGCTGGGCAGCTGCAGGCTCAAGGTCAGCCACAACGAGTAAAACAGCCACGCCACCGTCCAGATGGAAAAGTAGTCCCGCTTGGTATAGCGATTGAGATAATAGAAGAGCCCGGCAAGAACCCAAACGCTCAAAAGGGAAACCATCAGGGCCGCCTGAAGATATTCGTGGGGGAAAAACAGATCCATAATAGCGTGTTGCCCTGCGCAAAAGCGAAGCTCGCACTATTCTGGCGGCATCGGACGAGGGGGCACAAATTTTCAAAAGCCATTCCACGATTGTCAAACGTGAAAGGCCCTGGGTGATGTACCAATTTACCTATTTGTCATTCCGAGCCACGCGAGGTACCGACCCGAAGGCCGACAGTCCGACATCTCACAATTTGATTCGGTGAGATCCTTCGCTTCGCCCTGGATGACAACGCTGGGGGGTTGTACGCAGGGCACCCGTCGCCAAACTGACCGCCCCTAGTCGATGGGCTCCTGTCCGCTACTTCCGCCGCTTTTTTACCATTTTGTTCCGCGCTTTCCGCGGTGCAGCCGCCTTGGCTTTGCCGCGGACGGTTTTGCTTTTTGCGCTAACCGCTTTGCGCCGGGCGGGAAGGGTGGTCGCGAGCAACCCGGTTTTCAAATTTACCGACACGGTGTCCAGGGTGGCCACGCCTCCGTTGCTGGCCGGCGAATTGAACGTGGCGGTCAGTGTGTTGCCATCGCACTCGATCAGAAGATACCCGAACTTTATGATGGGATCGATCTCCATCGTGTCGTTGCCCACGGTGATCGGCGCCGGTCCCACGTTTTCCTGGGGCGGGCTGGCCGCAAAGCCGCCGCTGCCCGAGACGATGTAAGGGATCTGCTGCTGGTTGTTATTCACCCGCTGCGTGAAGCGCTGATAAAGGTGCGCGTGCCCCGAAAGCACCATGTCCGGCCAGAAGCCGACCGCTTGGAAAACCCCGTCGAGATCCTGTTGGGACCCAGTGGAGCCGCCGTGATTGGCGTCCACGGAGAGCGGCGGATGGTGGAGCGCGAGGATGACCGCGCGCTGTCCCGCCTTGCGCAGGGGCTGCAGGCGCAGCAACTCGCTTTGCAGGAAACCCAGTTGCGCGTCGCTGAGCGTCGGGAACGCGCCTTTCTGCGAGGAGATGACGCCCGGGCCCTCGAGCACATTGCTGTAGAGGCCGATGATCGAAACAAACGGCGCATCCAAGGTGAAATAGACGCCCGGCTGGGTCATGGCGCTGCGAACCATTCCTCCGGCGTCGGGCGACGGCCCGGCTGAAGCGGCGCAGAAGTTATCCAGGAAAGCCTGCAGGGTGGGATTTTTTGGGGCGCTCGAAGTTGGCCCGAAGAGCGAACCATCGTGGTTTCCCGGAATCGCAAAAATGGGCCGGTCGTACAGCCGGTACGGTTCATAAAACTGGTCGTAATAATACTGGGCCTCGCCAAAATGGTAGACGACGTCGCCGAGGTGAAAAAAGAACGCCGGCGGATTTGGGCCCGCCAAGTCGCGAACCATGGCATCAGCGACGCTGGCCTGGTTGGCCAGCGCCCGCGCGACAGTTTGCGTTTGGTCGACCTTGGCCGCGCCGGTGTCGCCCACCGAATGAAAGGATATTTTCCCGGCCGATTGAATGGCCGCGATCATCTGCGGGCCGACGAAGTCAGCCAACTTTAGCTGCATCGGCGCGCCGGCGCGCGGCGGCGGAAAAGGCTGCACCTGGTTTTGGTGCAGCAAATAGTAGGGCGAATTATAATACGCGGCGCTGGTATTGTTGACGCGGAACGAAGTTTCATCGCTCGACGGCTGGGGCTCGCCATAAAGCTGTCCACCCGGGCCGATCAATTTGGGTTTGGCTGGCATACCAAGGCGTATATCTATTGCCAATTATTGGCGTCAAATTGAATTTGGTTACGTTTAGGTATCGCTCGGTGAATCCTGGCGGATGTTGAGCAATTGCAGGTTGGGGTTTAAGTGTCCGCCATAGCTTTAGCGGCGGCGGATCCCCGCCACATGTCCGCCATAGCCTTGGCGAAGGCGGATGTCGGGCGTGAAGCCCGACCTACATTCGGGTAGTGTATCAGTTTGGCGATGGTGCCCTGCCTACAACCCTCAGCGTTGTCATCCAGAGCGAAGCGAAGGATCTCACCGAATCAAATCGTGAGATGTCAGACTGTCGGCCTTCGGCCTCGGTACCTCGCACGGCTCGGAATGACAAATCGGCAAACTGATACATCACTTATATTAGGGAGTCCTCGACTCTCGGCTTAAATCCCGGTCTTTTCCCTTCCATGACCGTTTACACCTATGCCAATTGCAGCACGTGCCGTGACGCGGTCAAATGGCTGCGCGCACAGGGCGTGGCCTTTGTTGAAAGACCCATCCGCGAAACGCCGCCATCCGTCGCGGAGTTGCAGCGCATGCTTGGCTACCAAAACGGGAATCTTCGTCGTTTGTTTAATACGTCGGGGCAGGAATACCGCGCGCTCGGGCTCGCCGATAAGCTCCCTGCGATGACCGAAGCGGAAGCACTGGCGTTGCTGGCCGGCAACGGCCGACTCGTGAAACGGCCCTTCGTCCTTGGCGAGACGTTCGGGCTGGTTGGGTTCGACCAAGCCGGATGGAAAGTCGCGTTCCGCGAATCCAAGATCTGAAATTTAACCACTGATATACACTGATCTCCGCGTAGTTGGAGGTTCAGTCAGCCTGGAATTTGATCTTGGCGTGCATGCCGTCGCAGAAGGGCTTGTTCAGCGATGCACCGCAACGGCAGAGCGTGTAATGATCCTGGGTCGCCGGTTTGGCCTCGCCGTTAAGCTTGGCCTGGTGCACGTGGAGGGGGCCGTCCTTTTCGATGCGTACTCCCGTGTCGTTTGAATATTCGTGCACCAATTTTCCGCGCCACTTGTAGAGCAGCGCCCCGGAAGGACAGCGCCGGATCGCGGCGATGACTTGCTCGGCGGGCGAGGAATCTGGATGCGAAACCCGTCCGCCGGGCCCCTTGGTGAAAAACGTTTCAGGCGCGCCATCGACGCATTCGCCCGCGTGCGCACACAGGCTGAAGTCATCGACCACGGTGATTTCCTTGCCGGCAAATTCGGAGACGGAGCTTTTTTCCGTGCGCAACCGGCGGTCGGAGAAGCCGGCCGCCTCGTGCGAACCGTCGCAGTAGGGCTTGTTCTTCGACGCGCCGCAGCGGCAGAGAAAGATCGATTCGTCCGTATCAATGATTTCTCCCCGGTCGTTCTTAAGCGCCTGGATTCGCTCCACCTTTAACGGCCCATTCGTGGCGGGCGTAATCTCGGGATCCATGACCGCCTACCATCCACGGCTCATCGAATTTTTCAAGTGCGGGATGGCGAAGGACGGGCGCTGACCGGCGAATTTCCAACTACCAGCTACTCCTTCACGGACTTCGCGTTCTTTGGGGCGGGCTTCCGGCTCCAAATCGCCTTGAGCTCGTCGAGCTTTGCATACTCCGGCGAACATCCATGGAATTCGAAAAAGAAATTTTCATCGACGGCGTAAGTGAATAGATTTTTTGCCGCAGGGAGCACGGCGCGCACGGAGAACGATCCAAAGGAATCCTTTTTGCCGGCGGCGCTTTTTTGCGAGAAAGCATAATTGATCTTTCCGAGGGAGAGACTCAGCGCGCAGAGATCGATCAAGTGTTTCATATAAAAAGAGGGGGGAGCTTTTGTTGGCCGCGTGGTCTTGTGGTTCGCGGCGGAGTTGAAGAAGAGCAGCTAACCTCATTAAATACAAGATGATGCGCATGGGGAGAATGCCCTCCCGGGGCTGGGGATAGTTGCCCTCCGCGTAGTAAGTAGAGTTGCCCACATATATTGTGCATCGTTGGCAATTGGCGGCTGATTTCACCACGAAGGCACGAAGAACACGGAGATCGACCCAAGTTTAGCCACTGATGAACACTGATTGTCACTGATCTTGATCAGACCTTGGCTCGGGCTTCGCGATCTTGGCTAAAATGAATGGTGTTTCTTCGGGTCGTCCTCCGTGGCCTTCGTGCCTTTGCGGTGAAATCAGAATAGGGTGCTTAAAGTTCTAGGTTGGAAGTTGGGTGTTTGTCGTGCGACGCTGCGGGCGAACGATGAGCGCGGATCAGCAACAGGTTTTATTGGGACTGTTTTCCCCGGGGCCGGGCGCATCCGGCGCGCCGCCGGTGGAGATGTCGCGCGCGCGGGAAGAAATTATTTTCCACCGCAGCCCCCGCGCACGGCACTACCGGCTCGCCTTGCGGCGCGACGGTACGGCCGTGGCAACCATTCCGATCCGCGGTTCAGAGCGCGAGGCCCAGCGTTTTGTCGACCGGCATCGCGACTGGCTCAAGCGCGCGCGTGAACGCGAAGCCCGCCGGCCGCGCAGCGCCGGCGTGTGGGTGCCCGGCACGCGCGTGCTCTGGCGCGGCGAACTGGCGGAGATCCGGGTGGCCGCGGCGGGTGAACGCCCGCAGGTGTGCCTGGGGGCCGATGTGTTTCGCGTGCCCGGGTTTGAGGGCGACCTGCGCGCGGTGCTCGAATCGCATTTTGCGCGGCGGGCGAAGATCGAGCTGCCTGCGCGCACGTGGGAGCTGGCGGCGTTGTGCGGCGCGGATGTGCGGCACGTGACGGTGCGCAACCAACGCTCGCGCTGGGGCTCGTGTTCCGCGAGCGGGACGATCTCGCTCAACTGGCGGCTGGTGCAGACGCCGGAAAGCGTGCGCGACTATATTATATACCACGAGCTGGTTCACCTGCGGTACGAGATGAACCACAGTGAACGGTTTTGGGCGCGGGTGGCGGAAGTATGTCCGTGGTGGCAGGAGGCTGAACACTGGCTCAAGCGCAACGGCAGCCTGCTGGGACTATGACGCAAATTTCAAATTTGAGATCTCAGATTTCAGATGGCCGGAGGCCGGTTGAATGTTATTTATTGATCATTGCGCGCGCCCGGCCAATCAATCCAGCGACATGACGCCAGAACACCCAGGGCATACGGTGCCCCGTCTCACCACGCACAAGCTGGCCCGGCTGGCCCTGCTCGGGTTTCTCCTGACGTTCCTGCTGGCGCGGACCTTCGTCCTTTTGATCATGGCGCGCGAGGTTCCGAACATGTATTTCTTCCTGCACGGGACGCATGTTCACCATTTGAACTACGGCATTTTTCTCCTGGCGGCGGTTTGTGGATATAGCGTGTTTGCGCGGCCAGTCGGCCGACCGGCCGAGTTTGCCGCGCTGGTCTACGGCATTGCCATGGCGCTCACGTTTGATGAGTTTGGCATGTGGCTGCACTTGGGCGGAAGTTATTGGCAGCGCACCAGCGTGGATGCCGTCATCATAATCGCGGCCGTGTTTGGGCTGTTTGCCTTTGCGCGGTCGATCAAACGCTTTGAGTCACGCCATCGCTGGGCGTTTGCCGTTTTGCTCGTGGCCCTCGTCGGGTTTGGCTGGGTCGTGGGCCTGGCGGGCACTCGGCTGGGTGCGATGGTCGGGCCGAAACTTTACGAGTTGGAGGCGGCCTCGTCGCCCTGACGGGCGGATTTGAGATCTCAAATCTGAGATCTGAAATATAAGCAGCAGCGACTGCTGCCTGCTTACCGCGTGCGCACGGCTTCCAATTCTTCCCAGCGGGCGAGGGCGATGGCGTGCTGGCGGTCCAGTTCGTCGAGGCGGGCTTTCACCTGCGCGGCGGCGCTGCGTTCGCGCTGATAAAAAATGGGATCGGCGAGTTTTTTGCCGAGTTCGGCCTGCTCGGTTTCGAACGCGTCGATTTGCGCGGGCAGCGCGTCGAGTTCGCGCTGTTCCTTGTTGGTGAGCTTGCGGGTGGACTTGGCCGGTGCCGCAGGCGTGGCGGGTTCATTCACGGCGGCGCGGGCAACGGCGGCGGCTTTGGCGGCGGCGAGCTTTTCCTTTTCGTGCACCCAGTCGGCATAGCCGCCGACGTAATCGCCGATGCGGCCGTCGCCTTCGAAGACCAGCGTGCTGGTGACCACGTTGTCCAGGAAATCGCGGTCATGGCTCACGATGAGGAGCGTGCCCTGGTACTCGACGAGCAGGTCCTCGAGCAGATCGAGCGTCTCGGCGTCGAGGTCGTTGGTGGGCTCGTCCATCACGAGGACGTTGGCCGGCTTCGTGAACAGGCGGGCGAGCAGCAGGCGGTTGCGCTCGCCGCCGGAAAGGACGCGCGCGGGCGTGCGGGCGCGGTCGGCGGTGAAGAGAAAATCCTGGAGGTAACTGATGACGTGGCGCGTGCGGCCGTCGACGGTGACGGTCTCGTTGCCGCCGGCGATGTTGTCGGCCACGGTTTTTGCGTCGTCGATCTGGGCGCGCATCTGGTCGAAGTACACGACCTCGAGATTGGTGCCGTGCTTGATCGTGCCCGCGGTGGGCGCGAGCTGGCCGAGGAAGAGTTTGATCAGTGTCGATTTGCCCGCGCCGTTGGGCCCGATGATGCCGATCTTGTCGCCGCGGATGAAGGTGTCGGTGAAATCGCGGACGAGCACGCGGCCGTCGGGGTAGGCGAACGACATGGCTTCCACGTCGATGACTTTCACGCCGGAGCGCTCGGCCTCGCCGAGGCGGAGGGTGACATTGCCGAGGCGTTCGCGGCGGGCGGCGCGCTCGGCCCGCATTTTCACGAGGGCATGGATGCGGCCCTGGGCGCGGGAGCGCTGGGCGCGCACGCCTTTGCGAATCCACACTTCTTCCTGCGCGAGCTTTTTGTCGAAGGCGGCCTGCTGCTTTTCCTCGGCGGCCACGACCTCCTCCTTGCGGATGAGATAAGTGTCGTAATCGCAGGCCCAGCTGGCGAGGCGGCCGCGGTCGAGCTCGACGATGCGCGTGGCGAGTTTGCGCAGGAAGGCGCGGTCGTGGGTCACGAAGAAGAGCGTGATTTTTTCCGTGAGCAAAAATTCCTCGAGCCAGAGGATCGACTCGAGGTCGAGATGGTTGGTCGGCTCGTCGAGCAGCAGCAAATCGGGCTGGCCGGCGAGGGCGCGGCCGAGGAGGGTGCGGCGCTTCAACCCGCCGGAGAGTTCCTCGAATTCGGTCCCGGGCGTGAGCTGCAAATGCTCGATCAGGGTGTCCACGCGCACGTCGCGCTCCCAGTCCTCCTCGTGATCGGTTTGTGGGCGCAGGCCGGAGGCGATGATGTCGATGACGGTGCCGCTCAGATCGGTGGGAACCTCCTGGTTGAGGCGCGTGAAGACCGAGCCGGGCTGGCGGAAAACATCACCCGTGTCGGGTTTCATTTCGCCCGCGATGACGCGCATGAGGGTGGATTTGCCCGCGCCATTGCGCCCGAGCAGGCAGACGCGTTCGCCGGGATCGACCTGGAAGTTGACCTTGTCCAGGATCGCCGGGCCACCGAAGCAGAGATTCACGTCGAGCAAGCTGAAAAGTGACATAAGCGCCCCAACGTGGCCCGCCCGCCCGCCGCGTGCAACCCTCTAAGATTATTTAACGTCGAACACCGAACGCTGAACGTCGAACGCCGAAGTCAGATTTATGCATGAATCAACATGAATGGGCGCGAATGTTCATCTAAGTTCGGCGTTCAGAGTTCAACGTTCAGCGTTGGATGTTCGTCGCGAACATACGCTCTTTTCCCGTCGCATTTGTGGTTTGCGTGTCCACGGTCATATCGCAAATGAAGCCATTGCCGCCCACGAGCCAGAGGAAAGACTCTCCTACCCAAGGTGGCTGGCTCCGGCAGGCTTGGCCCCGGGTGCGCACCCTGTGGGTGGCCAAGGTAACTGGCACGATCATCAGCATGCCGGTGTTCTTCGTCGTTTATTTCTGGCTGCTCAACCATCCGCTTTTCCCCGTAACCATCATCCCGCGCACGGCGGTTGACCGGCTGATTGGCTTTTGTCCGGAAACTTTGCCGCTCTACGTGTCGCTGTGGGTTTACGTTGCGCTCCCTCCCATGTTCTTGAAAAACCGCCGAGAACTCGGATCCTACGGCCTGGCGGTGGTTGGGCTCAGTGCGACGGCCTTTGTTTTTTTTCTTTTCTGGCCGACGGCGGTGCCCAAGTCGGAAATTGATTGGTCCCAGCATCCTTCCGTTTCTTTTCTCAAGACGGTCGATGCCACGGGCAATGCCTGTCCATCCCTGCACGTGGCATTTGCCGTGTTTACCGCCATCTGGCTCGAGTGCCTGCTGCGCGAGATGGGCGCGGGGCGCTTGGTGCGCGCGTTGAACTGGCTGTGGTGCCTGGGCATTCTTTACTCCACGATCGCCATCCGCCAGCATGTCGCCCTCGATGTCCTGGCCGGGGCCGCGCTCGGCGCCATCGTGGCGGCCCTGCACTTGCGCATTCTCTACAGGACATCCAATTGAGTTTGTTCAAGGTTCCCGGTTCAAAGTTCAAGGTTGCCGACCAATCCAGAAGTCTAGTCTTGAACCTTGAACTTTGAACCGGGAACCTTGAACCTTAACCAAGGATGGATATGGAAAAACCTCGTTTTACGACCCTGGCCGGCATGATTTTTTTGGCGGCGGCCTCGCGGTTGATCCCGCACCCGCCGAATTTCACCCCTTTGGCGGCGATGGCGCTTTTCGGAGGCGCCCATCTTTCCGACAAGCGCCTGGCGTTTGGCCTGCCTTTGGCTGCGCTCTTCTTAAGTGATGCGGTGTTGGGATTCTACCACGGCATGATTTGGGTCTATGGAAGCTTTGCCTTGATTGTGTGCCTTGGCTTGCAGCTGCAGTCGCGGCGCCGGTTGCTGCCCATCGCTGGCGCGGCCCTGGCCGGCTCGGTGCTGTTTTTTGCACTCACGAATTTTGGCGTCTGGGCTTCCGGCGGCCTGTATCCGCACACGCTGGCGGGTCTCGGGACCTGTTATGTGGCGGCCATTCCGTTTTTCCAGAACACCCTCGCGGGTGACTTGGTTTACACGGCGCTGCTCTTTGGTGGATTTGCGATGGTCGAAAAGAAATTTCCCGCCCTGCGCGAAGCGACTGTGCCGGGTGCGGCTTAGCAGGCTGTTGAAAAACAGACCCGCGCGCTTGCCGGTTGGCCATCTGCAGTTATACTACGTTGTCGCGAGCGGCCAGGCCGGGATGGCCAAATGAAACCCTCGCGCCGCCGCCGTGTCACACTTTTGATCACAGCCTTTTCCCCATGAAAAAAATCACCACCACCGCCATCCTTGCGGCAGGCTTTTTTGTCGCCGCAGTATCTTTCGCCGATTCAACGGGTCCCGCGCCAGCGCCGGCACCCACTGAAATTGACTACGTCAACCAACTGCCCAATCCGAATGACCTTGTGAACACAGGGGTTCCGGATGGCGCCAAGGTTTCCAAGATTGTCCAGACCGGCAGCGACATAACGGTGACCTATTCCTATCCAAACGGGCAGGTCAGCGCGGTGACCTACCGTCTCCTTCCGGCGGCCGGTTCAAGGGCGACAACGGCATCTACGGTGCCAACCCCGGCCACGCCGGCTCCAGCGGTGGCTTATGCTGATGCCAGCCCGGCTCCGGTCGTTTATGAACAGCCTGCGCCGGTGTATTATTATCCGGCTTATGGCTATTACTATCCGTGGTATTCGCCCGTTTCCATTGGCATCGGTTTTCGCGGCGGTTGGGGTTTCCGAGGTGGTTGGGGCTTCCGCGGCGGTTGGGGCCGTGGCTTCCGTCGGTGAATGATCGGCGGAAGCCGATCATCACCGTTTGACGAAGCAATACGACCGGTAGGAGAGCGACCCGCGCTGGAGGGCGGTGTACACGCGCGAGCCCTGGATGCCGGCGAAGTCCCCGCCGAGCCGGTGGATAAACGTTGGCAGGTGGCGCACGATCAATTCCTGCGAACGGTGGGAGTTCCGATCCATGCCGCGCAGGACTTCGGCGTTGATGACGCGAGAATCGATCTGTGCCAGTGGAGCGGACGCGAGCGCCTGTTCCCACTCGGCGAAACGTTCACTGAACCGGAAGTCAGCATAGAGGAAATATCCGCCGGGTCGCAGCACCCGCGCGACCTCCGCCATGAAACGCGGGAAGGCCGGGTAACAGTGTGACGCCTCAACGTTGATGACGGCATCAAAGGTGGCATCGGGGAAGGGCAGGTTGCCGGCGTCGCCTTGGACGAAGCTGAGGCCGTTTACCTGGTGGCGTTGCTGGCAGAAACGGATGCCGGCGGGATTCAGGTCGAGGCCGGTGTAGTGCGATGGTTGCAGGGTTCGCGTGAGGTAGGATGCGCCGCCGCCGTGACCGCAGCTCACCTCCAGCACATTTTTTCCACGCAGCTGCACTTGGGTTGCGACGTGATGATAGAGCTGGATGCAGGCGCGATTGGGCTCGTCGGCCGGCGCGAGCGGCAGGCCCATCGGCGGATCCGTCTCAAAGGCGTAGTTGAGAAAAAGGACTTCGTCATGGCGGAGCCGCCGGGTGAGGAAGGGATACCAGAGTCGCCAGATGGCCTTGCGGATTGCCCCGACGGAAAAGAGGTGGTCGATAAGGGGCATGGCGATTTTTCAAGTTTCGGCTAAGTGGCTTTCAGCTTTAGGTATCTGGTGGACGAGAACGACTTGGCTAACCTTAAGGGAGTTAATGCGGCGGGCGACCAAGATGTTCCCTTTCGCCCCGAAAAAGAAAATCGTTTATTTGAAACCGGGCGATGGCCGCAGGCGTCTCCGCTTATGGTTATTGGTTTGGTTCTCCTATCAGGGAGAAACATAGTACTGAAAGGTAGTGGCGGGCCGCTTAGGGGTAAGCGGCCCGCTTCGTTTTTAAATGGAAAAGTCTTCGTCCCGAGTGCGGCGGATGTGACAATTTCGATTCTTTCTGATTCCATCATCGACAAGTGGCGCGAAGCGTGCTCAGTTGCTAACAAGATATCCACAATCGATGGAACACCTGAGCGGGGTCATAACTCCTAAACCGCAGCTCAAGGTCTCTGCAAAAGTTAAGACCTTTGTCCTCGACACGAACGTCCTGCTGCACGACCCGCAGTCGCTCTTCACGTTCGAGGAAAACAACCTCGTCATACCCGTCGAGGTCCTCGAGGAGCTCGACGCGATCAAAAGCGAGCAGTCCACCGAGCGCGGCCGCAACGCCCGCCGCGTGCACCGCCACCTGCAGGAGCTCCTGCCCGACTCCCGCACCATGCTCGAGGGCGTGAAGCTGCCCAACGGCGGCACGCTTTCCGTGGTCATCAACCGGTACATTGCGGAAAACACTTTAAATTCGCCGGCGATGCAGCGCCTGCGGGCCGTCCTGCCCGATTTCTCCAAGAAGGATAACCGCATCATCGCCTGCGCGCTCTTTGTCCAGGAAACCTATCCGCCCCCGACCATCCTCGTCACCAAGGACGTCAACGTCCAGCTGAAGGCCCGCGCGGTCGGCCTCGAGTCGCAGGATTACCTCAACGACAAGGTGCCCGAACCCACCGACGAGGATGCCTACGGCGAGGTTGCGCTCACCATGTACGAGCTGCAGCGCTTCTGTTCCGAGGGTGAATTTGAGCTGACGGCCGACATCGCGCGCCGGCTTTTTGTCAACGAATACATCCTGTTGCGCTCGGCCGAGGGAAAAACCATGCCCGCCCGCCACTACGGCGACGGCCTTGTGCGCCGGCTGAAAATTCCCGAGTACGTCAAGGCTCCCGGCGGCATTGCGATCCGTGCGCGCAACCTCGAGCAGCAGTTCTTCATGGATGCGCTGCTCGATGACTCCATCTCGCTCGTCACCTGTTTCGGCAAGGCCGGCACCGGCAAGACGCTCCTTTCCACCGCGTGCGCGCTCTACCAGACGCACGAAGACTCCTCGCGCTACGACGGCGTCTCCATTTCCCGCCCCGTCATCGCGCTCGGCAAGGACATCGGCTTCCTGCCCGGCACGCTGGAGGAAAAAATGCGGCCCTGGCTCCAGCCCTACTACGACGCGCTCGAGGTCCTCATGCCCTCGAAGCCGCCCAAGGAGCCCCAGTTCGCCTCCAAGAAGGTTTCCAAGAAGAAAAAGCGGAAGAACGACGACCTGTTTTCCTCGATGACCGCGGCGCAGCCCGCGCACAACAGCCATTCCAACAACCTCGCGCCCAGCAAACCCTACGAGCGCCTGATCCGGAACGGACTGCTTGAGATCGAGGCGCTTGCTTTCATCCGCGGCCGCTCCATCGCCCGCCGCTTCTTCATCCTCGACGAGGCGCAGCAGCTCACGCCGCACGAAGTGAAGACCGTCATCACCCGCATTTCCGAAGGCTCGAAGATTGTCCTGATCGGCGACCCCGCGCAGATCGACAACCCCTACGTCGATTCGCGCAGCAACGGCCTGGCCTATGCGCACAACCGCATGAAAGGCCAGATCCTCGCCGCGCACGTCAAGCTGATGAAAGGCGAACGCTCCAAGCTCGCCGAACTCGCCGCGGATCTGCTGTGAGGCAAAGGCAGGGCTCGGCTTATTTTTTAACGCAAAGAGCGCAGAGGTGACGCGGAGGTTGCTGAGATAGAATCGCAGTCTTTGCGATTGTCATTCTGAGCGCAGCGAAGAATCCACTTGGACGCGGCGAGCTATCTCTCTATGGATTCTTCGCTGCGCTCAGAATGACAAGTGTGGAAGCAACGCATCGGGAAGAAAACACTCCAATCACGGCAACGAAATGGGATCATTTCATTCGATATTGCTTCGCCCAATAATGGGTTTCGCAATTTTTGCTGCGATTAGTTGCAACCATGCGCCATCAGGTTCAATTCCATTGCCGGCCTTTTCGACGAAAGAGTTGTCTTATGCTTGGAGCGGTACGCTTTATGCAATGCCGGATAGCGTGTATGATGAATTTGATAAATATATTAAGGATTACGGAGATAGGGGATGGATTGTTGGATTAACTGATAAGCGGAATCTCATGTCAGCTTGTCCAAATGTCGATGGTCGTCCAGTTGCGTTTAGCACCGATGTCACACGTAATCCATTTAGAGTGTGTGACTTTTTTATGCTGCAGTACGTTTCCACTTTTAAGATAAAAAAGAAAGATGTCCGCGCGTATAATTTCCCTTTTTCTACGCCTGAGCAACGAGATCGTGAGATGGAGTATCTTATCGAATTCATCAAAGCTCATCCAATGAGTTCCCGGTCCAACGCAGAACTGCAAACCGCGGCAAGACCGTGAACTGCCGCCGTTATTCGGCGGCGCGCGCCATCAGCCAGAGCAAATCCGCGGTGCGGTTGACCCATTGGCGGACGATGGGCCGGAGCGTCCGTCCATGCGCGGGCAGGGCCGTGAGTCGCCGTTCCGCGCGGCGCGCGACGGTGCGAGCGAGGTCGAGCGCCGCGGCGTGCAGGTTCGCGCCGGGCGTGGCCCAGCCGTCGAAACGGATTTTTTTTGCCTCCAGCGCGGCCACCGCCGCATCGACCCAGGCCAGGTCCGCCTCGCCGAGTTTGGGGAACTTCGACTTGGCATATTTTTTTGCGTCACTTTCCGCGCAGGCCAGTTCGCCCATGAGCGCCACGAGGGTCTTTTGGATTTTTTCCAGCTCGGCGCGCCGGGTCCGCTTGGGGCACGTCGCCTTGGCCAGGCCGAGCGCGGTGTTGAGTTCGTCAAACGCACCCACGGCCTCGATCTGTGGATGATCCTTCGGCACGCGTTTTCCGTAGAGCAGGCCGGTGGTGCCGTCGTCGCCGGTGCGGGTGGCGATGGATTTCATGAAATATAGGTCCTATGGGTCCAATAGGACCTATACTCCTATTTTCCGCGCTGCCGCCTGCGCGCGGAGGCATAGCTCGGCGGCCTTGAACGCGTGCGCCTGGGTCATGGCTTTTTCGGTGCGATTCAGGCAGTCGAGGATCAGTTCGCCGAAAAAGCGGAAGCCGACCTTGCCGTGCACCTCGATGTGCTGTTCGCCGTGGTCGTCCACGAGGTAAACATGATCGCCGGCCTTGTCGCGGGCGATGTCCACGTATTTGCGCAGCTCGATGTAGCCCTTGGTGCCGAGGATGATGGTGCGTCCGTCGCCCCATGTGCCCAGGCCGTTGGGCGTGAACCAGTCCACGCGGACGTAATTGGAGGCGCCGTTGTTGCCGAGCAGCGACACTTCGCCGAAATCCTCGAATTCGGGCGTGTCGGAATTGGCCAGGTTGCCCACCGCGGCCTGCGTGACCTCGGCCTCGGTCGCGCCCGAATAAAACAGGAACTGCTCGAACTGGTGGCTGCCGATGTCGCAGAGGATGCCGCCGTATTTCGCCTTTTCAAAAAACCAGGCGGGCCGCGACGGCTTGTTGAGGCGGTGCGGGCCGAGGCCGATGACCTGGACGACGCGGCCGATGGCGCCGTCGTGCACGAGGTCGCCCGCGTGGATGGCGCATTCCACATGCAGGCGCTCGCTGAAATAAACCATGTATTTGCGGCCGGTGCGCGCCACGGCGGCCCGGGCCTCGGCGAGCTGGTCGAGCGAGGTGAAGGGCGTTTTGTCGGTGAAATAATCCTTGCCCGCCGCCATCACGCGGCCGCCGAGCGGGCCGCGGTCGCAGGGCACGGCGGCGGCGGTCACGAGGTGGACGGCCGGGTCGGCGAGGATCTCATCCAGCGAGCGCGCGATTTTCGCCTGCGGAAACTTGGCCCGGAAGGCTTCCACTTTTTTAGGGTCCGGGTCGTAAACCCATTTCAGCGCCGCCCCGGCCTCGAGCAGGCCGTTGCACTGGCCGTAAATATGGCCGTGTTCGAGATGCGCGGCGGCAAAGACAAATTCTCCCGGATTCACCACCGGGTGCGACTTGCCCTGCGGGGCGTAGTTCATGCCGTCGGATTTTTGGCTCATGGGTTAAAATGCCCTAGGTTTTCGCCGCGGCGCGCGTCTGTTTCTTCAATTCGCTGATGGCCGGCTCGAGCGTGGCCAGGGTTTTTTTATCCATGCGATCGATGAAGAGGATGCCGTTGAGATGGTCGGCCTCGTGCTGGATGCAACGAGCGAAGAGTCCGTCGCAGTGCAGCGTGTGCGGCGTGCCGTGCTCGTCATGGAATTTCACCACGATGATTTCCGGCCGGGCCACGTCGCCGCGGATGTTGGGAAACGACAGGCAGCCCTCCTCGGAGGTGACCTCGGGCAGCGGTTCGGGCGCGATCCTGGGATTGGCGATGACCATGGGCATGAACAGCTCCAGCGGCGGTTGGGCGCCGTCGAGCCGCCAGCTGAATTCCGCGCGCACCCCGCGCAGGTCCACGACGCACAGCTGCAACGCGCGCCCGACCTGCTGCGCGGCGAGGCCGATGCCCCCGGCGGCATCCATCGTTTCGACCATCTCGGCGGCAAACTTGGCCAGGGCGGTGTCAAAATTTTTTACCTTTTCGCCCTTTTTGCGCAGGATCGGGTCGTCGTAATGAACAATTGGCAGCGGCATCGGTCGAGAGAGGTGTCCAGCGTGGGTTTGTGCCCAAGCTGCTGCAAATAAATTTGTTTCGACTTTCCTTTTTGTCCAGCCTTTGGCCATGAACGCACCGGTTAATCCTCCCCGTTTTCCGCCGGCGCGCGCGTTTGCGCTGGCCGGGGCCGGCCTCGCGCTGGCCGTCGTGGCGTGGATGCTGCCGGTGAATCTGAAATCGGTCACGCCCGCGCTGCTCAAGGCCGCCGGCGCGGGCACGCCGTCGCTGGTGGAATTTGGCCGGCAATTGGTGGAGTCGGAGAAGATCGGCCCGGCGGCGCTCGTGCTCACCGCCGCCCAGACGGTGGGCGATCCGCGCGCGCCGGAGCTCGCCGACGACCTGGCCAAACTCTCCGCGCGCCAGCCGGAGTTTGTCGCCTGGGGCGGCTGGGATCCGTTTCTCGACCCGATTTTCAACCTGCGCGAAAACACCGGGCGCAGCCAGAGTACCCCGGTGCTGGCGTTCCTCATCACCGAGAAAGCGCGCACGTCGCTGCGCGACTACCTCGCCGGCACGCGCTCGCTCGGCGTGGAGGACCTGCTGAAAACGCGGGACATTCCCACGGCGACGCGTTTTGTGCCGGTCAGCCAGCCCGGCGGGCAGGCGCTCGACTCGGTCATTTTGCTGACCGCGTTGCTTTACCAGGGCGAACATCTCTCGCCTTCGCTCCAGCGGGAGTTGCGCGGCCTGGCCGAGGCGGCGGTCGCGAAAAAGGACTTCGGAGACCTCGAGCTGTTTTACCTCGACCTGCTTTCGCTCGGCAAACGCCTCGACTGGGGCCAGCTCAGCGAGCTGCTCAGTCGCACGGACAGCACGAAGACGGTGGGCGAATACGCGCACCTCGCCCGCGTCGCGCCCGGCCAGCTGCCGCTGATTTACTCGGCGGCGTTGTTTTCCGACTCCGCCGACAGCGTGGCCAGCTATCTCATCCAATACGGGGAACCCGGTGCCGCGGACCTGCGCCTCGCGCTCGGGGCAGGGCAGGGCGCGGTGCGCCAGCTTTTGCTGCGGCAGGTGCCGGTCAACCACTCGGCGGCCCCCGCGCTGGGCGATACGGCCACGCTGGCCCTGCTTTATCCGAAACTTACGCTCGCCGTGAAATGGCTGGGATTCTTTGCCGGAGCTTTTTTGCTTTTCCGCGGTCTGGACTGTTGGCTGTTCGCCATGGGTGGCGGTGCGGGCAGCAAGGCCATGCTGCTTCACTTGAGAAGCGGCGTGCTCGCGCTGTTTGCCGCCATCCTGCTGGTCGTCGCGACCGAACCCTTCCTGCTCAAAGCCACCCCGCTCTCGGCCTATCGCCTAAAGATCGTCATTCCCATGCTGGCCAATGTCGCTACACCCTCTTCCCAACCTCAATCATCAACTCATCCTGATATGGACACATCCACCCTTATCTCCATCGGCGTTTTCGCCTTGCTCCAGGTGGTTACCTACCTGGTCTGCCTCATGAAAATCGGCGAGATCGAGCGCCAGGACATCTCGCCACAGCTCAAGCTCCGGCTCATGGAAAACGAGGAGAACCTCTTCGACAGCGGCCTCTATATCGGCATGATGGGCACGGCCACGGCGCTCGTGCTCCAGGTCGTCGGCGTGATCCCGGCGAACCTGCTCGCCGCCTATTCGTCGAACCTCTTCGGCATCGTGTGCGTGGCCCTGGTGAAAATCCGCCACGTCCGTGGCTACAAGCGGCAGCTTATCTTCGAGAGCCAGCCCGCGGCTGCTCCCGTCACCACTTCCGTCCTTCCCGCCAAGGCCTGACCGTCTGATTCCGGGTCATGAACAAGACGCTCCTCCTCATCATCGTGGATTTTCTTTTCCTCAACCTCATCGCGCTCACGCGATGGGAGAAGGCGGAGCCGGCGCACCCGAACAAGCCCCCCGTTCCACAAATTGCCGCCAACAACACGTCCTCGCCCGACCAGGACCTGGTTGAAGTGATGAAGCAGTCCCTCGCCGACGAACAGGCGACGCGCGCGCAGATCACCCAGCAGCTTCAGTCCACCCAAGCCACGCTCCAGCAACACGACCAAAATCTTTCGCAGCTCCAGTCCGAAAAGACCCAGCTCGCTTCCACGCTCGGCGAGACGCAGCAAAAAGCCCAGGTGCTGGCCCAGCAGTACGCGGCGGCCTCGCAGGAGGCGACCATGACCAAGGAACAGCTCGATGCGCTGCAGAAGGAACTCGAAGCCCGGCGTGCCGAGGCCGAGAAGCAAAAACAGGATCTCGCCGCACTGACCAAAAGCCAGGCCGAGGCCCGGCAGAAAATCGAGGACCTCAATGTCACGGTGAGAGTCGCCGAGCAGGAGAAACAGCTCCTCCGCGAAACCGCCGACAGCCTCAAGACGCAGGTCGAGGCCGAGCGCGAGGAACGCCAGAAAGTCCAGGCCACCACCACCCAGCTCGCGCAGGGCGTCGGCCAGCTCGCCCAGAATTCGGGCGAACTCACGCAGGAAATCCGCGCGAACACCCCGATCAACGCCAACACGCTGTTCGACACCTTCCTCGCGAACCGCGTGCCCACCACGTTTACCATCAGCCGGCCGGTGCTCTTCGGCTCGGGCGAAAGTTCGAGCGAGGCCCGCACCCTGCTGGTGCAGGACGGTGCGCAGGTTTATGCGCTCGTGCATGTGAACGACACGCCCTTCGACTTCGGCCCGCAGCGGCCGGGCATCGATTGGCAGAAAATTTCCGTCACCTTCTCCAAGCCGCCCTATGAAACTTCCGCCCGCTCGCTCGCTTTCCTGGCGCTCGATCCGCGTATCATCGCCATCCCGGTTGAACAGGCGCAGGTCACCGCGCTCGGCGTGAAGGTTTACCAGACCGCGCTCGATCCATTCAAATTTTCCAATGCGGTGCTCATCAGCGACGGCGGCAAGGGCTACGGCGAAGTCCCTTTCAAGCTCGATCCCTCCACGCCCGGCTACGTGAAAATGGACAGTCACTTTTTCAAGCGCCTGGCCGGCGCCTTCTCGCCCTCGACCGGCGACCTCGTCCTCAGCGAGACCGGCGAACTGCTCGGCATCATGGTCAACGACAGCTACTGCGCCGTCGTGAACAACTTTCTCCCGGCCAAAACCATCGCGACCGGTGATAATGTTACCGCGCAGCAGACGGGCGAGATTCTCAACACGCTCATCGCGCGTGTCGGGAGCCTGCCGTACCGCCTGCAGTAATCGGCAGATCTCCGGGTTTTTAGTGGACTTTTGCGAGGTTTTCCGCCCTGAAAGGCGCCTGCAAACAGGCGCTGGTCATGCCTTTATTGCTTTTGCTGTCCATAGCCCACCCATGATCAAACCCACCCCGAAGAATATTGATCCAATGATGGTACTACTGGTTGATGATGATCCAGTCGACGCCCGGCTCGTTTTGGAGTATTTGGATGATGCCGCGCCGGGAAGATTCCAGCTTGTCTGGGTGGCGCACATCAGCGACGCGTTGATGGAAATAGGCGCGAAGAAGTTTGATGCCGTTCTCCTCGACCTTTATCTGCCGGACGCCTCCGGGACCCAGGGTTTCACGCGGCTGGCCAGGGCCGCCCCGCAGGTCCCCATTATCGTCCTGACCGGCAGTGAAGACGCCACGATCGAGAGGCAGCTCATCGTGCTGGGCGCCCGCGATTACCTGCGAAAGGGCCACTTTAACGGCAAGCTTCTTACCTCGGTGCTGGTCAATTGGATTTCACTGGCCCGGGCGAGTGCGTAAATTTTTCCGCGGATAACGCGGCGGATGATGGCGACTTGTTTAAAGTTGCCCAGCCGGGCCGCTGGCGGCGATGGCGTTGCCCCCGGCCAGCGCAGTTTTCACCACGGCGGTGCGCCGCCGATAAAAAAGCGCGAGGCCGCCTTGGTAAAACAGGGTTAACACTGCGAGCGTGCCATACAGCGCATAATAAGCGATTCGCACGACATCCTGGATGTCCACCCCGGCGCTTTCGTACGTCTGAGCAATATCTGGCGTGATGAGCGAACGCACCAGCGCGGGATTGTAGCTGGCCATTTGCCACAGCGCATAAAGCAAAATCAATCCCAGCAAATAGAGCTGGCTGCGCACGAGCCAGCCGATGCCACGGACCTCGCCGCGTTTGAGGAGCTTCGCGCCATGCCATTCGCTCCAGCCGGCGGCCGCCACCAGGAAACCGATGAGGGCGCTGCGCCAGTCGCCGAACAAAGCCGCAACCAGCCCGCACAGGCACGAGGTGGGGAAAACCACAATCATCCCGTTGACCTTGGCGATCCTGGTCACCTTGCGCAGGGTGTCGGCGGGAGAAGGCTCGGGTTTCATATTTGCGAAAAATTCACGCCGTACAGTGGAGAGACACGTTCTGCTAACGTGCAGTGATCGTCAAAGCCATTCCCCGTGATCGTGCTTTTAGAGGGTTTTTGATTTAGGCAGGCGCATTTCATATGTAGCCGGCCTCGCTGAGGCCGGGCCCGCCTTCGCTAAAGCTATGGCGGACAAGCCGGGGTCAACGACCCCGGCTACAATAAGATTGCACCAAACCAGGTCGAAAATGCCCTCGTCCGGTCGTCGATTGCACTGAGTAAAGTTCTGCTACTATTGCGTGCCGATCTTGGATTTGGAGTTGAGCCCGACGCCCTCTCGCGTCACGCTTCAATCAACCCCGAACGTTATACCAAGGATTACCATGAATGCCTCCATTTCCACCCTCTTGGAGCACAAAGGCTCCTCCGTTTTCTCCGTGCCTGCCACCGCCACCGTCGCCGCCGCCGTGGCGGAAATGAACCGCCAGAAAATCGGCTGCGTCCTCGTCATGGATGGCGGCCGGCTCGCCGGCGTCTTCACCGAGCGCGACGTGCTCACGCGCGTGGTCGGGGCCGGGGTCGATCCGAAGACCACGCCGGTTTCGCGGGTCATGACGGCGAATGTGAACACCATCACCCGCGAGGCCACGATCGAGGAGGTGATGACGATGTTTGCCGAGAAACGCTGCCGGCATCTGCCGGTGGTCGAGGACGGCCAGCTGCTCGGCCTCATTTCCATTGGCGACATCTCGCGCTGGGTCGCCGAGGCGCATCACGCCGAATGCGTGCAGTTGAAGCAATACATCGCCGGCGGCTATCCGTCGTGAGGGCGTCCGCGTCTTAAGGTCCAAATCGTCGGTCTGGCTTTACGCCCGACATCCGCCTTCGCCCCCCGTTCAACAAGACCCTCGAATCGCTCGGGGCTATGGCGGACAAGCGTCGGGGATAAACCCCGACCTACAATTGTGGGCAATAAACGAACCCGCTACCGAAGGCGTTGGCGGGTTGACCCGCGGCCAATCCCGTGCAGGTTGCGCACGCCATGAAAAAACTCTTTGTCGCATTTAGCGTTTTTGCGGCTGCGCTTGCTGCGCAGGCCAAGGTTGTCACCAAGCTCGTGCCCTACGAGCAAGCGGGCGTGAAGCTCGAAGGCTTCCTCGCCTACGACGACGAAAAGACCGCCCAGGGGAAACTTCCCGGCGTGCTCGTCGTGCACGAGTGGTGGGGGCTCAACGACTACACGAAACACCGCGCCGTCATGCTGGCCAAACTCGGCTACGTGGCTTTCGCGGTGGATATGTATGGCACCAGCACGACCGACGCCGGCCAGGCGAAGGAACTCTCCAGTCAGTTTTACGGCAAGCCGCTCATGGCGGAACGCGCCCGGGCCGGCCTCGACCAGTTACTGGCCACCGGACTCGTCGATGAAACGAAAGTCGCCGCCATCGGCTACTGTTTCGGCGGCGCTGTCTGCCAGGTGCTCGCCTACAGCGGCGCCCCGCTCGCGGGCATCGTGAGTTTCCACGGTTCGCTCGTGCCCGCGCCTGCCGATGCGTCGAACAAGACGAAATTCCTCATCTGCCACGGCGCGCTCGATCCCTTTTCGAGCCCGGAAGCCATCGCCGCATTTAAAAAATCCATGGATGACGGCGGCTTCGACTACCAGTTCATCAGCTATGCCGGGGCGAAGCACGCCTTCACCAATCCCGATGCGGACAAGCTTGGCCAGCAGAACGGACTCACCGGCATCGGCTACAACGCCTCCGCTGACCACCGCTCATGGCAGCACATGCGTGTGTTCTTCGACGAGCTGTTCGGCAGCGTGAAAAATTAACGGAAATATTTTTCACCATCCTTTGCCAAGGCTACGGATGGCGCGGCACGAAGGCCGCAAAGAGCGCGAAGGTTTGGGAAAAATATCAGGCGCCATTGCTAGAAGCAGGTTGGCTGGTCTCCGTTTTGTTTTTCCTGATCTTCCATTTGAGTCCAAAGAGGCAAATAATCGCGAAGATGATTGGGCCGGCCAAAATAAATCCAGTGGTGGATTCTATTATGAGCCAAGGAACGGCTGCAGCTATACCCGCGATGAGACCGATGATCTGTCCTAAATTGAGTGGACGTAAGTAATAGTCGCTTCTTTTCAGAATTGAAAACAGCGAGACAAGACCCGCCCATCCAGCCAATGTCCAGAGAGGCAATCTAGCCATGCTCAGTATTTCGTGAAGAGTGGCCTTTCCCGATAACAGCGCCGATAATAACGCAATAGACGCAACAATCCCGAACACTAAGTAAACAAGAGTGAACAACAATGGAATGACCAAGCCGAAGATGATTCCGGCCACCCTTAGGAGTTGATGGTTGTCTTTCATGCTTTCCCCGGTTGTTGATCGCGCTCGCGCCATTGGCGGCAAAGGTCGGCTGCCGCCTCCGGCCAGGCCGGAAATTGAAAAATGAAGCCGCCCTTTAGCAGCAGGCCGGGAACCACTCGCCGGCTCTTGAGGATCAATTCGGTTTCGGTTCGCAGAAATATGGCCCCGAACTCGAGCATCCATTCGGTAGCGGGCAGGCCAAAGCGAATTCCCCAGGCGTTTCGCAACTCACGCATGAATTCACGGTTTGGAAGGGGATGCGGCGCGGCCAGATTGACCGGTCCTTCCAGCCCGTCGTGTTTGATCACCCAATAAATCGCGCGGATGAAGTCGGCCTCATGAATCCATGAAATATATTGGCGTCCGTTTCCAAAATGTCCGCCCAAACCGTACCGCGCCAGGCCCAGCATGATGTCGAACGCGCTGCGGCGAGCCGGGCTCATCACAATTGAGGTTCGCAGCAGCACCTTGCGGGTGTGAGGCAATGAGACTTCGTTAATCACGCGTTCCCATGCTGTCGCCACGTCGATGCTAAAGCGCCAGGTATCGGGCGCGTCCGATTCCGCTCCACCGAGGATGCCGGTAAACTCGTCGTTTGGCGCATCGTAGCGATGGGCGTAGATGGTCGCCGTGGCCGCCTGCAGCCAGATCCGCGGTGGCCGCGCGGCTTGTGCGATGGCTTTGCCCACAATTCGCGTTGAGTTCACGCGCGACTCCGTGATCACCCGGCGGTTGGCGGGCGTATAGCGACAATTCACACTGCGCCCGGCCAGGTTGATGACCACATCGGCGCCTTCCAGCTCCCCGCACCAGCTGCCGCGCGAGTATCCGTCCCACTCTACGACGCGCCAAGGCGCGCTGGTCGATGGATTCCTGCTGAGGACGACCACCTCATGACCGTCCTTCGTGAAAGCTCGCGCGAGCATCTGGCCGACCAGACCGGAGCCACCGGGGATGATTATTTTCATGGCGAGTTTGATGGTTGCTCGACGAGGAAATTGCCGAGTATTAGCGCATCAAGTTTAGTTGAGAGGAATGCACGTAGGGCGTCCCGGGCGGTGCAAACGATGGGTTCGTCAGCGTCGTTGAAGGAAGTATTGAGCAAAGCAGGAACACCTGTGCGGCGTTCAAAGGCTCCAAGCAGTTCGTAGATGAACGGATCGGAATCGCGACTGACTGTTTGCACCCGCGTTCGACCGTGATGGTGAACGGCCTCTAGGCGTCCGCGCCATGCATCACGGACAGGAACCACAAACTGCATGTAGGGCGATTCGTCCGACAACTCAAAAAGATCACTGGCTCTTTCCTTCGAAACCATTGCTGCGAACGGCCGAAATGGCTCACGGTGTTTCACCTTTGAATTAAGGTTGTCACGCATCGAGCGGTAAATTGGGCTAGCGAGCAGACTTCGATGGCCGAGCGCACGTGGACCGTATTCCATGCGACCATAGCAGCAAGCAACGAGGCGTTCGGCTGCGAGCAAGTCTGCGGCCCGCTCGACAAGATTGGCCGGGCGTGTCCAGCGGACCAACTGACAATGTTCAGCGAGTGCGGCCTCGATTTCGCTATCACAGGGTTCTGGCCCCAAAAATGGGGTAAACCCAATATCCGAGCGAGGGGCACTTGTGGCACGATGATGAACAATCAATGCCGCACCAAGCGCGCCACCATGATCACCTGGTACTGGAGGAATAAAAACGTGCTTAAACAGGCCACTTTGCAAGACCTTGCCGTTGATGACCGAGTTGAGTGCGACGCCTCCCGCCAAACAAAGCGCATTGGAACGGGATTGTGTCCGCAAATGATGAAGGAGATGGAAGACCACCTGTTCGGTAATTTCTTGCATCGCTGCTGCGAGATCAAAATGGACAGCAGTCAATGGTTCGTCTTTCGCACGAGCGGGTATGCCTAGTACATTTTGAAGGAAATGTGTGCAGTAATTGGGCATGAAAACCATCGCCGTACGCCATGTTTTGTATTGACCGGCCGGAGCAAGCTGCATCAGGCGGGCAAAGGCGCTCCGAAAGCGCGACGCATCGCCTTCAGCGGCCATCGCCATAACTTTATATTCATCCCAGCCTGCACGCATACCGAGGAAGTCCGTTACCATGCCATAGAGGATTCCGACCGAGTTTGGTGATCGAATGCTCCCGATCCGTCGAAAATTTGCCCCAGTCCATTCACCTAGCGACGCACTTTCATCCTCACCCTGTCCATCAATCGTCAGTACTGCGGCATTGTCGAAAGGAGAGGTGAAGTACGCTGTGGCCGCGTGCCCAAGGTGGTGTTCCACTCCTTCACATGGAGGCAACTGACTGTTAACCGCAGCAGCGAAGCCTCTTGCAACGTGCTTGGGCCACATCAAATCACGCACGACTCGTAGTCCGGTGGTTGCCAATGCGGGCGCGTAGACAAGAGGTACATGTGGCGCGTGATAGAGGCACATGTTCAGATATTTAACCGGGGTTACGCACCATGTATAAGCAAGACGGTCTATATCGGAAAGCGACAGACCCGTTTGGCGGAGTGCCGCCTGAAGGGCGTAAACCGGCAGATGAGACGTGTGTTTCTCGCGTGTGAAACGTTCTTCCTCCGCGGCAAATGCCACACGCCCATCAATGATTATGGCGACGGCAGCATCATGGCCCAAAAATCGCAACCCGTAGTTCCGCCGGTAAAAATCGCCATTTTTTATTCCCGAGAAGCCGAGGACAATCATTGTGTTAACAAGAATATGGCACACATTTTTGCAGGTGAGCCGCTTGAAGAGCGTCTAGTTGCATTCAGCTAATCATGGTATGAATTGCGAAAGGCATTTAGTGCCGCAATGCCACCCATGCGTAAGCGAATGGCATCATCCCAAACACCACGTTGGTCGCTTGATAACCAAGCCGCCACCAGCCGTTGGTCAGGTAGGGCCGCACATCGAGGACCCATATCGCGGCGACCAGTCGCACCGACCAGAACGTAGCGAGGAATCCGGTCACCGCCCTTGCGAGCGGCGTTCCGCTGGCCAGTTCGGCCGCGAAGAACCACGAGCCGAGGCCGAACGAAACCAAGCACAGCCCAATAAAGGCGTAGTAAGTGTGGAACAGCCCCCGCGCAAAAGGTGACAGCCGCTCCACCTCTTTCCAGAGCCCGGTGGCCCAAGGCATCAGGGCTCCTGCTGCGACCAACCCGAGGTGAGCGAGTGCGGCCATTTTCAGGATGAGTTCGGCATTCATATTGATGGGATCTCCTTGGCGATTTGTTGGAAAAGAGGGACGATCACCCGCTCGACAAACGGGACGTGAAACAACAGTGGCAGCGGAATTGCAGTCACAAGCAGCATCCACAGCCAGCCGGGCCAGCCTGCGCCAAGACCTAGTCGGCCGCCGGTCGCACTTTTTTCCAGGCGAATGCCCGCTGCTTGGAGCAGGAAGTAAAGTGTCGGGCCGCCCCAGCCGCCATGCGCTGGTAGAGAAATCACGGTCTCATGCACGAGGCCTGAGACAAGGAAGACCAAGCCGCCAGCCCGAGTTGCTCCCCATCGCCGGGCCAGTGGTCGGAAAAGAAAGCGCCGGGCGGCGTCGGCAAACGCCGCGTTCCAACGTTCGCCCCAAAACTCGGCGAGCGACGGTGCCAGAATTGGTGCTCGCATGATTGGCAGTGCGGCCACGCCGACGCGCCGCCAAGCCCATGAAGCGAGATCAAACAAACCGAAATGCAGCGTGAAGATTATACCCAGCATGCCAACCCAACCGACCAATAAGTGCGAAGCGGTTGTCACATGGCTCGCCGCCCATGCAGCCATGGCCAGCCCAAGCACCAGCTTGGCCATCGCTGCCGCGAGCTCTTGGCCATTGGCGGCCTGTGCGGCCGGCAAGCTCGATGCCAGAAACGCTTTCGCATTCATGCCCGGCCATAACAGCAGGTAAGCGGCGATTCGCCACGCGGGCGCTGTTTTCCAAAAACCGGCCAGTGTAAGAAGTTTGAGCGCGAGAAATTCCGCTCCTGCAATCGCCCACATGACCACCCAGGCGGGTGCCTCCCGCGTGCACCACCACACGGCGATGGGAAGCAGGCTCAGACCAACAACGGCCGCGCTGCGGTGGTGGCCGGCGTTGGGCGTCTGAGTCGTTACCATGAGGGGATTGCTTTGCATGGAGCCCTCCGTTTTGGCTAGGGGATTAGTGATTCACTGGCAGGGGAGGCGCTTCCGGTGTGGCAAGGCGGGTTCCCTTGCGCCGCATTTTGTCGAAGTTGAACATATTGAAGAAATGCATGCCGCCGAGGATGACCAAGACCAAACCGAGCTTGGTGCTGAGAAACTCGAATGATTCCTGCACCGTGGCCGGCTTGTCCCCGTATTTCAGCGCGAGCGTGATATAGCCGACATTGACCAGGTAGAATCCGACCACGAGCAGGTGATTAACCGAATCGGCCATCTGCTCGTTGCCGTGGAACGCCTGCACGAGGAAGATGCGGCCGTTTTTATGCAGGGTGCGAGCCACCCAGACCGTGAGCGAGACGCTCACGGTGAGATAGATCAGATAGCAAGCGACGACGGGATTCATGATTGGATTTTGGTTGGGGTTGATCATGACTTATTGATTTAGCTGTTATTTCAGGAAGAAAAGAAATTATGTGGCAAAAAACTCAGCCGCTGCCGGCCAGTTTGAAGATGGCGTCGCCCATCTTGGCGAATCGCTTCAGGGTCTTGGGTGAAAAGGCGCCGGCCCGTTCGCCCCAGGTGTTGGCGATCTCGAAAAACTCCAGCATATCCGCAAGGCGCTGCCTCGCCATCTCGTCGTCCGCAGTCTTCTTGGCTTGCGCGGCTTCATCGGCGCATTCCCGGAGCAGGCGCAGGGTGGGATCGGCCTCGCGGCGTTTGCGCTCGATCAGGATGTGATGGAAGGTCTCCCAGACGTCGGCCAACGCCTCGAAATGATCCCGGCGGTCGCCCATGGTGTGGGCCACGCGTACGATGCCCCAGCCCTGCAGCTCTTTGAGGGCGGTGCTGACGTTGGAGCGGGCGATGGAAAGCAGCTCGACGATTTCGTCGGCCGGGAGCGGCCGGCCGGTGATGTACAGCAGCGCGTGGATCTGCGCGACCGAGCGGTTGATGCCCCACTTGGTCCCCATCTCCCCCCAGTGGAGGATGAACTTGTTCATGACGGGCGTAAGTTTCATAATTTCTGTTATAACAGAAACAACAGTCTAAACAGTCGTCAAGCCTGGATTTTTGAGGATTTTCCTTCTCGGTGAACTCCGTGCTCTCCGTGTTCAACTAAAGCATCCGGTAGCGTCCGCGGTGGGTGCGCATGCGGATGCGGGCGCCGAATGCGTGGCTGAGCACGATCGAGGTCACGACGCGCGCCTTCGGCCCGGCGGCCACAACCGTGCCCGCGCGCAGCACGAGCGCGTGCGTGAAGGCCGGCGTGATTTCCTCGACGTGGTGCGTCACGAGCACGAGCGCCGGTGCGCCGGGCCGGCGGGCGAGGTCGTCGAGAAATTTCAAAAACTGTTCGCGCGCCACCGGGTCGAGCCCGGCGCATGGCTCGTCAAGGATGAGCAGCCGCGGATTCGCCATGAGCGCGCGGCCGATGAGCACGCGCTGGCGTTCGCCTTGCGAAAGAAACAGCCACTCGCGCTCCGCGAGCGGTGCGGCGTCCACGCGGCGCAGCATGCGCGCCGCGGCGGTGCGGTCGGCGCGGGTGGTTTTTGCCCACAGGTCGAGCTGCGCGAACTTTCCACTCAGCACCGTCTCGATCGCGGGCTCGGCCGGCGGCACGTGCGGCTGCAGCGCACTCGTCACCAGCCCGATGTGCAGGCGCAGGTCGCGCCAGTCGGTCTCGCCATAAACCTTCCCGAATACGGCAACCCGGCCCGCGGTGGGCGGAAGGTAGCCGGTGAGCGCGCGCAGCAGCGAGGTTTTGCCGCTGCCATTCGCGCCGAGCACGACCCAATGCTGGCCGCGTTCCACCCGCCAGCTCACGTCGCGCAGGATGCGCGTGCGGCCGCGCTCGATGGAGAGCCGCGAGACCTCAAGGATGGGCGCGCGTAAAGCCGGCATCTGCGCAGCGTGAACGAAACCGTGGTGCACGGTCAACCGTGCCTTGAACATCCAACGCCCAAGTCGGAAGCATTTCCGCCTCAGAAGATCTCTGGAGTTGGGGATGGACGTTCAATATTGGATGTTCGAGGCGCAACGCGCATTGCGCGTTGCACGCCACCTCATGCAAGTTGCAGTCACGAATAAAAACTTTTCCCGAACTTTTCCCGCGGGGCTGGAACCAAGGCGGTAACCTCAACGAAAGGATACCCATGAAAACGACTCGTTGTCTTATTATTGCGCTGCTCGCCGCCAGTCCTGTGGCTTTTGCCCAAGTCTCCGGCAACTTGAACGCCGCGGGTGGTGCGACCAACCGCGTTTTACCCCCAACGCCGCCCCCGGCTGGTGCCGACGCCAATGCCACGGGTGCGGCCGGCGTCAATGCCGACCGACCGCTGCCCGCCGACACGAACGCAGCGGCCAATGCTGACGCCGCCGCCCAGGCCCACGGCCCGAACGCCCAAGCCAGCGTCGCGGCGCCCGTCGCGACCGCGCTCAACCCGTCCAATACGATACGCGATATTCAATCCACGGCCTTTGATGCGCGCAAATCGCTCTTGAATGAAGTGAGCGATCGGATGGATGCGGGCAAAAAATTGGTCAGCTCGCTCAAACAAGATCCAAGGGCAATCAGTGCCGACAATCGCACGGAATTCAACGCCGCGCTCAATGACGTCAAGGCCAAGGAAAATATCCTGACGCGCAGCCTGAAGGACGCCCGCAATGCCCGCAACGCCGACGCATGGACGGTGACGCAACCCACCCTGGCGGCCGACTACGAGGCGTATGCCACGTCTGTAGCGGCGTTAAATGCGACGATCCAGGGATAAAATCGCGCGGTGCCATCTGCACCGGGCTTCAACTCCGGAGGCCATGTGCCTCCGGAGTTTTTTGTCGATTAAAGTTTGTGATCGGGCTCGTGCGTAGGGCGCGTTATCCTTTGCGCTGGGATTGGCTTTAATCCTGTGGGCGGGGTGAGGGCACCCCGCCCACAACCAGAATAAATTCGGCGAATAATCCGCCCTACCGGCGCTTCCGCGCCAAAAGCACGCGAAATGCATCCGACTTGGACGTTGGGTGTTGAATGTTGAGTGTTGAATGTTCAAGGCGCGAAGCGCCGACGTGCTTGCGCGCGGAACATCGCCGCGTTTAGTTCACGGGATGGCTACTGATGCTTACGCTGAATTAACCGGCAAGCTGCAACGCGGGCACTTACTCGGCACGGTGGACAGCTTGCTCGGCTGGGACGAGCAGGTGAACCTGCCTCCGGACAGTGCGAGTCTGCGCGCCGAACAGATGGCGCTCATGGCCGAGTTGAGTCACGCCGCCGCGAGCGACGGACGCATCGGCGAGTTGCTGGGCCAGCTCGAGGCGCAGCGCGACACGCTGAACGACGACCAGCGCGTCGTGTTGCACCATGCGCGGCGAGATTACGACCGCGTGACGAAGCTGCCGCCAGATTTTGTGCGCGAGAAAGCCGCGCACAGCAGCCGCGCCTACCACGCGTGGGCCGAGGCCAGGGCGAAGTCGGACTTTGCGGCCTACGCGCCGTTCCTGGAAAAGCACCTCGCGCTCGCGCAGCGCGAAGCGGAGCTGCTCGGTTATGGCGGCGCGCCGTACGATTACCACATCGACAAGCACGACCCGGGCCTGACCGCGGCGGCCATCGGGCGGCTGTTCACCGCGCTGAAGGCGGAACTCGGGCCGCTCGTCCGTGCCATCACGTCGTCGCCGGTGAAAGCGCGCCCGGACATTTTCCGCGGTTTTCCGGTTGAGCAGCAGCGGGCGTTCCTGCGCGAGGTGACGGAGCGGATCGGCTTCGACTACCGGCGCGGGCGCATCGACGTGTCGCTGCATCCCTTTTGCTCGGGCAGCGGCGCGGACATCCGCATGACGACGCGCTTCGACGGGGACAACCCGCTCGATTCGCTCTTCAGTTCGATCCACGAGACCGGCCACGGGCTTTACGAGCAGGGTTTGCCGTCCGCGCACCACGCGACGGCGCTCGGCCAGGCCGCGGGCATGGGTGTGCACGAGTCGCAGAGCCGCCTGTGGGAAAACCAGGTCGCCCGCAGCCGGGCGTTCTGGAAATTTTTCGAGCCGCGTTTCCGCGAAAAATTTCCCGCGCAGACGAGCGCCATTTCGTCGGACGACCTCTACCTCGCCATCAACGCCGTGCAGCCGACGCTCATCCGCGTCGATGCCGACGAGGTGACCTACAACCTGCATATCGTGCTGCGCTTCGAGCTGGAGAAAAAACTTTTCACCGGCGAGCTGGCGGTGCGCGACCTGCCGGCGGCGTGGCGGGCGGCGGCGGGCGAGCTGCTCGGCCTCGAGCCGGCGGACGACCGCGAAGGGGTGTTGCAGGACGTGCACTGGAGCGGCGGGGCGTTTGGTTATTTCCCGAGCTATTGCCTCGGCAACATGCTGGCGGCGCAGTTGTGGTTCACGGCGCAACGCGCGCTGCCGGGCATCGCGGACGATTTTGCCCGCGGCGAATTTGGCCGGCTGCTCGGCTGGCTGCGCGCCAACGTCCACTCACAGGGCAAGCGTTACGACCTGCTCGCGCTCACCCGGCGCGTGACCGGAGAGGAGCTCTCGCCCAAATTCCTTGTGCAGTATTTGAGCGAACGCTATGGGGCGTTGTACTTGGGATAACCACTAAGACACGAAGGACACGAAGATCAATCCGAGGTAAACCCCGGAACTTTAACCACAGATTACACGGATGATCACGGATTAGAACCCGTTTTAACCGCGAATGAACGCGAATGCTGCTGAAAAACTCTGCTGGCCGTCGTTGCGAGCAGAGAGCGCTGTGGCAGTGCTTCTGCTCGCAACCCGACGGCCAACACGGCCTTGGGCCGTGTGCTGCGCTAGCCAGCGCAGTTTTTCACAGCAGCTTATTAGTGTGAATCAGTGCGCATTAGTGGTTAAATATCCGGCCAGAAGAATTAGCGTCCATTAGCGTCTATTCGCGGTTAAAAATGTCAGTGCAGTGTCCCATCAGCGGTTGAAGAAATCTGATCCGGAAATCCGTGCTCATCGGTGTAATCCGTGGTAAATTCATGGCTTCCTGGTTTCCTAATTAAAAAACTAAAATGACTTTAGTCGACACCCACACGCATCTCGACTCATACGCCCGGCGGGGCGATCTGCCGGCGGTGCTGGAGCGCGCGCGGGCCGCGGGGGTGTCCGCGATGGTTGCGATCGGCACGGAGCCGGAAGACTGGACGTTGCACCGTGATATCGCGCGTGAGCATGCGGGCACGGTGAGTTTTACGGTCGGGCTGCATCCGTGCTGCGTAGGCGAGGGTTGGGCGCAGGCGGTGGCGCAGATCGAGGCGTTCTGGGGCAGGAGCGAGACACCAAAGCCGGTCGCGCTGGGCGAGTGCGGGCTCGACCGGTTTCATTTGCCGAAGGAAGCGATTGAAGCGGGCAAGGTTTTTGCGTGGCAGCGCGCGGCATTCGCGGCGCAGCTCGAAATCGCGAAACGGCTCAACTGTCCGCTCGTGGTTCATTCGCGCGGGGCGTTTCGCGAATGCGTGGAGATGATCGACGCGAGCGGTCTCGACTGGGCGCGGGTGGTGTTTCACTGCTTTTCCGAGGGCGCGCCCGAAATGACCGAGCTCACGCGCCGCGGCGGGCGGGGATCGATCACGGGCATTCTCACCTATAAAAATGCCGACGCGGTGCGGGCGGCGGCCAAGGCGCAGGGACTTGGGCGGCTGATGATCGAGACCGATGCGCCGTATCTCACGCCGATGCCGCACCGGGGAAAACCCAACGAACCGGCGTTTTTGCGGCACACGGCGGAATACGCCGCGGAATTTTTCGGTATACCCCTCGACGAACTGGCCGCGACCACCACGGCCAACGCGAAGGCATTTTTCAAGATTTAACGCAAAGCGTTAAATTTTCAGGCCTCGTCGAACTTGCGGGCGAAAAGCGTCTCGAGTTCGCCCAGCATGGGCGCGGCGTCATCACCAGTCGCGATAAACTTGACCTTCGAATCCTTGCCGGCGGCCAGCATCATCAAACCCATGATGCTCTTGCCGTTTACCTGCTCCTCTTCCTTTTCAACGAAGACGTCGCATTTGTACCGATTGGTAATGCGTACAATCATGGCTGCAGGGCGGGCGTGGATGCCCATTTTGTTTTGAACCAACAACTCTTTAACCAGCGGTTGTAAGGCAGATGTAGTGTCGCTTTTTTCCATCAGTAAAAAATTAGTCAGCGAGGGTCGATAGGGTGGGCTCGGCTTGCAACCTAAAAACTCCCGCCCCACGCTCGCAGTCATATCAATGATGAAGTTAGCTATTATTGTGCCGTGTCGGTTGGAATCCACCAGATTTCCACGCAAGCTCTTGCATCCGATCCGCGGCCAGCCGTTGTTGCGGTGGGTGGCGGAGCGAATCGCGGCGCAAGTCCCGGAGCTGCCGCTGTTTTTCGCGGTGGATGATGAACGGCTGCGCGCGCCACTGGCGGGTTTCCAGACAATCATGACCAGCCCGGCGCACGCGAGCGGCACGGATCGCCTGGCGGAGGCCAATCTTACCGTGCAGGCTGAACGAGTCATCAACATCCAGGCCGACGAGCCACTCGTCACGGGCGCGCAAATCCGCGCACTGGTGCAACTTATCTCTGGCGAGGTGCCGATGGCGACGCTGGCCACGCCCTTCAAGCGCGCGGCGGATTTTACCAACCCGAACCAGGTGAAAGTGATCTTCGGCCAAGACGGGCGGGCGCTGGCTTTTTCGCGCTCCCCGCTGCCTTTTGCCCGCGAACGCGGCGGCGTGGTGGACGATGCGTGGGTGGCGGCCAACCCGTGCTACAAGCATCTTGGGCTTTATGCGTACCACTCCCAATTATTGAAAAAATTTCCCTCATTGCCGCCGGGCCGCTACGAATTGGTCGAAAAACTCGAGCAACTCCGTGTGCTCGAAGCCGGCTACGACATCATGGTGGGAGTGACGGACGACCCGAGCATCGGCGTGGACACGCTGGAAGACGCGGTGAAGTTTGAGGAATCGCTCGGGTAGGGCGCGACCGCCGGGCGCGCCGTTTTAATAATCGCGGACGGCCCGGCGGTCCGTCCCTACCTTAAAGCCGCGGATCAAATCTTCCCGGCCTTGCGCGCCTCGACCATTTTGTAGAAATCGATGAAGAGCGGATCGGCGTCGTTGGGACCGGGCGCGGCCTCGGGGTGATACTGCACGCAGAAAACCGGCAGCTTCTGGTGGCGCAGGCCCTCGACCGTCTTGTCGTTGAGATTGATCTCGGTGACTTTCGCGCCGCGGTTCTCGATGGATTTCGGGTCGGTGGCAAAGCCGTGGTTTTGCGCGGTGATGGAGACCTTGCCGGTCTCGATGTTCTTCACCGGCTGGTTGCCGCCGCGGTGGCCGAACTTGAGCTTGAAGGTCGTGCCGCCGAGCGCGTGCGTGATCATCTGGTGGCCGAGACAGATGCCGAAGGTCGGGTAGTCGGGCAGGAGCGCGGTGACGGTTTTATGGATGTAGGGGAGGGCGGCCGGGTCGCCGGGTCCGTTGGAAAGAAAAATGCAGTCGGGTTTTTGCTCGCGCACCTGCTCGGCGGTGGCCAGGGCCGGGAAAACCTGCACTTCGAAGCCATGCCGCACGAGCTTGCGGTAAATGGAATACTTCGCGCCGTAATCGAAGGCGGCGACGCGGAACTTTTTTGCGGGCACGCCGGGCGCGTTCATCGTGGTGCCAACCGGGAAATACTGGGCGTTGTGGTTCGCCGGGTCGTCGGCGCCCCAGATGAACGGCTGCTTGCACGTGACGTCCTTCACGTAGTCGGTGCCGGCCATATCCCGCCAGGCGCGGGCGCGGCGCACGGCTTCGTCGTCGGCGATGGGCAGGGTGCTGAGGCAGCATTTCATCGCGCCCTCGACGCGGAGTTTTTTCGTGAGCGCGCGCGTGTCCACCTCGCTGATGCCGGGGATGCCGTATTTTTTAAGGTAATCGCCAAGGGAGAGCTGCGCGCGCCAGTTGCTGACGACGGGCGAAAGCTCGCGGACGACAAAGCCGGAGCACTTTGGCACGCTCGACTCGGCGTCGCCGTCATTCACGCCATAGTTGCCGATCTGCACGGCGGTCATGGTGACGATCTGGCCGAAATACGAGGGATCGGTGAGGATCTCCTGATAGCCGGTCATCGACGTGTTGAACACGCATTCGCCGGCGATGGTGGCATCGGCGCCAAAGGCGAGGCCACGGAAAACCGATCCGTCTTCGAGGGCAAGGACTGCAGGCTTGGACAGGGACATCAAAGCCTGACAAAAGGGCGTCCGATGGCGCGTGCCAAGGGGAAACGCACGAAAGCAATCGATCAGTTCGTGGGTGGGAGGACCTTTATGGCCCGACGCTCAAATCACAAACGCCAATGGCCAAACATCAAAGAATCTTAAGCCTTAAAACTCCAATTTCCGCGCCGTCCTTGCCATTTAGGCTGCGCATTTGGCAACACGAGCCGTTTTTGGGGTTTCTTTGGGATTTGCCGTTTGGCGTTTGGGATTTCCCAAAGGGTCACGGCGGCGTCTGCGCTTCTCTCGCAATGGCAAATACCGGGGAGCTGGGCTCTTCGGCTGGCGCTGCGGCGGCTTCAACCTCGGTCGAGGCACGCCGTTGCCGGCGATGCTTGATCGCCTTTTCCGCGCGGCGATCCAGCCAGCGGATGAGGCCAAAGCGCGGCCGGGGGCTGACAAATTCCCTGGCATCGAGCTGCTGGCCCTGGCGATAGAGGGTTTCCGGATCAACGTAGGTGCCGAAGAGCAAGTCGGGCAAGGGCAGGGCGAACATGCCGGAAATCGCCTCGTTGCAGCGGATATCCGCATGGTGCCGCAGATGGAAGGCATAGGCCTTCCGCCAAAAACGCCCTTGCGTGGGATGACTGACGAGCCGGTCCCAGGTTGCCTGCGGCCAGTGCTCCACCGCGTGGATCAACTCATAGAGCGAAAGCGACCAGGTCAGCGCGAGGAAGCCACCGAGAAAAACCGGGGCATGGGGCAGCAGCCATTGGACCGGGGCAAAAAGGCAACTGGCGAGCAGGGCAAACACCCCCAGCGTGTACCACGGAAAAAACGAGGCTTCGTACTGGTTCTCGTCGACGATCGGGTAGCGATTTTCCACCAGGCAGGGCATCGCCGGTTTCCCTTTTTTCGCCTTCTGGTAACCGACGCGGGTCAGCGCGTGATGCAGGGTGTGTTGCTTGTAGAAATGGCTCAGAAACGGAATCAACGGGGCATGGAGCACATAGCGGTGAAAGAAAAATTCCACAAACGCATTGAGGCAGTGCACAATCAGGAAAACGACCAGCAGGGAAACCCAGCTGGCGGAGAGCTGGGCGTGCCAGACTCCGGGTGCGATCAGCGCCAGGGCCCCAAGCAGGACGGCGAGCGAAATTCCGATGGTGAGGAGAAAGAGTGTGACTGAAAATTTCGGCTCAGCTTTGCCGCCGTGGGAGTGGTGAGACATGATTTTTAACTGGAGAAAAAGTAATCAGAAAACATACCGGGCGATAATGCCACCCTAAACGGTGTAACAAAATCGCGACCCGCCATTGTTTTGCGTCGCGTGTTTTTTGGCGCGGGCCGCGAAATTCAAACCGAATCCATGCGTTTGAACCACGGATGAACACTTATAGGCACTTATTATTTTTAACCGCGAATGAACCCTCCTTCGCTCTCCGGGCTACGGAGGGCACGCGCGAATAGACGCGAATAAAAGTTGTAGGTCGGGCTTTACGCCCGACACGTCGGGGATAAACCCCGACCTACAAGAGTGTGGGTCTTTTGTTTTGTCATTCCGAGCCGTGCGAGGAATCTCCCATGCATTGATTTGAATCAGAGATTCCTCGCACGGCTCGGAATGACATGCGGGTAAGCCCCGACGTCCGTATTCTTCCGTGCTAATCCGCGCCATCCGCGGGAAAAATAGCGCCTGCCCTCCGAAGCCTTGGCGAAGGAGGGTTTATTCGCGGTTTACAAAGGATCGTTCCGCCCAAAATAAAAACACGCCAGTCATTTGACATAGACTCGTTAGGCCCCTAACTGTCCCGCGAAACCCTTTCATGTCTTACCAAGAAGACCGCTCCACCTGGCTTGAGGGCCAGGGACTTTGGCAGCACATCCCGGCTTCCGACTGGCAGGACTGGACGTGGCAGCTCAAGAACCGGCTCACGACCATCGAGCAGCTCGAGCGTTACATGACGCTCACGCCCGAGGAACGGGCCGGCTGCCTGTTTGCGAACCAGAAGCTGGCGCTCGCGATCACGCCATATTTTTTCAACCTCATCGACCGCGACGACCCAGATTGCCCGATTCGCAAGCAGGTCATCCCGCGCGGGGGCGAGATGGCCCTGGCGGCGGAGGAGAGGCTCGATTCGCTGGGCGAGGATGAGCACTCGCCCGTGCCCGGCCTGGTGCATCGCTATCCCGACCGCGTGCTGTTCCTCGTGACCGACCGCTGCGCGGCCTACTGCCGCTATTGCACGCGCAGCCGCCTCGTGAGCAACGCGCAGGACTACAATTTCCATCCCGAATACGAGCAGGGCCTGCGCTACATCGAGGCGCACCCGGAAATCCGCGACGTGCTGCTCTCGGGCGGCGACCCGCTGCTGCTGTCGGACAAAAAACTCGACCACCTGCTCAGCCGCTTGCGCGAAATCAAGCATGTCGAGTTCATCCGCATCGGCTCGCGCATCCCGGTCTTCCTGCCGCAGCGCATCACGCCGGAGCTGGGCGAGATTTTCAAGAAGCATGGCCCGATCTGGATGAGCATCCACGTGAATCACCCGAAGGAATGCACCGCCGAGCTGCGCGACGCCTGCGAGCGCCTGAGCTTCGCCGGCGTGCCGCTGGGCAACCAGAGCGTGCTGCTCAAGGGCGTGAACGACGATGCCGACGTGATGAAGGCCCTTGTGCACCGCCTGCTGCGGATGCGCGTGCGGCCGTATTACCTGTACCAGATGGACCTCATAACCGGCGGCGCACACTTCAAGGTCGATGTCCGCAAAGGCATCGAGATCATCCAGGCGCTCCGCGGCCACACGACCGGCTACGCGATTCCCCAATACGTGATCGACGCCCCCGGCGGCGGCGGCAAGGTGCCGGTCAACCCGGACTACATCGAAAAAATCACCGACGACGAAGTGATTTTCCGTAATTACGAAGGGAAGACGTTCCGTTATCCGCTCAAGAGCACGCCGCTCCTGCCGGCCGACCAGCCGGTGGAAAAAATTGTGCAGCCCGCGGAGATATTTACGTGACCCGGAAGGCGGATTTGGCAGTTGGTAATTAGTAGTTGGTCATCCGAAATAGGCTTCAGCCATTCGCGCTTACCTTCTGTTTTATCCGCCGAAGCTCCAGCGAAGGCCGGCCATAATTGCGAGCACAGCACCTCCCTGTTGTCATTCCGAGCCGTGCGAGGAATCTCTGTTCGCAGAGTAACCCAGTAAATTGAAAATCGAGATTCCCCGCTCGGCTCGGAATGACATGCCGGATAAACTCCGAAATCCGTGTTATCCGCGGGAAAAATTCTAAGAAAATCGCGCTGCGCGCGTTATCCTGATGATGAGCAGCATTCGTAATCGTCGCGTCGCGCCATTTCCGGTTGCACCAATCGGGCGCATGGGGATTTAATCGACCCACCCTATGAAACGCGGCCTGTTGTCTTTTGTCCTGCTCATGCCGCTGCTGACGGGTGCTGCGCCGGTCGACACCGGCCCTGTCGTAAACGCGATCAACACCCTCGGTCTTGATCTCTACCACGCGCAGTCGGCCGGCGACGGGAACCTGCTGTTTTCGCCTTATTCAATTCAGAATGCGCTCGCGATGACGTACGCCGGGGCCGACGGCGACACGCGCGCCGAGATGCAGCGCGTGCTGCATTATCCCGCGGACGACACCGTGCTTCACGGCGGTTTTGCCGAACTGGCCCAGGAACTCGCGCAAATCCAACACGATTCGGCGCAGATGTTGGCAAGGACAATAACCATAGGCCTGAATCCACGCACGCCCATTGAGCTACATGTGGCTAACCGGCTTTTTGTCCAAGATGGCTACCCACTGCGCACACCGTTTCTTGCGCTGGTGAAAGACAATTATGGCGCGGAGCCTGAGCCGCTCGATTTTATCCATGCCACGGAGCAGGCGTGCTCGACCATCAACGATTGGGTGAAAGACCAAACCAAGGGAAAGATCAGCAACCTGATTTCGCCCGGTGGCATTTCAGAAAAGACCCGGATGGTCATCGTCAATGCTATCTACATGCTCGCAGGATGGAAACAGCCGTTTAAGGCAAGTGAGACTATGGCGAGGCCATTTTTTGTTCGCGCCAAAGACGGTGTACCGGCGCCGACAATGCGGAAACAGACAGTTTTTAGTTATAAGCACTATGATGGCTTTGCTGCTCTTGCGCTGCCCTACGTAGGCGGTGGATTGCAGTTTTTAATTTTGTTGCCCGACCAGCGTGACGGCCTGCCGGCACTTGAGCAAAAAATTACCCCGGCGCTGCTGGCTGAATGCACCAAACTACCTAAGAGCGACGTGATTTTGTATCTGCCAAAATTCAAACTCGAGCCACCGTCCATGGCGCTCGGCGACCAGCTCAAGCAACTTGGCATCCAGACCGCCTTCGATCAGCCGAAGGGTAGCGCCAATTTCGATCTCATGGCCCCACGAAAACCGGACGATTACCTCTCCATCGGCGGGGTTTTTCACAAGGCTTTCCTCAAACTTGATGAAGATGGGATAGAAGCCGCAGCCGCAACGACCATTGTAATGTTTACGCAATCCATGGCCTATCGTCCACCCCAACCCATCGAAGTCCGCGTCGACCACCCGTTCATTTTTGCCATCCAGCATGTGCCGACAGGCGAGTGCCTGTTTCTCGGGCGCGTGACGGACCCGCGATAGAAAAGGCTGAATGACTGAAGAGCTGAATGATGTCCGCCATCCAGTTCTTAAAACCACTTTAGCCACAAAGGAGCACAAAGAAAAATCAACCGTCTAAAAGATAAGCTTTCTATGCGATCTTTGTGATCCTTCGTGGCTGCAATATTTTTTTAACTGCTCTAATTTATGAAAAGAAACCCAGTATTTTTTGTTTTGCTCGTCCCACTGCTCGCGGCTGCCGCGCCGGCTGACACCGGCGACGTGGTCAGTGCGATCAACGCCCTCGGCCTCGACCTTTATCGCATCCAACCCGGCGACGGCAACCTGCTGCTTTCGCCGTACTCGATCCAGGACACGCTCGCGATGACGTATGCCGGGGCCGCCGGCGACACGCGCGCCGAGATGCAGCGCGTGCTGCATTATCCCGCGGACGACACCGCGCTCCACGGCGGTTTTGCCGAACTGGCCCAGGAACTCGCGCAAATCCAACACGATTCGGCGCAGATTGTGGCAGAGTTTAAACCGGCAGCCCCAGTCACCCCTGTAAACCCAACAACCCCGGCCGACCCTAATCAGCTAGTTCCGGAACCGGAACCCTCAGAGGGCCCGCCCGGACGGCATCCGAGCACGCCCGTCGAGCTTCACGTGGCCAACCGGCTTTTTATCCAGAACGGCTACCCGTTGCGCGCGCCGTTTCTCGCGCTGGTGAAAGACAATTACGGCGCGGAGCCCGAACCGCTGGATTTTATCAACGCCACGGAAGAGGCGCGCTCGACCATCAACGATTGGGTCGAAAAACAAACGAAGGAAAAGATTCGCGACCTGATTCCGCCTGGCGGCGTCACCGGTAAAACCCGGCTGGCCCTGGCCAACGCCATCTACCTGCACGCCGGCTGGGACGAACCCTTCGATGCAGACTGGACCAAATCGGCGGAATTCTTCGTCCACGGCACGGATAGCGAGATGGTGCCGACCATGACCAACGAAGAACACGACTATGGCTACCTGCATCGCGATGGCTTTACCGCGGTCAGCCTGCACTACATCGGTGGCGGGATCCAATTTCTCATCCTGCTGCCCGACGCGCATGACGGCCTGCCGGCGCTTGAGCACAAACTCACGCCCGAGCTGCTGGCTGAGTGCGCGAATTTGCCGCCGAGTTTTGTCAATTTGTACCTGCCGAAATTCAAGTTGGAACCGCCGTCCATGGCGCTCGGCAGCCAGCTCCAGCAACTGGGCTTGAAGACCGCTTTCGATGTGCCGAAGGGCAGCGCCAATTTTGACCGCATGGCCCCGCGCAAGCCGGACGATTACCTCGCCATTAGCGACGTCTTTCACAAGGCCTTCCTCTCGCTGGACGAAGACGGCACGGAAGCGGCGGCGGCCACGGTCGTCGTCGTGATGGAGGCGGCGACCGCGATGATGGATGAAAACCGTCCCCAGCCCATCGAGGTTCATGTCGATCATCCGTTCATTTTTGCCATCCAGCATGTGCCGTCAGGCGAATGCCTCTTTCTCGGGCGCGTGACGGATCCGCGATAGTTTTTTTGCGAGGCAAGGGATAGGGCGCGTTATCCCTAACAGCCGACATCACGCTTCGCATTTCAGCACGAAGACCGAGCCGTTCTCGGCGCCGACGGCAAGGAGCTGGTCATCGGGCGACCACGCGAGTTTTGTCGCCGTGGTGGGCATGCGAACGGCGGCGCGGAGCGGTTGTTTGCGCTCGGGGCTCCATAACACGAGTCCGCCGTCCTGCGAGGCGGTGGCAAGCAAGCCGTGGCTGTGTTGAAACGCCAGGGCGCACACGGGCGCGTCGTGCGGCAGCATCATGGGCGTACGGCCGTCTGGCCCGGCGCCGGAGCAATCCCAGATGCAGGCGTCGCTTCCGCCGCTGGTGGCGAGCCAGCGCGAGGTGTGATCGAAAGCGAGGTGCTTCACCTTGCCCTCGTAGCCGCTCATGTGGAATTCCTGGTCCTGCTCGGGCAGCCACAAATGCACGCTCGGGTCCTGGTTGCCGGAGACGAGCCATCGGTTGTCGGGCGACCAGACAAGCGCGTGGATGCCGTTGGCGTAGGGAAATTCTTTTTGCGCGATGAAATCGTCGGCATCCCACAGGCACACGCCGCCGAAATAAGCCACGGCCACGCAGCCGCCCGACGGCTGCCAGGCTAGCGCGGTGATCGTCTTCGGCGCGGGCTTGAACGCGTGGCGGACGCTCGCGTCAGGATTGAGCAAAACAAAATCGCGCCCGGCGGATGCGGCCACGCAAATTTGAAATTTGAGATCTGATCCTCCTTCGCCCCGTTCGACATGCTTACCGCCAGCAGGCCCAGGGCTACGGAGGACAGGAATTTGAGATCCAATGGGCGTCCACGCCAATTGTTCGACCCATGCCTTGCCGAGCGAGGCGGTGGCGGTGTGCTGGCCGCTGGCGGCATCCCAGAATTTCACGGCGCCATCCTGGCCGCCGGTGGCGAGGTGGAGCGCGTTGACCTCAACGCGCTCGGAGCGGCTTGGGGTCAAGCCCCTCGGCAAGCTCGGGGCCCTGAGCTTGTCGAATGGGCCGCTCCACCTCGGCTGCCAGGCGAGGCAGTTCGTGCCTTGATCATGCCCGGGCAGCTCGTGCTGCTTGGCGCCGTCGGCGCCGGAGAAAATTGAAACCGGGCCTGCTGCTGATGCAGCCGCGAGCAGGATCTCAGATTTCAAATCTGAAATTTGAGATGCGAAGCCGGACCAAGCGAGGTCGATGACGTAGTCGTCGAGTTGTGCTGTCCAGTGCTTGGTGAGGTTCATTTTGGGAGTAGCGAGTAGCGGGTAGTGAGTAGCGAGTAGAGAAAAATCAATCGTTGGGCATCTTTCATTCCGAGCCTAGCGAGGAATCCCGTTTGGGCGGACTGAAACCTATTGGGTTACACTGCGAGTGAGATTCCTCGCTGGGCTCGGAATGACAGAACTATTATCCGTGGGAGAAATATTCCTACCTTCGCAACCTTCGGTAGTGTATCAGTTTGGCGACGGGTGTCCTGCATACAACCCTCAGCGTTGTCATCCAGAGCGAAGCGAAGGATCTCACCGAATCAAATCGTGAGATTCCTCGCACGGCTCGGAATGACAAATAGGCAAACTGATACATCACTCAACCTTCGAGTCCTTCGCGAGACCCCTCCGTGGTCTTCGTGTTCAAATCAGATCTTCGCGAGGGATCGTCCTCGTTCGAAGGCGCCGCGGGGGCGATCGGTCTTGCCCGGCAGATTTTGCGGCGGCTTCTTTTCGTTTTTCCATTGCCGGCGCAGCTCTTCCGCACGGCGGATGAGTTTTGGCATGGGAGAATCTGCGCCCAACGGCGCAGTGGATAGCGACTTTTCCAAATCAGGCGTGATCCCAAGTTCTTCCAATCGCCGAAAAACGGTTTTCATCGCGCGTTTTTCATCGCGGAAGAAAACACTTCCGCGGATGCGGACGAACTGCCAGCCGAGGCGTTCAAGGATGGCCTGGCGGCCCATGTCTTCCTGGAGTTGCTCCGCGCTTTGGTCGCGTTCGCCGTCGCACTCGACGGCCAGGCGCTTGCCATTGCCGGCCACCACCATGTCCATCCGGTAGCTGCCGACTTTATATTGTGGCAGCACGACATAACCGGCTTCAGCCAGCTGTTTCGCCACACGCTCTTCCAGGATCGATTCAGTCTGGTCCAGCAGTTTCTTGAGTTCGCGTTCCCACGCGCAGGGATCGATGGCGTGCTCAATCAGCCGGCGACGATAGTCCCCGGGCTTGAGGTCGGTGGTGTGATTGAGGCTGTGGACGACCCAGAGCTGGTCCCGCGCACGGCTGACGGCGACGTTGAAGCGTTTCTTGAAGATTTTCTTGGGTCCTTCCTGGCGCAGCGAAAGCGGTGATGCCGAGGTGGGCGTGTCCACCACGGAGAGAAACATCACGTCGCGTTCGTCGCCCTGGAACTGCGCGGGGGTGCCGCAAAGAACCTGGCGGCCTTTGTACTCGGACGGTTCGAGCCGCTGGCGGAGAAGCGTGTCCACTTTCATCGCTTGCTGATCGCCCACGAGGGAAACCACGCCGAACGACATGGGCTTGCCGGCTTCGTTCGTCGCATATTCCGGCTGCTTGATGGCGGCGCAGATGAGCGACGCGATCGCCTCGGCTTCGGCGTCATTGGTGCCATCGTCCTGGCTGAGCCCGCCTTCGACGCGGAAGGGAATGACATGCGGGCTGAGCTTGATCGCCGAGGCTTCGCGCAGCGGCTGGATCTCATCCTTGTAGGAAAGGCTGTTGCTGAACGCGATGATGTTGGGCGCGCAGCGGAAATGTTCGACCAGGCGGATGATGCCGCCGAAGGCAAATTGCGCGAACTCGTAGATCGAGGTTTCGCCATCGTAGAGTTCCTTGCGGGGAATGCCCTGCAGGTGGACGGTGATCAGGTTTTTCACCAGCTCCAGGTCCATGCCCACCGCCACCGGGGTGACCTGCTCGTCGTCGCCGACCACGACGGTCTGGCGGCCAAGGTAGAGCGCGAACATCGCCATGGGGTCGCACTGGCTGGCTTCGTCGATGATGACCACGTCGAACTGGGCGGTGCGCGGGTCGAACGCATCGGCGACTTCGTTGAGCGGCATGATCCAGACCGGCACGGCGCCCTTGGCCACGACCATTTCGCGCCGGGCGGCGGCGAGAAACTCCGCGTCGCGCACGCCCTTGCCGGACTTGGCGAGCTTCTTGCGCATGGCCGCATATGCGCCCAACGCCTGCTTCTGCTCGTGGGTCGTCTGCCGAATCAGGCTGACCCATGTCAGCTTCTCGACCAGTTGGGCGGTCACGCCGAGCAGTTCGCGGCTGAGGCGCTCGATCTGTTGTTGAATCTCATCGAGGGAAATATTCGCACGGTGTTCCAATTCATCATGCAACTGCCGCCACTCCCAGGCCGCCTGTGGATCACCCGGCGGTTCGGGTTTCAAATGGAACGGGTGGCGGTTTTTGATGGCGGTGGCCCAGGCGGGCGCAACCTGGCCCAAACGGGAAAGCAGGCTCCGACGCACGGTCAGGTCCGGCTCAAGATTCTTCAAACGAGCCAATTCATCGTAAGCTTGCTGGTACGCGCTGGGCGAAATGTCGCGCAATGCCTGTCGCAGCGACTGGGTCACGGCCGATTCAGGCTGGTTGATCTCCGGTACGAGCGCGCGCCATTCCGTCCAGATATTCTCCAGATGTTTCAAGCGCAGCCAGCCGGCGCGCGCCTTGAGGATTTTTTCCAAATCGCCCAGCACGGCGTTGCGCAGGCGGCGCAGTTCCGCATTGGCGCCCGTGCCCGGCGGGGTGGAATCGAGATAAGCCGGCCAGTTGAAACCCAGGCGTTTGAAATTTGCCTCCAAGGCCAGCCACGTCGAGCTGTGCCAGTCGAGGCAGGTTTGAATCTGGGAAACGAACGGCCGGCAAACCTGCTCGGGTTTGTCGCTCAGTTCCGAGGCGGCCGGCCCGCCCTGCGCGGTCATCAACCGTTCCCAGCGCTCGACGAGCTCCTGCCGCACGATCGGCATCCGGAGCGAGGCGCGGACCGCGCGGAAATGCTTCGAATCATCGAGGTTCGGCGCGCGACCGCTGATTTTGACGGCGCTGATGACTTGGTGGCATTGCGACTTGGTGAGCTTGGTCAGCCGGCCGAACGATTTGCCGGCCTCGATGTGCGCGATGATTTCATCGACGATCGGAAGCAGTTCGCGGGGCGAACGCGGGTCTTCGATGCTCGGCCCGTGCGCGATCACCAGCGCGTAGCTCTCCTGGATTTCCTGCCACCCACTCTCGATCAACGCCGTGAGCGAAAGCCAGACTTGCTTGGCTTCCTTTCCGTCGCGTCCGGCCTGCACGGCTTCCAATTGCCACGGGGCGCCGTCCCGGAAAAATTCGATGGCCTTGGCGGCGAGTTCCAGCATCCGGTCAAATTCCGTCAGGTCGGAGGGAAAATTTTGCTCATCCCACAATTCGGCCCGATAACGCAGGTTCTGCGTTTTGAGATCGGTGATTTCATCCGTCAGTGCGTTGAACTGTTTCGGCGTGGGCAGGGTCGCCGCGCTTGGGCGGAAGGCGTTGAGTTCGCGTTCGTCCTCGAGGCTGATGCGGGCGTTGGTCTGGTAAAGCGCGACCAACTCGGCCGGCGGGAGCGGAGCCGACTGGCCGAGGCTCACCGGGCTGGGAATCCAGTCGTCCGCGCCGGCGCCCTGCTGGACGCGTTTGGCCGCATCGACCGGGCGGATGTCTTGTTCGCCGAAAACGATGCTGCGAATTTCATCCTGCCGGGCCTCGAGCAGGCGCGTGCGGGCGTGGCGGAGTTTTTCAATGATCTGCTGGCGGTCTTTTTTCAGGCGCTCCGCCTCGCGGGCCAACTGCTGGTCGTCCTGCGAAAGGCGCACATGGATTTTTCGAACCGACTGCTGCAGCTCCTCCTGGCTTTGCTTGTCGTTTTGGAGGACGCTGATGCAGAGCGGCTGGAGCGGCTCCACCACTTTTTCGCGAAGAACCCGCAGCGCTTTTGGCGTGTGGGCGGTGACGAGCACGCGTTTGCCTTGGGCGAGCAAATGGCCGAGGAGATTCGCAATTGTGTGGGTCTTGCCCGTGCCCGGCGGACCCTGCACGAGGACGCAATCGCGCTTGGCCAGTTGCCGCGCGATTTCCAATTGCTCGCGGTTCGCGGGCTTGCTCAGCAGGATGTCCTCGTCCTCGTTGCCCAGCGGCGTTGAGCGGGAATTTTCCGCCGCGGCCGGAGTGCTGCCCACCAGGCCGACGATCTGCAAAAGCGACGCCGGAAATTCGGTGCGCTTGGCGATGTCTTCCTGCACGAGGTCGAAAAAGTTTCCCAAGCCCACGCGGCGCTGGCGCATGAAAATCACCGGGTCGCGTCGGATGGTCGGATGCGGGCCCTTCGGCTTTTCGCCTTCGGGGAGCAACTGGCCGACCGTCGGAAAAATGCCCTGGACCAGGCGTTGCAGGAATTCGGACGTGTCGCCGTTGCCGAAGGGAAACAGCTCGGTTTTCTTCAGCTCGTCCGCGCAATGGGCGACCTGAAGGTGATTGACCTTCGGCAGTGCGCGCAGGAACTCCAGGTAAAGTTCGGGCGGATGTTCCTGCTTGCGGAAGACAAACTGGGGCTGCCGGCCCTCGGGATAAAATTCCAGCTCCAGTTTTTGCATGAGCACGGGATGGTCAAACGTCCCGCTTTCGCTTGGACAATGCAGCAGGCCGTCGCCGCAGAGGATTTCGATGCTCTCGGCCTCGCGCTCCTGCCGGCCGTACCACTCGTACACCGCCTGGAAAAGTTTGAGCGATTGGCGGGCGGGCCGCTCGGTGATCTGCCACGCCGCCCGCGCCTGCTGCCATTCCTTCAAGAGAGCGGGCCGCCGCGTGACTTCGTCGAAGAACTCGATCTGCGTCCCGCCGCTTTTATCGGGAAACGTATGGGACGGATGGGTCGCGACCGTGCCTTCGATCTCCTGCCAGCCGGGCATGAGCCAGTCGGCAATCGGCGCCGGGGGCTCCGGGCATTCGGTCAAAGTCGGGCGGGTCAGGCGCAGGACGATGTCCGCTTGGTCTTCGCCGGGTTCCAGATTTTCAAAATCGCGAAACAACTCCACCGAGGAATGCGGGGGCAAATCCTTCAGCCAGAAAAGGCCCACCTGCTGCCCGATGTCCGTGACCGGCGGGTAGCGCAGTTCCGTGTAAGCCTTGAGAAATTCAAAGACCTTAAGCAGCCGCTCCCGCTTGGATTGTAGTTCAGGCGGCTCGGTCATGGTTGAGCTGGAACTCATGGGTGTGGGAAGAAATTAATCGATGGTGGCCCAACCGGTGGGCGTGAAACGCAAGCCACCTCAGACAGCGCAACCCGGCACGACGTTCCTCATCACCGGCGCTCCGTTGGCGTAACGCGTGGCTTGGACAACGGGTAACGCGCGGAAAATCAGTTATTCACAGGCTGGTCGATGTAGGTCGGGGTTTATCCCCGACGCCTTTCCGCCGTAGCTTTAGCGAAGGCGGATGTCGGGCGTAAAGCCCGACCTACACCAAACACGCCTTAAACGCCTCGGTCAGCGCGGTGCGGTCAAGGTTTTTGCCGATGAAGACGAGGGTGTTGGTGCGCGGGGCGTCGCCCCAGGGGCGATCAAACTTCGCGTCGAAGAGCATGTGTACGCCTTGGAAAACAAGGCGCTTGGCCGAGCCCTTGACACTGAGCACGCCTTTCATGCGGTAGATGTCGCCGCCCTTGGTGCGAAGCAGCTCGCTGATCCAGTCGTTGAGCTTCTTTGAATCGAGGTCACCGGGCGAGGTGAGCCCGACGCTCGCGACGTCGTCCTCGTGTGAATGGTTATGCTCGTAGTCATGCTGCCAGCCGGGGCGCGCATTTTCGCCCACGACCTGGATGTGGAACGGCTCCTCGCCGCAGCCTTCGAAGGCCATGTAGAATCCGGGTTGGTCGATTTTTAATTTATAGCGGCCGGAGCCCTCGTCGAGGAGGAGGCGCTGGAGCGTGCCGCCGGGCACGATCGTGTCGCCGGACTTCGCGCGATTTTCCCAGTCGGCGAAGACGAGCACGGCAGCGTCGCGGGTGGTGGCGAGGTCTTTTTCATCGAGTGACTTCACCGGCAGGATGGCGACGTCGAGTTCGTTTTCTTTTCCGTTGTGATGGTGGTGGTGATGTGCGTGATCGGCCTCCTTCGCCGAGGCTTCGGAGGCCAGGTGCCCTTCGCCGTGTTCATGGTCGTGATCGTGTCCGCAGTGGCCGATGACGAGTTCGTGCGTGCCGGCGGGGAGGGCGTAAGCGCCAGCCCACTCGAAGGGATACTGCGGCTGCATGAACTTCGGATCGAGTTCGGTGGCGCGGGAGAGATTGAATCCGCCGACGTCGAGCACGGCGGAGAGCGGGACATCGGAATTTTGCGCGCGGTAAACCTTGGCCGCGGAATTCATCTTGCGGATGCGCGCCTCGAGCTGGTCGAGCTCGGCCGGTGGGACGAGGTCGGTCTTGTTGAGGATGAGCACGTCGGCAAAGCCGATTTGCTTTTTCGCCTCGGGCGAATCATCGAGGTGCTGCCAGATGTGCTTCGCGTCCACGACGGTGACGATGCTGTCGAGGCGGAAGCGGGCGCGCATTTCGTCGTCGGTGAAAAACGTCTGGGCGACGGGGCCGGGGTCGGCGAGACCGGTGGTCTCGATGAGGATGCCGTCGAGGCGGTCCTTGCGCTTCATCAGGCGACCAAGGATGCGGATGAGATCGCCGCGGACGCTGCAGCAGATGCAGCCGTTGTTCATCTCGAAAAGTTCTTCCTCGCTGGAAATGACGAGCTGGTTGTCCACGCCGACCTCGCCGAACTCGTTTTCGATCACGGCGAGTTTCTTGCCGTGCTGCTCGGTGAGGATGCGGTTGAGCAGGGTGGTTTTGCCGGCGCCGAGGAAGCCGGTGAGGACGGTGATCGGGATGGGAGTGTCAGGCATGACGGAAGCCACTTATCTTCCATCAAGAAACGCAACGATGCAACCCTCCTTCGCCCCATTCGACGGGTTCGACCCATTCGACAAGCTCAGGGCAGACATGCTCACCGCCAGCAGGCTCAGGGCTACGGAGGTCACGGCTGGCTTCCTTGAACACCGAACATTCAACATTCAACACTCAACATTCAAGTCCTGACACGGAACCAGAATCACCAACTACAAAATACTAACTACCAACTACGACAAATTACCAATGACCAAGGACCAATAACCAACGACTAATGACCAAACTACGGCCCCCATGTCGTGTAGAGTGCGAGGTACCAGAGCGTATGATGGTCGCCGGCGAAACTGCGGCCGGTGCTGAGGAGCAGGCTGGTGTTTGGCGTGAAGTTGAGATCACCGCCGATATTGGCGGCGGTGAAGCCGCGATCGGCATCGGTATCGGCGCCCTGGCGAAAAAGCTCGGCGCCGAGCGTGAAATGCGGGCCGAAATCGCGTTGCACCTCCCAGCCGCCGAAGCCGTAGTTGCGCTGGCCGGGCGCGGAATTGAGGGCCATGCCGCCACCGCCGAAAGAGGTCCACGGTCCGTAGCTTTTTTGCAGCCACACCGGCAGGCGGAACCAGGCGCGGCCGTTGCCGAGGCCGCGGCTGGCGCTGCCGGTCGGCAGCTCGACCGCGGGATACACGCCGAATTGCGGACGCCTGTCCGTCTCCTGCAGAAAGCGATATTTTATCCCGAATTCCGCGTCACCCAGCCCGGACGTCCATGCGTGGCCGGCGGTGGAGACATTCGCGACCGGGACGGCGAGGTGCAGTTGTGTTTCGGGAGCGGCGCCGTAATTGAGCTCAAACACGGGGCCGCTGATGGTGTCGCTGTTGCTCGTGCGGTCGCCCGTCGCGGAAAGATAAAATTCCCAATGCTGGTAATCCACCGGCACGGGATCATCGGTGAGAAACGGCGCACCGGCGAACAGCCGGCCGCAAAGGGCGAACGTGAAAAATAAAGCGAGTGCGAATTTTCTCATGGAGAACATGTTCGCTTTAGATAAACGCATGGCGTGTCCTAAAAAAGGTTTGTCATTCTTCGCTACGCTCAGAATGACAGGGGAAAGGCAGGTATCGACGATCCAGGTCATTTTCCGGTCTCGCCTTTACGCAGCTCGGCCATCCACTCGCTGGTCCGGCGTCGCGGCCCCTTCCGGATTTTTTGCGTGTAACCGAGCACGGACATTGGCCCGGGCGGGGAATCCGCTGTGACGGTCACCCGAAACTCGCGGTCGGAGATTCGTTCCCAGATGAACCGTTGCCCGGGATGCAATTTCATCGACTTTCTCAGGCAGGCCGGAACCGAAACCTGTCCACGATTGGTAAGAGTGGGTTCATTCATCGCACAATACTCCTGACACTTGAAAACCTGATACTTGGTGCTTTCCCAATGATTACTGCACCGTCCGCAGCTGCACGCTGTCCACCAAGCGGTCTTGGGCGAGGATGTCGGTGGCGATGATGATTTTGTCGCCGCGCTTGATCCGGCCCAGGCGGGTGAGGAGCGCGATCGCGCTTTCGATGGTGTCGTTGGGTTCGGACGCGAACGACATGAGGAACGGCTCGACGGCGCGCAGCAGGTGGAGCTGGCGGAAGGTCTCGATTGTCGGCGCGAAGGCCAGGATCGGCGCGTGCAGGGGTCGGAGCGAGGCGAGGCCCCGGGCCATGAAACCCTGGCGGGTGAAAGTGAGCAGCACGCTGCCGGGAATTTCATTGGCCATGACCACGGCCGAATGGAGGACTTTCAGCTTATCCGAGACCGACTCGGCCAGCTCGACCGACTTGCCGGTCTCGGCCTCGTCGGCTTCGACGCGGCGGGAGATCTTGTCGAGGATCTGGATGCATTCGAGCGGGTAGAGGCCGACGGTGGTTTCGCCGGAGAGCATGACGCAGTCGGAGCGCTCGAAAACGGCATTGGCGACGTCGGTGATTTCGGCGCGCGTGGGCATGGGCTGCCCGATCATCGACTCGAGCATGTGGGTGGCGATGATGACCGCCCGGCCGTGGGTGAGGCAGGCCTGCACGGCGCGGCGCTGGATGATGGGCAGTTCTTCATACGGCACCTCGATGCCGAGGTCGCCGCGCGCGACCATGAGCGCGTCGCAGGCCTGCACGATTTCATCGAGGTGGGCGATGGCGGACTGGTCCTCGATCTTGGCAATGATTTTGACGCGCGATTTTTGCGCGCGCAAAAAGTCGCGCAGGTTTTCGACGTCAACCGCCGTGCGCACAAATGAAAGCGCGATGAAGTCGATGCCTTCGGCCAGGCCGACGAGCGTGTCGGCGTGGTCTTTTTCCGTGAACGAAGGCAGGTTGACCTTGATGCCGGGCAGGTTGATGTGGCGGCGGGACTTGAGCTCGCCGGCGGTGAGGACCTTGCAGCGGATGCGGGCGGCGTTTTTCTCCAGCACTTCGAGGCGGATGAGGCCGTTGTCCACCAGCACGGTGTCGCCGATTTTGATATCGTTGACGAGGTCGCGGTAATTGACGTCGACCGAGCGGATTTCCTCGGTGTGTTCGCCGCCGACGCTGGGCCTGACGGTGAAATCAAAAATCTCACCCGGCTTCAATTCGATGGGCGCAGCCAGGTCGCCGGTGCGAATCTCGGGGCCCTTTATGTCCATCATGATGGCGATGTCGCGGCCGACGCGCTGGCCGACGGCGCGGATGCGGCGGATCATGGTGCGGGTCCACTCGTGGCTGCCATGGGCCATGTTGAGGCGGGCGACGTCGGCGCCGCCGCGGATGATTTTTTCGAGCATTTCCTCGCTCTCGGTGGCGGGACCGAGGGTGAAGATGATTTTGGTGCGGCGGGAAATGCCGTGTGGCGCGGGGAAAGTCATGATGTTAGTTGCGGGAAATGCTGGTTTCGTGCCTGACATAAAATAATAAATTACGACCGAGAGATGGGTTTAGGAGAAATCGTCAAAAGGGGTGCCGTTGCCGGGGGCGACGATGGAGAAAGTGCAGCCGAGGGTGGCGCGCGCGGTGGCGAAGGTTTTTTCGATGGCCGCGGTGCTGTTGCAGTCGCGCGAGAGGTGCGCGAGGTAAATGCGGCGCCAGCGCGGGCTGGCCACGGACTCGAGCAGTTCGCGCGCGCGGTCGTTGGAGAGGTGGCCATGGCGGCCGCTGATGCGCTGCTTGGTGGCCCAGGGACGCTTCTGGTCGGCCTTGAGCAACTCGGGGCAGTAATTGGCCTCGACGACGAGCACATCGGCTTCCCGGATGCGCTCGTGGATATGCTGCGGCGCGTGGCCGAGGTCGGTGAGCCAGGCGAGTGCGCGGCGCGGCGAGAGCAGGCTGCCTTCTTCGCCGTGCGAGAACAGGAACCCCACCGGTTCGTGGGCATCGTGCGGCACGGCGAAACTCTCGATTTCGAGGTCGCGGAAGCTGAAGCGCGTGCCGGTTTCGAACAACTGCCACGACGGGCGGTGCTTGAGGCTGGCCTGCGCGGCGCGGGCGGTGGCGGCGTTGGCAAAGATTTTTATGTGGGGAAACTTTGCCAGGCCGCCCAGGCCGGTGGTATGATCGCCGTGTTCGTGGGTGAGAAAGATGGCATCGATGCGGCCAAGCGACTCGTCGTGCGCCGCCAGCAGTTCGCCCAGGCGGCGGGCGGAGAAGCCGGCATCCACGAGCACGCGGGTGGTGTCGGTCTGGAGCAACGCGCAATTGCCCGAGCTGCCGCTGCCGAGAATGCAAAATCGCATGGCCATTGCGGCTATTCCAAGGCGCCCGGCGTAGGGTGCAACGGTTTTTTCAGGACCGGCTTTGCTTTTGCGGCTTGTTTCAACTGCACCTTGGCACCGCCAGTTGCCTGCAAGTGGTATAAATTTAATTTGAAATCCCCCCGTCAATGAACGGAATCACCTTCCCCTGATGATTGTTTATAGGCTCCAGCCAGTCTATGCCACGCTTGCCTGCGCCGCTTTGATCGCGGTGCTGATGGCTGGTTGCCAAAGCACCGCAAAAGATTCTGCGGCGTCCAACCTCCCGTGGCCCAACGAAGGGGAGGTGCGCGCGCACATGCAGGAAGTCTTTCGCCCCGAACTGGCTGCGGCGCAGGCCGAACCAAAGCCGGCGAAGCAATGGCCGGACGCTGTTTTTTATATGGGCGTGAGCGCCGCCTGGCAGGCGACGGATGACGAGGATTACCACGACGCACTCGAGCAATGGGGCCGGAGCGTGAACTGGTCGCTGGGGTCGCGCCCGCGCCATGCGGACGACATGGCTCGCGGCCAGGTTTACCTCGACCTCTATGCGCGCGAGGGCGGGCCGGAACGCATCGCGGCCATTCGCGCCCGGGTGGACGCTTTTCTCGCCTCGCCGCAGCCGGGCCACACGGACTGGTCGTGGTGCGACTCGTTTTTCATGGCGCCGCCGATTTTTGTGAAATTGTCCGCTGCGACCGGTGATGCGCATTATCGCGAGGCCATGCATCCGCTTTTCCAGGATGCGATCGCCGCGCTGTGGGATGAGCCGAACCATTTGTTCTATCGCGACCGGCACTTAAGGGAAAAAGAGCCGCTGGTTTTCTGGGCGCGTGGCAACGGCTGGGTCCTGGCCGGCCTGGCGCGGGTGCTGGAGGGGTTGCCGGCCGGCGACGCGGCGCTCCCTCGCTACGAAGAGCGTTTCAAGACCCTGGCGGCGAGCATCGTCAAGCTGCAGGGTGAAGATGGTGCGTGGCGGGCCGATCTGCTCCACCCGCAGAGATTCCCGCAACCCGAGTCGAGCGGCACGGCGCTCCTGGCCTACGGCCTGGCCTGGGGCGTCAACCACGGGCTGCTGTCGCGGGCCGACTATGCGCCGGCCGTGCTGAAGGCGTGGGCCGCGCTCAAGCGCATGCAACTGCCCGACGGCCAGCTCGGCAGCGTGCAGCCGAAGGGCGATCGTCCGGCTGAAACGAAGCCCGCCGATACGGGACCCTATGGCGGCGGGGCGTTTTTATTGCTTGGCTCGGAGTTGCTGTCGCCTCCGGCCACGCCACCCGCGGGTTGACCGCGCGGGCTTTGTGGTCTTGTTTGGCCTGCTGTGCCGAAGAAACCCACCCGCCGAAAACCCGCCGTGCGCCCAACCATGCGCTCGCTGTCCGGCACCGTCATGGTGACGCGCCGCGTGCACTTTAACGCCGCGCACCAGCTGCACAACCCGGACTTTTCGCGGGCCTGGAATGAAAAAAAATTCGGCCTTTGCGCCAACCCGCACTGGCACGGCCACAACTACGTCCTCGAAGTCACTGTAAGTGGCGAGCCGGATCCCGAGACCGGCTTTGTCATCAACCTCGTCGACCTGAAGCGCGTCCTGCACGAGGCCGTCGCGGACAAGTGCGACCACCGCAACCTCAACGAAGAGGTCGGGTTTCTCCGCGGCATCCTGCCCACGACGGAAAATCTCGTCATCGCCTTCTGGCGCGAGATCGAGCCGTTGATCAAGTCTGGCCGCCTGCATTGCGTGCGGCTCTATGAAACGGAGCGCAATTTCGCCGAATATTTTGGTCCCCAAGCCGGTTTAGATGCCCTCTGACGGTTATCGTCCCCGTCCGGCCGCAGTCCCCGAAAAACGAATGAAAACGAAAACAAAAATGTATCTCCACCGCACCAGCGGCGGAAACGGCCCGCGCCTCGCGCGCGGGTACGATGCCAAGTTCAAGGTCACGCCCGCCTATCGCGCGGCGTTGCCCGACATCATGGATGCCGCGTATGCCACGATCCATGGCGCGCATGTGCCGATCCAGCAGGTCGGGGTCTCCA
>Ga0210398_10000107_pt1 | contig 102867 bp, 102 predicted proteins | sample IncBWC4OmetaG_FD_161047 | JGI IMG/M metagenome (GOLD analysis project Ga0210398, IMG submission 161047) | Forest soil microbial communities from Barre Woods Harvard Forest LTER site, Petersham, Massachusetts, United States - Inc-BW-C-4-O | ecosystem: Environmental > Terrestrial > Soil >... | reverse complement strand
CGGCGACGTATTGCTTGCCGTCGAGCTCATAGCTCACGGGCGGCGCGTTGCATCCTGCGCCCGCCACAAAGTGCCACAGCAGCTTACCGGTCTTCGCATCGAAGGCATCGAAGTGCCCGTTGCCTTCGCCAGTAAATACGAGGCCACCAGCCGTCGCCAACGATCCACCGATCATCGGTTGGTCAGTCTTATTTTGCCACGCGATCTTGCCCGTGTTGAGATCGATCGCGGTGAACGTTCCATACTGCGCCTCGCCGGGCACGGCCTTGAAGGCTGACCCGAGCCAGAGCTGACCTTTGGTGAGCGGCGACGAGTGCGTGATGTAGTGCATGGGCTGCTCGAGACCCATGACGTACGAGTATCCGAGCGTGGGATTCACCGACATCGGCGACCACTCAGAGCCGCCATTGGCGCCCGGCAGCATGCGCGTACCTTCTGGTGTCGGCTGCGCGAACATGTTGTCGATGCGATCGAACGCGGCCGATTTGTGGATGAGTTTGCCCGTTTTCGCATCAAGGACATACACAAAAGCCGTCTTGCCTGCTTGTGCGACCGCGGTCTTGCCATCGCGGAGCTTCACGACAACCGGCGGAGACACGGCATCCAGGTCCCAGACATCGTGCGGGACCTCTTGGTAATACCAGGTGACGTGGCCGTCCGAGACGTCCATCGCGATGATGCAGTCCGAACACAAATTGTCCCCCGGTCTCACGGTTCCATCGAGATCGGGGGACGGGTTTCCACTGGCCACGAAGATCTGATTTGTTGCGGGGTCGTACGCTGGATTCATCCAGACGCCGGCGCCACCACGCTGCCACGCATCGGCGAATTTCGCTGAATCGGCCTTTTCGGCCGCGATATTTCGATGGAGCGAGTACGTCCCTTCCCAGTCCTTCTCGGACCACTTGCCGAACCAGTTGTCCTGGAAGGTCGTGTACGTCGTCCAGACGACCTCGCCCGTCTCCTTATTGTAGGCACGGACGAACCCGCGGATGCCGTACTCACCGCCCGAGATGCCGACGATCACCTTGTCGCCGATCACGAGTGGCGCGTGCGTCTCGCTGTATCCCGCATCCGGATCCGCGACTTCGACGTTCCACTTCACTTTGCCCGTCTGCGCGTCGAGGGCGATGAGCCGCGCATCTAACGTGCCGAAGTAGACGGTCTGGCCGGACACGGCCACGCCGCGATTATTGGGGCCGCAGCAGAAGATCGTGGTCGCGAGCTTGGGCTCGTACCGCCAGATCTCTTTGCCCGTGCGGGCATCGACCGCCATTGCGGTCGAGTACGGCGTCGTCACGTACATGACGCCGTCGACGACGACGGGACTGGTTTCGAATGAGCCGAGTCGACCGATCCCCGTCTGGTACATCCAGCTGACGCGGAGATTGTGGACGTTCTCGGTGGTGATCTGCGTGAGGGGCGACCACCGTTGGTTCGTGTAGTCGCGGCCCACCATGAGCCAGTTCTTGCCGTCCGTGCGTGCGTTCTTCAGCATCGCATCGGTGACCGGCGTGAACGTGGGGCCGGCGGTCTTCTTCGTGACTGTCTCTACCTGCTCTTGACCATAGAGCGTCGTCGCCGCGAGCAGCGCACTCGCACTGAGTACCGCGAGGCTGATCCGCATAGCCACCTCCGAAAGGATCCTGTTGCGCTCGCCCCGCCATTGCCCGAGGCTCGCCCGGATCCACGTCCCGGTCGTTGCTCACGATCGGTTTTCCAGAACGAGCCCCCCTTAACCTGAACGGGTGCCGCGCGGATTACTCCGCACGACACCCGGCTGGCAGATCAACGGGCGCTTCCGATTGTGAACGCCACATAATGTGCCCCTACGGGCGCATAATGCAAGTGCTACCTAGGTTGATTCACGGCGCCTCTCAATAATGTGAACGGCACCTTAATGGACTCACTGAAGACATATTCAGCGACGAGCTCGCGGTTTGCGGAAATGGGACTGGTCTGCGTGGGGGACGTATAGGGTGTGATGCCTAATTGTGTTGCGAGCACTTGCAAGCGCAGCATATGGAAGGGGTCGCTCACCAAAACGGCATCCCGCATCCCGCGCGCGCGCATCGTGTCGGCGACCGCGCGCATCGACTCATCCGATGTGCGGCCAGCAGCTTCAACCACGATGGCGCTGTCGGGCACGCCCTGCCGAACGGCATACGCGAACGACGCCTCGGCTTCGCTCAACGTGTCCCGCGGGCCCTTGCCACCTGTGACAATGAGCACCGGCGCCAACCCGTTCTTGTACAGCGTGATCGCGTGATCCAAGCGCGCTTTGAGCACCGGCGATGGGCGGCCGACGTATTGCGCGGCGCCGAGCACGACGATCGCGGCGGCCGGTCGCGAGGCATCGCGCTGGCTCCAGACGACGACGAGCAGGGCCGACGTCAGCCACGCCAGCAGCACGCCCGCGATGATCGCCGCGACGACTCGGAGCTTCACGTCGACACGGCGCGCGCGGCGTTTAGCGTTCGACCGCCGTCACGCGCTGGAAGATTACGGTGAGCCGGTCGCCGCCCGGCGCGCCACTCTGCGCGAGGAGCGCGGGCTCCCATCCGCCGCGACTGCGCTCGTTCAAGAGATCCGTGAGCGCATCTTCATCCTCACGCGTGGAGCGCGTGAGCTTCACCATGACGGCTTGGTATTCTTTCACGAGACTAAAGCATAATGGACACCCTGACGATCGCGCGACACCCGCTGATCCAGCATAAAGTCACGTTGCTCCGCGACCGGCGCACGCCGACCAAGATCTTCAAAGAGCTGCTCGACGAGATCGCGATGCTGATGGCCTACGAAGCGACGAGCGATTTGCCGCTGGAGCTCACCGAAGTCGACACGCCGCTCGAGCGCACGAGTGGCGTGCGGGTCTCCGGCAAGAAGCTCGTGCTCGTGCCGATTCTCCGCGCGGGTCTCGGAATGGTCGAAGGGGTGTTACGGCTGGTCCCTGGCGCGCGCGTCGGACACATCGGGCTCTATCGCGATCACGACACGCTCGAACCCGTCGACTACTACTTTCGCGTGCCGGGCGACGCGGCCGCGCGCGACTTCTTTCTGCTCGATCCCATGTTGGCGACGGGTGGCAGCGCCGTCTCGGCCGTCGGCTCGCTCAAACGCGCGGGTGCGACGCGCATCAAGTTTCTGTGCGTCGTCGCCGCGCCATTTGGTCTCGAGCGCCTCGCCAAAGCGCATCCGGACGTTCACGTGTACTGCGCCGCGGTCGATCGCGAGCTCAACACACACGGATACATCCTGCCAGGGCTCGGTGACGCGGGCGATCGGTTGTTCGGTACTCGCTGAAGCGCTATCTTGACGCGCGATGCTGATCAACCTGGTGCCCGACTTCTTCGCGGTATACAACAGCACCGATCGGCTCCAAGCGTATCTGCGCTACTACGAAGCGCACCGCCCGCTGCTCGAGTCGTACTGGCACAACTACGTCGTCGACCCTGACGGCCCGCATTTCGCCGAGGTCGTGCGCTCGGCCGCGCTGGCCGAGCGCTCGGATCTCATCGCGCTGCTCGAGCGCACCGATGTCGCCGCGCTCGCGCGGGTCACGGCCGAGGCGTGCGCGGGTGTGCTCGAGTCCGACGTCGAGGTCGACACGGTGCTCATGGTTGGCGTCGGCGCCGCCAACGCCGGTGAGCTCGTCGTGCGTGGTCGCGGCGTCGCGTTTGTCTGCCTCGAGCACTTTACGAGTGTCCAGAATCCCGAGACCGCGGGCTTGGGGCTCGAGCCCGAGCTCATCCCATTGTGGCTGTCGCACGAGATCGCGCACGCGGTGCGCTACACCTCGCCGACGAGTCGCAGCGAGCTCTCGTCGCTGATCCGGTTCGATGGGGGCGAGTACTCGTACTGGGAAACGGGTCGACACGCGACGCTGCGCGAGCACGTCGTGAACGAGGGGCTCGCCGTGCACGTCTCGCGCGCGCTCGCGCCCGGGCACGCGGCGTGGGAGTACTTCGGGTACGGGCGTCGCCAGTACGCGCGGATTCGCGAGCTGGAGTCGGTCATCGCGCGTTCGGCCGACGCCGACCTCGAGTCCCGAGGCCTCGGGCTTCGCTTGCGCTATCTCTCGGGTGGCGTGAGCGACGAAGCGCGCACCGTCGACCGCTACGTGCTCCCCGAACGCAGCGGATACTACCTCGGCGCACGGATGGCCGAGCCTGCTGTCGCGGCAAATGGCTTGGCGTGGTGTATTAGAGCGAGCGCGGAAGAGATCGCGGCGCTCGCTCGGACTACCGCTGCCTCGGCGTGAGTGCATGCCCAAGCGTCAGGATGGCGACCGCCGCGAGCGCATCGAGCTGCGTGAGTTGCTCGACGAGTTAGTGACGCATGTGCGGACGCTGACTCGGGAGCATCGGACGATGGCCGCCGAGGATATCCACTACGCGCAACAGCGCCTCGAGTGGCTCGCCGACGAAATCTGGCGGTCGGCGACCAAAGGTGTTGACAACCAGTAAATAGATGGGCTAGGGTTTGGGTCCCTGTTTCGGTCTGGAGAGCCCTGGTGCGCGAGTACCCGCTAGCCACGCACGCATTCGTCGAAGCCGTTCGTTGCGGTGACCTCGTCGCGGTCCGCGCATTGCTCGCGGCCGCGCCGGAGCTGGTACCCGCGGCGCGAAAGATGACTGGGGAGAGCATCGTGCTCCCCGCCGTCTTTCGCCGTCGACTCGACGTTGCGGTACTGGTGGCCGAGCGGGCGGAGCTCGATGCGTTCGAGGCGGCGGCTGTTGGGTGCATCCCGCGACTCGTGGCGCTGCTCGAGACCAACCCCACGCTCGTGCGCGAGCGCATGGCGAACGGGTGGACGATCGCGCACCTCGCGGCGTTCGCGGGTCAGTCCGTGGCGCTCCGCCGCGTGCTCGACGCGGGCGCGGACGCGAATGCGACCGTGCGCGATGCCATGGCGAACACCCCGCTGCATTTGGCCGTCACCGGTGTGTGCAATCCGACGGTGATCGAGCTCCTGGTCCGTCGCGGTGCAACGCCAAACGCGCGCGCGGCCTCGGGGATCACACCATTGCACAACGCGGCATCCCGCGGCGCGGCCCCGGCGGTCGAGGCCCTGCTCCGACTCGGCGCCGATCCGTCGGCGCACATGGATACCGGCCAGACGCCAGCGATGATCGCGTCGGCCAAGAACCACACCATTATTGCTCGCCGGCTGCGCGACGCCGAGCGACGCGGGCTGGCCGCCGTCTAGGGTCCCTACTTCCCGACGCAGAACTCGGCGAACAAGCGGTCCAGAATATCCTCGGTGTCGACGGCGCCGATAATCTCTTCGAGCGCGTGCACCGCAGAACGCAGGTGAACCGCGGCGATCACCGCCGGCACAGCGCCGGCGGCCCATGCGTCTTGAAACTGGCGTAGCTCGGCCGCTGCTGCCGTGAGACTCGCCCGGTGTCGGGCGCGGGTGACGATCGGCGTATCGGGATCACACGGCTTCGAGCCGACCACTTGGTACACTTCGTCCAGCAGCTCGCGCAGCCCGTACCCCGTTTCCGCACTCACGCCGACTCCGTGGAGGTCGGCCTTGGTGCGGACCGGTACGACTGGTGCCGGGGTCAGCGCGTGCACGAGCGCGACAGTCTCGGCGAGGGCGGGGGCGGTTTCGCCGCAGGCCAGTACCGCGTGCGCGTCGCGCAGATAGCGCTCGCTCACTTCGATGCCCAACCGCTCGACGGTGTCGGCGGTCTCGCGCAGGCCGGCCGTATCGACAAGCCGCAAGGGAAACGCAGCCCCCGTGGGCTCGACGAGCGCCTCGATCGCGTCGCGTGTGGTTCCAGGCACTTCGGTGACGAGTGCCCGCGCCCGGCCCAGGAGTGCGTTGAACAGCGACGACTTGCCGGCGTTTGGTGGACCGGCGATGACGACGAGCGCGCCCTCGCGCACCAGCTCTCCGATCGGCGCGGTAGCGAGCAGCTGGCCGAGCGATGCGGCGGCGGTCGCGGCGGACCTGGCGACGCGCTCGCGGGGGATCGGACCGTCGTCTTCCTCGGGGAAGTCGATGTCGTAGGCGATCAACGCTTCGGTGTCGAGGAGGGCCGTGCGTAGCGCGGCGATGCGGCGCGAGAGGCCCCCGTCGAGCTGCGAGAGCGCGGCGCGCTGGGCCGACGGGCTGCGCGCATCGACGAGATCGCCGATCGCCTCGGCCTGGGCGAGATCGAGCTTGCCGTTGAGTACGGCGCGACGAGTAAACTCGCCGCCCAGTGCTGGGCGCGCGCCGGCGGCGACGAGGGCCGCGAGAACAGCCGCCGGAACTATCACGCCTCCGTGCGTCGTGATCTCGACCGCGTGCTCACCCGTAAAACTGTGTGGAGCTTCGTAGGCCGTCGCGATCGGCCGGTCCAGGACCTCGGCCGTCGAAGGGTCGCGCACGCTGACCAGCGTCGCGCGGCGAGGCGTGAGTGGCCATGGCGTGAGGACCGACTCCGCGATCTCCCACGCGCGCGGGCCGCTCAGGCGAATGAGCGCGAGGGCTCCGCGGCCAGGCGGCGTCGCGAGCGCCGCAATCGTGTCGTCAGAGAGCACATGACGTCCCGGGCTCGAGCGCGATCACGTCGGCGCGCCGAGGATGGCCTTTGAGGAGCGCATCGAGGCGGCGCTTCGCCGTGTACGGACCCGATGTCACGTGGTGGAACGTGCCCCAGTGGTACGGGATCAGATAGCGAGCGCCAAGCCGCTCGAAGAGCACGAGGGCATCGTCGCTCGACAGGTGGCCTCGGCGAAAGCCCGGGCGCCACCAAGGGGCGTTGCGGATCGGTAGCAGCGCAACGTCAAGTTGGCGGCCTATCGCCAACTCGTGCGTGCGGGAGTTGAGTCCCGTGTCGCCGGCGAAGAACACGCTCGCTTCGCTCGCGCTCAACAGGTACATGTTCGCGCCACCCGGCACCCAATGCTTCGCGGCCGCCGCTTCTATGGTGACCGGCCCCAAGTTGGCCGACTCACCGGGAGCAACGCCAACGCCGCCACGGAGGCGACGGGCTATGGCTGGCGGCGCGAAGATCGGGATGTCGCGCGGCAGGGCGCGAAGCGAAGCGAGCGACAAGTGATCCGCGTGAGCGTGCGAAAGCAGGATCGCGTCGAGCCGCGGCAGCTCGGAGAGTGGGATCCCGGGAGGCGCGACCCGGCGGAGGATGCCGGCGAGCCGCCGATCGAAATTCGGATCCGTGAGCACGCGCACGCCGCCGATCTCGATCAGCAGCGTGGCGTGCCCGATGTTCGTTATCCTCGGGCCGGAGCGACTTTCGGCGCCGTCGCGGATTTCGCCCGCTCTTTCGACAGGAACCATTGCTGGGGCAACGTCGCGAGGTTCTGCACGGCGTAGTAGAGGTTCAACCCCGCCGAATAGTTGGCCAAAATGAACGTCATCATCGCGGGGAACACATAGGTCATCATCTTCGCCTGCGGATTCGGCGGCGAGTTTCTCATGCCGATCCACGAGACGAGATACGATGACGCACCCATGACCAACGGGAGGATGTAGTACGGATCCTTGAGCGAGATGTCGTGCAGCCACAGGAACTGCACGCCCCGGAACGCGATCGTGTTCTGCAACACGAACAGCAAGCAGTAGAGGATCGGCAGCGGGATGAGCATCGGCAGACAGCCGATGATGGGTGACAGGGGGCTCAACCCATGCTCGCTGTACACGCGCATCATTTCCTGCTGCTGCCGCGCCGCGTCGCTCTTGTACCGCTCCTGCACGGCCTGTATCTCGGGCTGCAGCGCTTGCATGCGCAGACTGGTCCGCATCGCGCGCTGGTTGAGCGGCCACAACAACACGCGAATGGCAATGCCGAAAATAATTATGATCCAGCCGTAGTTGAGCTGCAGCTCACCGCGCATCCAGATCATGATGCGGACGATGAGCGTCGCGAACGGCTGCATGACCCCGTGCAAAAATCCACCGTACGGATTCACGTCCTCGAACTCGCGACCCAATGCGTGCAGCCGGCTGAATTCCTGAGGCCCGGCGTAGAGCTGGAATCCGAAGGACCCGTTATGCAGTGACTGGGCAACGGCGCCGGAGGCGATCGTCTTGGTCTTTGCCCCTGGCAGCTTCGGACCTCCGACGAAGTCGGCTGCCGTGAACGGCGCCGCCGAAGTCGTGAGGAGGCCAATCACGAAGTACTTGTTGCGCGCGGCGACCCACGAGAGCGGACCAGGGACGATATGGGGCACCGTGTCGAGCTTGGCGAACGGAAGCCCCTGCGGATCGTCGGTCACCCGCTTGACCGCGTACGCGAAGTGGTTCTGATCATCGACCGTGTCGACCTCGGCCGACTTGAACGTCGCGGGGAGCTGCACGAACAGATGGTTCGAGTCGGAGGCGGCCGGCCCCGTGACCTTGCCAGACATCGTCGCGAGGTATCCGTCCGGAGCGATCGCGTACGAGATGTCGACATGCGAACCGTTCACGTCACCCGTGAACGACACGGTCGATCCCGTCTTTTGCATTTGGAACGCGGTCTTGCTCAAGTCGAGCGTGTCCTTCGGACCGGCGAGCAACAACCGCACAACTGGTGTCAGGACGACCTGCTCGGATCGCACGCGCGTCGAGTTGTAGTCGAGCATCGTGACGCTGACCGGCGCCGCGCCGACGTTCGTGAACCGGAACACGGCGTCAGTGGTCTTGACGTCGAGGGACTCAGCCGCCGGCCCGGTGACGGTCGGCGCCGCCGGACTGATGGTCGGAGTGGGAGTGGCCGATGCGGGCACTCCAGGAGCGATCGCGGCGGCAGCCGGTGGCGTGCCACCCGCATGGGCCAGCGTCGGCCGCTGCGGTGGGTAGAGCCACTCGTAGATGACGAAAACGATCGCTGACAGCAGCAGCGCCAGTAGTAGTCGCTTTTCCATGGTTTACGGAACCGGGTCGTATCCGCCTGGGTGGAACGGGTGACAGCGCGAAATGCGCCGCACCGCGAGCCAGGCGCCGCGCACCGCGCCGTACTTTTCCAACGCGGTGATCGCGTATGCCGAACAACTCGGATAATAACGGCAGGACGCGGGCAGTAGCGGCGAAAGGCCGACCTGATACATGCGCACGAGCGCGATGAAGACGTGTCTCATTGCACCCTACGCACGGCGTCGCGAAGGGTTTCTATCTGGGCGGCCAACGAGGCAAACGAGCAATCGTAGGTCGTCGGCTTCGCGCGGATCACGAGGTCGACGGCCGGCAGCTCAGCCAACTCGGCCAGGAGTCGCCGCCGAACGAGCTCGCGCAACCGCCGTTTGAGGCGGTTGCGGTCGACGGCGCTGTGCTTGTAGCGTGGCACAATGAATCCGACGCGCGGGTGCGATCGGGCGGAGGCCGTGACCCGGGCCTCCAAGTCAGGCGCGCCCACGGGCAACCGCACACGCTTGCCCGTCAGGCGTACCGCGGCGAGCTCGGCGCTCGCGGTCAGCCGATACCGTCGCGGAAACGACTCACGCGCCGGCGTACTTCGAGGGCAAACGAACGGTCAACCGCTTACGCCCCTTTTTCCGGCGGCGACTCAAAGTTTCACGCCCCCAGCGTGTCGACATTCGCGTACGAAATCCGTGCGTCTTAATGCGGCGCTTATTGCGGGGACGATAGGTGGGCTTGCCCATCTCATACTCCAATAAGATCGAGAACCGAACGGCAAAGACTTCCAAAGTTATGAGCCGCTTAGGTCTAGGTCAAGCACAGCGCTCTTAGGTCTCGATGTCTGTCAGTTGACATTTTTGCCACCAGACTCCTACGTTCGCGCCCCCTGGGTTTCGACGTCGCTTTTCGCTTCATGTCGCTCATCGCTACTTCCCTCTCCGCAACCGAAGTATGGTCACGCCTGCTCGAACGAGCGAAGCAGACGCTCACCGAGGCGGTGTACCGCACGTGGCTCGAGCCCACGGAGGCTCTGAGCCTCGAGGAGAAGGCGAGTGACGCGGCAAATGGCCTGCCCCCGAAACTCATCGTCACCACGCCGGACCAGTTCTCCGCGGATTGGAACGACTCGAAGTTCGCGGATATGATGGCCAGCTACGCGCCGGTCGCGCTCGGCCATCCGATCACTGTCGTCTTTCGCGTCAGCGAGGAACGAAAGACGCGGCCGCAGATGGACTTGTTCGTCGCGCCGCCGCCAGAAGAAGTCGCGGCAGCGAAGCGGCAGGCCGGGGCCATTAAAGCGTCACTCACGCCCCGGTACACATTCGGGCAGTTCGTCGCCGGGAAATCGAATGAGCTCGCATTCGCGGCCGCGAACGCGGTCGCTCTGAGCCCGGGCAAGCAGTACAACCCGTTGTTCATCTACGGTGCGACCGGGCTCGGAAAAACGCACTTGATGCAAGCCATCGCGCACGACGTGCTCGACCGGCATCCCAACACGCGGATCTCGGTCGTTGCCACCGAGCAGTTCGTGAACGAGATGGTGACCGCGATACAAACGCGCACGAATGGCGATTTTCGCCGGAAGTATCGCGAGACGGATATGCTGCTCGTCGACGATGTGCACTTTCTCAAGGGGAAAGAGGGCACGCAGGAGGAGTTCTTTCACACCTTCAACACGCTGTACGAAGCGAACCGCCAGATCATTCTGACCTCGGATCGCCCGCCGGGTGAGATTCCCGGGTTGGAGCCGAGGCTCGTCAGTCGGTTCCAGTGGGGGATGGTCGCGGACATCGAGGCGCCCGACCTCGAGCATCGGATCGCGATTCTCCGGCACAAGGCGAAGCTCGATCACCTCGAGACGACGATCCCCGAGGACGTGATCCAGTTCATCGCCGAACACGTCAGGTCCAGCGTGCGCGAGCTCGAGGGCTCGATTATCAAGCTCCTCGCCTACTCATCGCTCAAGCACAGGGCGATTGGCGTCGACCTGGCGCGCGATGCGTTGCGCGACAAGATCCGGCTCGCCCCTGATGGCACGCCGGCCTTGGGCGACGCGACAGGCCTCACGGTGCACGCCATCCAGCACGCCGTCGCGAAGGAGTGGGGCGTCACGGTGGAGGGGCTCAAGTCGAAGACGCGGACCAAGGCCCTGACGGCGCCGCGCCAGGTCGCCATGCATCTCGTTCGCGAGATGCTGCAAGTCCAGCTCGTGGAGATCGGCAACGCGTTCGGTGGCCGCGATCACTCGACGGTCATCCACAGCTTGGAGCGCGTGCTCCAGGAGATGGAGCAGGACCCGACGTTCAAGTCGCGGGTCGAGCGGGTGCGGGGACATCTCTCCACACTGCGAGTGTAGATAACGTGTCGACAGCGCTGGTTTCTGCACATTGAGTCACATCGGGCGGCCGCGGGATGTGACCCGCTGGGCAAAACTCGGACAAATCCAGATCGATTGCACAGGAGCCGGCCTAGGCAAAGTCGCGGGGCGGCCGTAACTTGCCGCGATTGTACACAAGCCCACATCCCCTACTAGTTCTACTGCTTGTCTTATTAACTAACTAACGACAGCAGACATGCGCTTCACGATTACACGTGAAAAACTCCAGGAGGGTTTGGCGGCCGTTGCGGCGAGCATTCCGTCAAAGACCACACTCCCTGTTCTGGCGAACATTCTCGTCGAGACAACTGATCGTGGCATACGGTTGTCTGGCACGGATCTGGACATTGCCGTCAGCACCGAGGTTAGTGCCGATGTCGAGGCACACGGTGCCGTCACCATTCCCGCACGCAAACTGAGCGATATCGCGCGGGAGCTCCTGCCGTCACCTGTCAAAATCGCGGCCGCCGGCGAACAACGGATCACGATCGAGAGCGGTCGGTCGAAGTTCAAGCTGCTCGGGATCCCACGCGATGAATTCCCGACGTTCCCGACCGTCAAGTTCGAAGGGGGCTGGCGGGCACGCTCCGCTGACTTGCACGAGCTGATCGGGCACACGGCCTTCGCGGTCAGCACCGAAGAGAGCCGCCCCATTCTGAACGGTGTGCTGTGGGAGCTTCGGCCCGACTATATGCGGATGGTCGCCACCAACGGCCACCGTCTGGCCAAGATGGAGCTCTCGGGTACCGGTTCTGGTTCGCATGATCTGATCGTGCCACCAAAGGCGCTCGACCAGGTTCGACGCCTCTTCCCGGCCGACGAGGAGCTCGAGATCGCGCGGGGCGAAAACCACCTCGGCTTCCGCTCTCCGCTCACCACGGTCTACACACGCTTGATCGAAGGGCCGTATCCGCCGTACGAAGGCGTCATTCCGAAGGACAATGATCGGATCGCCATTGCCGACAAGCAGGCCCTCATGGGCGCGCTCCGTAGAATGTCGATCGTCGCGTCTGATCAGACCCATCGCGTGCGCCTGGGGCTCAACGCGGGCATGGCCAAGTTCAGCGTGCAGACGCCAGATCTCGGTGAGGCACAGGATGAGCTCGCGGTGCGCTACACGGGCGACGCGCTCGACATCGGGTTCAACGCGTCCTACCTGCTCGAGATCCTCAAGTACATGCCGACGGACGAGGTGCGCTTGACGTTCAAGGCTCCCGAGCGCGCGGCGACGATCGAGCCCGAGGGCTGGGCGAACCGCGCGAAGTTCCTCTGTCTGGTGATGCCGCTCCGGCTCGTCGACTAGCGCTTTTTGTCGTAGACGAGCTGCTGCTCGACGGGATCCCCGCCGGCCACGAGCTCGCTCAGGTCCGTGAGCATCCGGCCACCGTTCGAGACGAAGAGTCGCCCGCTCTGGGTGGCGGCCAGCCCCTGATTGTCGACCGTGACGTCGACGACGTAGACGATCGTGTCGGCCATCGTGTGCGCGGTGTAGCGAACGACGCTCGAGCCGTCTGCTTGGTTGACGCTCGCCCCGGCCCCAGCGAGTGAGATCCGGAAAGTTGCCGAGTCCGTGCCGTCGACCTGGTGGAACACATACCCGTTCGACGCGCGCTCGATGACCAGCGTGCGGCCGAGTGGGAGCGGCTGCGACGAGTGGCTCTTCGTCGCGTTTAGTGTCCACGTGCCGGCGAGATCCGGCGTTCGTCCCTGCGCGACGAGTGGCGAAGCGACGAGCAGTAGTAACCCGAGAAAGCGCATGATCACGGGACGATCGGGACCGCGTGCTCGTCAACGTGCTCGTGCAATCGACTCGGCGCGCCCGCGACGCCGACGGTGAGATCGATGTCGATGATCGCGGCGCGTGACTTGAGCACGCCAGTGAACGCGTCGTAGCGGTCCTCGTACTGCCGGGTGCCCGCGCCGGTCAGCGTCACACCCCGACCACGGTGGGACGTCTCGCCGTGCAACGAGATCGTCGAGAGGTGCGAGACGACGATCACCGGCGCCGACTGCGAGTGCTCGAGGCTGACCGTGAAATGCCGGACGGCGGTCGTTGTCACCGGGATCTCGCCGCGACACGTGGTCGCCATCGTCGTGTCGGTCCACGACGCGCCCGGCGCGAGCGTGCGAGGGATCGAGGCCAGATACTGCCGTGCCGCCGCCAGCGCGCCGGCGTGTGGCGATGGACACGTTGCTTGAGTCACCGACGAATCGCCGATCAGACGAACCGTTCCGGCAACCGTATCGACGGCCGCCCGAAATGGGACCGGATCGAGTGACTCGCCGTTTGCCTGGCGCATGCGGGCCGAGGCGGCCGTCACGCGGGACTCGACCGAGCCGGTGAAATCGAGACCCGTGCCGGTCCACGAGGCGTCGTATCGGACGACGACCGCCGTTACCAGTGTGTCGGGCTTTGCGGACGAGTCGCCGACGAACTGGATCGTGGCCGTCGACGTCATTTCGTATGCGCCACGGCCGACGGCATAGCGCGGCGGCACGAATGGCGGCGGTGCCCGGTGCTCATTCGGCGCCGCCGGCGCGGGAGGGCGTGGTTCGTGGCTCGCGGTCGGCCCACACGCGGCGAGGAGGATGAGCGCCAGAGGAGTGTACTTCACGATGGGGGAAGCTAAGCAGAAGACGGCCCCCCAAGTCACCCCTGGGAGGCCGCCTCGTTCGTACCGCCGGTCTGTAAGCCGGGTCCTGTCGGGTGGGTTTTTATCCCCACCCGGACGGTCATTTCTCTGGGAACGCGGTCACCCGCGTCCTCTAGCAGTCTACCCGCGGCTTATGTCGTGCCTCGGGGTGGGCCACCCCTCGCCGCCTATTTGACCTTGCTCCGACTGGGGTTTACCATGCCGCCCCCGTCACCGGAGGCGCGGTGGGCTCTTACCCCACCGGTTCGCCCTTGCCTGTGCCCTCGCGGGCCATCGGCGGTGTGTTTTCTGTGGCACTTTCCGTCACGTGCGAGATTCTCGCTCGTGCCCAGGCGTTACCTGGCAGTCTGCCCTATGGAGCCCGGACTTTCCTCGGCGCGCCCTAGGGCGCGTCGCGACCGTCCGACCGGCGGTATTTCTGACGCAATATAATCAGTCCCGGTTGCTGACGATCGACTGACGGTGGTGGCGACTGTTCGGTGCAAATGCCACCCGATCAGAATTCACCGCCGATCTCGACCATCCTCACGCCCTCCGAACGTTCCTCGGTGGACGCCGCGGGGCAAGGTCTCTACGAAACACTGCATCGCGATTCGATGGACGACGTTATTCGCGATGTCCGCGAGCGCCGCGTCGCGGCCGTCGTCGTCTCCGTCGCGCGCTGCACGTACGGCGAGACCACGCGCGTCGCGGGACTCATGAAGGAATTCCCGCGGATCCCCGCGATCGCGCTCCTCTCCTCTACCGAGCCCGCCGCCTCGCAGGCCGTGCTCTCACTTGGCCGCAGTGGCGTCCGCACCTTGGTGGACGTCCGAGCGAAGGACGGCTGGCGCGCTCTGCGTAAGGCGCTGGCGGACAGCTCACCCACCGAGATCAGCAAGATCGCCCTGGACGCACTCGCGATCGATCTCAGCGGGGCGCCGGCTGCGTGCTGGCAGTTCTTCGAGGTCATGTTCACGACGGTCCCCGCGATCGTGACCGTGGAGGAGTTCGCGCCGAGGCTCCACCTGCCGTCAGCGACGCTGGCCAGTCGCCTGAGCCGATTGGCGCTGCCGACTGCGCGTCACTATCTCAACCTCGCGCGCCTGACGCGCGCCGCGCGGCTCCTCGAGAACCCCGGACTCTCGATCGCCAACGTCTCGAACCGCATGGAGTACTCGTCGCCTCAGGCCTTCGGCCGACACTTGGGCGTCACACTCCAGATAACCGCCTCGACGTTTCGTCGCACGTACGACGGCGTGCGCATGCTCAACCTCTTTCGGCACGAGCTCGTGCTTCCGTACATAGACGCTCTACGCCGCTTCGACCCGAGCTGATGACATGGACCGTGGCGTGTGGCGCGTAATCGGCGATCGCTTTGTGCATGCGCGCCCGGGGATAGCGCAGCAGCCATCGCCAGAAATCCCACCGTTCTCGCGAGCGCAACAGCGCACGCCAGGCGCACAGAATGATCGGGACATCGAGGAAGATCACCGTGTCTGCTGCGCCCAACCGAACCTCGACGGCGTCATATGAACCCAAGTCGCCGTCCATGATCCACGTGGGCTCGGCGATGAGTGTCTGCTGGATCTCGATCCACTCCTGGCGTGGCGTCGCGGCGAGGCCGGGGCGCCAGAAGACTTTGTCCAACTCGACCACGGGCAATCCCGTGATCTCCCCCAGTCGCCGCGCGAGCGTCGACTTGCCGGATGCGCCCGGACCGAGGATGACAACGCGTTTCAGAGGCGTTCGATGATGTCGGCGGCGCGGGTGAGCGATAGGACGGCCAGTCCCGTGGCCTCGATGGCTTCTCGCCCGCCTTCCTCGCGATCCACGAGCGCCAACACGCCGGAGATCCGCCCGCCGGCGTTCTTCACGGCGTCGGCCGCGCGGAGTGCTGAGCCGCCGGTCGTGATGACGTCCTCGACGATGACCACGTGGTCGCCGGCGGCGTATGGCCCTTCGATGAGCTTCCCGGTCCCGTGCGCTTTCGCCTCTTTGCGCACGGTGAACGCCCGTACGAGCGGCCCGGCGCCGGGCTGCGCGCTGGCGTACGCGATGGCATACGAGATGGGATCGGCGCCGAGTGTGAGGCCACCGGCGGAGTCGACGTCCCACTTGGCGCCGCGGATGGCGCCGAGTGCGAGCGGGCCGATGAGCGCGAGGCCGTCCGGGCTCATCGTCGTGAGCCGCGCGTCGATGTAGAGCGTCGACCGCTTGCCGGAGGAGAGCGTGAACTCACCCCGTTTGGCCGACCGTCGCGCGAGCAGGTCGAGGAGTGTATCATGCTGTCCGAACATAGCGCCCGCAGGTTAGACGCTCGGACGAACGACGTCAACGAGATCTTAGCGATGCGTGCACCGGTCCGATTCTCGTCCGTTGCGCTGGCCGCGGTCGCGGTCTTCGCGTTCACGGCGCTGTACGTCTCCGACCGCGAGCTGGCGCGGTCGCCGGCGATGACGACGCTGCGCTATGGACTCTGGGCCATGGGTGCCGCCACGCTGATCGCGCTGACGCTGGCGCTCGTGCATGAGCGCCGCTTGACGCGACGCGTGGCCGAGCGATCGGCCGAGCTCGAACGGCTGTCGGCGGAGCTCCTCCGGGCGAACCGTGCGAAGAGCGAGTTTCTGGCGAATGTCTCGCACGAGCTGCGGACGCCGCTCAACGCGATCGTCGGGTTCGTCGATCTCCTGCGCGATGGCGTGTACGGCGAGCTGCAACCACGCCAGGTCGGGCCCGTGCAGCGCATCGAGGCCTCGGCTCTGCATCTTCGGCACCTCGTCGATCAGGTGCTGGATCTGGCGAAGATGACGGCCGGCCGCATGGAGGTGCACACCGAGCGACTGGACTTGCGCCCGTTCGTCCTCGAGGTCGCGACCGAGGTCGAGCCGCTGGCGAACGAGCGAAACCTGGCGCTCTCGATGGCGATCCCGGCGTCGCTGCCGCGCCTTCGCACTGACCCTTCGCACCTCCGCCAAGTGCTCGTGAACCTCCTCGGCAACGCAGTCAAGTACACGACCGAGGGTGGCATTGTGGTTCGCGGCCGCATCATGTCCGGCGAGGACGCGGTCGCACCGAGCCTGCCGCCGGACGGGATCTGGGTCGCGCTGTCGGTGATCGACACCGGCATCGGCATCGCCCTCGATGATCGCGAGCGGATCTTCGACGAGTTCGAGCAAGTGAACGCGGGCCCTCGGGGCGACTCCGTCCGCCGCGGCACTGGTCTCGGCCTCTCGATCTCACGGCGACTCGCGCGGCTGCTCGGCGGCGAGATCACCGTCGAGTCCGAGGTCGGGCGCGGCTCTACGTTCACGGTGTGGCTGCCGGTCGATCCGGTCGACGCAAAGGCGGCGCTCCTCCGCGCCTCCGGTCAAGTCGCCGCGATTGGCGGGGTCGCTACCGCTTCATCCCGAAGAGACCTTTGACCTTGCCGAGCAAGCCTGCGTCGGCCTGCTGCGCGAGTAGCGCGTCGCGTAACGCGGCAGCGAACGAGACGACGTCGGGATAACGGCCGCCGGGCTGCTTGGTGAGCGCCTTCATGATGACCGCCTCGACGGTCAGCGGGAAGATCAGGCCGGCCCGCGCCTTGTTGAGCGGGATCGGGGGCTGCGTCAGCAGCTGCGTGAACATCTCGCGCGGACTGCGCGCGGTGAACGGGAGCGCGCCCGTCAGGAGATAATAGGCGATCGTCGCCAGACTGTACTGGTCGGCGGCCGGCGTCACGATCTCGCCCGAGAGCGCTTCCGGGGCGACGTACATGAGCGTGCCGACGAAAAACCCGGCGCGCGTGAGCCGCTCGTCGGTCGCCGGATCGGTATCAGTCGCGATCCCGAAATCGAGCAACTTCACCCGATTCGTGGCGGGATCGAACATGACGTTCTCGGGCTTGAGATCGCGGTGCACGATGCCGGCCGCGTGTGCCGCCTGCACGGCGCCGGCGATTTGCGTAACAATTTCGGCCACCTGCACGCTCGGCAGCGGCGCATTTTTCTTCGCGAACTTCTCCAAGAGCTCGCCAGCCGCCCACTCGATGGCGAGAAAATGCGTGGAGTCGGCGCCTTGGCCGATCTCGATCGTGCGGACGACGTTGGGATGCTGCACGCGCGTGCCATACCGCGCTTCGCGAAGGAACCGCTCGACGGCGGTCTTGTCCTGCCGCAACTTTTCCCGCAACACCTTGAGCGCGACGGGGCCGTGTTGTGGGTGCTCGGCGCGGTACACGGTCGACGTGCCGCCTTCGCCAACGAGGGCGCGGATCGTGTACCCGCCCATCGTTTCTCCGACCAGCGACGCGCGCGTCACGAGGCGAAGGTAATCTTCCCAATCATGCGGGCGCAACTACTAGGGCGATCGTTGATGGTGATGGCGGCTCTGGCATGCGCGAGCGCCCATACCCGCGCGCACGCCGGAGAGCCCGCCGTCGGGCCGAGCGGGGCGCTCGTGACGCCGATTCCTATGCGAGAGTCGAAACCGCCGCTGTACGCACTCCCTGGCGCGACCGCGACCTTCGGGCGCGACACGGCAATCGCCCTGTACCTCGAAGCCTCTGGCGCGGATCAGTCGCCGGTCACGCTCGCGGGGCCGGGATGGACGGACACAGTCGCGCTCCAGCATCACGACAATCTGTACAGCGGCGTGATCCTGGTCCCGCTGTCGCGGCTCGCCGTCGGCGAAACGACTCTCACTGTCACACGCGGACGAGACCGCATCACGACGCCGGTGTTCGTCGGCTTTGGGCCGGCCGTGAACGCGGCCTCGTTCGATCAGCTTCTCGGTGTGCTGCGGTACTTCGCACCGGCCGATCGACTCGATTCGCTGCGCCAAGCGCCTGTTGACGAGAGGCCTCGGGCGTGGGCGACGTTTCTGGCGCGGTCCAGAGAGCCGCTCTCGGAGTACTTAGGTCGTGTGGGCGAAGCGAACAAGCGATACGGCGAGAGGGGCACCCCGGGTTGGCAGACCGACCGCGGCAGTGCCTATCTGCAGCTGGGCGATCCCGACCAAGTGTTCGTCGAGCCCGACGTCGAGATCTGGGTCTATACCCGGTATTTCGGGCGGCTCAGGTTCGACCATCACCGGCTCGTTCCCGAGAGTCGTCAGATGCTCGCGACCCTCGTGGTCCAGGCGCGATCGGTTCGATGACTTTTGCGCGCGAGTTGACGCGAAAGGCGCTGCACGTGGTGTTCGCCAGCGTGCCACTCGCTCTCGCCGCAGGCGCGCCCCGCGACGTTGTCCTCGCCATACTCGGTGGCATGCTAGCGGTGGCCGTGGTGCTCGAACTCGCGCGAGGCCGCTCAGCGGCCGTCGCGACGACGTTCACCCGGGCGGTTGGCCCATTACTTCGCCCAGAGGAGCGCGACCGATGGACCGGGGCCACCTGGCTGATTCTGGTGTGCCTGGCCGCGGTCTGGATACTGCCGCGCGCCGACGCCATCGCCGTCACCTGGGCGGCCACGGTCGGCGACGCGAGCGCCGCGCTCGTCGGCATTCCGCTCGGCGGACGGTTGATCCCGAATAGCGGTCGTGGCGAGTCTCGTGGCACGTCTCGTGGCAAATCGGTTGAGGGGAGCGCGGCGTGTTTCCTGGTCACATTGTTCGGCGCCTACCAACTCGCGGGCTTGAGCCTGGGGCTTGCTCTGGTACTCGCCGCCGCCGCGACGGCGGCCGAGTGGCCCCGGTCGGCCATTGACGACAACGTTCGGGTGGGGGCGGCGACAACCGCCGTGGTGATCATCGCGAGGATACTGGGCCCTTAACTTTCGCTATAGCATGGCTCACGTCACACCTCCCAAGGCCCCACGGCTCTTTCTCGTCGATGGCTACGCGCTCATCTACCGGGCGTTCTACGCGCTGCTCTCGCGCCCGCTGACGACGAAGCGCGGCGAGAACACCTCGGCTGCCTGGGGCATCGCCACGTTCCTGAAGCTGCTGCGCACCGAGCACGGGTTGGCTCCTGGGGAGTACCTCGGCTGGGTCCTCGACTCGGGGCTCTCGTTTCGGCACGAGGAGTACGCGGCGTACAAGGCGACGCGACAGAAGCTGAGCGAGGAGCTGCAGTCGGATTTCGATAGGGGGATGGAGCGTATCACGGCACTGCTCGAGGCGAATCACGTGCCGGTGATCACCAGTCACGGGTATGAGGCCGACGACGTGATCGGCACGCTCGCCCGCCAGGGCGTCGAGCAAGGCCTCCCGGTCGTGATCGTCTCCGGTGACAAAGACTTTCAGCAGCTCGTTCGCCCGGGCATCTGGTTGCTCAACCCCGGCCGCGGCGGTCCCGCGGATATCAAAGAGCACTGGGTCGGCGTCGAGAACGCCGACGAGCGCCTCGGCGTGCCGCCGGCCCTGGTCACTGATTACTTCTCGATGGTCGGCGACAGCTCGGACAACATCCCGGGCGTGCCGGGGATCGGCGACAAGACGGCGGCCGAGTTGATCCGGCAGTATGGTCCGCTCGAATCGATCCTCGATCACGCGGGCGAGATCACGAAGAAGCGGCCGCGGGAAGCGCTGCTCCAGTACCATGATCAGGCACGGTTGTCCAAGCGTCTGGTGACGATTCACGACGATGTGCCGGTGACGCTGGATCTGGAATCGATCACGGTGCAGGAGCCGGATCGTGCCCGCCTGCGTCAGCTGTACATCGAGCTCGAGTTCAATACGCTGGTCAAGGAGCTCGGGCCGACGAGCTCCACACCCACGTCTGCTGTCTCTGATGTCAGCGATGTCACCGAGGCCGAGCGGCCCGCGGCGCACCCGACGCTCTACGTGACGGTCGAGACGCAGGAAGCGGTCGAGAATATCGTGGCCGAGGCTCGGCAGGCAGGATCGTTCGCGTTTGGCATCGCCACCGCGACAGAGCCAGGTGCACCGATTCCCGACGATCCGCTGCGGTCGACGATCGTCGGCATCGCGATCTCGCTCGAGCCCTACACGGCGTACTATCTCCCGTTCGGTCACCGCGACTGGCGGTCCGATGGGACTGAGCTTGTTATCACGGGGACGAGCATCGCGGCAAAGGCACTCTCCGCGTCGACCGAGTCTCCGCGCAACCTGCCGCCGCTCAATTCGCCGGCAATGGCATCGCTCGCCGGGTTGTTCCAGGACCCGAGCGTGCGCAAGTCGGCCTACGACGCGAAGCGGCAGCGGCTCGTGCTCCGGCGAGCGGGAATCGAGCTGCGGGGCGTCGACTTCGATCCGATGATCGCGAGCTATGTGCTGGATCCGGGTCGCCGGTCGCATTCGCTCGATCAGCTGGCGCTCGAGTTCTTGGATCTGACGCGGACGACGGCCGAGGAGCTGTGCGGGAAGGGCAAGAACGCGATCCCGTTCGACCAGGTGCCCATCGTCTGCGCGCGAGACTACGCGGGCGCGGATGTCGACAGCGTCGGGCGCCTGCGGTCGATCTTCGAGCCACTGCTCGGAGAGTTGGCGCTGGCGCCCTTGTTCAACGACATCGAGATCCCATTGAGCAACGTGCTGGCCGAGATGGAGTGGGCGGGCATCACGATCGATGTCGGTCGGCTTCGGGCCTTGAAAGAACAGTTTGCGGGCGAGCGGGCGACCGTCGAGCAAGCGATCTACGCCGAGGCGGGCGAGCAGTTCAATATCAACTCGAACCCGCAACTGCGGACGATCCTGTTCGACAAGCTGAAGCTCACGGTGCGCAAGCGCACGGCGACTGGCGCGTCGACCGACGCGAGCGTGCTGCAGGAGTTGGCGGAGGAGGGGCACGTGCTGCCGGTCATGCTGCTCTCGTACCGGGAGCTGTTCAAGCTGGAAGGCACGTATCTCGACGCGTTGCCGCTCATGGTGCATCCCGATGACGGGCGGGTGCACACGTCGTTCAGCCAGACGGTCGCGGCGACGGGTCGTCTCTCGTCGAACGACCCGAACCTGCAGAACATCCCGATTCGTGGGGAGCTTGGCCGGCAGATCCGTCGGGCGTTCATCCCACGACCGGGCTCGATGCTGATCTCGGCGGATTATTCGCAGATCGAGCTGCGGCTGCTCGCGCATCTGTCGCACGATCCGGCGTTCGTCGAGGCGTTCAAGGCTGGCGGTGATATTCACCGGCAGACCGCGTCGATCCTGTTCGACGTGCCCCTCGATCTGGTGTCGCCGGTCATGCGGGGGAGAGCCAAGACGGTGAACTTCGCGACGATCTACGGCCAGGGCCCGCACGCGCTCTCGCGCCAGCTCAAGATCGAGCACGCGGAGGCGAAAGCGTTCATCGCGCGGTACTTCGAGCGTTTTGGCGGCATTCGGGCGTATCTCGATAACACGATCGAGCAGGCCAAATCCCAAGGGTACGTGCAAACGATCTTTGGTCGTCGGCGGTACATTCCCGAGCTACGCGATCGGAACTACAATATTCGGGCGTTCGGCGAGCGCGCGGCGCAGAACTCGCCGATCCAGGGATCGGCGGCTGACCTCATCAAGATCGCGATGATTCGCATCGACCGCCGACTGAGAGACGAGCACCCGGACGCGAAGATGCTGCTGCAGGTGCACGACGAGTTGGTGTTCGAGGTTCCGGAGCGCGAGCTCGAGCCCGTCGAAGGGCTCGTCAGACACGAGATGGAGCATGCGGCGGAGTTGACCGTCCCCCTCGTCGTCGACATTGGCGTCGGGCACGACTGGTTGGAGACGAAAGAGTGAGGCGTCTTTGCGTACTCGCTCTCGCTCTCGTTCTCGTGGCCTGCGAGAAGCGAGCCTCGGCGCCGGCGAGTCAGCCGTCAGGAAATGCGGCGAGCACGAACGCGGGGTCGGCGCTGACGTGGGATGACGCGAGCGCGGGCCCGGTTCTCTTTGTCGCTGGCAGCAACGAGACTGAAGCCGCGATTATTTACCCGCACTTCACCGACAGCACCCTCGGCACGGTCTCGACGCTGGACACGGCCGGGATCAGTCGTGGAAAGGCTGATCTGTTCGCGCGCGGCGGTCTCATCGGCACCGCGGTGATCGTGCCAAAGACGGCGGGCGTGCTCGGTGGGGAATGCACAGCATGGCCAACGGCTCACGTGCGCTCGCTCGATCGCGCGACCGGTGGTGTTCCCGGGCCTTGGGCAGTCGGCTTCGTCACGGGCCATGCGGCGGCGCTCACGATGGACTCGATCGCCGTGCTCTCACCGGTCGACTCGGCGCGCCGTGCGGCCGATATCGCTCGCATCGCATCGTCGCTCACGAACGACACGGCGCCGGCGTTCAAGGGGCTGCCGTTCGAGGTGCAGCGCGGAGGCCGCTTCTCGATCGCGCCCGGGATCGACGGGATCGCCGCTGTCCTCGCGCGTCACGTGAACGAGGAAGCGAATCCGCGCGAGGAGCACATCTTCCTCATCGCGGAGCGCGACAGTACGCACCAGCCGCTCGCGTGGGTGGCGGCCTATTCTGAGCGCGAGTCGGGGGCCGAGGATGACCTCGAGACGAACGAGGTGCTCGCGACTGTTCGCCTCGGTCCCGGCCGAACGCCGACGATCGTCCTGAGTCGTGACTATGGGGACGGCGGGGTCTACTCGCTGATCGAGCGCGCCGCCCCGGGTCAGTGGCGGCTGCGCTGGAGTAGCGCCTATACCGGTTGCTAATGCCTCTGGAACGTCGTGCCTGAGAGCTTCATCATGTTCGCGCCGTCGGCCGCCCCATACATGCCTATGGGTGGATTGAGGCGGCCATTGGTGATTGGCTGCTGCAGTGACAGCGAGACGGTGGGCCGGTCATAGTACCCTGTTACTGAGTAGGTCTGTCCGGCCCAATGGGCGGTCCCGCTCACCACGGTGCTGGATTCCGCGAGGACTAGCCCAATCGGGCCCGCCGGTGTGAGCGAAGCTTGTTCGCTCGACCATGTGCCCGCGATGGAATCCGGCGGACTCCCGGGCCCAGTCGCACAGGCGGCGCATACGACAGCGAGCGTGATCAGCGAGATGCGCATCGGTTTTATCGAGTGGCTACTGGCGGACGAACGTGATAGTCGCGCCGGCGAAGGGGAACCCCGGCGGCGGCCCGGATCTCTGAGAGATGCTCAGCGCCAGCGTGTCGGAGGTCGCGGCGGCTCCAACGAGGGCGCCCTCGGCGTGAAGCGTATCACCCGACGGGTCGGCGATCGCCAGCGTGACGGGAAACGTGACTGCGCACGGACACACACAACTGCAACTCGAGATTTCGTTCGAGCCGGTTGTGGCGAGCGGACTGCCGCCGACAGTGCCCGAGCCCGAGACATGGGTACCGGTCTGTTTCAAGTTGAGCACCATGACGCGCTGCGTCGTGTCTGTTGCAGCCCACTCTCCGGCGACCGACGGGCCCGGCGAGATGGTGTTGGACCTCGAGCACGCCGATGCGAGCCATGCCGCACCGGCCAGCGCGATCGCTGCACTGCGCATTGCACGCCCCTCCCGTTTACGCAGACCCGCGCGCGGAGGCCTTGGTCACGGGCGCCGCGGCGCAGGCGTGCCTGAGCCAGCGGCGGAAGTAGGCGTCCGCCAAGAGATATGGTAGCGCGTACGCGACGGTCCACAAGGCGAGCTGGGAGTCGAGCAGTCGTCCGCGCGCCCAGGCTGGGACGCCGAGGAGGATCAGCATGAGGCTGAGTGAGGTCACGAGCAGCAACAGGCCCGTGAACTTGAGCTCGTAGCGCACTTGCCACGGCTCGCCGGCGTTCGCGCCGATGGTGACGCGGCCTGACGAGATGGCCATGAAGAACTTGGGGGCGCCTTTTTTTAGTGCCCACGCTGGGGGCACCCGAAACCGGAATCCGCCGATCAGCGAGTGGTCGACGCGCGCGCCGAGTGCGGCCAGCTCGTGGCCAACGTGAAATAAGATCTCGCGCGTCTGACGCGCCGTGGGCTGCGGCTCGAGCGGAAGCGATCGGATCACTTGCCGAGGGCCGCCGGCGCGGGGTGGCTGCGCCCGAGTGCGGCGAGTGCCACGAGCGTGAGGAGGTAAGGGAGTCCGAGGAAGAGTTGATACGGCGCGGCCCAGCCCATGGCCTGAAAGAGAAACTGGAGTGCGGACGCGGCGCCAAAGAGGAGCGCGCCGATCGCGGCGCCGAGCGGGTGCCATCGTCCGAGCGCCACGACCGCGATCGCGATGAATCCGCGGCCGGCGGACATGCCCTCGGCGAACGTGCCGACTTGCGCGAGCACGAGTGTGCCGCCGGCCAGGCCGCCCATGATGCCGCCGAAGAGCACGGCGCCGAATTGCACTCGTCGCGGGTCGATGCCGGCAGCGCGGGCCGCCTCGGGGTTTTCGCCGACGGCGCGGAGCGCGAGGCCAAGTCGCGTGCGATAGAGCGCCCACCAGAGGGCCGGCACAATGAGATAGACGAGATACGTGATGGCGGGCTGCGCAAACAACGCGGTCCCTATGATCGGAATCTTGTCGAGCACCGGAATGCCAGTCGCGTGCTGCGTGCTCGCGCGGAGCGCGGCACCGGTCGCGCCGAAGGCGCGCCGATAGAGTGTCCCAGTGAGCCCAAGGCCAAAGAGTGTCACCGCCGTTCCAGTGATGATCTGATCCGCGCGAAGGACAACCGCGAACAACGCAAACAACGCGGCGACGGCCATTCCGGCGAGTGCCGAGGCGACGAAGCCCGTGTAGACCCCAACGGTGATCGATCCGACGAGCCCCGCGAATGCCCCGGTAATGATGATGCCTTCGAGCCCGACGTTAATGACGCCGGCGGATTCGCCGACGGTCTCGCCGAGCGCGGCGAGCGCGAGCGGTGTGGCGGTGCGGACGGTGGCCGCGAGGAAGTCAGGCAGTACGTTCACGCGCCTTCGGAATCAGGAATACGAGAATCAGCGTGGCCTCGACGACTGACACGACGACTGAGGGTACACCGGCATCGCGCTGCATCGCCGCCGCCCCGGCCTCGAGTGCGCCAAAGAGGATGCCGCTGGCGATGACGGCGTATGGTTCGAGGCCGGCGAGGAGGGCTACGGCAATCGCGGTGTAGCCGTAGCCGGGAGAGATGTCTTCGTACAATGCGTGGGTCACGCCGGTCACTTCGATGGCGCCGGCCAGACCGGCGAGGGCGCCGCTCACGAGGAAGGCTCGGGTGGCGGTTCTTTCGACATCGATCTGACCAGCGCTCGCCGCCGCGAAGGGGTTCGCTCCGGTGGCCCTGAGTCGAAATCCGGGGGCTGTCTTTTTCAACATCCAGCCGGCAGCAATGGCCGCTATTAGCGCCAGTAGAAAGCCAACATGAAGCCTGGTGTGCGCCAATCGCGGCATATCGAAGACTTTCGACAGCGTCGAGGTTTGCGGATATATGTGAGTCGGCTCCTGGAGCGGTCCGCGAACGAGCCAGCCTACGGTTTCGAGCGCCAGAAAATTGAGCATGATCGTGCTGATGACTTCGAGAACGCCGAACCGTCGGCGGAGCCATGCCGCGATTCCGGCCCACGCTGCCCCGGCGAGCGCGCCGAGTATGAGCGCGAGGGGTAGGGCGGCCGGTCCCAGGGCGGATCCGGTCGCGACGCCGAGTGCGGCGCTAGCCGTGGCGCCGGCGAGCAGCTGGCCTTCGGCGCCGATGTTCCAGACGCTGGCGCGGAACGCGATGGCGACCGCGAGGCCGGTGAGGATGAGCGGCGTGGCGCGCAGCAGTGTCGCTGAGACGATCACGTACGGTGAGCCGAATGACCCGCGCCAGAGTGCCGCCAGTGCCGGGCCGGGCGCGTAGCCGGTGGCGGTGACGACAAGGCCGACGGCCAGGACGGCCACGGCCGGCCGGAGCAGGACGTCGCGCAGAGCCGACTTACGAAACGCCACTGCCGCCGAGCTCGGGCATGGCCGCGGCACGATAGCGGCGGGTCCACGTGAGGCGGGCGCCGTCGGTCATCACCACGTGGTAGTCGCCGTGGAACCACGGATGCAGCTCTTTGATCGCATCGAGTCGGACGATGGCGGAGCGGGAGATCCGCAAGAATTGGTCGGCATCGAGCCGCCCAGCGAGGGCGCCAATGGCCATACGCACGGTGAAGCTGCGGCCATTGGAATGGAGCCGCACGTAGTTCCCATCGGCCTCGATGCGATCGACGCGGTCGAGGGCGAGCAAGAAGGCCTTGGTGTCGTCGCGCACGAGGATGCGCGCCAAAGGCTTTGGCCGGGCCGGGTCCGCGCTGGGGGCTTGTTCGAATCGCTCGCGCGCCCGATCGAGCGCCTCGCGAAATCGCGCCGGGGTGACCGGTTTGAGGAGATAGTCGAGCGCGCGGACCTCGAAGGCGCGGAGCGCGTGCTCGTCGAACGCGGTCACGAAGATGACGTCGGGTGCGTTATCGCGGCCGAGGGCGTCGATGATGCCGAAGCCGTTGGGGGGCGGTATCTGGACATCGAGAAAGACGAGATCAGGCGTGAGCCGCCGAATCGCCTCGATCGCCTCGGTTCCCGTCGCGGCTTCGCCGACGACCTCGACGTCCGTCTCGCCGCTCAACAGTCGGCGAATCTTGCGGCGCGCGGGCTCTTCGTCGTCGACGATCAGGACGCGCACGGACGGAACGGGATGGCGATCGCAACCGCGAACCCGGAACCGCCGTTGCCGGCGCTGAATCGATGCGCGTCGCCGTACAGCAACCGTAGGCGCTCGGCCGTCGCGCTCAGGCCCACGCCTTTGCCCTGCGGCGTGGTCGTGCCGGGTCCGTCGTCGAGCACGTCGATCGTCAACTGATCGCCGTTGCGCCGCGCGCGGACGTCGATCCGACCTCGACCAAGGAGCGACACGTTGCCGTGCCGCACCGCGTTCTCGACCAGCGGCTGCAGGATCAGCGACGGCACGAGCGCATCAGCCGCGGCGGGGTCGACGTCGACCGCGACCGCGAGCTTGTCGCCGAACCGTGCCCGCATCAGGGCCGTGTAGTGCGATAGCGACTCGAGCTCCGCACGCAGGGGGACTTCCTGCGTGTGCACGGTCTTGAGTGACACACGGAGGAGCTCACTGAGCTCGGCGATCATCGCGTCCGCCGCGGCCGGGTCGTCGTACATGATGGCCGAGATCGTGTTGAGCGCATTGAACAGGAAGTGGGGCTGGAGCTGCAGGCGCAAGTTGCGGAGCTCGGCTTGCGCGAGACTCAGCTCGCGGTCGCGCATGGTGCGATAGTATCGGAACGTCGCGACGACCACCTGGTTGATCAGGTAGAAAATCACGTCGTTCGGAAACTCCATGAGATATCGGAGCGGCATCTGGCCGTAGTCGTACGGCCCGAGATTGAACAGCGGATACAGGACGACCCGCGCGCCCCAGTTGAGCGACGTGTGCAGGACGGAGAAGCACAGCAGCGCGAAGACGTGAACCGGCAGCGATTTCCGCCAATGGGTACGGTCCAGCGGGAAGTACCAGCCGACAACGAGCGTGGCGACGACGATCGGCGTGCCGTAGATCGCGCCCGTCCACTCGTCGATTGCCCGCCACACGAAGGTCCCGTGTCGGCCCACGACGACGTCTTCGAGATACCGGTACCAGAAGCCCAGAAACGAGACGAGGCTCGCGCCCGCGAATGCCGCGAGCCAAAGCCCAGGCCGGCGAAACGTCGCCCAGTACTCAGATCTCTTCACATTGCCAATTTAGCGCAATCCGAGCATCGCTCGACCCACCAGGTCGCGATCGAATGGCGGCGGGATCTCTTGGACGGTTCGATGGGCAAGCACCAGCACCCGATCGGCCAGCTCCAGCACTTCGTCGAGGTCACTCGAATAGAGCATGATCGCCGCGCCGGCGTCCCGCGCGGCGAGGAGGCGGTCGTGAATGGCGGCCGTGGCTTGGATGTCGAGTCCGCGCGTGGGGTTGAGCGCGATTATAGAAGCAGCGGCACCCGCGGCGCCGCCGAGCTCTCGTCCTAGCTCTCGTCCTAGCTCTCGTCCTAAGACCAGGCGTTGCTGATTGCCGCCCGACAGGGTGCGCGCGCTCACGTTTGGCCCGGCCGCGCGGATGTCGAATCGCTCGAGGAGCGCGGCCGTCGCCTGCCGTTGCGCGGCCCACTGTACGCGTCCACGCGCGCGGCCCGCGCCTCGGAGGTACACGTTCTCGTACAGCGGAAAGTCTTCGATGAGCGCATCGCGCAGCCGGTCTTCGGGCACGAACCCGATGTCTGTGGGCGCCTCTAGACTTCCGGCCGCCACCTGTCGCCGCCCAGCGATCGCCTGGAGCAGGGGGACCTGTCCTTCGCCTTCGACCGCCGCGATGCCGACGATCTCTCCGGCGTGAACAGCGAACGTGGCACCGTGCACGCGAAGGACGCCTCTCGCGTCGACGACATCGACTCCGTCCGCGCGAATGACTGGCGTGCCCGGCGTGGAGCGGGTCGGTTTTGTGGCGACTGTTGGAGCCGATGGAGCCGATGGGGCCGAGCCGAGCATGGCCACGGCGAGTGACTCTTCGGTCGCGGAGCGCGCCGGCATCGTAGCGACAGTGCGACCGTGGCGCAGCACTGTCACGTTGTCGGCGACACCCAGAGCGTCACGGAGTTTGTGCGTGATGAGCACAACGGTGCGGCCGGAGTCAGCAACCCGCCGGAGCCAGGCAAGGAGTTGCGCGGCTTCCGCCGGCGCGAGCACTGCGGTCGGCTCGTCGAGAATGAGAATGCGGGCGGAGCGGGCGAGGGCTTTGAAGATCTCGACGCGCTGCTGGCCGGCGATCGAGAGATCGCCGACTCGGGCGGCCGGGTCGATCTCCAGGCCGACTTCCTCGCCGAGCTGCCGAACGGTGCGAGCGGCCTGGTCAGCGCTATAGCGCCAGTCACGCGCCGCTGTCCCGACAAGGGCAACGTTCTCGGCCACTGTCATGCGGTCTACCAGCGCATAGTGCTGCTGGACCATCCCAATTCCTGCCGCGAGCGCGTCCGCAGGCGAAGCAAATTTCTGCTCGACGGCGTCGACCAGGATCGTGCCGCTGTCGGGGCGGATCATCCCGTACGCGATGCGCATGAGCGTTGTCTTTCCGGCGCCATTCTCGCCGAGGAGCGCGTGCACGGTGCCGTGGTCGACGTCGAGCTGCGCGTGGTCGAGCGCGACGACTGAGCCGAACCGCTTCGAGATGTCCCTGAGCTGTAGCTCGCTCACGTGCCGGTCGGAGCGTCGATGAACGTCCAGGGGATACCGAACGTCTGTGAGACGTGCTCGCCGAGCGCGCGCACGCCGAGCGTCTCGGTCGCGTAGTGACCGGCGTAGATGATGACGAGACCCAGCTCGGGTGCCGCGACCGCCGTCCAGTGCGGTCCTTCGCCGACGATCAGCGTATCGAGGCCAAGTGCGGTGGCCTCGTCGAGGGTTTCAGCCGACGCGCCGGCTCCGGTGCAGATGCCCCATCGCCGGGTGACGCGCCCGGGTGCGATGGCGCTCGTATGAGTAGTGCCGCCGTACTGCCGTGCGAACGCGCGCGCGGCGTCGACGATCTCCGCGGTTGGCCGTGTGTCTTCACCGCGGACGCCGACCGAGATCGACTCGTAGCGCGCGAATTCTCCCGTGGGCTCGAGTCCGAGCGCACGGGCGAGCAGGGCGTTGTTGCCGAGTGTCGGGTGTCGGTCGAGCGGCAGATGTGACGAGTAGACCGCGACGTCGTGCTCCAGCAGAAGTCGCAGGCGCTCGTATCGATGGCCGACGAGTCGCTGGACGCCGCTCCAGAACAGGCCGTGATGCACGATGAGCAAATTCGCGTCGGCGGCGATCGCGCCTTGGATAGTGCGGAGCGACGCGTCCACGGCAGTCGCGGCCTTTCGTACTGGACTCCGGTTCGCGACTTGGAGTCCGTTCAGGGCCGGCGGATAGTCTGGAACGCTGGCCGTGCCGAGGATCCCATCGAGATGCTCGGCGATCGTACTGGAGCTGACGCTATTCGACCTATTCGACAGGGCGCCCCGACACGAGCAGCTTCTGCACGGAGTCGATCGCCACGATCGCGCGGTCGGGGATCCGGGACGTGAGCTGCGGGTTGAGTATGAGCTTCACGACATCGTCCTTGGCGCCGTACGTGATCGGGCGCGAGATGAACAGCCCATTTTTCACTTCACGGGCGATCATGAGCAAGGCGTGGGGAAGGTCGATGACGACGCTGCCCAGCGTCACGTTGGGCGCGAGGGCGTTCTGGTCGGAGTTGGCGCCGATGATATACACGCTTTTGTCTTGCGATTCTTTGACGGCCTGAAACACGCCGAGTCCCGCGGCGTCCGCATTTTGGAAAATGACGTCGGCGCCTTGCCCGATCTGTGCCAGGGCTTGCTCGCGGCCCGCGCTGACGTCTTCCCAGTTCCCAATGTATGACGTGAGGACTTTCACATTCGGGTTGATCGCTTGCGCGCCTTTCGCGAAGGCGTCGAAGCTCGTCTTGACGGGCGGGAGCTCGGTACCGCCAATGACACCGATCGTGTTGCTGCGCGTGACGGCGCCAGCCGCTATGCCGGCCAGGTACGCGCCATCTTGGAACGCGAAATTGATCCCCGTGAAGTTCGGCCCATTGCGGTCGCCGGACGTGACAATGAACACGGTCTGCGGGAAATCTGGCGAGACTCGCTCGGCCGCATCTTGGAACTCGAATCCGTGGCCGATGACGAGGCTATAGCCCTGCGTCGCGTACTGCCGGAAATTCTCCTCGAATTCTGCTGGCGTCTTCGTTTGGACGTTGCTGATCTCGGCGCCGAGGCTATCCCGAATTCTGAGGAGGCCATTGTAGGCGCCTGCGTTCCATGCCTGATCAGAGATCGGCCCGGGTGTGAGCAGCGCGACTTTGAACGGCCCCGCTTTCGTCTCGCCGGCTCGCTCGGACGCGAGCCTGTGCGAATGCGCTTCCGGCGCTTCGCCGCATGCGAGCGCCAGGATTACGCCAGCGATGGCGACACTAGCCAGCGCGGCCCGTCGGACTGGGCGCGGCCGCGCCACCGTCATCGAACGACGGCGACCGGAGAGACTGGGAGGGGTTTCGTGTCCGTGCGAACCGGATTCGACTTCGTCGCTTCGTCCATGCGGACGGTCCCGTTGATCTTCCCGCCCTCGAGCACGACGATCGATTTCGTATAAATGTCGCCGTTCACGCTCGACGTGCCCTGAATCTCGACGCGCTCGGTCGCGTGGACGGTCCCGTCGACCTTCCCGCCAATCACGACTTCTTTCGCGTGCACGTCGCCTTTCACTTCGCCCTGGCGACCAACGAGCACTTGGCGCGCGCCGCGGATTGTGCCCTCGATTGTGCCTTCGACTTTGAGGACGCCACTCGTGTCGATGTCACCATGGACTTTCATACCGAAGGCGATGATCGAGAGCGCTGCCTCATTGGGCGCGGCCGAGGACTGCTTCGTGTCGGATTTATCCGGGGAGTCTTTGGTGAACATGGCCATGGCGGGTTGCTCAGACTGGGGGTTTCGAGAGATCGCTCCGGTTTGACGAACAATCTATCGCTACCGGCACGTATGTCAGTCTAGTCTCAGTCTATTCTCAGTCCATCGGATCGGCCGATTTCGAGGGCGCAGGCGCGACTGTCGAGTCGGTGGTTTCGCCCGTTGGCGCGAGGGTTGGCGCGAGGGTTGGCGAACCAGCCTGATCGACGTTGGTTCGTGACGCACGAGCCGATCGCGCCCGGTGCAGCGTATCGCCGGCCGCCGCCGGGAACGCCTCGGCGCTAGCCCCGAGCATATGCTGGACCTGGTCGTACCGCTTCTGCAACTCCGCGAGGGAGCGCTCGAGCGTATCGAGTCGCGCGGCCTCGTGCTCCATGTGCGCGATGCGATAGTTGAGCATCGGCACGCGTGCGGCTTGAGTGATCACGAGCGCGAGAAAGACGACCGCGATGATGCCCGCGATGCGACTGGCGCGCGATCGGAAGAAGAATCGGAGCAGCCGGACTTGCCCTGGGCTCAAGACAAAGGTGCGACTCTGCAGCCCACTCTCGCGCGCGACGTGGATGACCATCTGGCCCGCGTGCGGCGTGTAGATATTGCCGTGTGCGCGCGGGTTGAATTCGCGGGAGGGGTCGGACATCTATCGCGCCTCGTCTATACGTCGATATCTAAATCTGCGGGTCCCACGATGCGCTCCAGCACTCGGTCGAGATCTTCGCTGGAGTAGAAGCGGATGGAGACGTTGCCGCTCTCCGGTCCGCTCAGATCGACGCGCACGTCGGTCTGAAGATACGTTCTCAGTTGATCCTCGATCCGGCGAACCTGAGGTGGTTTGGTTTCGTTGGCTGTGAGGGCACCAGGGTCGCGCTGCATTGCGCCTCCTGGGATGTGGGGCGGGATCTGGGGCGGCATTTGGGGCGCCGCCGCCTTTTGCCTCACGTACTCCTCGATGTTGCGAACGCTAAAGCCCCTCTCAATCGCGACTAAGGCGGCGTCGATTCGCTTTTGTTCTCCCGTGAGCCCCAAAATCGCCCTGCCATGGCCCGCCGAGATCGAACCATCCCGCACCAGATCCTTCACCCTGTCAGGAAGCGCCAGCAGGCGGAGCGAGTTAATGATGGTCGTTCTGGCCTTGCCGACCGCCTGCCCAATTTCGTCACTCGATAAGTGGAACTCGCCCGCCAGGCGCTGGTAGCCCTCGGCCTCTTCCAGAGGGTTGAGGTCAGCTCGTTGTAGATTCTCGACGAGCGCGAGAGTGAGAGCTGCCCGGTCGTCGATCGGCCTGATAATGGCGCTGATCTGTTGCCAGCCTAGCGCCACCGCGGCCCGGAGTCGCCGCTCCCCAGCGATGAGCTCAAAACCAGCCCCAGCGGGTCTGACGGTGATCGGCTGCAGCAGCCCGTTCTGCGCGAGGCTTTCTTTGAGCTCCGCGATGTCGTCTGGCCGGAACTCGGTCCGCGGCTGAAATGGGTTCGGCCGGATGTCGGCGACCGCGATTTCACGTAGGGGAGATTCCCCGGTCGGCGTGGTCGCTGGCGCGTCATGGCGACCGAGAAGCGCTTCGAGCCCTCGACCGAGTCGCCGACCTTCCTGTTTCACGTGAAACACTCGCTGTTCGATGTGGGCGGCATATCGACCGCAGTCGGCGTGGTCGCTAGCGGGCCATGGCGACCGAGAAGCGCCTCGAGTCCTCGACCGAGTCGTCGACCTTCCTGTTTCACGTGAAAACCTCGCTGTTTGATGCTGGTGGGATGTCGACAGAGTATCGGCCGAGGAGCTCCTTCGCCGCGCTAACATATGATTGAGCGCCCAGGGAACCGACATCGTATTGGATGATCGGCTTACCAAAACTCGGCGCTTCGGCCAGTCGGATATTGCGCGGGATAACCGAGCTCAGCACCCGATCGCCGAAATACTCGCGAGCGTCGACCGCCACCTGGCGGGAGAGATTGAGCCGAGTGTCGTACATCGTCAGAAGGACGGCATCGACCGTCAGCCTCGGGTTTACAGCGCGCTGCACTAACTCGACCGTGCGCATGAGCTGCGACAATCCTTCGAGCGCGTAGTACTCGCACTGCAGAGGAATGAGCAGCGAATCTGCGGCGGCCAGCATGTTGACGGTGATCAGCCCGAGCGACGGCGGGCAGTCGATGAAGATAAAGTCGTAGTCATCGCGGACGGCATCGATGGCATCACGCATCGCCGTTTCGCGGTTCGGGCGCTCGATTAGCTCTACTTCGGCCCCCGCGAGATCTGGGGTGGCGGGAAGCACGTCGAGGTGCCTGAAGAGCACCTGTTCGAGGCGAGCTTCGGCGATTGGCGTCCCGTTGATCAGCGAGTCGTAGGTTGTGAGACGGAGCTGGTCCCGGGCGATGCCTACGCCACTGGTCGCGTTAGCCTGTGGGTCGCCATCTACTAGAAGCGTGCGCTGTTCGGCGACCGCAAAGCTGGCGGCCAGGTTGATAGCGGTTGTTGTCTTGCCGACACCGCCTTTTTGGTTCGCGATCGCAATCGCTCTGGCCACGGCTTTTTGTCCCCTCTGGAATCGGCCGGTAAGATAAGCTGGGCCGGTGTTCCACGTGAAAAACAACTACAGCGACACGATCGGATCGGCTAGCTCAATGCCCGGACGCCGGCGTCCGCAGCACCGGACATAGCCCATGTACTCGCCCCGGTCGGCTTCTAGAGACCGGATTTCGGCAGTGTTGTCTGGGTACTCCGACTTGTGCCAGTTCAGCCAAACCTGCCAACCGTCCGGCATACTATCGGCCACTTCAACATCGACGATGCCGGTTTTCGCCCAGTGATCGCGCCACCAGGTGGCTGAGTGTAAGCACCAGAAATCCTGTTCCCACCAGTCCTTGAGATGCGAGGGAGGGGACTGGACCTCCCGCATCAGGCCAGCGCCGGCCATGCCGATCTGGCCGTCGGCCTTCAGATAGCGAGCGAGATAGCTCAGGTAGCGATCATCTGTCCCGTAGTACGGGAAGCTGTCGATCGAGACAATGGCGTCAAAAAAGTCGACAGCGAACGGCAGCGAGCGAGCGTCGGCGTGAATTGGGAAGACGCCATCGTCTACGCCGGCTTCACGAATTCGCTTGAGGTTCTCGTTCGCGTTGAACCAGAGGTCGGTCGCCCAAACTTGAACGCCGAACTCGCGATGCAAGAAGATCGAGGAGGCGGCGCGGCCGCAGCCCAGATCGAGCACGCGCATGCCTGGGCGGAGTTTCATGACCTCTGTCAGCCACTCCGTAAGCCACAAGCTGTTCGCGCCGCCGCTTACGCTGGCGCGAATCCACTCGAGGTCGTACTTAGCCGAGCGAGGGAAGTGGCTCATTGGTGGCCGCATTCTGCAGGAGTTCCCACGCTTGGGCCACGTGGCCCTCACCCGTGCGAACGTTGCCGATCGCCAGGCGCAGTATCACGCGGCCGCCGAGCTTTGTGTGCGACAAGTACGCGAGACCCGTGCGATTCACGCGATCCAAGATCGCCATGTTGAGCGCGTCCGCGGCTTCGGGCGAGACGCCGGGCGGGGAGTAACAGAAGCAGACAACCGATAAGGGCACCGGTGCCACCACTTGCCAGTGTGCCTCTGCTTGGACCCAACCCGCGAACTTCGTGGCTAAGGCGCAATGCTGGCGCAGCACTGACGCCAAGGCGTCGGATCCGAAAGATCGCATCACTGCCCACAGCTTGAGCGCGCGGAACCGATGTCCGAGTTGGACGCCGTAGTTCATAAAATCGACAGCCTCGTCTCCGATCGGCGTCACCAGATAATCGGGGACCAGCGCGAATGCGCGTTTAAGAACGTCAGGGTGCCGCGTGTAGAAGGCCGAGCAGTCGACAGGGGTGAACAACCACTTGTGAGGGTTCATCACCAAAGAGTCCGCCTGGTCGACGCCAGCCATGATGTGGCGAAGCTCGGGCACCATCGCGGCGACGCCGCCGTACGCGCCATCCACATGCAGCCACACGTCGTGTCGTCGGCACACCTCGGCGATCGCGGGGACAGGGTCGATGCTCGTGGTGCTGGTTGTCCCCACGGTCGCTACCACGGCGAGTGGGAGCATCCCCCCCGCGCGATCGGCCGCGATCGCATCCGATAGCGCGTCGGCGCGCATCCGATACTCGGCGTCCGAGCCAATGTGAACGACGTTGTTGGCGCCGAGTCCGAGTGCGATCGCCGCTTTATCGATCGACGAGTGAGCGTGTTCCGAGCAGTAGACACGCATGACCGGCACGTCCGCGCGTCCCGCGATGCCGCGTTGGCGAATTTCGAGGTCGCCTCGACGCTCGCGCGCGGCGGCGAGCGCCAGCATCGACGAGATAGAAGCCGTGTCCGTCGTGATGCCGAACCAGCCTGGTGACAGCCCGACGAGCTGGCGCAACCAGTCGAGGGCGAGTTGCTCGAGCTCGGTCGCGGCGGGGCCCGTCCTCCACAACATCGCGTTGACGTTGAGCGCCGCCGTCAGGAGCTCGGCCAGAATTCCCGGGGCTGAACCAGTTATCGCGAAATAGGCGAAGAAGCCCGGGTGATTCCAGTGCGTCACGCCGGGCAACACGTGCTGCTCGAAGTCCGCGAAGATCTCGGGCCACGTCGCGGGTGCGGCCGGCGGCGACGCCGGGAGATGCGAGCGCACCTCGCCCGGCGTGACGCGCGAGAGCACCGGGTACTGTTCGATCTCGCGCAGATAGCGCGCGATCCAATCGATCATCTCGTGACCGGCGGCCGCGAACTCGGCCGGCGAGAGGGCGTCGGTCACGCGCGTTCGCCGCCCTCGGGGCCGTAGAAGAAGACCCACGCCGCGAAATCGTCGCTCTCACTCATCATCTCGAAACGATGTTCGCGATGCGCTGGAACGAACAGGACATCGCCTGGTGCAAACCGGGAGCGCTCGGCGCCGTTCACGAACGTTCCGGTGCCGCGCATGACGACGTAGACCTCGTCGCGTGTATGTGGCGTCTGGTCATCCCGGCCGCGCGGCGCGTAGAGTCCGACTTGCAGCGTGCCGTGTTCGAACGGCACAACCCACTGCTCCTCGCTCGGCTTCGGGAGCGTGCGAATCACGTCATCCAGTCGCAGGTGCGCCATGCGGCAAAAGATACTCTAACACAATCCAACAGTTGACCGCAGGCCGACCTGGAACTCAATATTAAACCGTATGGTTGATTATGCAGATGAAAGCCTGAGCCGCGTGTTCGCTGCGCTCGGGGATCCGACGCGGCGAGCATTGCTCGCGCGGCTGCAGCGAGGGGACGCGACCGTGACGGAGCTCGCGGAGCCGTTCGATGTGTCCCTCAATGCCGTGTCCAAGCACGTGCGGGTGCTGGAGCGGGCAGGGCTCGTGCGACGGACCATTGCCGGGCGCGAGCATCACATCGCGCTCACACCGGAGCCTATGCGAGGCGTACAGAGTTACGTCGATCAGTACCGACGATATTGGGAAGACCGGCTGGCGGCGCTCGAGCGGCATATCATCGAGAAGCGCAAGCGGCATCGCTAACGCAACCCAATAACTACATCAACACCGCGAGGCACTGCACCGATGGATCAAATGCAATCGGGATCGCTCGTTGTGAGAAAGCAGATGGACGCGAGCTGCGAAGAAGTGTTCGATGCGTGGACGGATCCCATGAGTCTCATGGAGTTCATGAAGCCAGGCGACGTGCAGCGTGTTGACGTCGAGGTCGACGCGAGAGTCGGCGGCAAGTTTCGCATCGATATGATCGGGGTGGGCGACGTGCACAGGCATACGGGCGAGTATCTCGCCATCGATCGGCCGCGGTTGCTCAAGTTTACGTGGATATCCAAGCATACCGACAATCGGCCGTCGGTCGTGACGATCGAGCTCACGCCGCGCGGGGCCGCCAGATGTGAGCTCGTGTTGACGCATGTTGGGTTGGCGGAGAATCAAGTGGAGCGCCACACGGCGGGGTGGACGAAGATCACGGACATGCTTGCGACGCGGGCGAAAGCGCGGGCATCGAAGTAAATCGAAGTAAAGTCGCGAGATGGCGGGATAGACGAAGGCCCGGGCAGATATCGCCCGGGCCTTCGTGTGTTAGCGAGTGACCGCTGGCCGGTCGCACCGTATCCCGGCATCTGTGTCTCGATCCCAAGGGGTCTTTCTATCCCTAGGGGGTTGGCCTGGCGGCGCGCGATTTGCCGCCCTCAGTAGTTGCCTACCGGCCGGACGCGCCAGTCCCGGTGGCTTCGTTCAACCCCAACTTCGGATTCGGCTGGCGGAGTGCTTGCCGCCGTCAGCGGTCCCTCGTCGTTCTGTGCACGACGAACATATTGCTCTTCAGCATCTGTTTCAACGTGGAATTTCCCACGAGGCGTGCGGTCACAACCCAAATCTCATCCCGTCCACTCGCGCTAGTCGCTGCTGAGACGTGCTTGAGAATGATCCCAACCCAATCGCCTGCGCCCTCGAATGGCAATTCCATAACGAAAAACGAGCGAGGATATGCGAGGTGCCGTCCACAATACACCGGGTTGAATGCTCTCCGCGCGAGGAACCCAATGATCATCGCTGCGTCGTCAAACGATCGTCGCTCGAATATGTGGGACACGGTCCCCTGGTCTATCATCACGACGCGCTCAGTAGTGTCGATGCGAAGTAGTCGACACACGTCATCAGGCACTTCGGCGAGGGTCTCTACGTGGCGCACGCACGATCGATACCGCGCGCCGTCAGTCGATCGTCAGCTACTTACCGCTGGCAAAACGATGCCCCTGCAACCGCCGAAACCGATGCGGTGAAATCCCGGGCGCTCGCAGAAAGCGCGCAGCACGATCTCGTCGCCATCCGCCAAGAACGAGCGGGACTCTCCGCTCGGCAGCGTGAGAGGCGCTGCGCCGCGCCGGGTCAGCTCTAATAGGCAGCCCAAAGAATCCGGCGTCGCGCCGGAGATCGTGCCGCTGGCGAGGAGATCGCCCGGGCGCAGATTGCAGCCGTTGCTCGCGTGATGCGTGAGCATCTGGGCCGCGGTCCAATAGAGATCGCGAAAGTTGCCGCGACTGAGGCGATAGGGAGCGGAGCCCGACTCGCGCATGCGCTCAGTCGTCAAATACACCTCGATCCACAGATCCAAGGTCTCGGCGCGAGACTCGAGATATACCAGAGGCGATGGGTCGCCCGCGGGGCGTGGGGATACAGGGACGCGAAATGGGGCGAGTGCGTCCAACGATATGATCCACGGTGAGAGAGTCGTGGCGAAGCTCTTACCGAGAAATGGCCCGAGCGGCTGATACTCCCACGACTGGATGTCCCGAGCCGACCAGTCGTTCACCAGGCAGAATCCGAAGATATGATCCTCGGCCTCGGCGATCGGGATCGGAACCCCGAGCGCGTTGCCCGGGCCGACGAAAAACCCGATCTCGGCCTCGTAGTCGAGTGAGCGCGTCGGGCCGAAAACTGGGGCATCGGCGTCCGGCAACTTGCTCTGGCCGCGAGGGCGCCGAATGGGGGTGCCGCTCGGAACCAGAGATGATGCACGGCCATGATAGCCGATTGGCACGTGCTTGTAGTTCGGCAGAAGCGGGTTGTCCGGGCGGAACAAGCGGCCGACGTTCGTGGCGTGGTGCACGGACGCGTAGAAATCCGTGTAGTCGCCGACAGCCGGCAGTGCGAGTTCGGCCGACGACATTGGCGAGAGCAACTTCTCGGCGGCGCTTCGCGCCCGCCCTCCCTCTGGCGTGTCCGCTGACAGCAGGGCCGTCACCTGTGATCGTAACGAGCGCCAAGCCCTCGGGCCCTGTGACATCAGCGCGTGCAGCGAAACGACAGGGGCTGAGAGCAAGCCGCGCGTGTGGGCAGCGCTGAGATCGAGAACCTGGTCGCCTATCGCTACGACCACGCGCCCGTCCGCGAGAACGCCGAACGGCAGATTACTGAGCGGGAAGTCCGTCTCCGGCGTCTCTGCAGACTCGACCCAGGACGGCATCGCGCTCAGATCAAGTGCAACGCGCGCAACTCGTCGACCGGCTCGCTGAACGAGCACGAACCGAACGAGAGCGAATAGTTCGCGCGCGCGGCCGTGATCGCCGGCGTCGTGATCCGCCGATTCCGCCAGGTGACACCCCCGCCGTCGAACTGGAACGCCTCGGCGGCGGTCTCCTCCATCATTGCGACCGCGTCCGCCGCGGGGATGCCGGTTCGAACAAAGGCGGCCGTGCAGAACACATTCAAGAATCCATGCATGACGGCCGTGGGACTGTCGGGCGCATACGTCAATCGATACGGGCCGCGGACCGCGTGATGCAATCCCGCCGTCGCCTTGAACGCCACCGCCCCGCGCGCACACGCGCGGAGAAATCGCACGACCTCGGCCACTCCCGGAATCGCGTCCGCCACGACCCCACCCGTGCGAATCTTCGCCCGACCCCCAGCCCGCGCAATCTCGCCGATGAGCGGCGATGGATCCGCGGCGGTCGGAACCTCGAATGTCAGCGCGACATCCGGCGGTCGCTTGCTCGCGAACGCCGAGACCTCGCCGGCGGTCGAGGCTTTCGCCTCGATCACGTCGATCGAGGCTCGACCAGTGCCGCGACCCGGGCGATGCCGGCGATTGAAGTCCGCTACTCGCGACATGCTGGCCTCCATGTCCTCCGCCCCCGCCAGCACGCTCAAGTGCCACCGCGGACCGCCGCGGCCCAAATGTGGCGCCGCCGCCTCCTCGAACTCCTCGAGTCGTGCGGCCGGCACAATAAACGTCCCGAGCATCCGCCGCTGCTCGTCGCTCGCATAATTCGCGTAGTTCCGCACGGCGGTCGCCATGTCGAGCCCCGCCGGCGGGAACAAACCGGCGTAGTCGATGAGCCCCGACATGAGGCCGTCGATCGAAGCGAGAGCAGTTACGGGAGCCACGGCCGTAATATCGGCGTAAAAGCTACCGGCTGACAGTCAGCACGATCTTCCCAATGTGCTCCGCGGATTCGATCCGCCGGTGCGCCGCGACCGCGTCCGCCAGTGGGAACGTCTTGTCGATGACCGGGCGCACACGCCCTGACTCGAGCAGCGGCCACACATGCTCGTGCACATCCCGCGCGAGCGCACCCTTCTCCTCGACCGACCGCGGACGAAGGGTCGAACCCGTGAATGTCAGCCGCTTGGCCATGATCGGATGCAGGTCGAGATCAACGCGACTTCCCTGCAGAAACGAGATCTGCACGAGACGGCCACCCATCGCCAACGCCTGCATGTTGCGAGCGACGTACGGACCGCCGACCATGTCGAGAATCACATCGACCCCGCGACCCCCCGTTCGCTGCATCACCTCGGCGACGAAATCAAAACGCTGATAGTTAATTGCCGTCTCGGCGCCGAGCGACTCCGCCGCCACACGCTTCTCGTCGGATCCGACCGTCGCGAACACGCGCGCGCCGGTCGCGGACGCGAGCTGAATGGCGGTCGTCCCAATGCCACTCGTGCCACCGTGAATCAGGCACGTCTCGCCCATGGCCAGGCGCCCCCTCTGAAACACGTTCGTCCACACGGTGAAGAACGTCTCGGGGATCGCGGCTGCCTGGACCAGAGAAAGACCGCGCGGCACCGGTAAGCACTGTACAGCAGGCGCCACGCAATACTCGGCGTACCCTCCGCCCGCCACGAGCGCGCACACCATGTCGCCGGCCTTCCATTGGCCAACGTGTCCAACCTCGCGCCCCACCTCGGCGACTCGACCAGCGACCTCGAGTCCCAGGATCGGCGACGCACCCGGGGGCGGCGGATACTTCCCCAGCCGCTGGAAGACATCCGGGCGATTGACGCCCGCCGCAGCGACCTCGATCAGGACGTCGTTGTCGCCAAACGCGGGTACGGGGCCAGTCGCGAGCTCCAGCACATCCGGCGACCCCGGCTCCACGACGGCGATATAGTGCATCGAGTGCATAAGATTTCAGACTTTGACGCCGGCGTTCTCCGCGGCAACGCGACCCAGCACCGATTGATCGCGATGCTCGTAGCCGCGCGCCATCGCGCCCACGAATGCATCGTGCACGACACTCGCCACCGGCATCGGCACCCGCAACGACTCGGCGGCCGCGATCGCGAGACGCACATCCTTGAGCGCAAGGGGTACGGTGAAGCCCGCAGTCTGGTCATTTGCCGAGACCAGCAAGTCGCCATACGTGTGATAGACCGGCGCGTTGAACAAGGACGACGTCAATAGATCCTTGAAAGCCGCGACATCCACGCCCGCCTTCCGGACCAGCGCAAACGACTCAGCCAACGCCTCGATCGCCGCGAACAACATGAAATTGCCCGAGAGCTTCACGAGGTTCGCGTTGCTCGGGTCTGTGCCCATCCGATACGTCCGCTGACCGATCGCCTCGAACAGCGGCTGCAGGTACGCCAGGACGTCGTCCGCACCCCCGGCGACCACGAACAAGCGACCCGCGGCGGCGGCATCCGGACGGCCGAACACCGGCGCCGAGACGTAGCGTTGGCCGGCACGGGCATGGGCCGCCATGAGCCGGCGGGCTAGCGAGACGCTGATCGTGCTCGCGGAGACGTGCACGGCATTGTTGTCCATCGCGGCGAGAATGCCGTCGGCCGCGAATACCACCTGTTCTACGGCCGGGTCGTCGGCCAGCATCGTGAACACGACCTCGGCGCCCCGGGCCGCCGCCTCCGGCGTTTCGGCTAGAACGGCGCCTCGGTCGCGCAATTTTTCTCCGCGCTGGGCGGTCCGGTTGTACACGGCGAGTGTGTGCCCCGCATCCACCAGGCGGCCGGCCATGCCGACGCCCATGCGGCCGAGTCCTATGAAACCGATACGCATAGGCCGGAAAATAACCTCCCGATGCCCCGTGACAGCGGCGTGATCCGCCGCGACAATACTACCTGACATATGCGATATGACCTGTTGTGCATCGGCAGCGGCCCGGCCGGTCAGCGCGGCGCCGTGCAAGCCGCCAAGCTCGGCCGCCGCGCGATCATCATCGAACGCGGCGCCGTCGGCGGCGTCTGCACGGGCACCGGCACGATACCGAGCAAGACGTTTCGGGAAGCCATCCGCACCTTTATCGCGACCCAAGGCACGCCGCGCGCATCGGCCCGGCCCTCGGCCACCGACCTCCTGGCCCGCGTCGGACAGGTCATCGACCGCGAAGAAAGCGTCATCAGCAACCAACTCGCCCGGAACGGCGTCGACATCGTGCAGGGCAAAGCGTCGTTCGTCGATCCGCACACCATCGTCGTGCAAGGCTCGAACGGCACGCAGCAGATCGAGGCCGAGCATGTGCTGATCGCGACCGGGACGACGCCCGCGCCGCCGCCGGGCGCCGCGAGCGACGGCGAGACGATCATGACCAGCGACGATATCGGCGGGATGAAGCGCCTGCCGATGTCGCTGACCGTCGTCGGCGCCGGCGTGATCGGCGTCGAGTACGCCTCGATGTTCGCCGCGCTCGGCGTCAACGTCACGCTCATCGATCGGCGCGACCGGCCGCTCGAGTTTCTCGATCACGAGATCGTCGACGAGCTGCTGCACCAGCTCCGCAAGGTCAACGTGCAGTACCGGCCGAACGAAGGCGTCGAGCGCATCGAGAAAGTCGTTGGCGTCACGCCGAAGGTCGCCGTCATGACCGAGTCCGGCAAACGCATCGTCTCGGACATGGTCCTCTTCGCGGTCGGTCGCCTCGGCGCGACGTCGGATCTCGCGCTCGACAAGGCTGGCCTCGCGGCGGATGATCGCGGCCGCCTCGCCGTCGATCCCATGTTCCGCACGAGCGTGCCGCACATCTATGCGGCGGGCGATGTGATCGGGTACCCGAGCCTCGCCGCGACGTCGAGCGAGCAAGGCCGGCTCGCGGCATGCCATGCACTCGGCGCCTCGGCCCGACCGATGTCCGCGCACTTTCCCATCGGGATCTACGCGATTCCCGAGGTGAGCATGGTCGGGCAGCCCGAGCACGAGCTCACCAAGCAAAAAGTGCCGTACGAGGTCGGCGTTGCACGCTACCGCGAGATCGCGCGGGGGCAGATACTCGGCGACGACAGCGGGTTTTTCAAAATGCTGTTCCACAGGGCCGATCGCCGGCTGCTCGGCGTGCACATCATGGGCACGAACGCGACCGAGCTGCTACACATCGGCCAGGCCGTGCTCGGCCTAGGGGGCGGGCTCGATTACTTCCTCGAGACCGTCTTTAACTACCCCACGCTAGCCGAGTGCTATAAAGTCGCGGCGCTAAACGCGGCCAATAAGCTGGCTACCTAATCGCCGCCCGACGTCGCCTTCGTCCAGATCACGATGACCGAGCAGGACATCGGCGCGGTCACGAGCTCGGCCGGCGCCTCGGCCGGGTCATAGGCCTCCACGCCGATGATATCATCGGGTCGAACGAAGTCGTCGATCGACCCAGGCGGGCGGTCGTAGAACGGCGCATTGTCGACCATATAGGCGACACATCCACGATTTGTCAGCGACCGGCCGCGACCCTGGAGAACGACCTGCTGGCCGGACCGGGTCTCCCGGACGATGAGACCCGGGATCGTCCGCGCGAGATCGGAGAACCGCATCGCGCCTCGATTGCTCACCTGGTCCGCGGTCAGGTAGTGCCCGATGCCCACCTTTCGGCGGTGCTCGAACCCAACCCGCTCCAGCGCCACTTCCCGTGCGGCGGCGACGTTGACCTTGCTGAGCGTCACGGGCGCCGAGCGCAGCGTCATGGCGAACTCCACGGGGGACTTGGACGACAGCATGAGCGCCGTATCGGTCGCCGTGAACCCCACCTTTCTGACTTCGATCGTCTGCGAGCCCGCAGGCAGGTCGCGCAGTGCGAACCTCCCGCTATCGCCAGTCGCGGTCTTGATACGCGACCCGGCGAGTACAACGTCCGCGTGCGGGACCGGCATGCCTCTCTCGTCGACGATTCGGCCGACGACAACCGCGGTGCCGCGCTTGAGCGTGTCGAGGCGCAAGGTCACGGTGGCCACCAACCACTTCGACACGTTGGCGGTCATATCGCCGGTCACGACTTGGCCGCGCGTCGCGTGCACGGTCCCGCTGCCGATCGTTGGCAGTCCGCACAGGACGAACGAGCCGTCCGGCTTTGGCTTCGCATCCTCGATGAACGTGCCTTTGCCGATGATGGCGGCGTTTTTCGTCAGGTTCTTGAGAGGCATCCAGGTCGCGGTATAGCGAACCGTGGCGTCGGCCACAGGATCGTCGTTGTCAGCGGCAAGTACGCGGCCGATCACCGCCCCCGGGCCTTTCTGCCGTTCAGCCTCCGGGCAGTAGAGCGCGACCACGGTGGCCGCGGAGGGCGTTGCCATGACGACGGACGTCACCTGACCGGCGGGCAGCGAGACGTTCCTGCTCGCGACCGAGACGTTCAGCGAGTCGAGTAGCGGGTGAAAGACGCCGAGCTCGTGATCGCCCGGGGGGATGCTATCGATCTGGAATCGGCCGGTCGTGTCGACGCTTGCCTGGCGGTCAGTGCCAGTGATGACAACAACCGCTCCAGCGAGCGGCCCGCCGTGAATGCTGTCGACGACGACGCCGGCCAGCACGGCATAGGGTGATGCGGGCGCCGCGGGCTGCTGAGCGGCGAGCGGCGCGGCACAGAGAGCCGCGACAAGCCATGTACAGCGTCTCAAGTCGAGCCGCCGGACCGGCCCGTCCAGATGGCGATCATCGAACAACGCGGGAAACCCCGCGTGATGATCTTGTCCGAAAGCTCCTTCGGGATGTGACCGTACTCGTAGTACTCGATCCCCAGGATATTCGTCGCCGGCCAGTCATCGTTGATCTGTCCGGCGCCGCGGTAAAACCGGTACGGGTACCCGTCGACGAGGTAGAAGACGCAGCGCGCGATGCCCGAGTGGGTCGGCATGAGAACCGGGCCGCGATTCGTAGTTGTCATGATCAGCCCCGGCATGAGCGGCTGCAAATCGGCGATATATCGTGCTTTGCGTTTTGCGATCGTGTCGGCGATAATAAACACGCCGCCCCCGGCCGCGCGCCGCCGCGCGAAACCCACGCCAACGAGAGCCGCGTCCCCCGCCAGCGGAGGCGGCGCCGCGAGCGCGATCGAGACGACCGCCGGCTGCTGCGGTCCGAGGACCGTCACCGGCGTGGCCGTCCGCGGGAAGCCGGCTTTCTCGATGTCGAGCAGCTGCGAACCCAACGGCAACTCGCGCATCGCGAACGAGCCGCTGTCCGAGGTTTGCGTGCTGTGGTCGGTCCCATGCAGCGTGACGCGCGCCGCGGGCACGGGCCCACCCTTGTCGTCCACGATCCGACCGGTCACGACGCCCGCGTGCGTCGGGAGCGTGTCGTCGCTCGCCAATCGTAAGGTCACCGACGCGAGCGCGGCGCTCGACAAATCCGCCGGCAGCTCGCCCGTGCTCACGCGTCCTTTCGACGCGCGAATCGTACCCAGCGCGCCCTGCGGAATGCCGCAGACAATAAAGGCGCCGCTCTGGCTCGCGGACGCGTCGCGGGTGATCGTCGCGTGATGAAACCCGACGTCCTTGCCGGCCACGATCACCATACCGGAGTAGTGCACAAGCGCCCCAGTCACCGGGTCATCACTCGTGAGTTGCAGCACGTGACCGAGGATGGCGTCCGGGCCATCCTGGCGCTCGGCGTCGGAGCAGCGGCGTCCGATCCACGTCTGCGCCGACGGGGTGGCCAAGACCACCGCCATCGTGGCGCCTGGCGCGAATGAGATCTTGTTCGTCGTCAGGTTCAGCCCCATCTCCTCCAGCAATGGGTGCAGGACGGCCATCGTGTGGTCGCCAGGCGGGATGCTGTCGATGCGGAATCGGCCCGACGAGTCAGAGAGCCCCTGGGACTCGATGCCAGAGACGACGATCGTCGCACCGACGAGCGGGCCGCCGTGGACACTGTCGACGACGACGCCGACAGCGGTGGCCAGTTGCGCGTGCATCGCGCTCGCGCACACGGCGCTCGCGCACACGGCGCTCGCGCACACGAAAGATGCAGCAAGCAGACGGAACATGGCGCGCGAATATAGCACGCGCGTTACCGTCGTGTTAGAAACGGCGAGAACGATGGCAACGCGTCCGATGCGTTGCTCGATGGTTCGAGCACGAACACTGGTCGGTTCCGATATGTCGCCAGCAGCAGCGTGTCGCGAGCGCCCAGATCGCGTGCGTATACGTTGCCGTCATCGAGGATCGACTCCGGCGCGAGGGGTGTGACGCCACGAGCGGATAGTGTCACCTGGCGCGTACACCACCCCGGATACGGGTAACCGGTCTGTATCGGGATGTTGGCGCCCGGACCGACGGCCACTTTGTGCACGAGCGCCGAGTCGCGCAACAATGGCAGGAGTGCCTGCTCGGCGCCCTCGTGCGGATCGTACGGCGACTCGAGCGCCGTGATCGCGCTATCGAGTCGGCAGGCGTCGGTCGCCAGCACTATGCGCTCGACGGAGGCCGGCGGCACGCCGAGGGCCCACATGCGGGCGACGAGCTCCGCTTCCCAGCCTTCGCGCACGAACACGAGCGCATCGTGGACGCCGGCACGTCGCCCAACATCGGGCTGTGCCCACCGCTCGGTCGCAAAGCTCGACGCCCACTGAGTAGCCCGCGCCGGAATCCCAACCGTGGCGGCGATCACGAAGCTCGTCACGAATCCGGCTGCCAACGCGCGGGAGGCAACGAGCGTCGGGAATCGCGCGGTCCAGAGCGCGAACATTGGCGCGAGCGCAAAGAAGAAGCGCGGCCCCAGGAAAAATCCCTCGTGCCAGTAAGCGGCGTAGATCGCGCTGAGAAGCGCGGCCGACGCGAGCAGGTACCGATCCGGCGTGTCGATCCGACGTACCCAGGCGAGAGCCGCAATCGCTGGGAGCAGCGACGGGATCGGCGTCTCGAAGAGATACTTGTTGAGCTGGAGGAAATACGTCGAGACGAAGCGCAGGCCCTCGGCCGGCGTGTGCATGTGGCCAAGCGGCGACTCGTGAAAGCCCAACTCGTGGCCTTTGCCCCAGAAAACTTCGTAGCCGAACAAGAGCGGGCCGCCGGTCGTGTTCGCGTTCACGAGCATCATGAGGCCGATCGGGATCGCGACGCCGGCGGCCGCGGCGAGCGCGTTCGGCCAGCGGCGCAGCGACCAGATCCCGGCCGGGATCGCAAAGGCGAGTGTGTCGGCCGGGCGTATCGTGGCGGCGACGCCGAACGCGAGCCCGCCGGCGAAAGCGAGCCATGCGCGCGGGGTCTCGGCTCGGGCGGTGTGCGCAACAGCGGCCGCGCCAGCGAGGATCCACGCCAGGGTCGATACGCAGCTCATGTGCGTGCCTGACATGAATGCGACGAACGGCGCGAACGCAAACAAGGCGAGCGCGCCGAAGCGCACGCGCGGGTTCGGTTCGGCCGCTCGTAGGAATGCGGCGAATGCCAGGACGCTGAGCGCGCCGAAGAAAGGTCCGGCAAGCCAGCTCGCGTGGGCGAGCACGAACGGCACGAGCATCGCCGGGCCGCCCGGCGGGTACTGCGAGTACACGCGGCCGTTCGCCGTGACCATCTGAAGCGTCGAGAAGAATTCCGGGTGTGCCGGGGCCGGGAGCCACAGGTGCCCGCTGGCGAAGATCTCGGCCTGATGTACCAGTGCGATTTCGTCGATCAGGATCGGGCGGCGTTGGAATACGAACGCGGCGACGATCGCATAGACGACGAACGCGACGACGGCAATCGACCACTCTGGCGGGAGTGGGATCTTGGGAAACTTGGGCGACCGGCGGCGCGACAGAATCTCGTAGATCACGCCAGCGCCTATGACGATGGACGTGCCGCTCAGCCACTCGGCTCTGAGTGGGCTCTGGCCGAAGAAGAGAGGGGCAAAGCTGAGCGCGGCGACCGTGAGTGCGGCCGTCGTGCCCAGCACCGTTCGCACAGCTCGCATCAGCGAACTGACGATCTGCGCTCGATTTCGATTACCAGGTTTTGAAGGTCGCTCGGACTCACACCCGGCACGCGCGCGGCTTGCGCGAGCGTCGCCGGCCTGAGCGCGGCCAGCTTTTGCCGGGCTTCGAACGACAGCGACCGCATGTCGCCGTATGGCAGCTCGGCGTCGAGCCGGAACTCGCCCATGCGTTTCATCTTTCCCGCCTGGACGCGCTCGCGCTCGAAGTAGCCCGCGTACTTGATCTCCAGATCTGCCGTCACGACCGCCTCACGCGAGAGCTCGGCGCCGATGCCAGCCGCGCCGAACAACGCGTCGAGCGCAAGCTGCGGGCGGCGGGCGAGCTCCACGAGCTTCACCGCCTGAGACAATGGCGCGGTCTCGGCCCTGCGCAGCAAATCATCGACCGTTTCCGGTCGTACGCTCGTCTCCTCGGCCAAGCAACGCGCTGCGTCTTCATCGGCCAGGCGACGGTCGGCGATGGCGCGCTCCTGGTCGGCATACAACCCAAGCGACATGGCCAGAGGGGCTAACCGGCGCAGCGCATTGTCTTGGCGCACCGTGAGCCTGAACTCCGATCGCGAGGTGAACAGCCGATACGGCTCGTCCACGCCACGCGTGACCAGGTCATCGACGAGCACACCGATATACGATGTCTCGCGGCCGAGGATCACCGGCGGGCGATCCTGCACGGAGAGGCCGGCGTTGAGACCGGCGACGACACCTTGGCCAGCGGCTTCCTCGTACCCCGTCGTCCCGTTGATCTGGCCGGCGAAATACAGGCCCCGGAGCGCCTTGACCGCCAACGTCGCATCGAGCTGCGTCGGCGGATAATAGTCGTATTCGATCGCATAGCCCGCGCGGGTCATCCGGACGGCCGCGAGGCCGGGCACGGTGCGTAGTGCCTCGAGCTGGACTTCGGCGGGCAGAGACGTCGAGAGCCCATTGACGTAGAGCTCCGTCGTGTCGTGGCCTTCCGGTTCCAAAAAGAGCTGATGGCGATCGGCGGTCGGGAATTTTACGATCTTGTCCTCGACCGACGGGCAATAGCGCGGCCCCCGCGAGGCGATTGCGCCGCCGTACATAGCCGAGCGACCAATATTCTCGGCGATGATCTGCTTTGTCTCCGGGCCAGCGTACGTGATCCAGCACGGCAGCTGATCTGGTTGGCGAGGCGAAGCGGTCCAGAAATGGGACCAGCGATAGGCGAAGTGATCGAGCTCTGAGAGTTGCGGCTCGAGCTGACTGAAGTCGACCGAGCGCCCATCGATCCGCGGTGGCGTGCCAGTCTTGAAGCGCCCCACCGTAAGTCCGACCGCTTCCAGCTGCTCGGCCAGGTTCGTGGCCGGCGCTTCGCCCGCGCGTCCGCCCGGCACCTTGGTCTCGGTGCCTATATGAATGCGACCGCGCAGGAACGTACCGGCGGTGATCACCACGGCGTGTGCGCCAAACCGGCGGCCTTCGATGGTCTCGACGCCAGTGACGCGCTCACCCTCGATGATGAGACGGGCGACCGTGCCTTGGATCGTGGACAGCGACTCGTGCTGCTCGACGAGCGAGCGCACCGCGCGGCGATAGAGTCCGCGGTCGCATTGCGCGCGGGGCGACCAGACGGCCGGACCCTTGCCACGGTTGAGCATCCGGAACTGGAGCGTCGCCAGATCCGTCGCGCGGCCCATGATGCCGCCGAGGGCGTCGACCTCGCGGACGACCGTGCCTTTGGCGACGCCGCCGATAGCGGGATTGCACGACATCTGGCCGATGGTCTCGAGCGCGCTCGTGACCAGTGCGACGCGGCAACCGAGTCTAGCAGACGCGACCGCAGCTTCGGTGCCAGCGTGGCCGGCGCCAATCACGAGGACGTCAAACTCGGCCTCCAAAAAAGACATGTCTGAAACGTCCTCTGGTATGTGGCGTGCACGCAAGACGACTGCCCAAAAACCTCAAGAGAGGGTCTGATGCGCAGTGCCGTCGGTCTCGCAGTCGGTCTGTTCGCTGCCGTGTCGCTTGCCTGCTCGAATGCCTCGAACCCACTCGCGGATTCGAAAATGGAACGCGATGTAACCGTACCACCTGGAGCGATTCCGTACATCACGGGCGTGCACGTCGCGGCGCTTCCCGCGTTCGACAATGAGGGGGTGGAGCCCGTCGCATTCAACGACCTGGGCGAAATCGTCGGGGACTCCGTCAACAATACGACGTTTGGGAGCACGATCTTCAGGTGGGTCGCCGACCGCGGCTTCACGTTTCTGCATCTCCCGGTTGATTCGTTCACCATCGCCTACGCGTTCTCGGTCAACGATCGCGCGCAAGTGGCAGTCCAGCTGACGGACCTCGGCGGCACCGGCCACGCACCACACATCGAGGCCGGGATCTGGGACTGGCAAGGCGATGTGAGGGTGCTGCGCCCGCTCGGCGCGGGCTACAGCTGCGATCCGTACAGCATCAACGACTCCGGCGTCGTCGTGGGGGACTGCTACGTGCCGATTTCGGGAGAGCCACAGGGATCGCCGTTCTTTGCGACCGTATGGACGGCGTTCGGTAACCCCGACGGACTGTATGCCGGTGGCGGTGGCCAGCCGTTCCAAGGCACGGCGACGTCTATCTCCGATGCGGGATACATCGCCGGAACGAGCTCGCTCAACTTCACGGGGTTTGTGTTCACGCCGACGAAGCAGCTGATATCGCTGATCCCCGCGAGAGCATCGACTCCCAACCGGAGCAATACGGGCGTCAACGATAGCGGCTGGGTCGCGGGCTCTGTCTTCGACAGTATTTCTCTCACGTGGGTCCCCGCGGTGTGGACTCGTGGCGACTCGCTGCACTACCTCTATCGCAATCAGCCCGGGACCATGTCCGACATCAGCGACGACGGCATCGCGGTCGGGGGGATACCAGATACGACGAGTGGCCTCAACGTGCCAGTCATCTGGACGGCGGCGAACGGGCTCCAGCGGTTGCCGGGACTCGAGGGCAGCGCGTTGCTGGCCAAGGAATCCGGAATTGCCGCGCAGATCAACAAGGTGCACCAGATCCTCGGCACTCTCATAATGTCGACCGGCCAGAGGCGCACCGTGATATGGACCTTGCCTGATAGCCCGATGCTGCAGGCCCGATTGATGGCCAGTATGCCGCGGAGGCAATGACCTCTATTGTGACCTGTATTTTATATTGAAGTAATGCCGCTCTCCATCGCTCAGGGCAGTCCGACGATTTTCATTCGGCGCGACGCGTTCGAGCGCGTGGGGCTCACGCGCGCGGGCCTCGATGCGCGATTCAACCTGACCGACGAGGAGTTTCGCGTCGAAGGACGGGTGATCGCGATCGGGCCCCTCGTGGGTGAGGATGCGCTGACGTCACTCATCAGTGAGCTTGAAGACCTCGGGCTCACGTACTTCGAGGACTTCTTCGAGCTCACCGGCAACTGGCCGGAGTGGGTCCGGCTCGTGGTGGTGGGGTAGCGCCCTACAGTGCGACCAACCCGAGCCTGAGGCCGAGCGCCACGGCCTCGGCGCGGGTGCCGACGTGGAGTTTGTCGAAGATCGCGCCGACGTGGGCCTTCACGGTGTGATCGGATATGCCCAGGCGCGCGGCGATCGCCTTGTTGCCGAGGCCATCGGCCAGCAGCGTCAGGATCTCGCGCTCTCGTCGCGTCAGTGGTTCCGCTGCGTCCGGCGTGGATGCGGCGGGTCGTGGGACGGCATCGGGGTGCAGCACGACCAACCCGGCTGCCACCGCTTCAATGGCGGCGACCAGCTCGGGTGCTGACGCGTCACGCCGCAACGCGGCGCGCGCACCGGCGCGTAGCGCGGCGGTCGCTTGAGTCGCGGGGTCGTCCAGGAGCGCGATCACGGGCGCCTGGCGGCCGAGTGACGAGGGGACCGAAGGGAAATAATCGTCTGAGATGATCACGTCGGGGGAGCGTCCGACGACCGTGATCGTCGGACGTCCCGCCAGCGCGGCCTCGAGCTCGGCCCGTACGGCGGCCGATGACGCGACGACGAGGACCCGCGTGGGCGTGCTCAGCGGGGGCGCTCGCCGACGGTGACCGTGAGCTCACGCGGCTCGCCGCCGCGGACGACGCGCACCGTCAACGCTTTGCCGATGCGATCGGCAGTGAGCACGTCCATGAGGTCGGACGCATCGTGTATCGCGGTCTTGTCGGTGTCCGCGAGAATGTCGCCGACGAGGAGGCCGCCGCGATCGGCAGGGCTTCCTGATTCGATCGACACGATGATCGGCGCGAGGTCACTGTCCCGGCCGAGTTTCGTCACGAGGGCCGCAGGCAGGCGTACGCCGGCTTGGAGGCCCAACCCTAAGTACGCGCGCGGCACGTGGCCGGTTGTGAGTAGCTGAGTGACGACGCGGTCGACGGTCGACGTTGGGATCGCGATCGCGCTTCCCCGCGTCAGGCCCGACGTGTTGAGACCCGCGATCGTGCCCGTCTGCGTCACGAGTGCGCCGCCGGAGAAGCCGTCGGCGATGCGGAGGTCGAGGCGGATCCAGCGATCGATCGATCCGCCGCGCCAAGTGCGCCACTCGGCGCCGAGGGCGCTCACGATCCCGAACGTCGCGGTTAGATCCGAGCCGGGGCGGCCGACGGCGAGCACGAAGCTTCCGACGCCGAGGGCATCGCTGTCGGCGATCTCGGCCGCCGGGAGGTTGGGCGCGTCGATGCGGAGTGCGGCCAGGTCTGTGGTCGGATCGCGACCGGCGAGCGTGGCGGGGATGCGGTTGCCGTCAGCGGTCGTGACGGTGATGTCATCTTCGCGGTGGAGGGTGTGATTGGCGGTGACGATGACGCCTGGGCGCCAGAGAATTCCGCTGGAAGGAATGCGGCGGCGAGCGTGGATTGCCACCACCGCGCGGCCGGCGCGCTCGACAGCGCCAGCGAGATCTGATTTCAATGTCTTGGTAGCCATGGCTCGAAGAATGTGCGCCGGGGCTCTTGCTCCGACATCGGGCGATCGGGCTAGCCTGAATGGCGCGTCGATCAGAGCCTATTCGTCGTCGTCGACCCCGTGCTCCGTGAATTCGTGGTCCGCCGTAGTGGCCTCAGGCACGCTCAGCGGCCCATGGCGGAGCACACCGTCCCATCCGCACGCGATGCACCAGCTGGTGCGCAAGTACGGGAAGAGGCGATTCCAGATCTTCTTCTGCGTGCGAATCGTGATCGCGTCGCAGTTCGGACACCGGTCGCCACGAGGCAGGATGAAGTAGAAGACGACGGTCGCGGCGACGATGCGAGCGACGAAGAGACCGCCTAATACCCAGAGGAAGATCGCCGCATCGCTCATCGGCCCACCCCTCCCGCTTTTTCTACAAGCGGGCTTCGACTTGTGTCCAGGGTTCGACGTAGGCTACGCCGCCCTCCACGCGCTCGATCGCGACTTCCGTGCCGGGCTCGAGCCGAACGCCGTCGAGTCCAACCGCGCGCGCTGTCTGTCGTACCCCTTCATTCTCGAAAGCGATCACACCGGTTCCATCTGCGGAGACTTCGGTGACTTTCGCAATACACCCCTGGAGCACATAGCGCTCATCGACGACCTCGGCCTTCGCGGCGGGAATTGCCCAGCCAGCGACGAGCCAGAGCGACGCGATGACTCCGGCGACTCCGGCGGCGGTGGCGATCGAGAGGACGGCGACCCAGCCGAGGGAGCTGTAGACGGCGAGCGGGTAGCCCGTGGCGCCGAAGACGGTCGCGAATCCGGCGACGGTCGGGAGGTCGAGGGCGAAACGGCGCCGGCCTGGGCGTCGCTCCGGGCGCTCGACACCGTTCAGCATCGCGAACACGGTGAGGATCAGTCCGACGAGGAACGACGCGACGAAGGCGTAACGCATGATGGGGAAATAATATAGCGAGATCCCAGATTAGAGTACTTGCGATATATCTTTGGTGTCATTAAGATATAACTCACGATATATCTTTACATACGAGGATGATTATGCGTGGCAATTGGGGAGATGGAAATTGGTGGGGTGGCGGCTGGTGGGGCGAAACCGACCGCGGGCGTCAGCGCGGACGTCATCGCGGCGGCCGCATGTTCGAGCAGGGCGATCTCAAGTACGTGATCCTGCGCCTTCTCAGTGAGAAGCCGCGGCACGGCTACGAGATCATCAAGGCCATGGAAGAGCGCCTCGGCGGGACATACTCGCCCAGTCCCGGCGCCGTGTACCCGACGCTCCAGTTCCTGGAAGACGCCGGCTACGCGAAGACTTCGGTCGACGAAGGCGGGCGGAAGATCTACGAGATCACCGACCAAGGGCGGAAGTATCTCGAGGACAACAAGTCGAGCGTCGACGAGATCTTCGATCGCATCGCCGACTTTGCCGGCTCGTTCTTCGGCGGTCCCATGGTCGAAGTGCACCACGCGTTCAAGAACATCGCGCGGGCAACCTACTCGACGGCCACGCGCACGCACGACGTGGAGAAGCTCCACAAGATTCGCGAGATCTTGAATCGCGCGACCGCTGAGATCGAAGCGATCAACAAGCCGACCTCGAACGTGTGACGACGATGGTGCTCGAGGAAGCCTCCATGAATTTCGACTCCGGGGAGGTACGGCCATTCCTCGAGCGCCTGACGTCGAAGCTGCGCATCCTCCAGTCGAATGACATCGATCGACTGGCGCGCGAAATCGCGATAGTCCCCGTCAGTCGTGTCGGACGCTGGACGTTCGACGTCGTGTACAAACAGCGCGGCGTGCCACTCGAAGTCCGGGCGGCGATGGAGGACGTCGATGCGCCGGACGTCTACTTCTTCACCGCTCCCGATCTGGCCGATCAGATTCAAGCCGAGATGCGGGCATTCGCGGATGAGCGCTCACTGGCGGCGCCGCCAGCCGTCGTCGCGCCGAACTTTCTCTGGCTATTGCTGGTGACCGGTAGTCAAGTCACCAGCTGAGCATCGAGCTCGATCGGCACGGCCTTGAGCGCCTGAGAGACCGGGCAGGTCTCCTTTGTCTTCTCCGCCGCGGCCTTGAACTTCGCGGCGTCGATGCCCGGCACAGTGGCGCGCACGACGAGTTTGATGCTCGTGATCGCGAAACCCGCGCCCTGCTTCTCGATCGAGACCGCGGCGCGAGTTTCGACTTTCGTGACCGGCGTGCCCGCTTGCTCCAGCCCGGCGGACAGCGCCATGCTGTAGCACGCCGCCTCGGCGGCCGCTAAGAGCTCCTCGGGATTCGAGCCTTTTGCTTGCTCGAATCGCGAGCCAAAAGAAAATGACGCGGAGACCGCGCCGCTCTCGCCGGAGAACGAGCCCTTCCCTTTCTGTAGGCCACCTTCCCAAGTGGCTGTCGCGTGACGTGTTGGCATTGCAATAAGTATATACGGTATGGAGCGCCAACTACTGCGGTGGTTTCCGCCGTTCGTGCTGCTGGCCACCGTGCTGTACACCGTCTCGGTTTATCCCGAGCTCCCCGCGCGGATGCCAACGCACTGGGGCTTGAGCGGCCAGCCGAACGGCTGGTCCCCTCGCGAATTTGGCGCGTGGCTGCTGCCGGGCGTGATGGCCATCCTCTGGGGCTTGTCCGTGGTGCTCCCCAAGATCGATCCCCGGGGACCAAACAGCGAAAAGTTCGGCGTGGGGTACCACGTCGCGATCACCGCGATCTTGGCATCCCAGGGCGTAATCCAGTGGGCGATGCTGAACGTCGCCCTAGGCCATCCGGTGGCCATCAACACCGTGATATACGTTGCCCTCGGCGTGCTCTTCGCCTTGCTCGGCGTCGCTATCCCGCTCAGCAGGCGGACCCGCTAGCCGTGTCCGGTAATGGGACGAAAATCCCAAGCACGGTGGGAACACGAGCGAGCCCAAGGCCCGTAACTCGCTATAGCTAGGTAGCTTAGCATCCGGTGGCGACCGGCATGGCTCTTTCTTATATAAGAGGCCATGGACATCGTCCGCAGTAAACCAAAATCGCGCGTCCGGTATCTGATCATTGCCGGCGCCGTAGTAGTCATAGGCGCGCTCACCGTTTCGGTCAGCCGGCTGGAGTCGCGTCCACCCTCCGTGGAGAAGAGCACGCTGTGGATCGATTCCGTGAAGCGCGGGACGATGCTGCGGCAGGTACGCGCGCCTGGCACTCTGCTGCCAGAGCACGTGCGCATCATCTCGGCCGTCACAGCGGGCCGCGTCGAAACGCTGCCGATCAAAGCAGGTGTCAGCGTGACGCCTAACACCTTGATCTGCGATCTCTCGAACCCCGACGTGCAACTCCAAGCGCTCGACGCCGAGCGGCAACTGTCGTTGCAAGAGGGCACGGTGGTTCAGCTCAAGCAGTCGCTCGAGACCGCACGGCTGGCCGAAGCCTCCGCGCTCACGCAGGCCGAGATGGCCGCCAACGAGGCCGAACGGCAGGTGTCGGTGTTCGATGCGCTGGACAAGAAGGGACTCGCCGGAACCAACGAGTTGGCGAAAGCGCGCGACGCATCGGCCGCGGCCAAGCAGACGCTGCAGATCGAACGCGACCGGCTCAAGGTGCTCACCGAATCGAACGAACAACAAATCTCATTGGCCGCCGACCAGGTCGAGCGCCTCAAGGCCATCAAGAACTTCCGCGAAGGCCTCGTGCAATCGATGCACGTCGAGGCGGGTGAGGCCGGCGTGCTGCAGGAGATGCCGCTGCTCCTCGGCGAATGGGTCACGCCCGGAACGATCCTCGCGCGCGTTGCGCAGCCCGGCAAGCTCAAGGCCGTGCTCCAAGTCCCCGAGACCCAGGCCAAGGACATTGTCGTCGGGCAGGTGGTCTCGGTCGATACACGCAACGGTGTCGTACCGGGACGCGTGCAACGTATCGACCCCGCGGTCAATGCCGGGACCGTCGGGATTGATGTCTCGCTCGAAGGCACCCTGCCCCCTGGTGCCCGAGCCGATCTCAGTGTCGATGGGACCATTGAAATCGAACGCCTGGACAACGTGCTCTACGTCGGACGGCCCGCGTTCGGGCAGCCCGACGGCACCATCTCGCTCTTCACGATCGGTCCGGACGGTCATACCGCCGTTCGCAAGACGGTGAAGCTCGGCAAGAGCTCCGTCACGACGATCGAAGTATTGCAGGGACTCGCGGTCGGCGATCGGGTGATCATCTCCGACATGTCGGCGTGGGACAACGTCAACAAGGTCCGCGTGGAATAATGACGACTTCTTTGATCAGCCTCGACGGCATTAAGAAGGTGTTTTACACCGACGAGATCGAGACGCATGCGCTCTCGGAAATCCACCTGCAGATCAACGAAGGCGAGTACGTCGCCATCGGTGGTCCGTCAGGCTGCGGGAAAACCACGCTGCTCTCGATTTTGGGCCTCCTCGATACGCCAACCGACGGGAAGTACGAGTTGGCCGGCGAACCGGTCGCTTCACTCTCCGCGTCGGATCGCGCGAGAGTACGAAATCGGCAAATCGGGTTCATCTTTCAGGCCTTCAACCTGATCGGCGATCTCACGGTCTACGAGAACGTCGAATTGCCATTGACCTACCGCGGCATGGCCGCGGCCGAACGCCGCCAGCGCGTGCAAAAGGCGCTCGAGCGCGTGGGGATGGCGCACAGAACAAAGCACTACCCCGCGCAGCTATCGGGCGGTCAGCAACAGCGCGTCGCCGTCGCGCGCGCGGTCGCGGGCGACCCGCTCATTCTCCTCGCGGACGAGCCCACGGGTAACCTCGACTCGCAAAATGGCGAGGCCGTCATGGGCTTGCTGCGAGAGCTGCACGAGGGTGGCGCAACGATCTGCATGGTCACCCACGATCCGCGATTCGCGCGGCACGCCAAGCGGGCCGTGCACCTCTTCGACGGCCGGGTCGTCGAAGACGAGAAAGGCGCGAAGCAGAGTGAAGACGAGCGCAAGCTGACCGAGAGCGGGTTCGGATTCACCGGCTGAGAGCCACATGCTGCGCGACGACATTGAAGCGGCCGTGCGCGCACTTCGGGCTCGGCCGGCCTTCGCCACACTGATCGTCTGCTGTCTCGCGATCGGGATCGGCGCGAATATCGCGATGTTCAGTATCGCGAACGTGCTGTTCCTGCGTCCGCCCGCTGGCGTTCGGAACGCCGAGGCGTTGTCGCGACTGGAGGTCGTCCGCCGCGCTGGCATTCTGCAGTCGCCGGACGGTGGGGCGCTCTCGTATCCCGACTTCGTGGATGTCAGCGCCGCGCGCGGGGTTTTCTCGAGCCTCGCCGCGTCACGGCACTCGATGCTGACGATCGGCCGTGGCATCGAAGCCGAGCAACTGGAAGGCGAGTTTGTATCGCGCGACTACTTCCGCACGCTCGGCGCCCGCACCGCTCGCGGGCGGTTTTTCGCCGCCGACGAGGACAGCGTGCGCGGGCTCCGGCCGGCGGTCGTTCTGGGATACAGCTATTGGCAGTCGCACTTCCAAGGGCGCGACGTCGTCGGGCGCACGCTCACGATCAACGATCGACTGTACACGATCGTCGGCGTTGCCGAACGCGATTTCCGAGGCGTGGGCTATCGTCGCGTCGAGATGTGGGTGCCCGTGGTCGAGATCGAGCCCTACATGGGCCACGACGCGTTGACCGACCGCACCCTGGAGATGTTCACGGCAACTGCCAGGCGCGCTCCCGGCATATCGGTCGCACAGGTCGAGGCGGCGGCGACGGCCCAGATGGTGGCGACCGCGCCAAGCGATCGCAGGCTCGATCAGCATCCAAAAATCATTGCCAGGGCATCGTCCTTTGGTGGCAGCGTGGACAGCCCGCCGCAGGCCACGCTCGTCCTGTGGCTCTTTGGCGCGGTCGCGTTCGTCCTCATGATCGCCTGCGCGAACGTCGCGAACCTGCTCATCGCGCGCACGGTCCAGCGTCGCCACGAGATCGCCGTCCGCCTGTCGCTCGGCGTGGGACGTCCCCGGCTCGCGCGACAGATGCTCATCGAGAGCGTGATCCTTGCGCTGGGTGGCGGCGTGGCCGGATTGCTGCTCGCCTGGCTGGGCACGAGCGCGTGGCGCATGCCGGAGTTGGCTGCGCGGCCGACACCATGGGATCCCGCTGTGTTGGCGTTCACCGGGGGGCTGGCCCTGCTGACCGCGATTGCCTTCGGCGTCGCGCCGGCGCTGACGGCGATCAAGATGGACCTCTCGCTGCTCCTCAAAGAACGAGCGGCATCAGCCAGTCGGACGCGGGTCTCCGCTCGCGGCGCGCTGATCGCGCTCCAGGCCGCGCTCTCGCTCGTCGTCCTCGCCGGCAGCGGTCTCTTCATTCGATCGCTGCAGAAAATGTCCGCGATCGACTTGGACATGGACGCGGACCACGTGGTGTTCGTCGATCCCAAGCTCAACGCGGACCAAGTCGATTCGGCGCGACGGGAAGCCGTGTTGGCCCGCGTCGTCGAGCGACTCGGCGCGGTCCCCGGCGTGCGGGCGGTGAGCGTCGAGGATATCCCGCGGTTTCGCGGGATCGCTATCCTCGATGCGAAGCGGCCAGGGCCAGATTCCATCCCGGCGGAGGCGCGGGCATTCCAGCCACGCGTCGACTTTGTCGGACCGTCGTACGCCGAAGCGCTCGGCACGCCGGTCGTGCTCGGGCGCGACATCACGGCCGCCGACCGCGCCGGCTCACAACCCGTCGTCGTGGTCAGTCAGCGCATGGCGCGCGAGTATTGGCCCGGCCAGAACGCCATCGGGCAATGCCTGCTGATCGCCTTCCAGGGGGACAAGAGTACGCCGTGCTGGTACGTCATCGGCGTTGTCGGCGATGCGCCAATGAACATCGCGGAAGAGCATCGGACGTACTATTACATCCCGCGCGCGCAACGCTCGCTGCCGTACCAGCCCACGATCATCGTGCGGACGGCCGGTCCCTCGCACGCCGCGCTCGAGACCATTCGCGACGCCGTACTCGAGGCGTCGCCCGAGATCCTGTACGCAGAGACCAACACGGTTCCCATGCTGCTCGCCGACCAATTCGCGCCGGCCCGGCTGGCCGCTCTCTTGTTCACGCTCTTCGGCATCGCCGCGCTCGGGCTGACGGCGATCGGTCTCTATGGAGTCGTCGCCTATCTCGTCGCGCAGCGCACGCGTGAAGTCGGCATTCGCATGGCACTCGGCTCGACGACTGTGGGCGCCGTGGCGCTCATGGCCCGCCAGGGCGCGAAGCCAGTGGCGGTCGGGCTGCTGGCCGGGCTGGTTGGCGCGGTTCTCGTGACGCGGTTCCTCCAGAGTCTCCTCTACAACGTCAGTCCAACCGACGGACCATCGTTCGCCGCGGCTGCCGCCTTACTGGGGCTCGTGGCTGCCGTCGCGTGCATCGTGCCGGCGCGGAAAGCCGCGCAGGTGGATCCCGTGGTGGCGCTGCGAGCGGAGTGATTATGGCGCGAGTGTTCGAGCGACTCATTCTCGTCTGCACCCTGCTCTGCGGCATGGTGTACGGCGAACGCCTCATCCGAACGGTCCTGTCGACTATCGCCCGGCTGGACGCGGCGCACCTGCACGGCGTCGAGATCACCGGATCCGCATTGGGCTTCACGCAGGCCGGCATTGCCGTGGCCGTCGTGCTGTTTGCCGTGGTCCCGGCGATTCTATCCGTGTTCGACGCGTTCGACGGACGGAAAGTGCCAGCGACGCTCGTTATCGGTGAGCTCGTCGCGGCCCTGCTTCTCTTTGGCGCCTCGGGGCGCGTCCTGCACGAGTCGGTGCACGCGCGTATCGTTGGCACGGGCGATACACGAGTGCTCGCCGTTCAGGCGTCGGTTACAACGGAGGTTGTCGAGTGATCTTTGCGAAGAAAGCGGAAGTCACGCCTGAGGCGCGCGTCGTCGCGCAGCCCGGCGAGACATTGATCGCGCTCCGGGGCGTGGAGCGCTGGTACGAGGCCGGTGGCAGTCGCAACTATGTACTACGTAACATTACGCTCGATATCGCCGCGGGCGATTTCGTCTCGATCATGGGGCCGTCGGGTGCCGGCAAGTCCACGTTGCTCAACCTGCTCGGCATGCTGGACTCCGGGTGGAGTGGGCAGTACTGGCTCGCCGGCGAAGGCGTTCACGCCTTGCCCCACAAGTCTCGCGTTGCCCTCGGGAAACGGCACATCGGGTTCGTATTCCAGCAGTACCACCTGCTCGATGATCTGACCGTCGCCGAAAATCTCGACGTTCCCCTGTCCTATCGTGACGTCCCGCGCGCAAAACGACAGGCGTTGGTCGCGGATACGCTGGACCGGTTTGGGATCGTGGGGAAGAAAGACTTATACCCCCAACAACTCTCAGGGGGACAGCAGCAACTCGTTGGCATTGCGAGAGCGGTCATTGCGGAGCCCGCGGTGATTCTCGCCGATGAGCCCACGGGCAATCTGCATTCCAGCCAAGGCCGCGAGATTATGGCGTTGTTCCGCGAGTTGAACGCGCGGGGCACAACCATTGTGCAGGTCACGCACTCCGAGGAGAATGCGGCCGCGGGCAAACGCATCGTGACGCTGCGCGACGGGTGGATGACGTGAGTCAGGCGATCCGGGCGCTGGTCAGATCGCCGATCTATTCCGTTATTGCGATCCTGACGCTCGCGCTCGGCATCGGGGCCTCGACGGCCGCATACACCGTCTTGAACGGCATTCTGCTCGCGCCGCTCCCGTACACCCAACCCGATCGGCTGGTGGCAGTCCTCTCGTCGTCGACGCACGATACGACGACGGGGCTCATGTCGTATCCCGACTTCCAGGACTACGACCGCTCGCAAGACGTGTTCACGGGCATGGCGTTCGTGACCGGCGGCTCGGCGACCCTCCACCGCGCGGAGGGTAACGTGACGATCTGGTACGCGACCGTCACGGACAACTTCTTCTCCGTGCTGCGCCCGCGACCTGCGATCGGACGGCTGCTGACGGCTGAGGACAACCGCCCTGGCGCGCCGCCAGTCACCGTGCTCACGCATGACATGTGGGTCAATTACTTTGCCGCTGACCCCCACGTGATCGGCCGCGACGTCGATCTCTCGACCGGGCACTTTACGGTCGTCGGCGTGCTCGAGACTGGAGCGGCGTACCCCGACTGGATTCGCTACAACGACGGCGCGCTGTACGTGCCGATGAATTCCATGCGGAGCCCGAACAGCGCCGCGCTCAACAGTCGCGCGAGCCACTCGGACTCCCGTGTGATCGCGCGACTCAAGCCCGCCTTGACGCAGGGGCAGGCCGAGCAACAGATGCGAACCATCGCCAGGCGCCTGGCCGCGGAGTATCCCGCGACCGACTCGACGCTCTCGGTTCGGTTGAACCCGCTCCGCGTCGAAGTTCAGCAGGGCGTCGGGCCAGCGCTCACCGTGCTTGCCGCGGCGGTCGCGCTCGTGCTGCTCCTCGCGACGGCTGACGTCGCGAACCTGGGGCTGGTTCGCGCCACGGGGCGCGCTCGCGAGATTGCGGTGCGCATCTCCCTCGGCGCCTCACGCGGGCGCGTGATCCGTGCCATGCTGTTCGAGAGCGCCGTTCTCGCCACCGCAGCGGGGATCTTAGGCGTAGGTATCGCGCTCCTGGGCGTCAAGGCACTCGCGGCAAGCGCGCAGAACTACCTGCCCCGGCTCGATGAGGTGCATCTCGACCTCGGCACACTCGCGGTGGCGCTCGCGGCGACTGCCCTCGCCTGCGTGCTCGCCGCGCTGGCGCCGATCGCGGTCACGCGCGGAGATCTGCTTCCGGCGCTCAAGGCGGGCGGCCGCGGCACGAGCGCCGACCGCCGGAGCGTGCGACTCCGTTCCGCGATCGTCGTCGCTCAGGTGGCGCTGTCGGTCGTGCTCGTGACTGGCGCCGGACTCTTGATCCGCAGCTATTCGCTGCTGCGGAGCGTCGATCCCGGATACGACCCGAGTCATCTCATTACCTGGGACTTTGACACGCCAGAGGCGCGTTTTGCGGATCCCGCGGCGCGGCTCGATCTGATGCAGCGCATCGCGGATGCGGCGCGCGTGCCCGGCGTGCAGTCGGTCGCCTTCGCCAATCACATCCCGCTCGAATTTGGATCAACGGCCACGCCGGTCGGACCCGACAATCGTGATTACACGACCGATAGCGCCGGCGCGGTCTTCGAGGTCGTGAGCCCGGGATACTTCGCGACCATGCACATCCCGGTGCTCCGGGGCCGGGAGTTCACCGACGCCGATCTCCGCGCCACGCCGGTGCCGGCGATCGTCAGCGCCGCGACCGCGCGACACTACTGGCCGAATGCCGATCCGATCGGCCACGAGATGACGGTGACCAGCGCCGTGCACTACAAGAACCCAGACTTCGGGAAGCCCATCCGAGCGTTGGTCATCGGCGTCGCCGGTGAGGTGAAAAAGTTCTCGCTCGACGAGAAGGTCCAGCAAACGGTCTACCTGCCGATCACGCGTCCGGTACCCGCGGCCGCTTGGGCCATCGTGCGGACCACGGTGCCGCCGAAGTCGCTCGTCTCGATCATTCGCAGGCGCTTTAATGCGCTCGATCCGAATCTGGCGACGACGACGGGGATATCGGACGAGCTGACCCGCGTCGATGGTGGGTTCGCCGGGCCGCAGTTTCAGATGTCCGTGCTCGGACTCTTCTCCGTGATCGCGCTCGTCCTCGCCGCGTTGGGCCTTTATGGCGTCATCGCGTATTCCGTCACGCAGCGCACCTCCGAGCTCGGCATTCGAATGGCGCTTGGCGCTCGCGGATCGGACATGGTAAGCCTCGTCGCACGGAGCGCGTCGGTGCTCGTCGTGGGCGGTCTGGCACTCGGCGCCTGCGGCGCCTTCGTGCTCGGTCGGGCCATGCAGTCACTCCTCTACGGCGTCCAGTCGGGCGACCCGGTGACCTTCGTTTCGGTCGCGGGCATACTGATGGTCGTGGGAGCCCTGGCCAGCTATCTGCCCGCGCGACGGGCGGCACGCGTCGAGCCGGTGATCGCCCTCCGGGCGGAGTAACCGTGCGAGACGATCTGCGACAAGCTCTCCGCGCGCTCGCGCGGTCGCCGCTCTACTCCGGCGTGGCGATTTTGACGCTGGCCTTAGGCATCGGCGTCACCACGGCAGCGTTCACCGTGGTCGGCAGCGTGCTGCTCAAGCCGTTGCCGTACGGCGAGCCCGACCAGCTGGTCGGCGTCTGGTCCACGAATCGCACCGCCGTCGACGGGTCGGTCCCGTCATACCCGGCGTTCGAGGAGATGCGCCAGAAGGCGGACGTCTTCAGCGGGTTCGCCTATATCACCGGCGACGGCGCCACGTTCCGGCGGCCGGGTGGGAGCGAGTCGCTGGTCGTCGCGATGGTGACCGACGATTTCTTCCCGTTACTCCGCGCGCGCCCCGCGCTGGGCAGACTCCTCACGCCCGAGGACAATCGACCCGACGCGCCACCGGTCGCGGTGCTGTCGCACCGCATGTGGACGGACGATTTCGGAGCCGATCCGCGCGTCGTCGGGAAAACGATTGACCTGACCTTCAACCACTTCACGATCGTCGGCGTGCTCGACGCGGGTCAGGCATATCCCGACTGGACGCCGGGTGTGCGGGCGAACCTCTACACGCCGATCGCATCCGCGCCATACATGCGCGACAAGTTGAGTCGCCGAACGAGCCACGTGGACGGGCGAACGATCGCCCGGCTCAAGTCCGGTGTCACGCGCGAGCAGGCCGAGCGCGAGCTCGAGACGCTGGCGGCGAACATCGCGCTGGCGTATCCGGCGACGGATTCGGTGTTTCCGTCGGCGATTGTCCGGCCGCTTCGCACCGATGTCGTCGGCTCGATTGGTCCGGCGTTCGCCGTGTTGAGCGTCGCGGTCGCTCTGGTGCTCCTCCTGGCGTGCGCCGACGTGGCGAACCTCGCTCTCGTTCGGGCCACGGGGAGAGAACGCGAGATCGCGGTTCGCGCCGCGCTTGGCGCGGGACGCATGCGCATCGCGCGGGTACTGCTGGCCGAGAGCGGCCTCCTGGCGCTCGCGGGCGGGGTGCTGGGCGTTGCGCTCGCGTTCGCCGGAGTCCGGGCGTTCGTGGCCGCCGCACCCGCTACGATTCCGCGGCTGGACGAGATCGGCGTCGACTGGCGTGCCCTTGTCGTCGCGCTCCTGGCGACGTCACTCGCGACCGTGCTGTGCGCGCTCGCACCGTTAGTCGCAGTCGGGCGAGGGGACCTCGTGCCCGCGCTCAAGGCCGGCTCGCGCGGGGCGGGCGCGGCGCGCCGGAGCATGCGGCTCCGAGGTGCGATCGTGACCGCGCAAGTCGCGTTCTCGGTGGTGCTCATTACGGGAGCCGGCCTGCTGATCAAAAGCTTCGCGCTCCTGCGCGCGGTGAATCCGGGATTCGATACCGAGCACGTCCTCGGGTTCCACCTCTCGACGCCCAAGGGGAAATTCAACGATGAAGCAGCGGTGCTCGCGCTGCTGCACCGGGTGTCCGATGCGCTGGCGATGCCCGGCGTCGCTTCCGTGTCGTTCACGAACCATGTCCCGCTCAACCCGGGCGGGAGGTACACGCAGAGCGGCCCGGATGGACGCAACCCGGCGTCGGATACGCTGGGCGCGGTCTACGAGATTGCCTACCCGCGGTATTTCTCGACGATCGGCATTCCAATCATTCAAGGCCGCGAGTTTACCGAGGCCGACATCACGGCCGGCAATGTCCCGTCGGTTGTGAGCGCGTTTGCCGCGAAACGGTATTGGCCGAACGGCGACCCGATCGGCCGTGAGCTCACCGTTCTCGATGGGGAGCGCCAGATCCGCACGACCGTGGTCGGCGTCGCCGGCGATGTCAAGAAATTCGACCTCAACGAAGATCCGTATCCCATCGTGTACCTGCCGGTCGGGGTGGGCGGATACGGGGTCGGTGACGTGGTCGTACGGACCACGTCGTCGCCGGCGGCCCTCATCGGTGCCGTGCGGCGGGCCGCCGCGGCGGTCGACCCGGACATCGCGGTGCGGGATCTGAGCACCGCGGACAAATGGATGGCGGCGAACATCTCGCGGCAAGCGTTCATCATGACGCTGCTCACGATCTTCTCGGGCGTGGCACTCGTGCTCGCCGCGCTGGGTCTCTACGGCGTGATCGCGTACTCGGTGACGCAACGCACGCCGGAGCTCGGCATCCGGATGGCCCTCGGCGCCCGCGGATCGGACGTGGTGGCCCTCGTCGCACGAAGCGCGTCGGTGCTCGTCGTGAGCGGTCTAGCACTTGGCGCCTGCGGCGCCTTCGTGCTCGGACGCGCCATGCAGTCGCTCTTGTACGGCGTCCGGTCGGGCGACCCGGCGACCTTTGTCTCCGTCGCGGGCATACTACTGACAGTGGGAGCCTTGGCCAGCTACGTGCCCGCTCGACGTGCCGCACGCGTCGATCCCGTCGTCGCGCTACGTTCCGAGTAATGCCACGACTGCTGATCGCGGACGATCAGGCCGACATCATCGAGGCGCTCGCGCTCCTGCTCAAGGCCGAGGGCTTCGAGTTGGAGAGCGCGCGGTCCCCGGCGGGCATCCTCGCGGCGCTGGACCGGTCGGAATATGACGGGGCGCTCATCGACCTCAATTACGCCCGCGATACGACGTCCGGGCACGAAGGGCTCGAGCTCTTGGCGCGCATCAAGGCCGTCGACGCGACGTTACCGGTGACCGTCATGACCGCGTGGTCCAGCGTCGACCTCGCCGTGGAAGCCATGCGGCGCGGGGCGTACGACTACGTCGAGAAACCGTGGGACAACGCGCGACTCGTCGCGACGGTGCGGCGACAGGTCGAGATGGCGAAGGCGCTGCGCGCGGGACGGCGACTGGAGCGCGAGATCGAGGCGTTGCGGCCGACGCCTGGACGGCCGCTCATGATCGCCGAGGCGCCCCGCATGCGTCCGGTGCTGGAGCTCATGGCACGGATCGCGCCGTCGGATGCGAACGTGATGATCACCGGCGAACATGGGACCGGGAAAGAGCTCGTCGCACAGTGGCTGCACAGTGCCTCGGGCCGCGCCGCGCGTCCGTTCGTGGCCGTCAACCTGGGCGGACTCGCGGACGGGGTGTTCGAGAGCGAGTTGTTCGGGCACGTCAAAGGCGCGTTCACCGATGCGAGAGCGGATCGCATGGGGCGATTCGAGTTGGCCGACGGTGGGTCGCTCTTTCTCGACGAAGTCGCCAACGTCTCTCTGGCGCAGCAGTCGAAGCTGCTCCGTGTGCTTCAGACTCGTGAGGTCGAGCGCGTCGGCTCGGCCCGCGCTCGCCGCGTGGACGTGCGGATCATGGCGGCGACGAACGCGGTGCTCACGGACGAAGTCGCGGCAGGTCGCTTTCGCGAGGACTTGCTGTTTCGCCTCAACACTATTGAGATCGTCCTGCCACCGCTTCGCGAGCGACGAGACGATATCCTCCCATTGGCGAGATATTTTCTGGAGCGGCATGCGGTCCACTATGGTCGTCGAGGGCTCAAGCTCGACAACGGCGCCGTGCATGCGCTGCTGGAGTACACCTGGCCGGGAAATGTCCGGCAGTTGGAGAACGCCGTAGAAAGGGGCGTGCTCATGGCCTCTGGGGATACGCTGCAGGCGGCCGACCTGGGACTCAGACCTCCGGCGGGAGGCCCCACGGCGAGGCTCGAGGATATGACCCTGGAAGAGGCCGAGCGGGTTCTCATAGAACGGGCGCTGGCCCGGTTCGATGGGAATGTCAGTGCCGCCGCCAAGGCCCTCGGCTTGAGCCGAAGCGCGTTGTATCGTCGATTAGAGAGTAATGGCCGGTGACCCCCGACCCCGTCCGCACAGGCGGCTGAAGCACGAGCGCCGCGTGTTAATGCTGGCGCTCATCCCCGCGACTCCGGCGCTGCTGATCGCCGTGCTCTGGTTATGGAGCACGCCGCTCTCCAGCGCCACGCGCGTCACGATCGCGCTCATCCTTGGCGCCTGCTGGCTCGGTGGCGCGTATGCCGTGCGCAACGAGGTCGTGCGACCGCTGCAGAGCTTGTCGAACATGGTCGCGGCGCTGCGCGAGGGCGACTATAGCATGCGGGCAGCGGCCGCGTCGCCAGAGGACGCGTTGGGACTCGCGCTCATGGAGACGAGCCTCTTGGGTGCCCAGCTGCGTTCTTGGCGGCTTGGCGAGCTGGAGGCAGCGGCGCTCTTGAGAACCGTCATGGCCGAGATCGACCTCGGCGTGTTCGCGTTCGACGCCGAGAGCCGATTGCGCCTCGTCAATCGCGCCGGCGAGAAACTCCTCGGGGTCCCCGCCCCGCGGCTCCTCGGCCAGAGTGCTGAGACGCTGGGACTCGATCGGCCGCTCGAAGGCGAGGCGCCGCGCGTGGAGGATCTCACGTTCCCCGGGGCGCCGGCAGGACGCTGGGGCATCCGCCGATCGACATTCCGCCAAGACGGACGGCCGCACACGCTGCTCGTGCTCACGGATCTGAGTCGTACACTGCGCGAGGAGCAGCTCGCGGCGTGGCGACGACTCGTGCGCGTGTTGAGCCATGAGATCAACAACTCGCTGGCGCCCATTCAGTCGATCGCGCATACGCTCCGCTCGCTCATGACACGCGACCCCGCACCGATCGATCTGGCGGAGGATGTCGTGCGCGGGTTGACGGTCATCGCCGGACGTTCCGAGGGGCTCTCGCGGTTTATGTCGTCGTACGCGCGACTCGCACAGTTGCCGCCACCGAAGGTGGCGCAAGTGGATGTCGGGGCGTGGGTGCGCCGGGCGACGGCCATGGAGACGCGGCTGGCGGTGAGCGTAGCCGAGGGGGGACCGACGATCATCCTCGGCGACGCGGACCAGCTCGACCAGATGCTGATCAACCTGGTGCGGAACGCGGCGGATGCCGCGCTCGAGACCGGGGGCGGGGTGACCATTGGTTGGGCGGCCAGCGACGGCCACGTGGAGGTCGCGGTCGAAGACGACGGCCCGGGCGTCGGGGCGACCGCGAACCTGTTCGTGCCGTTCTACACGACCAAGCCCAACGGGTCGGGAATCGGCCTGGCGCTGAGCCGGCAAATCGCTGAGGCACATGGAGGTACGGTGACGCTCGCCAACCGGCAGCAGGTCGCCGGCTGCGTGGCCACGGTCAGGCTGCCGGTGGGGGTTGCTAGTTTTTCAGCATGATGCTAGATACCTAGCATGCCTGAGTCGCTAGAGCCCCGACTGAGCCGCCGAGAGCGGCAGATCATGAACGTGCTGTTTCGGCGCGGTGAAGGGACCGTCGCCGATGTCATGGATGAGATGCCCGATCCGCCGAGCTATTCGGCCGTGCGGGCGATGCTCAGGACGCTCGAGGACAAAGGCCATGTGAAACATCACGAGGACGGGCCGCGATATGTCTATAAGCCCACGGTCGCGAAGGAATCAGCGCGACAGAACGCGGTCGAGCATCTCGTGAAGACATTCTTTGATGGTTCGACCGCCCAAGCCGTGGCGGCGCTCCTCGATGGGTCGGCGCGGGTGCTGACCAAAGAGGAGCGCGCGCGGCTCACGGCTCTCATTCGGCGCGCCAGCGAGGAGGGGCGCTGACCATGCTCGACTTGGCCATGCGGGGCACGTTGATCCTGGTGTTCGCGTTTGCGGCGGCCGGTGTCATGAGACGGGCGTCTGCCGCGGCCCGGCACCTCCTGTGGGCGTCGGCGCTCGCCGGGCTGCTCGTGCTGCCTGCTGTCGTTCGACTGGGGCCGGCGGTGCACGTGCCGGTACCCGTGCTCGCCTCGACCACGACTATTGCGCCCGACCCCGAACCTGCGGCGCTCGCCGAGCCTGCGCCCGCAGCCGAACCAGAAGTCACGGTCGTGCGCACCCGGACTCACACGCGCGTTCGGTCGCACGAGCATGTGCATCGCACGACGACGCCGGTCGCGGCTCCCGTGTACGCAGCGCCTTCGGCGGCCGCGTACATCGTTGCCCCTGACCGGGTGGAGCGTAGGGTGGGGATTGGGCAGCGCGCATGGGATGCCCGGTGGGCGATATGGGCCGCGGGCCTGCTCCTCGTGCTCGGCCGCCTGCTCCTCGGCATGGCCCGCGTCCGGTCGATCGTGCGAGAGGCAGTCCCGGTGACCGACCCCGAATGGCTGTCGCTCCTCGAGCGGGTCGCGCACCCCCTCGGCGTCTATCGCCGCGTGACATTGCGCGTAGGCCCGGCGGGCGCCGTACCGGTGACGTGCGGGATCCTGGCGCCCGTAATCATCCTGCCGGAAGATGCCGAGGACTGGGACGACGAGCGCCGGGCACTGGTTCTGACGCACGAGCTGGCGCATGTGCGCCGACTCGATGTGCTGACACACATCATCGGCCAGTGCGCGGTCGCGCTCTTCTGGTTCCACCCGCTCGCATGGCTGGCCGCGGCCCGGATGCGGCTCGAGCGCGAGCGCGCGTGCGACGATCTCGTGCTCGGCTCAGGCGCGCGTCCGTCGCGCTACGCCGGCGATCTCTTGGATCTCGTGCAGACGCTGAATGGGCCCACGGCTCCCGCCGCCGCGGCGTTGGCGATGGCCCGCCGGACGGAGATCGAAGGCCGGCTGCTCTCGATCCTCGACGCTGCCGTGCGTCGCGGTCCGCTCAGTCCGCGCCGGATCGCGGGCGCGCTCGTGGTCGCGGCCTTCGGCGTTGTCACGATCGCGGCGGTTCGCCCGGTCGCGACATCGCCGACCCATCCCGCGCCCGACCGCACCGTCGTCGTCCTGCCCGCCGTATCGGCTCTGGCGGTTGCCCCTCAGGCGACGACGGCGCGGCCCGTCGTCCGAGTGGCGGGCGGGGGCTGGACCAACAATTACGTCGCCCTGGCCGACATCGCCGAGGCCGCGGCGACCATCGCGTCCGATGCCGCGAAGCGCCAGGTGCTGTTCGAGATCGGCCAGCGCTACGGCGCAAGCGACACGCTCCGTCATGCATTCTTTGGCGCGATCAACACGATGGCGTCAAGCACTGAGCGCCGGCGCGTGCTGCTGGCGCTCGTCGGGCGGGGTGACCGGGATGAGCAGACGTTGATCGAAGTCGTGCGCTCCGCCGGGAAAATGGCGTCGGACCACGACAAGGGCGGAGTCCTGCGCACCGTGGCCGGTCTCGATCAGTTGACCGACCCCGCGCTGCGCCACGAGTTCTTTGCCGCCGTCGGCACGATGGCGTCGAGCTCCGAACGCACCCGCGTCCTGCTCGCCGTGCTCGGCGAGGCGCGCGCGCGCGGCCGCGCGAACCCGGCGCAGAATGCCATGATCGCCCGCCTCGCGCTCAACGCGGCGACCGCGCTGCCATCGAGCAGCGACAAGGTCCGCGTGCTCCGGGCGGTCGTACACGGTGGCTGGCTCAGCGACGCCGCGGTCTCGCACGACTTCAATATCTGTCTGACGACGCTCGGCGGTGGTGTCGACTATCACTACGTCGTCAGCGGCGGCGGAGACTGACTCCCATGATACTCGCCATTGCTTTGCTCGGGGTATGTGCGAGCACGCAGCGCACCCAGTTACACGACGACTCGGACAACCACCACTGGCATCTGCAGTGGGTGACGTCCGACTGCAAGGTCGACTGGACCGCTGACGGTGAGGTGTGGTACACCGACGACGGGAGAGACATTGCCAGGCTATCGCCCGGCGGCATGCTGACCGTCATCGAGCAGTACGGCGACCATACTCGTCGCGTGGACTTCTCGCAAAAGGCCGGCATGCTCGACCGGAAGTACACGGTCGACGGTATGTCGAAACCCTGGGACCACTACGCGGGCGATTGGTTCGGCGAGCTGCTCGTGCAGGTCGACCACGCGACCGGCGCGCTCGCGTCGGTCCGGTTCCCAAAGCTCATGGCCCAGGGTGGCCCCTCGGCGGTCATCGCTGATCTCGGCGACGCGTCCGACGGCGCGAAGCGCGCGTATCTCAAGAAGCTCGCCGCCACGACCAAGCTCGACGCCGACCAGTCGTGCCAGATCGCGTCGCTCGCCAAGCACATGAACTCGGATTACGAGCGGACCGAGCTCTTGCTGGATGCGGCCGACGAGATCGATTTCGCGTCACAGGACTGCCGCGATACTTACTTCGGTGCGGTCAATGCGATCAACAGCGACTACGAACGGAGTCGCGCGCTGATAGCGGCCGTCGAGCATGGGCCCACGTCAGGGCCTGGCCTCGATCCGTTCGCTATCGCCACGATTACCGCGGCGCGGAAGATCGGGTCGGACCACGAGAAGACGCGCGTCCTGGTCACTGTTGCCGGGCGTTGCTCGAGCGCGGACACCGTGCGGACGGCCTACCTGACGACGGCGCGCACGATCGCATCAGATGCCGAACGCGCTCGCGCGCTCACGGCTCTGATTCGGCAGCAGTGAGGCCAAGAACGAGCTCACGCGCTGCTCGGCGTAATAGACCGGGCGCCACGGCAGGGTCCCGCTGACAAAACCGACATGGCCCCCGCGCTCCACGAACTCGACGTGGAGCGCGGGGTTCGCTTGTGCCACCGCGCGAACGTCGTCCAGGACGGCCGCGGGCAAGAACGGGTCGTCGACCGCGCTGAGCAACAGCGTCGGGACGCGCACATCCTTCAGGACGGCGAGGGCGCTCGACCGCGTGTAGTAGTCGTCCGCGTCGGCAAACCCGTGCAGGGGCGCCGTCAAGAGATCATCGAACTCGATGATCGATCGCACCGCATCGAGCTTGCGCCGGTCCACGAGATCGGGAAATCGCTCGAGCTTCGCGTAGACCTTTCGCTTGAGCGACGCGATGAAGTTGGCCTGGTAGACGCGGGCAAAGCCCCTGTCGATATGTCGCGCTCCGCGACCCAGGTCGTAGGGCACCGAGATAGCCGCGGCGCCAGCGATAGACTGATCCCGGTGCTCGGCCAGCCACTTGAGCAAGACGTTGCCGCCGAGGGAGAAGCCGGCCAGCACGATCTGCGAGGCCGGGTGCTCGAGGCGATTGCGGGCGACGACCAGGTCCAGGTCCCCGGTGTCGCCAGAGTGATAGAACCGTCGGGTGCGATTGAGAGCGCCGCCGCACGACCGGAACAGCAGGAAATCAGCACCCCACCCGCGCTCCCGTGCCTCGGCCAGCATTCCGCGCGCATAGTGCGACCGGGCCGTCCCTTCGAGCCCGTGCAGCAGAATGAGACGAGGCGCATCGGGGTGAGGCGCGTCGAGTCGGTCGACATCGAGGACGTCGCCGTCCGGCGTATCCCACTGCTCGCGCCGCGTGAGGACCACGGGTGGTCGCCGGACGAAACGTCCCCACAGCGTACGTACGTGCGGTCCGGGGATCCACCACGCGGGGCGGTACGGGTGCATTCCCAAAGGTAGATTTTGCCCCTATGGAAGTTCAGGTCTTTGGGACGAAAAAGTGTGCGGACACCCGCAAGGCGTTACGGTTTTTCGCCGAGCGGCGGGTCAAGACGCATTTCGTGGACCTCAACGAGAGAGCCGCATCGCTCGGTGAGCTGACGCGGTTCGCGCAGAAGTTCGGCGTGGGCGCGTTGATCGATACAACCAGCAAGCCCTACACCGCGCTCGGCCTCGGGAGCGCCCGATACTCCGACGAGAGGTGGCTCGACCGCTTGGTCGAAGAGCCGATGCTGCTCAAGACCCCGCTCGTGCGGTGGCAGAACAAGCTCACGGTCGGGTCGTCCGAAGACACTTGGAAAGCTTGGGTGGCCGCGTGACGCAGATCGCGATGTCGGGCGTGGACGTCGAGTTCGGCGCGACGCGCCTCTTGACCGACGTGACGTTCACGGTCGGGGCCGGCGACCGCTGGGGCATTGTCGGGCGCAACGGGACTGGCAAGACGACGCTCTTTCGGCTGCTCACTGGCGTTCAGCAGCCCACGCGCGGTCAGGTGACACGGGTCGGCGGCCTTCGGATTGCCATGCTGGAGCAGCACCGCGATTTCGGAGAGGCGCAGACGGTCTGGGAAGCGGCGGCTGGGCCATTCGCGGAGTTGCTCGCTCTGGAGCGCTCGCTGGCCGAGCAAGCGCACAATCTCGACGACGCCGACGCGCTGGCTCGCTACGGTCGTGATCTGGAAAGATTCGAGCACGAAGGCGGCTATATGATCACGCCGCGCGTGGATGCCGTGCTCCATGGCCTTGGCTTTGATCCGGCGGAAGCGCGCGAGCGGCCGTTGGAAGCGCTGAGCGGCGGCGAGCGCGGACGTCTCGGGCTCGCACGCCAACTCGTCGCGCCGGCCGATGTGTTGCTCCTCGACGAGCCGACAAATCACCTCGACCTCGAGACCACGCGTTGGTTGGAGCAGTATCTCACCGAGACCGACGAGACGGTCATCGTGATCAGCCACGATCGCGCATTTCTGGCCGCGGTCGCTGATCACATATTGCATCTCGAAGGCGGGACGGCGGTCCCGTACACGGGCGGATACGAGGCGTTCGTCGAGCAGCGCGCCGAGCGAAGGCTGACGCTGGACCGCGCGGTGAGCAAGCAGCGCAAAGCCATCGCGCACGAAGAGGACTATATCCGGCGGAACATTGCCGGGCAGAATACGAAGCAGGCGAAGGGGCGGCGAAAAAGGCTGGAGCGGCTGCCCCGCCTGAGTCCGCCCGTGGGTGCCGAGGATGCCATGGCGTTGCGGCTCGATGTGCATGAGCGCGGCGGTGATCAGGTTCTGTCGGCTGAGCACGCGCGGCTCGAGCTCGGCGACCGGGTGCTGCTGAACGATTTTAGTGCGCGCGTGATGCGTGGCGATCGCGTGGGCATTCTGGGGCCGAATGGCGCCGGCAAGTCGACGATGCTGAGGGCGATCGTCGGCGAGCGGCCTGTCGACGGCGGGGTGCTGCGCGTCGGCGGGTCGACGACGGTCGCGTATTATCGCCAGGATCTCGCGCAGGTGCCGCTGGACAAGACGTTGTACGAGACCATCAACGATCTGAGGCCGCTCTGGACTCGAGGCCAGATCCAGGGGCATCTCGGACGGTTCGGGTTCTCGGGCGACGAGGTGCAGCGGCGGTCCGAGAGCTTGTCGGGTGGCGAGCGAGCACGGGTGGCGCTCGCGATGATGATGTTGTCAGGTGCGAACCTGCTGATCCTCGATGAGCCCACGAACCATCTCGACGTGGAGTCGATCGAAGCCATCGAGGACGCTGTCGAGCGGTATCCTGGGACCGTGCTGCTCGTGAGCCACGACCGGGCGCTTTTGCGGGCGATGGCCACGCGGGTATGGGTGCTGCACGAGAGTCGGATGACCGTGTTCGATGGCAGCTTTGCCGAGTGGGAGGTCGTGAGCGAGGAGCGGGCGCATGCCGCGCGCGTCGCCGCGGAGGAGGAAGAGGCGCTACGGCGCGTACGGGAGCACAAGAAGGTCGAGCGCCCGGCATCTACGCCCAAGGGGCCGGACCGCCGCGCGGCTCAGCGCTCGGCCGAGGCGGCGGAGGGCCGAGTCGCCAAGGCCGAGGCCGAGGTCGCTCGACTTACCGCCGAGCTCGCCGACCCGGAGCTCTACGCCACTCCGGCCGGGGTCACGCGCAGCGCGAAACTTGGCTCGCAACTGGATGCTGCCCGTCGCAGACTGGACGCCGCGCTAGAAGAATGGACTCTGGCCACAGAAGCCGTGGAGAAGCTGAATATATGAAAATAGCCGCGATATTGTCGCTAATATGTCTTGCTAGTGTCGCAGGCGCTCAGACTGTCCATGCGCCTGACAGCGCGGAGCGGATGCGACCCTGGACCCCTGGCGACAGCATCGCGCGCGTGGCCCGGGCCAAGGTGTTCTTCGAGAAAGGCAATGCGTGGATGGCGAAAGGCCAGCGGGATAGCGCCCGGTTGGCGTACGAGGGCGCCGTGAACCTGGACCACCACAACGTCGACGCGATCGTCGCCCTGGCGCACCTGCTGGTGGAGGACGGCTACGCGGGCAACGCACGGGTGCTCCTCAACCTGGCCTTGCACAGCAACCCCGGCGACCCGCGACTCCTGCAGTTCAAGGCGATTCGCGATACAGCGAGTGTGCGGTATGACTCGTTAATGAATCAGCCGGACGTGGCTGAGGAGACGTATCGCGCGGCGGCGTCCCAGGCACTCGCGACCGGCCTCTATCCGCGAGCCAGCGATATCGTCGTGCGCGGGCTCGCCCAGTACCCTCACTCGGCAACACTGCGCGCACTGGCCGACAGCGCGCGCAAAATGGGAGATCGTCAGCAATGAGTCGTCGTCTCTGGATCCTGATCGTGCTCCTGTTCGTGCCAGGCCTGGTGCGGGCCCAGCACGGGATCGACCGCGCGAACCTCGACACCACGTGCGCGCCGTGCACGGACTTCTATCAGTTCGCGACTGGCGGCTGGCGGGCTCAGAACCCGATTCCCAAAGAGTATCCCTCGTGGGGCGCGTTCAGCGCGCTGCAGGAGCACAACCGCGACGTCCTGCACGAGATACTCGATAGCGCCGCCAAAGACGGCTCGTCCAAGATCGGCACCTACTACGCGACCTGCATGGACTCGGCCGCGGCGGACGCCGCCGCGCTCAAGCCCGTCGCCGGCGATATAAAGCGGATCGATGAGATCACGACACCGTCGAGCGTCCGAGCCGAGATCGCACGACTGCAGGAGGAAGGCGTCGACGTGGCGTTCGGGTTCAACGTCAACCAGGATCGAAAACAGAGCACGCGGGAAGTGCTCTACGTGCAGCAAGGCGGCCTGGGCCTCCCCGACCGCGACTACTACACGAAGACCGACACGACATCGGCTCGCATCCGTTCGGAGTACGCCGCCCACGTCGGACGCCTGCTCGCGCTCTCCGGCACGGTGCCCGCGCTCGCTCGTGCCGAAGCGGATAGTGTCGTGCAATTAGAAACCGCGCTCGCGTATGCATCCATGACGCGCGTCGAGCGGCGCGATCCGTACAACACGTACCACAAGGTGACGATCGCCGGCGCCGATTCGATCGCGCCGCATCTCGAGTGGCGCGCGTGGCTCACGGATCTGCAGGCGCCAGCGGTGCCCGACATCATTATCATGCAGCCGCGGTTCCTCTCGGCGCTCGACAGCCTGCTCACGCACGAGCCGATCTCCGTCTGGCGTGCCTATCTCCGCTGGCACTTCCTCGACACGACCGCGCCCTGGCTCGACTCGGCGTTCGTGAACGAAGACTTCCGCATGCGGCAGACGCTCACCGGCGTGCCGGCGATGCAGCCGCGCTGGCGCCGCTGCGTGTTGGCGACCGACCGCGGACTCGGCGAGGCGCTCGGCCAAGCCTACGTGGCTCGCGCATTTTCGCCCGAAGCCAAGCAACGCGCGCTGGATCTCGTGCACAACATGGAAGAGACGCTCAAGAACGATCTGTCCACGCTGGCGTGGATGAGCCCGGCCACGCGACAGGCGGCGATCACGAAGCTCGCGGCGTTCGCCAACAAAATCGGGTATCCCGACAAGTGGCGGGACTATTCATCCCTCACGGTCGAGCGCCGGCCGTTCGTGCTGAATTTCTTGGAGGCAACGTCGTTCGACGTGAAGCGGCGCATCAAGAAACTCGGCCACCCGGTCGATCGCACCGAGTTCACGATGAGTCCGCCGACCGTGAACGCGTACTACAACGGATCCATGAATGAGATCGTGTTCCCCGCCGGCATTCTGCAGCCGCCGTTCTTTGATCCGCAGGCCGACGATGCCTCGAACTACGGCGGTATCGGGTATGTCACCGGCCATGAGATGACGCATGGGTTCGATGATCAAGGCCGGAAGTATGACGCCGAGGGGAACCTGCGGGACTGGTGGACGGCCGACGACGCGAAGGAGTACAACCAGCGCTCGTCGCTCGTCGCGGACCAGTACTCCCAGTATATCGCCGTCGACAGCGTCCGCCTGAATGGCCGCCTCACGCTCGGCGAGAATACCGCGGATATCGGTGGCCTCAAACTCGCGTATATCGCGATGGAGCATGCGTACGCCAACAAGACGCGCGACACCATCGCGGGATTTACACCTGAGCAGCGGTTCTTCATCTCTGTGGCGCAGATCTGGCGCGAGAACACGCGTCCGGCGTACGCTCGCCAACTGGCGATCACTGATCCGCACTCACCAGGCCGGTGGCGGATCGATGGGCCGCTATCGGACATGCCCGAGTTTGCGCAGGCATTTGGGTGTCACGCCGGGGACCCAATGGTTCGTCCCGAGAACGTGCGACCCCAAATCTGGTAGCGTATATTTGTAACGGAATGCGCAGCGCCCTTCTTGTCTCTCTAGCGGCGTTCATCGTCGCGTGCGGTGGGGATCGTGAGGCGACTCAGCCCGCGAAACCCACCGCGGCGGCTCCGGCGCAGCCATCGGCGGCCGTAGCGGTCGTCAAACGCGTGCGCCACAAGGTCGCGGTCGCGGCCGAGGAAGCCGCGGGCATGATCGAGGACAAGCTGGATGTCACGCGTCGCGAGGTAAAGCAAAACTTCGCGACCGAGCTCTCGACGCTCCTGAGTAGCGCTGACAACCGGTCCGACTACTGGAGCGTCGTGATGGACTCCGAGCCCAGTGTGTCTGACCGCTCGGCGTTCTACGACGCGCGACTTCGCCTCACGAGCACCGGCGACTGCCGGTTCTCACCGGGAGACTCCGTCGCGACGTACGTGTGCAACGTGCACGATCCCGCGCCCTTCTCGGACCTCTCCGGCAAACTCGCCGCCTACGCGGACGCGTCGCGCAACGTGATCCCCGCGTCCTGGATCCAGGCCGGCGAGGACGGCTCGTTCCACGCCGTGAACCCATTTTGTAGCGCTGAGCAGATCCGGTTTGCGTTTGCGCCCGGCGACACCCTGCGCCTCTCGGTGACGTTGCCGTACGATCAGCCCTGCGCGCCGCCTTACAACGCCAAGACGAGCAAGTCGTAGAGCGTGTGCGTCCACGCGGTGATGCCGAATCCGCGCGTCAAATACAACGCACTGAACACCATTCCGCTGATCAACCGGTACACGAACGATTGGACCGCCCACGGATCGCCGTACGGCCCGATGTAGTGGGACGCCGAGAAGACCGTGGCCGAGACGACGACGGCAAACCCGCCGGCGAACCATGGGCCCCAGCCGAGGAGACGGCGCGCGGCAGCGTCGAGCGCACCGGCGATGATCACGCGGAAAAGCAGCTCCTCGTAGATACCCGCGCCCAGGGAAAGCATCACGCGCGTCGCGAGCGCCGAGTGCTCGATGGCGCCGCCCGGCACCACTAAGTATCCACTCAAGTGCAGCAGGTTCACGGTGATCGTTCCGACGACCGCTCCGAATATCCCGGCGAGCAGCAGCGACTCGACCAGCATGAGCAGAAACGTGGACCAACGGAGCGGCCCACGGTGTAGCCGCATGTCGCGAGCGACGAGGAAGCCGCCGATGCCGAGCATCAGCACGCCGAACACGATCGGCTCGTAGCGGCCCGCGATGGCGTATACTGCCTGCTGCAACACGACGTCGGCGCCGTTGCGGATGCCGCCGGCCGGACCATGCGACAGGAGGACCACGAACTCTTCGTAGAGAACGAGTAACGGCAGCGCGAACAGGAGACTGTATCGCGTCGAGCGACTCAACTCCCAGTATTTGTCTTTTTTCATGCTAGCCATCCTCGCGCTCTTTATACCGCTCCGCGGCACGTCGATGCTCCGCTGCGCTCCGCTCGACTGGTCGGTTCGCCTCCGGGGGGCAAACTGCAATTACGCCCCCCGGACCCCCCCACCGTCCGACTCGGTGCTCAAGGCCCTGGTCGACTCGGCCGCCGCGCACAACCGCGTCGTTCCGGAAAGCTTGTCGTCGTACCGCGCCCATATCGAGAGCGAGATCACGGTCGTGATCAGACGCTCCGGTGGCACCGAGAGCGCCGTGCAGGTCGAACAGGTCGCGAGCGAGTCGCGCTGGCTCCGGAACGGTTCCTACGACCAGCACGTGGTCGGATACCGCGCGCAGATGTCGACGCTGACGATTTCGATGCTGGGTTTTATGCACCGAGCATGGACGGTTCCGGTGCTGTATGGCAACCGGATCAACGTCATGTTCGGCGCCGACACGGGCCGCGCCACGCGTCCGCAAGGAGGCCGAGGAGGCAACCGCGCGTTCATCGTCGCCCATCCCTTCGCACCCGACCGCGACAGCGCCTACGCGTTCACGGGTGGCGATACGGTCGTCATTCTGCGCCTGCCCGGCGGGCGACAGGTGCCGCTCATCCGGGTCCATGTCGAGCCGCGACTGAGAGGGAGCCGAAAGCAGCCCATCGGCCTCTTTCAGGGCGATGTCTTTCTCGATGGGACGCGGTACCAGATCGTGCGCATGCGCGGATCGTTCAACCTGCTGGGCCGGAGCCCGATGGCTTACCCGATGCTCCGGTCGTTTTTCGCGGTCGACCTCGAGAATGGCGAGGTCGATGGCGCCTACTGGCTTCCGACCACGCAGCGCATCGAGGGTCAGGTCGCCTCTCCGTTCACTGGGGACGCCCGCTCCGCGCTGCGGGTCGTGTCCCAGTGGTCGCGCTATGCGGTGAACGACACGGTCGTCCAGGCCGATACGCTGCGACGGGTGCCGCACACGTTGACGTTCGCGCCGTCCGACAGCCTGTCGCGGTATGGCGACTGGGGCGCGCCCCTTGGCACGGTGACCGCGGGCATGCGGACCGATGATTTCACCGATGTTGCGCCGCCATCGTGGCGTCCGACCGGCAAGCCGACGGTCGATCTCTCGTACGACAAGTTCGCCGACTTCTTTCATTTCGATCGAGTCGAAGGCGCGTACACGGGGCTCGCGGGTCAGCTGCGGTTTCGTGATGCGGCTCCGGGACTCGTGGCACGGGCGAACGTCGGGTATGCCTGGACCGAGGCCACCGTCCGTGGCGCGGCCGGACTCACGTGGACGCGCGGCCCGTGGCAACTGGGGCTGCGAGCGGCGCGGCAGCTCGACAACACCAACGTGTTCACCACCGCGTTTACCTCGGCACCGACGATCGAGCCGCTGTTCACGCAGGACGAGTTCGACTACGTGGATCGACGATCGCTGACGTTCTCGGCGACTCGAACGCTCGGTCCGGAGCGTGAGGCCGTCGTCCGGGTCGAGGCGGGCCCGGGCGATGACCGGTACGATGTCGCCCGGCTCAGGCGGCCGCCGATCTTTCCCAACTTCTTCATGCCCGATTCGCTGTTTCGGCCGAATCGGGGCGTGGAGAACGGGACCTATGAGCGAGTGGGGGTGACCATCGACTTCCATCCGGACGTCGACCTCGTGTTCGTGCGTCCCGGGGTGGGGGCGCAGATTCACTACGAATGGGCGACTGGCGACATCGCTTGGCAGCGCGTCGAGGCGCGGCTCGTTGGTCGACAGTTCGCAGGGCCGTTCATCCTGTCGGCGCGCGCCGACGGGGGGCTCGTTACTGGACGTACGATACCGCCGCAGCAGCTGTTTCAAATTGGCACGTTGGAAGGGCTTACGGCGTATGACTACAAGCAGTTCGGGGGTGACCAGGCGACTGTGTTACAGACCGAAGTCGGGTATCAGCTGCCATGGCTTCGGGCGCCGCTACGGCTCAATCGCGTTCTGCTGCCCGCGGTCGCTCCAGAACTGGCGATCGGCGTTCGGTCTGGGTGGGCTGAGGCTAGCACGTCCGCCGCGCGTGCTGCGCTGCTTGGCTTGGGTCCCCGCGTGAACCCCTCGACTGACGCACCACTGCCATTTCCCGCCTCGGCACCGAGTGATGGGTTTCGGACATCGCTCGATTTTTTGGTGCGCGCCTTCGGCGGCGCACTCGGCATCGGCGCTGCGCGCGCGCTGGACGGACGCGGTCCTAACCCGGGGTGGAGCGCCCTGATTGTGTTTGGCAGCTCGATTTAGCTCGCCTATCTAGAACTCGCCGATAAAACCGATTTCGGGTTGCAGACGATAACCTGACTGTTTCTCGACCGCGTCTTGGGCGGTGGCGATGAGAGACCGGACATCGCGGGCGGTGGCGTGGCCGAGGTTCACCATGATATTCGCGTGGATGTGCGAGATCTGGGCGTCACCGATGCGGAACCCCTTGAGTCCTGCTTGTTCGATCAAGCGCCCGGCCCCGACGCCCTCGATTTTTTGGAAAATCGACCCCGCGCTCGGATGATACTCGAGCCAAGGGTGCTTGCCGCCGCGCCAGCTCAAGTTCTCCTGCATGATCTTGTGCATGGCCGCAATGTCGCCGCGGGCCAGTTGGAACGTGACGGAGAGGACCGTGTGGCGGTGGTGGTGCAGGAGACTCGTGTCGTAGCCGAACTGCATCATGGATCTATCGGCTATGCAGCGGGACCCGTCAGTCGTCAGGAGCTCGGCCGAGGCGAAGACCTCTTCGATGAACATGGTACGCTCGCGCGCGGGCGCGGGCGACAGGAAGTGCAGATTCTGCCAGATCGCGCCGCCAACGGTCGTCGGGATGCCGACGTAGTGCTCGAGACCCGACCAGCCGAGGGCGACGGCCTGAGGGATCAGGCGGGCGAGGACAGCGCCACTTTCGGTCCACAGGAGGCCATCCTCGCTGAACCGGTGCCGGTCGGCGACGTTGTGAATAACCAGCCCGCGGACGCCCCTGTCGCCGACGAGAATATTGGCGCCGAGCCCCAGGATGAAGTACGGAACGCCCGTTGCTCGGGCCGAGAGCACCGCATTTGCGAGATCGTCAGCCGCGGTTGCATCGTAGAAGAGGTCGGCGGGACCTCCGATACGGAACGTGGTGTAGGGGGCTAGCGCGACATCCCGCCGGAGCCTCGTGGCGTCCAACCGGGACGCTAATTCGTCCATTGCTTCCTGATTGATCATGCGAAGAAGAATATTGTTGCTGGCGCTACTTGCCGCGCCACTCGGCGCGCAGCGTGCGGAGCTCGAAAAAACGATTCAACGGCGCGTGCTGGACAACGGTCTCGAAGTGATCGTGGTCGAGAACCATGGCGTCCCGCTAGCGACGGTCGAAATCGATGTGCGCAACGGATCGTTCACCCAGACGCCGCCGTACGCGGGGCTCGCGCACATGTACGAGCACATGTTCTTCAAGGCAAATGCGACGTATCCGGATCCCGGTGCGTTCGTGGACCGCGCGGCCGAGTTGGGTGCGGTGTTCAACGGGACGACGACCGAGGAGCGGGTCAACTATTATCTCACGCTTCCTTCGGATAGCCTCGCGGCGGGCATGCGGCTCATGGCGTCCGCGGTCGAAGCGCCGTTGTTCCGCTCCGAAGAGCTCGCGCGCGAGAAGGAAGTCGTGCTCGGCGAGTACGATCGGCAGGAGGCCAGTACGATCTTTGGCCTCGGTCAAGCCATGGCGAAGAAGCTCTATCCCGACAACTTCAGCCGAAAGAACGTGATCGGTGATCGCGATGTGGTCCGCAACGTGACGCCGGACCAGATGCGCGAGATACAGCGCCGTTACTACATCCCCAACAACTCTGCGCTCCTGATCACGGGCGACGTCACGCCGTCACACGCCATGGCGCTGGCGGACAGCGTGTTCCACGGGTGGCAGCGTGGGGCGGATCCGTTCCTCGCCGATCCGATTCCGCCTATTCCTCCGCTCGATGGCAATCAGGCGGTGATCTCGGAGGCGCCGGTCTCGGCGGTGACCGTTTTGCTGCAATGGCAGGGGCCGAGTGTGGGCGCCGACCCGAATGCCACGTACGCGGCGGATGTCTTCTCCGATGTCATGAATCAGCCAGGGTCACGGCTACAAAAGCGGCTCATCGAGAGCGGCTTGTGGGAAGCGATCTCGGTCGATCGCGGGATTCTCGTCAATTATTACACGCTGAATCACGTTGGGCCGATTACCATCAGTGGTCAGACCACGGCCGCGAAACTGCGTCCCGCGTTGGTGGCACTCGAGGACGAGATTTCGCATTTCGCCGATCCTGGCTACGTGACGAGCGAGGAGCTCACGGAGATCAAGGCGCAGCGCACTGTGTCATCGGCGTTCGGCCGCGAGCGGACATCGGGGTATACGCACGTCATCGGGTTTTGGTGGTCTGTCGCGAGTCTCGATTATTACATGGGATATGTGGACAACATGGCGGCGCGTACCACGGGCGATTTGGCCGAGTACACGCGCAAGTATATCGTCGCGAAACCCCACGTCATCGGCGTGCTGATCTCTCCGCAAGATCGCCAGTCTGTTCATCTCACCGACGCCGATCTCCGGCCGAGCCAATGATCCTATTTCTTGCAGTCGCTTCGCTCCTGCACACGGCCGCTGACTCGACGACCTCGCGATTTGTAGCGTCGGGTATACCCGTGATCCTGAGGCGGTCGACTTCGGCGGGTATTGCGACGGCCGATGTGTACCTGCTCGGGGGAACTCGGGAGGAGACCGACGAGACCGCGGGGATCGAGCCGTTCCTTCTCGATGTCTCCGAGCGCGGCACCAAGCATTTTCCGCGGACCGTCATGCGCCACGTCATGGCGCGCTTGGGGACGTCCATTGTGGTCGACCCGACGTTCGATTGGACATCGATCGGAGTCCGGGCGACGCCGGAGACGTTCGACTCGACGTTCGTCGTGCTCGCGGATCGCCTCATGTATCCGACGATCGAGGCGGCGGACATCGACATGGTGCGGCAGGAGTATCTCTCGACCGTGAAGCAGCGGCGAGATAGCCCCGACGATCTCGTCGAGTACTTGGCTGATAGTGCCGCGTACGCTGGGCACCCGTACGCTCGGGCGATCGGCGGAAGCGAGAAGTCGATCACGTCGCTCAACAAGCGGCAATTAACGCAGTTTCAGGCGACGCAGATGGTCAGGTCGCGGATGCTGATCGTCGTGGTCGGCGATGTGGAACGTTCCCGAGTGGAGCGCCTGATCGCGCGAACCCTCGCGAACTTGCCAATGGGCACGTACAAGTGGACGCTGCCCAATCTGCCGATGCCGCACCCGGCGTCATTGGTCACGGTCGTCCGTGATCTGCCGACGAACTACATCCTCGGGTACTACGAAGGTCCGCCAGCCACGAGCCCCGATTACCAAGCGCTCCGGGTCGCGACGGCGGTTCTTTCAGGCCGGCTGTTCTCCGAGGTTCGCGATCAGCGCAATCTCTCGTACGCGGTCAACGCGCCATTCGTCGAGCGGGCATTGGCTGGTGGCGGGCTGTATGTCACCACTGGTTCGCCAGACACGGTGCTCGCGATCATGCGAACCGAGGTGTCGCATCTGAGCCATGCCCTGGTTGATCCCGATGCGCTGCAACGCCTCGTGCAGCAGTTCATCACCGAGTATTTCCTGGACAACGAGACCAACGCGGATCAGGCGAACTTCCTAGCCCGGGCAGAGTTGTACCGCGGGGATTACAGAGCGGGAGAGAGATTCGTTTCCGAGTTGAGAAAAGTCACACCGCAGGACGTACGGCGCGTGACGCAGAAGTACATGCACGACATCGCGTTCGCCTACGTCGGCGATACGACGCGACTCTCGCGGACGGCCGTGACGGGATTCTGAAGGAGGACAGTCCCGGTCCGCCACTTGGACTTTTCCTGCGGCTTTCGCAGTTCCAGGGCGAGGAGCGGGCGAAAGAGCCACGCCAAGGGCATCTCGCGGTGCAAGCGGCGTGCTTCTTTCATGGTCAGCCGAAACTCGGACAGCCACCAGCCGAGCGACGTGAAGAACTGCGTGCCTTCGCGCGGCGCGAACTGCATGAGGGTCCCGCCGCCCATCGACTTCTGCCAGCTCTTCTGCGCGTACTCGATGACGCCGACCGAGGCCAGGTCGAAGAGCCACCACTCGAACGTCCGCTCGGAGCGGAGATCGATCGCGAGCGCCCGGACGTCTCCTGGAGCCAAGTAGACGAGCAGTCCCTCGGACACGACCATCACGTGCCGGCCTTCGTTGTTGATCTTGTCGAACAACGCCCGGCGCGCGGGGATGTCGACCAGGTCGAGCGCCACCGACTCCAGTTTGCAGGACGGGCGCTCGTTGGCCATCATCTCCTGCTTGTAGGCCAGGATCTCCGGCAGATCGACGTCGATCCAGCGGAGCGTCGGCGGCAGCGCCAGGCGATACGGCCGCACGTCGAGCCCGGCCGCGAGATTGAGAATGGTGTCGACGCCGTCGCGCGAGATCGCCCGAAGGATCAGCTCGTCGAAGACCGCCGTGCGCACGATCATCGGCCAGGCGGTGGCCTTGCCCCGTGGCATCTGCTCGAGGATCTCGGCCCCGCGGTCGCCGGCGAGGCGGCGGGCGAACGGATCCCGGAATAAAGCGTCCGGGCGATCGGTCTCCATTGCCCGGTACATCGCCACCCAGCGCGCCGTGTCGGAAACATTACGCACCAGCATGCGTATGAGTCTGGCGGACCAAGGCCAACTCGCGCAACGTTTGAACGCATGACCACGCATGTAACCCAAGGCACCGTACTGCCCGGAGCATCGGCGAGCCTCGAAGCGGCGAGGCCGGCTATCTCCGATCTGACCATTACGTTGGCCGCCGTCATGCTGTCATCGGCCTTCATAGTTACAGGTCTGATCTGGGACATCTCGTGGCACCGGACGGTCGGCCGGGACACGTTCTGGACCCTGCCCCATCTGGAGGAGCAGCTCGGCGCGTCACTCACCGGGCTGACCTGCGGTTGGCTGGTCCTCAAGACGACATTCTTTGGGACGCCCTCCGAACGCGCGTCGAGCGTGAAGTTCTGGGGGTTCAGCGGGCCACTGGGCGCCTGGGTGTGCATCTGGGGCACGCTCCTCATGATCGCCTCGGCCCCATTCGACGACTGGTGGCATAACGCCTACGGGCTCGATGTCCAGATCGTGAGCCCGCCCCACATGGTGCTCCTGTGGGGCATGGTCGCGATTCAGGCGGGCGCCATTCTCATGGCTGTGGCCGCGCAGAATCGGGCGACCGGGGCCGAGGCGAGGCCGTATGCGCTGGTGTATGCGGCATCGGGTGGGCTCATCGTGACGATGGCCGCGACGGCGATCATGGAGTATGCGTCCGCGCCGAACCACATGCACTCGGCGATGTTCTACGAGGTCACGGGCGCAGTCCTGCCGGTGTTCCTCGTTGCGTTCGGGCGCGCCGGAAAGCTTCGGTGGCCGGCGACCACGACCGCCGCGATCTACATGGTGCTGGTGCTCGTCATGATGTGGACGCTCGAGGCAGTTCCGGCGACGCCCAAGCTCGCACCCATCTACAATCCCGTGACCCACATGGTGCCGCCGTTCTTTCCACTGATTCTGGTGGTGCCGGCGATCGCTATCGATCTCTTGCTGCGCCGGTACCGGTCGGCGAACGATTGGCTGCTGGCGATCGCGCTCGGTGTCGCGTTCGTCGCGCTCATGCTCGTCGTGCACTGGTTCTGGTCGGAGTTCCTGCTGTCGCCGGCCGCCCGGAATCCCGTGTTCGCCGTTGACCAGTGGGACTATACCTCCCGGCTCGGCCCATGGCGGTACGAGTACTGGGAGTCGCACCGTCGGGGCGCTCCCTCGGGCGACATCTTGCGCGGCCTGGGATACGCGACCGTGTTCGCTATCATCTCGGCCCGCGTAGGGCTGTGGTGGGGCGAAGGGATGGCGCGGCTCCGGCGATGATTAGACGGGCCATAGGCCTGGCGCTGGCGGTAATCGTATGCTCGGCACACGTCGGTAGCCCGGACGTCTACTACGAGGGGAACGCGGGGCCGTACCCTGTCCTCGTCATCGTACGCCTTCCCGGCGTCGTGCCAGGCGTAGCCGAAGTCACCGTGCACGTCACTGGGGCCGCGCCGGATCGAGTGACGCTCTTCGTCAATCGCTACGACGCCACGACCGCTGCGCCGCCGCCGGAAGACGCTGCGCGTTCCGTCGGGGACTCGGCGACGTTCGTCGGGAAGCTGTGGGTGATGGCCGGCGGGTCCAACAGCGTCACGGTGGGCGTGCACGGTAGCAAGGGCACCGGCACTGCCGTCGTTCCGGTTGTCGCCGTCGCCACGCGCCGCTTGCCGCTGTACCGGTGGCTCGGCGTCATCCTCGGCGCCATCGGCATCTTCCTCTTCGTCGGCGCGGTATCGATTGGCGGCGCCGCTGTGCGAGAGGCGACGCTGGAGCCGGGCCAGGTGCCCGACGCGGCGCACCGGCGCCACGCGCGGCTCGCGATGGCGGGCACCGGTGTCTTCGTTGCCGTCATGCTGTTTGGCGGGTGGACGTGGTGGAACGCTACCGACGCCGAGTTCAAGCAGCGGATGTATCGGCCGTTCACGGTGCGCGCATCCGAGGCGCAGCCCGGTCAGCTCACGTTCGCGATCACCGATAGCGCGTGGCTCGAGCGGCACGATTCCTCGTACGTCAATCAGCGACAGCGAACCCAGTGGTCGGCGCTCATTCCCGATCATGGGAAGCTCATGCACCTCTTCCTCGTCGCCGACTCGGGGTTCGCGTTTGCGCACCTGCATCCGGCGACGACCGACACGGACACGTTTCGCGCGACCATCCCACCGCTGCCCAAAGGTCGCTATCGGGTGTTCGCCGATATCGTGCACGGGAGTGGGTTCGACCACACGCTCGTCACCAGCATCGACCTCACCGATCCGCCTACGGCATATGTGCCCAGTGATTCGGACGATGCGTTCTCGGTAGCGGCACCTGGGTCGGTCATCCGTAAACTCGGGTCCGACACCGTAGCGGTTGGCGCACCAGCCGGCCTCCGGTTCGTGGTGTCGGGCATCCAGCCCTACATGGGCATGGCTGGCCACGCTGTAGTCGTGCGCGACGACGGGAGCGTGTTCATTCACCTGCATCCCATGGGCACCATCTCGACCGCGGCGCAAATGGTATTGGCGAGAGGGCAGCCAATGTCTATGAGCGCGATGGGGGACACGGTGTCGTTCCCGTACGCTTTCCCCAAAGCGGGGCGCTACTATGTCTGGGTGCAGGTCAAGCGCGGCGGCCGCGTGCTCACCGCGCCGTACGTCGTCGTTGCGCAATAACTCGGCGCACGTCGTCGAGTCCCACGCCCAGCGCGCGCAGCGCAACAAGCGAGTGATAGAGCAGATCGGCGGCCTCCTCGACGGCGCGCTCGGCGTCGTTGTCCGCGCAGGCAACCGCTAGCTCGGCGGCTTCCTCGCCGAGCTTCTTGAGTCGCAAGTTGCGGTCGGCGAGTAGTCGTCGTGTGTAGCTCGCCTCCGAGCCTTCAGTGGCGCGATTCGCGATCGTCGCATCGAGCTGAGAGAAAGCGTCATGCGGCGGCGCGTCGAAGCACGAGACGGCGCCGGTGTGACACGCGGGACCGAGTGGATCGACGAGAGCGAGAAGAGCGTCGCCGTCGCAGTCGGGCGTGAGCGACACGAGACGCTGGCGGTTGCCGCTCGTCGCACCCTTGTGCCACATCCCGCGTGTGCGAGAGGTGTAGTGCATCTCGCCGGTGGCCTTGGTAAGCTCAATGGCCTCGGGTTCGGCGCCGGCGACCATAAGTACACGCCCGGTCGCAGCGTCCTGGGTGACTATCGTGATCATCGGTCGAAGAGCGCCGCACGCGCGGCGGGCGCGATCGCCATATTCGTCGCGATACCCTCGCCGCCGTTGATCGTGGCTTCGCCTTTCCACGTCGTGAACAAGCCGCCGGCCTCGGTGATGATGGCGTAGGGTGCGGCGGCGTCCCAGATGGCGAACGCCTCGTCGACCATGATCTCCGCGCGTCCGGTCGCGACCATGACATAGCCGAATCCGTCTCCCCACGTTCGCGCGACCTTTGCGGCATCGGCGAGCGCATCCCAACGCGCGCGGCGGTCGGGGCGTTTGTGGAACCGATCGTCGCTCGTCAACACAGTCGCATTGGCAATAGTGTCGATCTTCGAGACCGAGCACCGCGAGCCGTTCCACCAGGCGCCTTCGCCGACCGCGGCACCAACCATCTCGCCCGCGGCGGCACAGTTGACGGCGCCGGCCAAAACGGTGTCGCCTTCGACGAGCGCGACGAGCGTCGCCCACAACGGGACGCCGCGAACGAAGGATTTCGTGCCATCGATCGGATCGATGAGCCAACGCCGCGCCGCGTCCGGGCGCTCGACGCCGAATTCTTCGCCGACGATCCCGTCTTTCGGGAATCGCTGCGCGAGCCACTCGCGGGCTCTGTTCTCGGCGTTGCGGTCGGCGATGGTCACGGGGGATCCATCGTTCTTGGTTTCGACGACGAGCTTCGGATACCCGAAGTATTCCATCGCGGTGTCGCCCACGATCTGGGCGAGCTCGATGACCGCGTGCAACAGACTCACGGACGGCATGGGATCCCCGCGCGGGTGACGGCGGCTTTGATCTCGCCGACCGTTGTGATGCCATCGTGCACAATCCCGGCGACGAGCGCCGCATCGGCGTCCGCCAGGACGTCGGCGATATGTTGGGGACTGCCGGCTCCGCCAGACGCGACGACCGGTACGCTCACCGCCTCGGCGACCGCGCGCGTGAGGTCCACGTCGTAGCCCTCGCGCGAGCCATCACGCTCGATGCTGGTCAACAAGATCTCTCCTGCCCCGTGTTCGACACACGTTCGAGCCCACGCAATGGCGTCGAGCGTTGTTGGCGTGCGGCCGCCGTGCGTGTAGACGTGCCCATCTTTTGCATCGATACTCGCTACGACGCATTGTGAGCCAAATCGCTCGGCCGCATCGGTCAGTAGCGTCGGACGTGCGACGGCGGCTGAGTTGATGCTGACTTTGTCGGCGCCAGCGCGAAGTGTCCGGGCAATATCATCGACCGAGCGGATCCCGCCGCCGATGGTCAGCGGCACGAACAGCCGTTCGGCGGTTCGGCGAGCGGTGTCGAGCAGAATGGCACGTCCTTCGGCGCTGGCCGAGATGTCGAGAAACACGATCTCGTCGGCGCCCTGCGCCTCGTAGCGCTCCGCGAGCTCGGCCGGATCGCCGATATCGCGCAGCGATTCGAACCGCACGCCTTTCACGACGCGCCCGCCGTCCACGTCGAGGCATACCACAATGCGCCGCATCATTTCGTGCTCATGACGGCGCCGGTGTCGACGAGCGCCTCACGCAGCGCCAGCCCGAGCGCCTTGAACGCGGCCTCGACGATGTGGTGCCGGTCATGTCCCCGGAGCACGCGCACGTGCAGCGTCGTGCGCGCGTTCGTGGCGAACGATCGCATCCAGTGGTTATACAGGCCGCTCGGCAACTTGCCGCGATAAAACGGGCGGCCGCCGATGTCGAGCGCGACCTCGACGAGCGCGTCGTCCATGGGGATGGTCCGATCGCCGTACCGCGCCGCGCCCGCCGGAGCGAGCAGCGCGATCGATTGGCCGAGGGCGATCGCGACGTCCTCGATCAGATGGTGGCGGAGGTCGCCGGCGGCGGTGACGTGGAGATCCAGCGCGGCGTAGTGCGCGAACGTCGTCAGCATGTGATCCAGGAACGGCTCGCCGGTGACGATGCTGGTCTCGGGTGCTTTGGGGTCTTTCGCGGGCTCGATCCGCACTTGGATCCGCGTTTCCTTGGTTTCGCGCGTGACAATGGTCATTCGCCGAACTCCGAGGCCGCGGCGCGTGGGTCGATGGCGCCGGTGTATAGGGCCATGCCGACGATCGCGGCCGCTACGCCGCGATCCGCGAGTGCGCGGACATCGGCCAGGGTCGCGATCCCGCCGGCGGCGTAGACCGGGAACGCGGCTGCCTCGGCCACATCCTCCATGAGCGGCAGGTCCGCTCCACGCAGTTGGCCTTCGCGGTGCACGGCAGTCACGAGAAGTCCCGCGAGCGGCAGCGCGTTCAACTCTTCGATGGCATCGAGCACGTCGACCGGGAGCGATCGGCTCCAGCCGCGGGTGACGACGCGCCGGTCGAAGACATCGGCGGCGACGACCAGCTCATCCGGGAACCGCGACGTCATTTCGTCGAGCCACTCGGCATCTTCCAGCGCGCGCGTGCCGACGATGACGCGCCGGGCGCCATCCGTCAGCAGCTCTTCGATCCGGTCGAACTCGCGTACGCCGCCGCCGACCTGGATTTGGGCGTCGGACGTCGTCAGGATCTCGCGCACGAGTCCGACATTCGAGCCGCGGCCGGTGGCGGCATCGAGGTCGACCACGTGCAGGTGGTGGAATCCGAGCTCCTCCCACCCTCTGGCCACCGCGCCCGGATCGCCGAGTCGGACGCGTTCGTCATCGTAGGAGCCACCTACGAGCTGAACACACGCGCCAGCGCGGAGGTCTACGGCTGGGATCACGATCATAAGGCTCCTAGGAACTCGCGAATAAAGCGCACGCCTGGGGCCGAGCTCTTCTCGGGATGGAATTGTACACCCACGACGTTACGCCATCGGACGGCCGAGGGGAACCGGTCGCCGTCTTCGACCGTCCAGGCGGTCACAACACTCTCGTCCGCCGGGCGGCAGGCGTAACTATGGGCGAAGTACGCCACACCGAAGCCGCTCACGGCATTCCAGCCCATGTGAGGAACGCGCGCGGAGCGAAGTCGAGTGACCGGTCCGGCGATGACGCCGAGTCCGGGGACGCCAGGATTCTCGTCGCTCGCGTCGAACAGCAGCTGCATGCCGAGACAGATGCCGAGGCACGGCAAGCCAGCGCTGAGCGCTGAGCTGAGGGCTGTGCGGGCAGGCGCGAGCCGCGAAGCGGCCGTGCCGAATGCGCCGACGCCGGGCAGCACGATGCAGTCTGCCGAGAGCAGCGCGAAGGGGTCGGTCTCGATCGACACCTCCACGCCCGGCACGGCGAGCGCCTTGCCGAGAGAGTGCAGATTGCCTGCACCGTAATCAAAGACGGCCAATCGCATCGATGCACGCTTGCATGAGATCCCACGGTCCGATGGTCACCCGGTACCCGTCGTCAAACGCCCGCACCGCGATGCCGCCCTCGCGCAGCCGCCGCGCGATCTCCGCCGCATTCGATGCCGGCACGAACACAAAATTCGCGTCGCTCTCGAGCCCGGCGATCTCACCCCGAAACCGCTCGCGATATTCTCGAACGAGTGCGATACGCTCGGCGACCCACTGCCGATCGTCAGTCAACGCCGCGATGGCTGCGCATTCCGCGACGCGGTTGACTTTATAAGGGCCGCGCGATTTCTCGATCTCGGCGATGACCGATGGAGCGCCCACCGCATACCCCACGCGAAGCCCGGCGAGTCCGAATGCCTTCGATAGCGTTCGCGTGATCACCAGGCGATCAGACCGCGCCAGAAGGTCGACATCCGACCGGTCCGCGAACTCGGCGTAGGCCTCGTCGATAACAACGTATCCCGGCGACTCCGACACGATAGCCTCGACCGCGCCCCGCGATAGCGACCGACCGTTCGGATTGTTTGGCGAGCAGAGATACGTGACACGCGCGTGTGTTGCGAGCATCGCCGCCGGATCGATGTCCCAATGAGTGAGTGAGACCGGCACCGGAACGAGCGCGTTCATGCGCGCGAACGTGGCCGCCATTGGAAACGTCGGCTCGGCGTGCGCCACCCGTTCGCCCGGCTCGGCCAGCGCGCGGAACGCCGAGTCGAGCACGTCGTCCGAGCCGCAACCGGTGACGATCATGTCGGGCGTGACGCCCAGGTACTCCGCGATCGCGGATTTCAGCTCGCGTGCGTAGACACCAGGGTAGCGTGTCGCGATCCCAGCGGCAGCCGACGCAGCGGCTGATGCCGCAGGCGGCATGCCCCACAAGTTCGTGTTGTCGCTGAGATCGATCGCGCACGGCGGCCGATCGCCCGCATACAGGGCGACGTCACGGTAGGCTTGCCTCATCGGCTCTCCCATGCCCGCGCGGCCCTCGCGTGCGCGCTCAGCCCTTCGGCCTCGGCGAACACGGCGGTGTCAGCGGCCAATCGCGCGGCGGCCGCGCGATCGACGCGCGTGTAGCTCGTCCACCGCACGAAATCCTGCGTCGAGAGACCGGAGTACGATCGCGCCCACCCGCCGGTGGGCAATACGTGATTCCCGCCCGTCAGGTAGTCGCCAAACGTGACGGAGCTCGTCTCGCCGAGGAATACCGCGCCGGCGTTTCGGATTCGGGCGAAGACGGCCATCGGATCGGCGACCGCCAGCAGGAGGTGCTCAGGCGCCCACTCGTTCGCGAACGCGATCGCGTCGTCGATCGACGCCACGTCGCGGCCGACCGTGACCACGGCTACCCGCGCTCGCGGATCGTGTTCGGCCTGCGCCGCTATCTCCCGCGCGATGATAGCGGGATCGGCCGTCTCGTCGGCGATGACGAGCAGCTCGCTCGGGCCCGCGGGTGCTTCGCTCGCGACGACACCCGCGAGTTGCAGCTTCGCCTCGGCCACGTACGCATTGCCCGGGCCGACGATCTTGTCGACGCGCGGGATGGTCTCGGTGCCATAGGCCATGGCGGCGATCGCGCCGTCCCCGCCTACGGCGCAGACGCGGTCGACACCGGCCATCTCGGCTGCCGCCAACAGCGCGGCCGATGGTCGCGGGGAGCACACGATCACCTCGCGCACTCCGGCGACTCTCGCCGGGACCGCACCCATCAGCAGGCTACTGGGATATGTTGCGCGCCCTCCGGGCGCGTAAATCCCCACGCGCGATAGTGGATCCGGTCTCCGGCCGACCACGACGCCTGGTTCTGTTTCCACTTCAACCGCTTTCGGCGCGAATGCCGTGTGTGCGGTGCGTAGGTTCGCGATGGCGCGTGACATCGCTTGCCGGAGTGACGACGAGATCTCGGCGCCGGGTGGGATCTCGAGCGCTTCGAGCGTCACGCCATCGAGCTCGCGCGCCAGGGCAAACAGCGCTTTGTCGCCGTCCTCGCGCACGCGCGCGATGATGGCCGCGGTGTCAGTCGCGATCGTCATGGCAACAGACGCTCGATGCGAGTGACGAGAATGCCCTCGGCGCCCAGGCCTTTGAGCGCGGCTATCGTGCGATAGATGCCGTCTGCTGGAACGACGGCGTGGACGGCCACCATGTCGTGGCCGTTCATGATGTCGATGACCGTTGGGCCGTTGAGCCCGGGCAATACAGCGGTGACGCGGTCGAGCGCTGCCCGCGGGACGTTGGCCATGAGATACCGTTTGCCGCGGCCACGCACGACAGAGTCGAGTGCTGTCACGAGATCTTCGAGATCGGCACGCTGCTTCCCGGCGACGAGCCGGGCGGTCGATTCGAGGACCGTTGCGAGCTCGCGAAGGCCGTTTGTCTTGAGCGTCGACCCTGTCGAGACGAGATCGACGATGACGTCGGCGATCCCCAAGTGTGGCGCCACCTCGGCGGCACCTGAGACCGGGACGATCGAGACCGGGCGGCCGAGCGCCTCGAAGTAGTTGCGAGCTAGCCGGGGGAAGACGGTCGCCACGCGATGATCGGCGATGTCATCCAGCGACATGATGCCGCTCTCCTCGTGCGATGCGACGACGAGTCGGCATCGACCGAACTCGAGGTCGAGCAACGTCTCGAGCGCGCGATCGGACTCGGCCACGAGATCCCACCCCGTAACACCGGCGTCAGCCGCGCCGTCGGCGACGAACTCGGCGACATCTTGAGCTCGCACGAAGAGCGCCTGGAACTCGCCGCCGAGCGAGGCAGTAAGCGCGCGATCGCCCAGGGCGCGCACGCCAAGGCCAGCCTCGGCGAAAAGAGCGCGCGCTTCGTCGGCCAATCGACCCTTGTTGGGTAAAGCGATTCGGAGCATAAAAAAAGCCCGTCCTTAGGGACGGGCCGCGTGGCTGCTCAGGTTGGAAGTGTCGGGCGCTAGCCCATCATCCACTCACGCACCAGAGCGCCGCGACCCGTCGGGCCGTGGCTATGCGCGTGATGATGGTGCCGGTGCGTCGTTTGCATCAGTGGCTGGAAAATCTAGGCATTTGTGAATACCTTCACAAGCGTTCTATGTGGGCAAAAAAGTGAACGACACTGGAGGCTTTTTAACATGCTGAGAAACAAGCTGGTGCTCGCGGCGAGCGTCATGGCGCTCGGTGCGTGCGGCGGCGGTGATAAGACTGCTGACAACAACGCGGCCAAGCCGGCCGATACGACGGCGGCAGCCACTGCCACGGCGGCGCCTGCCGGTGGCGCAGCAGCGCCCGCGGGTGCGACCGTAGCCGCGGCGCCGATTACGGGCAAGACCGTAGAAGTGAAGATGATCGGCGATGCGCAAGGCTATCGCTTCGATCCCGCGACCATCACGGTCAAGGTGGGCGATGGCATCAAGTTCACCAACGTCACCGGCGGTCCGCACAACGTGACGTTCTTCGCGGACAGCATTCCGGCTGGTGTGAGCGCGGCGTTGAATGCGAACATGCCGAATACGACCTCGCCGCTGACGGGTCCGCTGCTCATCAACGCGAACGACACGTACACGGTCTCGTTCGCGGGACTGAAGGCTGGGACGTATCACTTCTACTGCACGCCGCACCTGGCGCTCGGCATGAAGGGTGTGATCACGGTCCAGTAGGACCACCACTCGTCCGGTGCGTCCAACATGGCTGGCGGCGCGGGCGCGGAATGCGCTCCGCCGCCCGCTGCGCATCGGGGGCGTGAGCATCGCGGTCTTCTTGATCGCTCTCGTGACGCTCGTGTTGATCCCGCGGCAGGCCAATCGGGCCGCGCGTGTCCTTGCGCCGCGGCCCGAAGATTATCCCGACACGACGCTGCTCATTCGCCGGGCGTTGGCGGCCCACGCTGGTGTCAGCGCCGCCGACTCGGCGCTCGGCCGCACGCGCACGCGTGCGCTACGCCTCGCGGCGGCGGATACGCTGCCGCCCGCGCTGGCGGCTCGACGTGATTCGCTCGCGGCCGGCATCTCCGAGCTGACTCGCGTCACCGCTCACGCCGAGCTCTCGCCACTGCCGGCGTCGTATCGCGCGGTCGCCCAGGCGCGCGCGCTGCGCGGCGATCCGAGAGTCAAGGTGCTCGGGGATTCGCTCGACGACATCATTCGGGCGCGAGAGGCGTTCAGCACGAGCAGCGGTGGCGTCGATCCGATCTACGTCGCGCTCACCGCGCGGATGAACGCGATTGGGCGGTCGTTGCTCAACGTCGCCGAGGCGAAGCGCGCGTCGTTGCGCAATCAGGTCGCCGTGCTCGGTGGCTCGCTGCCCTCGGCGCCGGCGGTGGCGGCCGAGACGTTGCGCGCGCACCGGAGGCTCGATTCGCTTCTCGCCGTCGACTCGGCGGCCGAGATCGCCCTTGGCGGCGCGCGCGTCTACATCGGAGTGCTCGATCAGCGGGCCGAACGCGCGCGCGAGCTCGCCAACGTCAGCGCGCCGCCGATTGCGTTGCTCGCCGCGGCGCTCGTGCTCGGTGCCGCCGTCGGGTTTGCGGTGACGTTCGGCATCGAGGTGGCGCAGCCGCGCGTGGCGGATCGGTACGAAGCCGAGCGGTTGACCGGCGCGCGGACGCTCGCGGTGCTGTTGCCTCCGCGACCACATCCGGAGCGGATGCGTCGTTCGACCGATAGCGCGCTTTCGCCGTTGATCGACGCGACGTCGGCCGAGTATCGGTTGTTGTACTTGGAGCTGGTCGGCGATCGCCAGGCGTCCGAGTTGCCGATCGTGACGATCGCCGGCGACGAATCCGAGGTCGTCGCGACGGTCGCATCGAACATCGCGGTCGCGGCCGTCTATGACTCCCGAAACACGTTGCTCGTCGACGCCGAGCACGCGGCGGCTCCGGCAACGCATATCGTCGGCGCTCGCATCGCTCCGGGCGTCGCTGACGTGCTCGGCGGGCTCGTGGCCTGGGCCGACGCGATCGTGACGGTCGTGATCGGGCGCGATCTGCGGCTCGATGTCATTCCGGCCGGGAGCGCGCAGATCCCGGTCAGCTCTCCGCCGCCGGCCGCCGGTCGCGCGTTGCGCGACGATCTCGCGCGCTTGGCGCGACGGTACGATCTCATGATCGTGGTTGCACCTGAGAGCGTGTCACTGATCGGACCGGCGAGCGTTCTTCCCGGCGCGGCGGTCGTGATGTGTGCGCGGATCGCGTACACATCGCTCGAACGTCTCAACGCCTCGGTCGAGAGCCTCAAGAACTCCGGCATGCGACTCGCCGGCGTTGTCTTGTGGGACTCTGACTCGGCGCCGATCACTCCGCGGCGGTAGATGCCAACGCGCGTACCCGGTCGAGCGTGTCGATCTCGGCCACCGGTTTGTCATCGCGTACGCGCACGATGCGGGGGAACCGCAGCGCATAGCCCGCCGCGTGGCGCTTTGACGGCTGCACGATGTCGAACGTGACCTCGAGCACGATCTCGGGCCGCACGACGTGATAGCCACCGTGCTTCGTGATCGTGAGTGCCTCGAACGTCTTGGTGAGTGACGCGATCTCGGCATCGGTGAGGCCGTTGTAGGCTTTGCCGACGTCGAGCAGCGTGGGGTCATCTTCTGACTTGCGAACGGCGAACGTGTAGTCGGAGAGTACGTCGCGACGCCTACCGTGGCCGCGCTCGACGGCCGTGACGACAACGTCCAGCGTGTCTTCGGCGCGTTTGAGCTTGATCCACGTCTTGCCCCGTCGGCCAGGCGTGTAGGGAGAGCTCAGGTCCTTAATGACCAGGCCCTCGTTGCCCGCCTCGCGGGCTCGCGTGAATGCGGCCTCGATATCGTCCATGGTCTCGGCGCGTTCCACCGGCGCGAGCTGGATCGATCCGAGTGCTTCCAGGCGGCGGCGTCGCTCGGCGTATGGCTCGTCGATCACGAGCGCCGCGTCCTGAGCGAGGATGTCGAAGACCATGAACCTCACGGGCACTTCGCGGATGATCGCTTCGCCGGGTGCTTTTCGCCCCAAGCGCTGTTGCAGCGCCAGGAACGAGTTCGCGATCAACTCGCCGTCCAGAATGAGGCCGGCGGCGGACGTGAGAGGCGATAGAGCGGCCACCACGTCGGGATAGCCTCGCGTGATGTCGTCGAGGGTGCGCGAGAACAACGCGACACGACCATCGGCCAGGTGCGCCTGAGCGCGAATGCCATCGTATTTATTCTCGATCGCGCAGGGGAGCTCCGGCGTGCCGTGCGGCTGCGCCAACATGAATCCGATGGGATGAAACAGCGCGAGCGCTGCCTGTTCGAGCGTCCCGTCGCGCGCCATTTGCGCGACTTCCCCGATATCGCCGCGCAGCAAATTCGCGCGGCGAATCGACACCAGCGGCCGACCGAACGCTCGGGCGAGCGCTTCTTCGACCTGGGCTTCTTTGAGCCCGATGCGCAACTCGCCGCCGAGGAGCTTGACGACAAATCGGGCTTCCAGGCCGCCGAGTGTGGCGAGCCATTCGCGGATGAGGGCCCGACGGGCGTTCGTGCCTTTTGCCGCGGCGAGCTGCGCGAAGCGCGCGGCGACGGCTTCGAGTGTCGTGCCCGAGGGTCGCCGATCGGCCAGCAGCTCGCCCGTCAGGTCGCCGAGATCGCCGTGCGCGAGATAGCGGGCGCCGAGCTGGTCGGCGGCATGACCGGTGATGGCGCCGAGCGCTTCCCAGACGATCGAGCCGCCAACTTGCGTGGTGCGCGCGTCGTGCCGGGCGAAGACGATCCCTGAGAAGAATCGCGCGGCGATGGCGAGCGACTCGCCGTCCAGTGTAGCCAGGTAGCGTTCGACGAGCGCGCTCTTCTCGAGACGTTTGGTCGTCGCGCGCACCGCCTCGGCAGTCTCGGCCCAGCGCTGTAAACTATCCGACATGTGGGCGGATACGTTGATGGCCGCGGAGAAAGCGCATCTGATTCGGGTCCTGGTGTGGGCGCTCACGTGCGTCCTCGCCGGAACCGCCGTGCTGGCGGTGCTCACCGTGCGACGGTGGACCTCGGCGCTGCTGAGCGCGTTCGCGATTCAAACGATCGCCTTCGGGGTATTTGAAGCGACGGTCGCGGCGGTCGCGTTGTCGGGTCTCGTCCTTCGGGACTTGGGCGCGGCGACGCGGCTCGACCAACACATGCGGTTCGAGACCGGGCTCGACGTGGGATGCATCGTCATTGGGGTGACGCTGGTGCTGACGACATTGGGATGGACGCATGGACGGCGGCTCGGCGGCGTCGGTGCCGGTCTGGGAATTATAGTGCAGGGGGCAGCACTGCTAGCGCTCGACGAGCGATTCCTCGCGATCGTGCGCGGATTCGTGTAGATTCGACGACCCCCATGACAACCGGGTATTCCGACCGCATCAACCACGCGTTCGCGTTTGCGGCGAAGCATCACGATACGCAGGTCCGCAAAGGGACGGCGCTGCCGTACTTGACGCGTCCGGCGAACGTGGCCGTGATCCTCACGCGCTATGGACAGTCCGAGGACACCGTGCTGGCGGGCATTCTGCACGGAGTCATCGAAGGGTCCGTGCGCGATGGGTATACGCGCGAGGAGCTCGACGAGTGGATCGGGAACAAGTTCGGACGCCCGGTGCTCGAGACCGCGCTCGCGGTCACTGAGCGGCGAACGGATGACGACGGGGTCGAGCTCTCGCCGGAGGAGCGCAAGCGCGATGCCGTCGTGCGTCTGTCGGGCGCATCGACCGACGCGCGTTGGGTGTGCGCGGCCGATGCGCTGCACAGCATCGGGACCGTGCTCGCTGACCTCAAGCGCACGGAGTACCCGGAGACGGTCTGGTCCCGTATCTCGCGCGGGCGCGAGGGGACGATCCGCTATTACCGGACGGTATGCGATCGGCTGGCCGAGGTGGGGTTCGAGGCGCCGATTCTCGGGGAGTTGCGCCGTGCCGTCGAAGCGGTCGAGCAGCACGGCGCGCCGGCGCTCAAGGGATAATTTTCTCGTCCGTGGGGAATGCGCAGATGCTTCCCACACTTTCGAACGGACCGCGGACCGAGCCCCAGCCCCAGCGCGGGATGTGATCGTTCGGGCCCGTGGGATTTTGATCTGACGCCGAGTTCATTACGGCGATGCGGGTGCCCCATTCGATATGGGCCGCGAACGCTGATCGAAACTCCGGATCACTTGGTAAGCCAACTTCGTTCGCTGCCTCATTGATCAGCGTCACCCAGCGGTGGCGCTGCTGTTCGGTCAGGTGTCGTCCCACGTGATGCTGCACCATGTCTCTCATCGCGGCATTCTCTGATCCAGCGCCAGAGTACGTTGGGCCCGCTCCGAATCCCTGGGCGATGAATGCGGCGACGTGCTTTGGGTGATCGGGGCCCATCTGGGCGAACACGGGGGCCAGAATCGGATCCGTGACGACTTTTGCATAGAACGCTTTCGTCAGGCGTTCGAACGCCGGGAGTCCACCGGCGTACTCGGCGACTGTAGGAATTTGAGGCATGCCGAGCAGTGTCGCCGCGCGGCATGCCTCGCGCAATCGCCGATTTGGGCTATAGGCGAACTAGTCCTTGTACGGGTCAAACTCGTTCGCGCCTGCCATTACGACAATCAGCGGTCGAAGCGTGTGCACGATTTCGATCGTGTCGCTCTGGGCGGTGAGCACATCTGGCAGTCGGCGATAGACGTGCGGGCTCTCATCCAGCCCGCCGCCGCGCAGCACCACGCCCTTCTCGGCCACCCACCCTCTCATCATGTGGCCGGTGACCTGCGTCTTGGCGGCGCTTCGTGACATTACGCGACCGGCGCCGTGCACGGTCGAGTAGAGGGCCGCGCGCTGCAGCGCCGAGTCACCGGCGGTGCCGCGTACGATCACGGCGTCGTCGCCCATCGAGCCGCCGATAAATCCCATCTGACCGGGGAATGCCGGTGTTGCGCCCTTGCGCACGACGATCAGGTCTTCGCCGTCGTGGGTTTCGCGCCAGGCGAAGTTGTGATGATTGTGCACGAGCTCCTTCTCGCGGCCGCCGAGGATACGTACAACTTTGCGCGCGACCCATTCGCGTCCGGCGTAGGCGTAGCGGCCCGCCAGGTTCATTAACGTCCAGTAGTCGTTGCCGAGCGGAGCGGTGAGGTCGAGCAGCGCCTCGCGCTCCGGTGCGCGCTCACGCCAGGTCTTGCCTTGCGACAGAGCAAGGAAGCCGCTGGCGATCGTGTGGCCGAAGCCGCGGCTGCCGAAGTGCACGCCGACCCATACCGTGTCGGTTTCGTCGGCGAAGACATCGACGTAGTGGTTGCCGCTGCCGACGGTGCCGAGCTGCATTCGCGCCTTGTCCCGGA
>Ga0210398_10000106_pt1 | contig 103241 bp, 97 predicted proteins | sample IncBWC4OmetaG_FD_161047 | JGI IMG/M metagenome (GOLD analysis project Ga0210398, IMG submission 161047) | Forest soil microbial communities from Barre Woods Harvard Forest LTER site, Petersham, Massachusetts, United States - Inc-BW-C-4-O | ecosystem: Environmental > Terrestrial > Soil >... | reverse complement strand
GGAACGAGAATGGCCTCAGAGATTGCCATGAAGATGAAATTTGCCAGCATTTTCCCCAATAAGATGGCGAACGCCGAAACGGGAGCCATGCGCAGGGCATCGAGCGTCTGATTCGATTGCTCGCGCGCAAACGACGGATTCAGCATCAGCGACCCGGCGAAGAAAAAAGCAATCCAGAGCAATCCTGGACCGAAGCGGCGGGAATCGGCAGCCGTGGGATCGAACGCAAAGCTGAATAGAACCACGACGACCAGCGCGAAGACGACCGTGGTGCTCAATAGTTCGCGGGCGCGGAACTCCATACGGAGTTCCTTGGTCAGCACGATGGCGGCGGCGCGCGCGGTGGTCATAAATTAGGCTTCGGAGCGAAGCGCGGCCAGGAGTGGTCGTGGATCGCCGCCGGATCCGCTGTCGCGCTCGACTCGGCCTCCTGCGAGCGAAACGGCGCGCGTGGCCAGATCAAGTGATTCGTTGCGTGCGTGGGTGCTCATGATCACGGTCGTGCCGCTATCGCGCAACCGCGCGAGTGTCTCGCCGAGCCACGCAAGGCCTTGGCGGTCGAGGCCCGCCGCAGGCTCATCCAAAAGCAGCAAGCGCGGATCGTGGAGCAGGGCGCGCGCGATTGCCAGCCGCTGCCGCATCCCGCGCGAGAACGTCCGCACGATGCTCCCGGCGCGCGAAGCCAGCCCGCAGGATTCGAGCGCTCGCTTGACTCGCGCGGGAACATTGTCGAGGGCATAAAGCTGCGCGAAAAACGAGAGGTTTTCCGAGGCGGCCAATTCGTCGTAAAGGAGCGTGCTGTGGCCGACCATTCCCATCAGGCGGCGCGACTCCTCGCCGGATTCGCCCGCAGTGAATGCGACGCTGCCGCTTGTGGGCGTGGAAAGCAGCGCCGCGATTCGCAGTAGCGTCGTCTTGCCCGCGCCATTGGGGCCAAGCAGCGCGACGAATTCTCCGGCCAGAATTTCGAGCGAGACGCCTCTGAGAGCGAGGAGCGAACCAAAGCGCTTCTCGACTCGATCGAAGGAAATTCCCAGGCTCGCGGCAGAAACGGTGGAAGCAGTTTGTGCTGGGGAACGCGATGGCACCGGCGTGGACAAGGTACCGGACAAATCCGTCAGCCTTTCACCAGATCGCGCAGGGCTTTCTGAACGCGATCGCGTTCCCGAGCGTAGTCCGATTCGGTGATCGTCCCTGCCTCGCGCCGTAACTCGAGGCGGAACAGAATATCCTTCAGCTCGTCGAGGCTGCCGCGGACTTCGCGGTCGAGTTCGGCGGAGGCGGTCGCGGCATCCGAACTACCGGGAGCGGGCTGCGCCAATCCTGCCGGGCGCGCCTGAGACAGGGCCGCCGGAATAACTCCAGAAGCGCCGTCAGCGGAGATTGCCATTTGAGGCTGGCGCAACACGAAAACCAACCCAAGTAGGAACAGAGCGACGAAGCCGCCGACAATAATCCATTTCAAGCTATCCAACCGAGCGGGCAGCGTCGTAACACTGGCGACGGGCGGTTCGTTGCCGGTCTCAATGCGGGAATTCACCGACGGGTTCTGGGTATCGTCCGCTGGTGCGTTTCCCGCTGCGGCGCCGTCTTGCGTGGGGGCCGGCGTTGGGGCTGTGCCGGAGATAGAAACGGACATGAGTGTATTCGCCGCGACGGAATCGCGGGTGTACGCGCTGAATCCCTGGGCTTGCCCCGACGCCAGAAACCCGCCGCCCGAGACCTGTACGGATGGCGGCGCGAAAAGCCCGAGATGTTCGACCGGATACCGCGAAGCGAAGTGAAGGTTGGCATGATTTCCGGGGTACGGCACCTTATAAGACAGGCTCACTTGGCTGTCGCCCGGTCGAAAGGGAAAGGCGATCGCCTGTTGATTCTGTCCCTTGTCAATCGGACTTTGCACCACGGGCATACCGGAGGAGCCGACCGCGGAAATGTTGCTGAGTTGCGCGCCTTCGGGCAGCGAAAAAATGAAAGAGCCGTCCGCGCGATAGTAGGCGAGCGGCGGGTTGGTCTTGTTCGAGATGTTGTATTCCTCGGTGACGGTCAGGTCCGAACCAGTCGGCTGAAAGATGATCGCGTGGACCGTGACTGCAAATGCGCTGGCCTTGTCGGTCGGTTCGAAAACTTCGACGTCTACGGTCGTCTTGTCCGGCGTGGCAGGCTCGTGATAGTTCACGCCTCGATAAACGGCGCGGATGAGCATCGGTCCGGCGCCCAGCCCAGGATGATCGAAACGATAGTGGCCCTCGGCATCGCTCTTTGTGTTCGCGACCGGCTGCATCGTGCCCTGCAGCCGGATGAGGATCATTTCGACGCCGGCAGCGGGTTTTCCGGTGGTGCCGTTGCGGACGGTGCCCGTAACCGTGCCAGCGAAAACGGGGCACGCGAGGAAAAGGAAAAAGAGGGAAGCGGTAACCAATAACGCGGGGCTACGAAGTTTCATGAGCGCCGGCCTTTTTCAGACGCAGCCTGTCGCGTGGCCGGAGTCGGAGCGCCGCCGGTTAGTGTGTCCATGTCCGCGAGGACGCGCGCGGCCTCAATTTCGAGCGACTGCTTGATTTCATCGTAGTCCAGTTCGGAAAATTTTCCGGCGCGATGTTCGAAGCGCAGATCGCGCAGGTTTTCGTAGATCGCATCGCGCCGCTCCATCAATTGATCGAGCTTGGTGCGATGTGGCGTGTCATCGGAGGCTTCCGGCCGCACGCCGAAGACGAAAATCACGGTCGCTAGCGCCAGCAACACGCAAGCCACCCCTATGTCGACGCTACTCATCGGATTCACGGTCCGCCTCTCGGCGAGCCCGATCGAGCAATTCGGGCGAGATAGTCGGCCCGCCTGCCGGCCCGAGCGCCACGCGACGGCGCCATCGGCGCACGAGTTCCCAAATCAGAAACAGCGCGAGGAGAGGTGCAGCGACAGGCGCGATCCAAACGAGCCACGTGAAACCCTTCTTGGGCGGATCGAGGAGAACCGTCGGGCCATACTCCTGAACAAATGATTGCAAGATCAAGTCGTCGGAGTCTCCTCGATCAACGCGCTGGGCCACTTCCTTCTGCATTGCTTTCGCCGTATCGCATGGCCCGGAAAACGCCCCACCGGTGTGATTGCACGTGCCGGCAGTGTCGTTGCAGCCGCCGCACATGCACATCACTTTCTTGCTGAGAACCTTGGCGCGAGGGGAATCGTCGGCGCGCGAATGGGGCGCGAGCACCAGGAACATCGCTGCAAAGAGCAAAGCTGCGCCGGCTCTCGTCGCGAGGTTCTTGTGTTTCGTGCCGGTTGTAGCGTCAGTCATGGGAACCAGGGCGTCGGACCGGCGCGCTCCCCGCAGGACTTGGCAGGGGCGATCCACTGCCGCCTTGAGCGATTGCATCGCCCCAGGATCTGTCCGCCACGGGTCGAAGGACCATCGCCGCGCGGCGATCAGGAACCATTGCCAGGCAGGTCCCCAGGACCATGACGATGCCGCCAAACCAGATCCATTTCACCAGGGGATTCAGGTACGCGTGAATCACAGGCAGGTTCGTATCCGGGCTGCGGCCGGCATATACGACGTAGAGATCGTGGACGGGAGTGCTTTCATTTGCCACGATCGTCTCGGTGACCCCGCTCGTTCGGAACAGTCGTCGCTCGGGATAGAGCATCATTTGCGACTTGCCGTTGCGGAACACTTCCAGCGTGGCGCGATCGGATTCGTAATTTTCGTTGGAAGGCTGATCAAAGTTCTGGCATAGAATCGTGTACGGCCCGATCGTGAGGCTCTGACCGACCTTCAATTCCTTCTGAATGTCTTGATTGAACGCGGACCCAGCGATTCCGACAAAGATCAGCACCATCGCAAAATGAACGACATAGCCGCCGTAGCGCCGGGTATTGCGCATCGTCAGTTCGCCGACCGCCGTGAGCAGATTCGTGCCGTCGCGCGATCGCATCACGCGCGCGCCGCGGTAAAACTCCGAACCAATCGTCAGCATGACGAACCCGGAAAGTATCAAGCAAACCAGCGGGTAGAAGCTTCGGAAGCCGAACGCGAATCCCACCGCGCCCGCGATCAATCCGCCCACAAGCGGCCACGCAAAATTGCGTTGCAGCGCATCTACAGACGTCTTACGCCATGCCAGCAACGGACCCACACCTGTGAGGAACAAAAGAAACAGCGCGATGGGAACATTTACTTTATTGAAGAACGGCGGCCCCACGCTGATCTTGCTGCCAGTTACCCATTCAGAAATCACGGGAAACAGCGTTCCCCAGAGAACCGCGAAGCATGCGGCCAGCAGAATCAAATTGTTGAAAAGGAAGCTTGATTCGCGCGAGACCAGCGAGTCGAGCTGGTTGTCGCTCCGCAGGTAATCGCGATTTTTGTACCACGCTGCCAGACACACGACCAAAATGATCCCGAGGAAACCGAAAAACCAGCCGCCAATCGAGGATTCCGCGAATGCGTGCACCGAGCTGACGATTCCGGTCCGCGTCAGCGACGTCCCCAGAATACAAAGCATGAACGTGACGAAGACGAGCCACACGTTCCACACTTTCATCATGCCGCGCTTTTCCTGCATCATCACGGAATGCAGAAACGCTGTGCCGGTAATCCACGGCAGCAGCGCTGCGTTCTCGACCGGATCCCACGCCCAATATCCGCCCCAGCCAAGCACGGCGTAGGCCCAGTGCGCGCCGAGCAGCACCCCGATTCCCTGAAAGCACCAGGCGACCATCGTCCAGCGCCGCGTGATGTGAATCCACTTTTCGCCGGGATAGCGTGCCAGCAGCGCGGCCATCGCAAAGGCGAACGGTATCGTAAAGCCCGTGTAGCCGAGATAGAGCATCGGTGGATGGATTACCATCTCGGGGTATTGCAGCAGCGGGTTCAAGCCCGTGCCTTCCGACATGCGCGCCAGATGCATCACGCCTGCGGAATCGGCGCTGGCCAGCACGTGAAATGGGCTAGCGACGAAATTGTTCAGCAACAGAAAGAATGTCTGCACCCCCGCGAGGGTGACGCCCACGTATGGCATCAGCTCCGGATGCCTCTTGCGATTCAAGAAAAGCGCCAGGAAAACGTAGATCGAAAGCAGCCAGCTCCACCAAAGCAGCGAGCCTTCCTGTCCCGCCCACAGAGCCGAGAATTTGTAATACAGGGGCAAGGCGTGGTTGCTGTGCGCGGCAACATAGGCCAGCGAAAAATCGTCGGTGAAGAAGAAATATTCAAGCGACGCGACGGCAAGCGTGATCAGTCCAAACACCGCCATGCCGGCGTTGCGCGCGCTCTTGGTCAGCAGAGTACGACGCGTGAGGATCCCCACGATCCCGGCGATGAAGGCATAAACGGTAACCAGGAAAGCGAGAAGCAGTGCGAACGAACCGAAAATATCCAAACGGATTCCCCCTTGGGGATATTAGCTCTTGCTGGGACCTTTGTCGCTGGCCACCGGCGCGCCGATCGGAGAAGCCTCATACTTCGACGCGCACTTCGCCTGCACTTGTTCCGCCACAAAGCCGCCCTCGGGCATCAGCCGGCCTTCGACGAGCGCCTGCGCGCCGTCTTTGAAAGTGTCGGGAAGTGGATCGTTGCCAACGTAGCTGACGGACAAGTCCTTACCCTGTTCCTCGAGCACGAAATTGACGCGCCCGTCGTGGTGCGAAATGGATCCCGCGCGTACATTGCCCGAGATGCGCATGCGCTGATGAAGTGTGGAACCCGGCAAGGTCGGTAGCTCGGAAATCGTGTGGTAGTAGGTCTTGCTCTGCGTGTAACCCACGTACGCCAGCCCCAAGAGCGTGGCGACAATAATCCCTGAACCGATTAGGAATTTCTTGCGCGCTTTCATGCCTGTACCTCCATCTGCCTGGTGGCCGGAAGGACAAATTCTAACACAATCGCGGAATACCCCTTCAGCGTTCGCCCGTCTGGCCAATCTCCCTGGCCAGACGGCCAGTCGACAGAGAATCGCCGAACGGCTTGCCGTGATCGAGGATCAGGTGCTCCGCCCACTCACTCGCCTGAAACATCGGAACGAGCGCCTGCGTGCAAGGGGACAAGAACGCGACAGACTTTGGTTTGTACGAGATTTTCACGCGCCGTAGAACCGCTGGCGCTGCCCGTTCGATTGCCTTCGCCAGATCGCTGTGGCTTTCCAGGGCGCATTCGACCGCGCCGATAAGAAAGAACCCATGGCGTTGAAATTCGGCGAGCGCCGCGTCCTCATTCATTGCGGGATCTGGAATCAGGCCGGCGCATTTCACCAGCCCGTCGAAATAGGCGCGCGACGCGGGCGAGCGCTCCGAGCGCTGGTTCGTCGCGCGATAAAAGTAGTCTTCGAATCGAACAGGCGGAGCGGCGGCAATCAATAGAACCGAGATGTGAATGGGCCGGGAGCGCGTAGCCAGCTCGAGCCGCTCGATGCGCTGTCGGATATGCGCATCGTCCACCCGCGCACCACAACTATCGCAAACCGGCATTCGTGGTCCTCCCGAGCAAGCGGCAAGAATGGCACGGAGCAGGAATTCCTGGCAAGCGCGTAGGTTGGTCAGCGGAGGGTATGCTGGGCGGCGGCGTTAGAAGGAATTCACGGGCTCGAGTTCGATGCGGTTGCGCCCCAGGTCTTTTGCGCGGTAAAGCGCGGCGTCGGCTTGTTTCAGCAGCTGCTTGAATTCAGGCGCTTTCTTGCCCGAGAATCCCGCGACGCCAAAGCTGGCCGTCACATGGATGGCCGAACCATTCCATTCGAATCGTTCCGCCGCGAGCTGTTGGCGAATGCGGCCCAGCACGACCGCCACACTGCTCTGGTCCGCGTGAGTGAGCACCAGCAGGAATTCTTCGCCGCCGATCCGCCCGGATATGTCGGAGAGCCTGGTGTTGGCTCGCAGCACCTCGCCAAATTTCTTGAGCACCGTGTCCCCGGCGTCGTGCCCGTAGGTGTCGTTCACGTTTTTGAAATGATCGAGGTCCATCAGCACGACCCAGATCGGAAACCCGTGCCGGGCGGCGCCGCTCAGTTGACGCGCGGACCAATCTTCAATCGCACGGCGATTCGGCAGTCCGGTGAGCGGATCGGTAAGCGCCAATTCTTCGAGTAGTTTATTTTTGGCCTCAATCTGCCGGTGGAGATCAATAAGCCGTCGGCCCACGTGCACGCGCGCCAGTAGCTCGTTGCGGTCGAAGGGTTTGGTTAGATAGTCATCCGCGCCTGCGGAAAGCCCCTTCACAACGTTTTCTTTTTCCGCGTTGCTGGTCAGGATAATGACGTAGGTATAGGAAGACTCGGCATTCGTGCGGATTCGATGGCACAGCTCGATGCCCGTGAGATCGGGCATCATCCAGTCTGTGACGACCAGATCGGGGTGTTCTCGCTCCAAAATCTCGATGGCCTGATGACCGCTGCTTGCGAACGATACCGAGCACGAATCTTCGGCCAGCGCGTGTTCGACGAGCTTTCGGTACACCGGCGAGTCGTCAGCGACGAGTACGCTAAAACCGCTCATTCAATCCTCGGAAACTTGGTCCGTCTTGGGATTTTCTACTGGCCGTTTGTGCCGCTTGGTCCGTTCGAGCCATTCGCGCGATCGGGGCGATTCGGGCCGCTCGGCGCACTCGCGTCTTCCGGAGCCACCGCAGCTACAACCGGGCTCTGGCCGAGTTTGGTGCGGAGGCATCCCACAAGTTCCGGTGCGAGCTCAGAGATATCCATGCCTTCCGACACGATGAATTTGCAGCTCAGAATAGGCCGGGCCTGATCGTCGTCCGAGAGCTGGCAGTTTACTCGACAGTATTGGCACTCCTGATTCCAGCAGAAACGTCCGTAGGGAATTGTTTCGGGGCTGATGAATTGAAAGGCGCGGAGCAGGGAATTCCTCTCGGGAACCAGGAATGTCTTTCCCAGAATCGTGATTTCAACGAGTCTCTCGTACGGTCGGAATACTTCCGACATGAAAGGTGCCTCGCCTTCAGCCATGGAACAGATCCCCCATTTATCAAAGCTAAACGAGTGTGGGGAAGCGGGCAATCACTACCCCGCGAGGCGTGCCCAATGCTCTAATGGCGGAAAGAAAGACGAAGGCTCACAGGGGGGCGAAACCATGTCTTCGCCCATACCGGGCTGCAGTCGCGCGGCCCTACGCAGCCGAAGCCAAATCGCTGCGGGCCTGGCTCGCGGGCTGCGGAAGCATTACGATGAGCGTGTAAACGCCCAGTGCGACACCCAGCGGTCCGCTGATCAATCCCAGAAAGCCAGCCACGAGCGCCAGCATTCGGCCAGACCGCCCTCCCTGCATCAGGCCGATGCCGGCAAGAAACGAGAATATCGCCGTGATCACCGTCAGAACCACGGCCGCCAACATCGCGACGTGAAATAAGTTCATCCAGAAGAATGGATTGGCGACCCGGTTAACCAGAGCGCCCCACATCAGCGTGAACGTGGCGCCGTTTGTCAGGATCCAGACGGCCCGCACCACGCAAAGAATGCTGTAAATCAGCCACCACACCCCGAGCGTGCCCTGGCGCGAATTGCTTGTTGGCATTGGCGAACCTCCCGCTCCGGCGAGCGTAAATCTTCGAGCGCGAGTATAGGCTAGCGGTCAAGCCCGGCAGAGACAATACGGTAAACACCCTGTCTCGGGGAGAAAAACTGGCCCATGTGGCGGAACTTGTCGTAACGCTGCTGGAGCAAAGCCTCGGGCGAGAGCTGCGAGAGGTCGTCGAGCGCCCGGGAGAGGACCGGCGCGAGGAGCTTTGCCGTGGCGGCGTGGTCGGTATGTGCGCCACCTTCCGGTTCGGGTATGATTTCATCCACCAGCTTCAGCTGCAGGAGATCGGGCGCAGTAATTTTCAGGGCTTCGGCGGCCAACTCCGCCTTGGTTGAGTCGTGCCACATGATCGAAGCGCATCCTTCGGGCGAAATCACCGAGTAAATCGAATTTTCCAGCATCATCACGCGGTCGCCGACGGCGATCGCGAGCGCTCCACCGGAACCGCCTTCGCCGGTAATCACTACTACGATCGGAACCGGCAGCCGCGACATTTCGCGGATGTTGCGCGCAATGGCCTCGGCCTGCCCGCGCTCCTCGGCGTCAATGCCCGGATACGCCCCCGGCGTATCCACGAACACAAATATCGGCCGCCCGAATTTTGCGGCCAGATGCATCGCGCGCAGGGACTTGCGATAGCCTTCGGGCTTCGCCTGCCCGAAGTTGCGCGCCAGCCGCTGTTTCGTGTCCCGTCCTTTCTGGTTGCCGACGATCAGGACGGGCCGCCCGCGGAACGATGCCATTCCTGTGATGAGCGCGGGATCGTCCGCGAAATTGCGATCGCCGTGAATCTCGCTGAAATTGTCAAACAGTAGCCGGATGAAGTCGTCCGTGTATGGCCGCTGCGGATGACGCGCGAGCTGCACTCGCTGCCACGAAGCGAGGTGCGCGTAGAAGTCGTGTTTCAGTTCTTCCACTTCGCGACGGATGCGATTTATTTCGCCGGCGGTCGCATCGTCAGGATCGGTCAGGCGGCTAAGCTCGGCGATGTCGCGCTCGAGTGCGTTGATTTCCACTTGGCGTTGTTCGTCGCGACTTGCGGCGCGATGATCGTCGCTCTGCCTGGGGCCGGATTCTTTCGCGGGCGGAGCGTTAGGCTGTCGAGTCTTCGTTGCCGGAGCCGTCGCAGCGGCCAGAGCCGCTTTGGCCGCGCGCTCTTTGGCCCTTTCCTGCAACCTCCGTAGTTTCGCCAGCGCGCGCAAACGGCGCAGGCGCTCCCGTGCCAGTTTGTGTTTCTCCTTCTGCTCGGGGGAATCGCTCATTGCACCATCTCGACGGAATCGCTGCCGCAAATCTGCCGCACGCGCTCAACGAGCTCTCGATCCGCCCGCACCGCGCTGCCGGCATCAATCGTCGCTTCTGTTCCATCATCCTGCACAAGCTCGAAGGCGATTTTGCAGCGGCCCGGCCGGCTCACGAAAAGTTCATGCAGCTGGTTGATGATTCCCGCGTCCATGGCGTTACGGCTCATGCGCACGCGCAGCAGGCTGGGCGGGCCTGTCGCCCCCGCGGCGGCGGTATTCGCGGCGCCGTTCGGCCCAGGTTCACGCACCTGATCCAGCAACCGCGCATCGGCCACGATCACGCGTGTACCCACGTCCTCGACTGCCACGCGGCCTTTCACCAGGAGCGGCGTCGCCCCTTTGAGAATTCCTTCGAGCTTTTGAAACGCCTCTGGAAAAACCAGTGCCTCGCTCACTCCCGTGCGGTCCTGCAACGTCAGAATCGCCCAGCGTGCGCCGCGTCGGGAACGCATCGGCCGCAACTGCACGATGATTCCCGCCACCACGATGTCCTCGCCGTTGCGGCGGCTTTCGAGCGTCGAAAGATCGATTGACTTCAGGTCCTGCAAGCGGCCGGCGTACTTATCGAGCGGATGGCCCGAAATATAGAAGCCGAGCGTCGAGTATTCGGCGGCGAGAATCTCGTGCTCCGGCCATTCGTTCACGTCCGGCAAAGGCTCGGCAGGAGGCGGCGCCGATGAGGATGAGCCCCCGCCAAACAATCCGTGCTGGCCGCTCTCTTTCGCGCGCTGCAGCTTCTGCGCGCGTTCGATGGCTCGGTCTATCACGGAAATCATCTGGCCGCGATGCGCCCCTAAACCGTCGAGCGCTCCCGCTCGCACGAGGCTATCGAGTACGCGCTTATTCAGCAGCCGTGAATCCACCGACTCGCAGAACTCGAAAAAGTTAGTGAACCGCCCCAACGTTTCGCGTGCGGCGAGAACCCCTTTTACCGTGTTCTCACCGACGTTCTTGATCGCCGCAAGGCCGAAGCGGATCGAGTCGCCCACCGGAGTGAAATTGAGCGCGCTTGAGTTCACGTCCGGCGGCAGCACGGTGATGCCCATGTTGCGCGCCTCATTGATGAACTTGACCACCTTTTCGGTATTTCCCGTTTCCGACGTGAGCATCGCGGCCATGAATTCAACCGGGTAGTGCGTCTTCAGCCACGCCGTTTGATAGGCGAGCAGCGCGTATGCGCAGGAGTGCGACTTGTTGAATCCGTAGCCGGCAAACTCGGCCATCAGGTCGAAGATTTTCGTGGCTTTTTTCACCGGCACTTTACGCGCCTGGCAGCCGGTAAGAAATTTCTCGCGCTGTGCGGCCATTTCTTCGGGCTTTTTCTTGCCCATCGCGCGCCGCAACAGGTCGGCATCGCCCAGGGAGAATCCCGCGAGGCGGTTCGCGATCTGCATCACCTGTTCCTGATAGAGAATCACGCCCCACGTCTCGGAAAGAATTTCCTCAAGTTCCGGCAGATCGTAGGTAACTTTCTTCTCGCCGTGCTTTCGCGCGATGAAATCCGGGATCATGCCGCCTTGAATCGGCCCCGGACGATACAGCGCGTTGAGCGCGGTGAGATCCTCGAGGCGCGTCGGTTGGTAGCGTTTCAGGATGTCGCGCATGCCGTGGGATTCAAATTGGAATATGCCGGTGGTGTCGCCGCGGGCGAAGATCGCGTACGTGGCGGCGTCATCGAGCGGCAGTCCAGGAAGGTCAATGGCCACGCCGCGATTTTGCTGGATCAGGCGCACGGTATCGTCGAGCACAGTAAGCGTCGTCAGTCCGAGAAAGTCCATCTTCAGCAGGCCGATCCGCTCGAGCGCGTTCATGTCGTACTGTGTGGTGATTTCATCCTTGTTCGACTTATATAGCGGAACGATTTCCGTCAGCGGCTGTGGCGAGATCACCACACCCGCCGCGTGCGTGGAAGCATGACGCGTGAGTCCTTCCAGCCGCAGCGCCACTTCGATAAGTTCCTTCACGCGGTCGTCTGTTTTTCGCATCGATTCGAGCTGCGGGGTTTGTTTCAGCGCGTCCTCGAGCTCGATATTCAGCGTCGTGGGAATCATCTTCGCGATTTTGTCCACTTCGCCGTACGGCATATCAAGCGCGCGACCAGCATCCTTGAGGACGGCCTTGGCCGCCATCGTGCCGAACGTGATGATCTGCGCAACGCTCTTCTCCCCGTACGTCTTGCGAACGTAATCAATCACCTCGCCGCGCCGGCGCATGCAGAAATCAATGTCAATATCGGGCATCGAAACGCGCTCAGGGTTCAGGAATCGCTCAAACAAAAGGTCGTACTGCAGCGGGTCCACGTCCGTGATCTGCAGCGCGTAGCTGACCAGGCTGCCCGCCGCCGAGCCGCGCCCGGGCCCAACCGGAACCTCCTGCGCGCGGGCATAGCGGATGAAATCCCAGACAATCAGGAAGTAGCCGGCGAAGCGCATCTTCTGGATCATCTGGATTTCCGCATTCAGGCGACTCTCGTACTCCGAAGACGAATGGCGGAGCCGATTCTCGCGCGAAAGGCGTTCGAGCTGCAGGGCGCGGGTTGCAAAACCCTCGCGCGCGACTTTCTCGAAATACGAATCGGTCGTGTGTCCCTCGGGAACCTTGAATTCGGGGAAGGGATTGCTGACGCGCTGAATCTTCACGTTGCAGCGTTCAGCGATCGTCATCGTGCGCGAGACCGCGTCTGGAATCTCGCGGAAGACCTGCGCCATCTCTTCCGCCGTCTTGAAATAGAACTGATCGGTCGCGAATTTCATCCGCTGACCGTCACTCATCGTTTTCCCAGTCTGAATGCACATCAGAACTTCCTGCGCGTGGGAATCCGACTGTGTCAGGTAGTGGCAATCATTCGTAGCGACGAGCGGAATTCCGGTCTCTCGCGAAAGGCTGACGAGATCGCGGTTGATGCGCGTCTCGATTTCCATGCCCTGATCCTGCACTTCGAGGAAGAAATTGCCCTTGCCGAAAATATCGCGCAAGCGATATGCGTTCGCCCGCGCTTGATCGTATTTCTCGGAGAGCAGCGCGTCGGCCACTTCTCCCCGCAGGCACGCGGAAAGCGCGATCAGGCCCTTGCTGTGGCGCGCCAACAGCTCGTGATCCACGCGCGGCTTGTAGTAGAAGCCGTCGAGGAAGCCGGTTGAGACCAGTTGGATCAGGTTGCGATAGCCTTCGTCGTTCTCGCAGAGAAGGACGAGATGATTCGAGCGCTCCGCTTCTGTGCCGCGATTCTTGTGACTGTCCGGCGCGACGTACACCTCGCAGCCGATGATTGGCTTGACGCCGTGCGTGGTGGCCTGATGATAAAAATTAGCTGCGGCAAAAAGATTACCGTGGTCGGTCACCGCGACGGCCGGCATTCCGCGCCGCGCGGCTTCCGCGGTCAGTTCGCCGATTTCGCACGCGCCATCAAGTAGAGAGTAATCCGTGTGGAGATGAAGGTGAACGAAGTTTGACCCGGACGAGGGAGCCATGCAAAACCCATTCTAATCCAGCTTCGCGTAAACGTGTACGCAATCCTGATCAGAGCCGGAAAATCGGCGGGTCGCCTTTCACCCTCCTGAGATCAAAATCTAGAAATCGTCGGCTTGCTGCGTGTAGGAGAAACCCGGCAGATCGGCCGTCCCGCCGCTGTGCGCGACCCTCACGCGCATCGGAGGCTCGCTCTCTGATCCGGTCTTGCGCAGGACGGCGAACGAGGTCAGCGCTTCGTTGTAGATTTTCGTGACCAGAAAGGAGTCGCCGGTGCCGTCCTGCTTCCAAACCTGGCCAACTTGAACTTTTTTGACGGGCACCTTACGAATGTAGACATATTCCCGGGAGGCGTCAATAACCCATCGTGGGACTGATTCGCCCGCGAAACATGAAAGGGAATTGAGGCCTTTCCGTAGCTCGAACGGTTTTTCTGGAGTCGCGCGCTTCTCTTGTGGCATCTTACTATCTGGCAATCGAGACCATGCCCGCCCCGAAAAAACTCGCCGTCGTCTTGTTCCAACTTGGAGGCCCGGACTCGCAAGCTGCCGTCGAGCCGTTTCTCTACAATCTCTTCTCCGATCCCGACATCATCAACTTTCCGGGATCGTTTCTCGCGCGCAAGCCGCTCGCCAAACTGATCTCGGTCACGCGTTCGAAGGTCGCCGGGCAGCATTACGCTGCGATCGGCGGAGGCTCGCCCATCCGCCGTCTTACCGAGCAGCAGGCGCGGGCCCTGGAACTGGCATTGCGCCCCCACCTTCCCGCGCGCACCATCGTAGCCATGCGCTACTGGCATCCCGACACTGCCGAGGCAATCGCCTTGCTCGAAAGCGGCCCTTTTGACGAGCTCGTGCTTCTCCCGCTCTACCCGCATTATTCCTTCGCCACCACCGGCAGCAGCCTGAAGGAGTGGAACCGCCTCTGCAAGCCTAGGGTTCCCGTCCATCTCATTGATCATTTCTTCGATCACCCGGACTACATCGCCGGAATCGTCGAACGCATCAACAGTGTCCTGCAGCAGCTCCCGCGCCCGGAGGAAGTTCATCTCGTATTCAGCGCGCACGGCCTCCCGATGGCGCTGGTCGAAAAGGGAGACCCGTACCCACAGCACATCGAAGCGACCGTCCGCCTGGTTCGGGAACTCGGCTCGTGGTCCAACCCGCACGTTTTGTGTTTTCAGAGCCGCGTCGGCCCGCAGAAATGGCTCGCACCTTCGCTGACCGGCACCATCCAGCGGATGGCGAGCGAGGGCCAGCATCGCATGCTCGTGATTCCCATTTCGTTTCTCACCGAGCACATCGAGACGCTCCACGAGATCAATATCGAGGCCCGCGAACTCGCTGAGTCCCTCGGCATCACCGAATTTCACATGATGCCCGCACTCAACGATTCGCCGCTGCTGATCCGCGCCCTGGCCGATCTGGTCCTCCGCGCCGTAGGCCGCCGCTCCGGCGTCGCCACCCTGGCGTTGTAGCTCCACGGGCTACGCCCCTAGAACCCCGCGTCCCCTCGGCATCAGAACGTCTCTTCACAGGGGCACGATAGGTCGCGCCCGGCGCACCTGCTTGGGCATAACCCGCCGACGGCTCGCAGTTTATTCGCCTGTCCTCCTTGTCCATCTGTGTTCATCAACCGTTAGGCCGCCGTTCGCATCCGTGCGGCCATGGTATAAACGTATCGTGGACTTCTCACTCACCGAGGAGCAGCAGCACCTTCGCCGCAGCGTACGCGAATTCGCCGAAGGCGAAATCGCCCCGCACGTGATGGAGTGGGACGAAGCCTCGACCTTCCCCTCCGAAATCATTCCGCAGCTCGCGGAAATGGGTTTTCTCGGTGTGATTTTCCCAGAGCAGTACGGCGGCGCGGGAATGGGCTATCTCGAGTACGCCATCATCATCGAAGAGCTATCCCGCCTGGACGGCTCGATTGGCATTATCGTCGCCGCGCACAATTCTCTCTGCACCAATCACATCTACAAATTCGGCGACGAAGCGCAAAAAAAGAAATACGTCGTACCGCTCGCGCAGGGCAAGAAGCTCGGCTGCTGGTCGCTCACCGAACCTGAAGCGGGCTCCGACGCAGGCGGCACGCGCACCGTGGCCGCGAAACAAGGCGATTGTTGGGTAATCAATGGCGCCAAAACGTTCACAACGAACGGCCATCACGCCGATGTCTGCGTCGCCATGGCCGTCACAGACGCGTCGAAGAAACACCACGGCATCTCCGCTTTCATCATCGAGAAGGGAACTCCCGGCTTCCGCCCGGGCAAGAAGGAAAACAAGCTCGGTTTGCGCGCGAGCGACACCAGCGAAGTAGTGTTCACCGATTGCCGCGTCTCGGCAGAAAACATTCTGGGGCGCCAAGGCGAGGGATTCGTCAACAGCCTGCAAATTCTCGACGGAGGCCGCATTTCAATCGCGTCGCTCGGCCTCGGCATGGCGCAGGGCGCCTATGAATGCTCGGTGCGCTACGCCAAGCAGCGCAAGCAGTTCGGCAAGACCATCTCTGAATTTCAGGCCATTCAGTTCAAGCTGGCCGACATGGCCACGCAAATCGAGGCCGCTCGCCTGCTGACGTATCGTGCCGCCTGGCTCGCCGATCGCGCCATCGCCGCGGGCGACTACGACGCGCGCATCACCCGCGAATCGAGCATGGCCAAGCTATATGCCGGAGAGGTCGCCGTGCGCGTAGCCAACGAAGCAGTCCAAATTCACGGTGGCTACGGTTTCATCAAGGATTACCCTGCTGAAAAATTCTATCGCGATGTAAAACTCTGCACCATCGGCGAAGGTACCAGCGAAATCCAGCGCCTGGTTATCGCCCGCCAGCTCCTCGGTAAATAGCCTGCGAAATGGTGGCCTCCTGGGCGTTCTCTGCGTCTGTGGGGTGAATCGCTTTGGCAGTCTCCGCGACCTGCTTGTCTCCTCTGTGAACTCGGTGGTGCGCACCGATTCCTAATTTGCGATCAGACACCCGACGAACGCCAGTGGCGCGCTCCGCTCTTCTGTTTGTACTTTCAACTTTCAACTGTTAACTTTTCACCTGCTTATCTGCGTTCATCCGTGGCTGCACTGGCTTTCGAGTCGCCGCGAGGAGATCGTCATGAAACTTGGAGAAATCGCCGGACATCTCGGCTGCACTGTGGAGGGCGACGCAAACCTTGAAATCACAGGTGTCGCCGGGATCGAAGAAGCGCAGGGCGGCGAACTGACGTTTCTCGTCAACCGCAAATACCGCCCTGCGCTCGAGACGACGCGTGCCTCGGCGATCCTCGTCGCCCGCGACGAGCCGCGCCCACGCATCGCCGCGCTACGTTCGGCAAATCCCTATCTCGATTTCGCGCGCGCCATCGAGCTATTTCATCCTGCGCCGCGCTACGCTCCCTACGTGCACCCGACGGCTGTGATTGCGGATTCCGCAACGATTGGGGTCGGCGCACACATCGGCCCGTACTGTTTTGTGGACGAGGATGTCGAGATCGGCAGCCACGCCGTTCTGCACAGTTTCGTTTCCATTTATCGCGGCGCGCGCATCGGCGACCATTTCTTCGCCCACGCGCACGCCTGCGTACGGGAAGACTGCCGTCTGGGTCATCGCGTATTGCTTCAGAACGGAGTTGTCGTCGGCAGCGACGGTTTCGGCTTCGCGCGCGAAGCCAGCGGCCACTGGCACAAGATTCGCCAGGCGGGCATCGCCGTCATTGGCGACGACGTCGAGATTCAGGCGCACGCTGCGATTGATCGCGCGACCGTCGGCGAAACGCAAATCAGCCGCGGGACGAAAATAGATAACCTCGTGCAGGTGGGCCACGCCTGCAAAGTTGGAGAAGACACGCTGCTATGCGGCCAGGTCGGGCTCGCCGGTTCCACTAACGTCGGCAACCGGTGCATCCTCGCGGGCCAGGTCGGTGCTGCCGGGCATCTGACCATCGGTGACGGCGCCACGATTTCATCCCAGTCTGGCGTGCCCACCGACGTTCCCGCCGCGGCAATCTACTCTGGCTATCCCGCCATGGACAATCTCGCCTGGCGCAAATCCGTAGCCGTCTTCAATCGCTTGCCCGATTTGCAGCGCGAGCTGCGCGAACTCCGCGAAGAAGTAGCCCATCTCCGCGGGCCTCGCAGTTAGGGAATTCTCGGGCCGGCCCTCTCGCAGCATGTCGTAGCACGGATCGAGGAGGTCACGGCCGCAGCGAGAAAAACCCACGCCGCACTCGTTGTGTAGAATCGGCCGTTGAAGTGGGGGGAGCTGCTCAGACCGCGCGGGCGGTAGAAATCGGCGCCGCGGTCGCGCGCCGCGCGCGAACGCGCAGCACCTTGCGCTGGTTCGCTTCGAGGACATCGAAGCGCAGCCCGTCGAATTCGACCACTTCGCCGGTACGCGGCACGTGCCCGACGACGCTGTTCAGCAAACCTGCAATCGTGGTCACGTTTGAATGTTGCGCGGCGGTTTCCAGCGGCACGCCGAAAAGCTCACCGATCTTGTCCACCGGCACGCTGCCCCGCAGGACCATGGCTCCGCTGCTTTCGCGAATCACGTCAGGCGCCGGTCGGCGATCCTCTTCGCCAATTTCGCCAACGATCTCTTCCACCAGATCCTCAATTGTGACCACGCCTGCGAGCAATCCGTATTCGTCAATCACGATGGCCATCTGCTGGTTCTTCCGCTGCATTTCCTTCAACAACTCGGAGCCGAATTTCATCTCTGGAACAAATAGGGCCGGTCGCATCAGCTCGCGCACCGTGCGCCGTCCCGCGTCGCGGTCGGGTACTTCCAGCATGTCTCGCGCCACCACGATGCCCGCGATATCGTCCATCGTTTTCTCGTACACCGGGAGCCGCGAGAATTTGGTCGCGACCACTCGTTTGCGGAGTTCTTCAAGCGACGCCTTCGCGGATATGGCGACCACGTCGGGCCGCGGCGTCATCACGTCGCGCACGCGCTTGTCGCCGAATTCCACCACTTGCTCGATCAGCCGCGCCTCATCCTGTTCGATGATTCCTTCTTCCGTGGCCGCATCCACCAAGGCCTCGATGGCCTTTTGCTCGGTCACCGGCGCGCTCGGCTCGTCCTCGGAAATTCGCAGCACGGAAAAGGCGAGATCGAGGACCGCAAGGATCGGCCAGAGGATCCACAGACATAACCTCACGGCAGGCACCAGCGGCGAGACCCAGCGTCCGCTCGTTCCCGCGAGCAACATCAGCGGAAGCAGCTGCATGGCGATCACAACTTCCGCGCCGAGCAGCAAGACGATTTCCAGCGCGGTTTGCCAGCGGTCGGGCTCAAAGTAAACGATGCCGAGCGCCGTGATCGTCGTCACCACCACGATCCAGAATCGCGCCATCAAACCGAAGGCCAGCCCCGCGCGAGCGCGGTCCATCTTGAAGCGCGGCTCGATCTCTCGCTCGAAGTCTTCAAGATGAGAGTGAATGCGGCCTCTCGATGCGCGCCCGAGCTCGCGATAAATGCGGTCGAGATACGACGCGACGATTAGGCCCGCCGTCAGCAGCAGCACGCCCAACACATAAAGAAGTATTGCCATCGTCTAACTCATCCCGAGAGCGCGACGCAATCGCCGCTCCCGGCGCTCCATTTCGCCCGCGTCCGTTTCGTGATCGTAACCCATCAAATGAAGCATGCCATGAAGGATCAGAATGCGCATCTCTTCGCCGAATGTCCGGCCAAAGCGGAGTGCGTTGCGCCGCGCGACCATCGGCGCAATCGCGATGTCCCCCAGGTAGGAATCGTTGGAATCGTCCGAGGCAGAAACAAACGCATTCTCGCCGCTCGGACGCCTGCGGCTCCCATGGTAGTTCTGCGTGGTTTGTTTTCGCTGCTTCCTTCGGCTCCCACCGGCTGGAAACGACAACACATCCGTCGGCCCCGCTTTGCCGCGATACGCGCGATTCCAGTGCGCCATTTCGGAGTTCGTGACTAGGCAAACAATAACAGATTCGGCGCGCAGGTGAAGTGCACGGCGAGCGCGCGAGAGGAATTCCCCCAGGGCTGCTGTGGGAATGCGAACATTGCGCTGACGATTCACAATCATGAAACTCGCTGTTGCCCGCCCATTGACGGAATTCCCGTTGGCTCGATGGGCCCTGCCGCAGTTCGCGCCGCACGAGATGTCATCGCAAATTCGATCGCATCACCTGCCGCGCGCCTTCTTTGCGGCGCGCGCTTTGGGCTTCGACCGCGCGGCGGGCGCGTGTCTGTGCGCCGCGTGATGTGCTTTGGCCGCGTCATCGTGCTTCGCCTGCGCCCTGGCGCCAATGGCGGCGGCTGCCGACTGCGCCGGCTTGGCGCTGCTTGGGGGAGCTTTTGCAGCCGCACGGGATGCCTCGGGGGCTGCGTGCTGCGAATGCTTGTCGCCGTGCTTCGCGACCTTTGCGTCAGGCGCTTTGGCGGTCGGGGTGGTTTCCGTTTCCTTGGACTTTTTTTTCGGCTTCTCTTCTTTCTTCTTCGGCTCTTCCTTGATACCTGCCAGATTGCGCAACGCTTTGGTGCGGTCCTCAGGAGAGCGCGCTTTTCCGCGAAGCTGCATTTCAAAAAGCTGCTCGATGATCTTGTCGAACTTCGGGCCGCGCGCCACGCCCAGCGTATCGAGTTCGCCGAAGGGAAGCGCCAGCCGCATCGGGCGCCATTTCTGCACGTAGTTGCGAATCTTCGAAACCGCGCGCGGATTCGGCAGTTCGACCTCGATGAACACAAGCATTTCGGGCGGCACGGAAGCGATGTAGAAATATGCATCGCGAGCCGAATTGGTCTTGCGGCTCTTGAGAATCTTCACGACCTTCTGCGCTTCGGGAATCAGGTGCGCGATGGCATCCACTTCGGCGGACCGAAACTCCATATTGCGCAATGCCGCTGCAGCCTCTCTGGATTTCAGGCGCCCGATCACGTATCCGGTGATCGCTACTTGCGGACGGGGGCGGATTCCGGCATCCAGGAAGTTCGACCGCACGCGCGCGAGCTTGGTCAAGCAGTCGTAGTCGGGTTTTCGCTTCTGCAATCTCGGATGGATCGAAGCGAGCAGTCCTCGCGACTCCCATTGTTTCAGCGTCGCAGTCGGATTGTCCTCGCGGGCGAGCGCGCGTACTTCGTGCCCGGCCTCAGCGCCTTCGATATTTTCGTAGAGGTGCCGCTCCATCGCGAGCTCGAACCACTCCTGTGTGCGCGACTCCATCTTAGATCCCATGCGCGCGCAATAGCGCAAGATGCGCATCAGCCGTACCGGCTGGTTCGTGAACGCGTGAATCGAAAGCGCGCGAACTTCCTGCCTCTCGAGATCGGCCAGGCCGTTCGTGGGATCGAGTAACAGCCCGCGCGACTGCGCGTTGAGCGAAATCGCGATTGCGTTGAAGGAGAAATCACGCCGACGCAGATCTTCCATGATTCCGCCAAACCGGTATTCGGGTTTCGCGCCGGGCTTGTCGTACACGTCGTCGCGTGCCGCTGAAATCGAGCCGTCGGCGTCGCCCGCAAAAATCATTTCATAGTGGCGCAACTTTTCGTTTTCCCAAACGACTCGCGCGCCGCCCTTTTCCAACTCGCGCACCATGCGTACGGGATTGCCTTCCACTGTGAAATCAAGATCGCGAATCGGCTGGCCGGAGATGAGGTCCCGGATCGCGCCGCCCGTGAGGTAGACGTTGATTTCCTGCGAAACCGATAGTTCCTGCACGCGTTCGAGCGCGGCGCGCTGCTCGGGCGAAAGCCTGCTTTCGAGCAAGTACATGTAATCGGGCATGAGGTCGTGCTCCTTCTCGCTGGCCCCGCCGCAGCTTCAGGCGCGCGGGTGGTGCGCCTTATAAACCTGTTTCAATCTTTCCTCGACCACGTGCGTGTAAATCTGCGTCGTCGAGATGTCTGAATGGCCCAGCATCATCTGCACGGAACGCAAATCGGCCCCGCGATCGAGCAGATGAGTCGCGAAACTGTGGCGCAGCATGTGCGGCTTCAGAGCCTTCCGAAGTCCGGCTTTGCGACCATACTGTCCAAGCGTCTTCCAAAACGCGATCCTTCCCACTTTGCTGCCCTTCTGATTCAGAAAAAGACTCGGCGACGAGCCCTCGCGCATCAGTTTTGGCCGGCTGGTGCGCAGATATCGCTGGACGACTTCGAGCGCCTGCCTGCCAACCGGAACCAGCCGCTCCTTGTCTCCCTTTCCAATGCACCGCAGGCATCCGGCTTGGGCCTCGAGGTCCGACACGCGCAGCGAGCAGAGTTCCGATACCCGCAGTCCGCAGGAGTACATCAACTCGATCATGGCTCGATCGCGCAGGCCAACAACGGAGGTCATGTCCGGCTGCTGGAGTAGTCTGTCCACCTCCTCGAGGCTCAGGAACTCGGGCAGGCTATGGCGAAATCGAGGCGATTCGATCGTGGCTGCGGGGTCGTCCGGGACGTAGCCTTCCATGAGTGCGAAGCGGAAGAAGTGCCGGATGGTAACCAGGTGGCGCGCCACGGACCGGCTGTCGAGGCCCTGGCGGTAAAGCGTGCTCAGGAAATCCACCACGTCGCCTCTTCGCACGTCCTTGGCCGGGAGGCCACGAGTGGCGGCAAACGCCGCGAACTTCGCGATGTCGCGCCGGTACGCCTGGATGGTATTGTCCGACAGGCCTTTTTCGACCCGCAGGCAATTCAAGAATGTACGAATCTGCGTTTCCAAGCTCTTGCCCTTCTGCTCATCTCAGCCGCATGCGTGCGCGTACCGGGCCGCCGCAACCGTATGGTCAAGACGGAGAACCGCACGTTGATCGAATAAGTGCCCGCAAATCTGGCTGATAGCTGTAACGGAGGCCGGGACGGAGGCTGAATCACGGACATGCCGCTGGGTGTCTATCGGCGAGGCTCCGGAGCTAACCCTTTAAGCAACAACAACTTGACAAAAACCGCCATAAAGATAACATAGTCTTTGAGGACATAGCAACAATCTCCCCGAAAAAGGGTCCTTCCAAGACGTGAAAAGTCGCGCCCCAGCCTCGACGCACAAGAAAGTCGTAGTCCTGCTGCTTGACCGGACTGCGGCCCGGGGCTATCTGAAGCCGGCTGCCCTGGGACGCTCGGAGGAAATTGACTTGCTCTCGCTCGATGGCGAGCAGAAGTCCATCCGTGTCGAGAATGTGAAATCCGTCTATTTCGTGCGTGAGTTTAAAGAGCCATTCGAACCGGAGCGCAAGACGTTTCTCAGCCGGCCAAAGCTCGATGGTTTGTGGGTGCGTCTCCGTTTTCGGGACGACGACGTGATGGAAGGTATCGTCGCGAACAATTTGCTCGACCTGCTGGACACCGGGGTGCGGCTGACCCCCCCTGACCTGCACGGCAATGTGCTGCACATGTTCATTCCTCGCACAGCCCTGGCCGAGATGAAAGTGCTGGGCGTGGTGGGCGTGGCTCGGCGCGCGCCACGGGCGACACGGGAAATCCGCGCGGTGCTCGAAGCCCAGTCGAAACTCTTCAGCGAATAGACGTTTCACGAAAAATCGCGCGAAAAGACATATTGGCTCTTTACACCGCTCCAATGTGATATATATTGGCCTATAGGAACGGGCCAATGCTTCCACTCCACTTGCAGCCGGAAAGCCACATTCCTTTGTACGTGCAGCTTCGCGATCAGCTTCGCGCGCTGATGCACTCCGGCGAGCTTCGCTCCGGCGATCGTATCCCTGCGAGCCGGGAACTCGCCGGCCAGCTCGGCATTCACCGCACCACGGTCGCCAACGCGTACGCCGAACTCGAGTCCGAAGGCTTGATCAGTGGTCACGTCGGCCGCGGCACGTACATTTGCGGCACACCGGTAAAGCAATTCTCTCCGCCGCCTCGCACGAATGGCAACGGCGGAGGCATGCGTTGGGAAGCTCTTTTTGCCGACGATCGCGGCGAAGAAAGCCTGAGCCGCATGATGCCGGAGGTTCCTCCGGGCGCGATTGCTTTCACGGTCGCGCGGCCTGAAGCGGATAGCTTTCCTCTGGCAGAATTTCGCCGGTGCGTCAACGATGTGCTGCGCCGCGACGGCGGACGGATTTTGCAGCTCGGCTCGACGGACGGCTACGAGCCTCTCAAGCGGGAGCTGATCGAGCTCTTTCGCGGCGAGGGATTGGTCATTCGCGGAGAACAACTGCTCATTAGCGATGGTTGCCAGCAGGCGATCGATCTGGTTTGTAAAGCGTTCCTCCGCCCGGGCGATTCGGTGGCCCTTGAGAATCCGGGCTACCCCGGCGCGATCGCAATTCTTTCCGGCGCTCGGGTTCGGGCGCTCGCCGTCGGCGTGGAAACGGATCCCGCTCGCATCGGGCACGTCGGTCTCGACGTGGGCAACCTCGAGACGGTGCTCCTGCAGAACCGCGTGAAGTTCTTTCTGATCACGCCGGATTTTCACAACCCTACGGGAACGGTTTTGCCGCTGGCCGAGCGTCGGCGAGTTCTCGAGCTCGCCGCGCACTACCAGGTGCCCGTGATCGAAGACGGGATCTACGCACGTCTGCGCCTCCGCGGCAATCCGATTCCTTCGCTCAAGATGCTGGATACCGCGGGCAACGTGATTCACATCGACAGCTTCTCGAAGATGGCGTTTCCCGGCCTGCGCGTCGGCTGGTGCATCGGCGCCGAAAGCGCCATCGAACGCCTGCGCCTTGTGAAGCAGTCGACCGACTTGCACACGGACCAGCTTTCGCAAGCGGCCATGGCCGAATTCATGCGCCGCGGATATTTCGCGCGCCATCTCGTAAAAATGCGCAAGATCTATCGCGGCCGCCTCGCCGCCATGGAGGAAGCGCTCGAAAAGCATATGCCCGACGGCACTGGGTGGACACATCCAGAGGGCGGCATGACGCTGTGGGTGACGTTGCCCTCCGGTTTCGATGCAGGCGAGCTGCTGATTCACGCCCGGGAGCGCGGAATCTTGTTCCTGCCCGGCCGATACTTTTATTCGCAACAGCCCCGCCCGAACACTCTGCGTCTCGGATTTGCGGCCGTGGATGAGAAGCGCATCGCGCAGGGGATCGAAAAGCTGGCTGAAGTGGTGGAGTCCGAGCTGCGCAAGCGGCAGCGCGGCGCTCGAGATGAATTTCGTTCGCGAGTCGCGCTGATCTGAGGATCCGACCAAAATGCTGCTGAAACCGAACTTGGAGAACTACTGTTTCGGCTGCGGCGGCGCGAACGCGCGCGGCATGCAGCTGGCATTCGAGCAGGACGATGCCTCGCGGCGAATTCGCGGCGTGTTTCGAATCGGGGCCGAATATCAGGGAGGTCCGGGCTTCGTTCATGGCGGGATTGTGGCGACGCTGCTGGACGAGGCCATGGCCAAAGTGAATCGATTCGAAAAGGATATTGCGGTGACGGGCGAACTAACGGTCGAGTATCTGAAACCGGTTCGCGTGGACGAAGAGTTGACCGTGGAGGGTTGGGAACTCGAGCGCAGCGGGCGACTGCGGATGCGACAGGGGGAGATTCGCAATTCGTCGGGCACCGTGCTCGCGCGTGGCCGCGGCAAATTTGTAGAGATTGATCCGGCGCGATTCCGTTCGACCACGCCGGAGGAAACGCGCGGGACTTGAAAGGAAAAGGGGAAACATTATGGACTTGATGACCAACAATTTGTGGCGAGTGAAAGTCGGACTGGCGGAAATGCTGAAGGGCGGCGTGATCATGGACGTCACGAACGCGGAGCAGGCCAAGATCGCGGAGGACGCGGGCGCTTGTTCGGTGATGGCGCTCGAACGCGTCCCCTCCGACATTCGCAAGGATGGCGGCGTGGCGCGCATGGCAGCACCGCGAATTATCCGTGAAATCATGGACACGGTTTCGATTCCGGTGATGGCCAAAGTTCGTATCGGCCATTTCGCCGAGGCGCAGGTGCTCGAAGCGCTCGAGGTGGACTACATTGACGAAAGCGAAGTGCTCACTCCCGCCGACGAGGAGCATCACGTCTGGAAGCACGGCTTCAAGGTGCCGTTCGTTTGCGGAGCGCGTAATCTCGGCGAGGCGCTACGGCGCATCGGCGAAGGCGCGGCGATGGTTCGCACCAAGGGAGAAGCGGGCTCCGGAAATATCGTCGAGGCCGTGCGCCACATGCGCGCGATCGTCGGACACATGAAGAAGCTGACGACGCTGGGCGAAGAGGAGTTGATGCACGAAGCAAAAGTGCTGAGCGCACCGTTCGAGCTGGTCGCTTGGGTCGCCAAGAATGGCAAGCTGCCGGTGCCGAATTTCTCGGCGGGTGGCATCGCGACTCCGGCGGACGCAGCGCTGGTGATGCAGCTCGGCGCCGAATCTGTGTTCGTCGGCTCGGGCATTTTCAAATCGAGTGATCCAGCGCAGCGGGCGCGCGCCATCGTGAAGGCAACCACTCACTTCAAGGACGCCACGGCTGTGCTCGAAGCGTCGGAAGAGTTGGGCGAGGCGATGCCGGGCCTAGACGTGCGGCAGATGAACGAGAAGGACCTGCTGCAGACTCGCGGATGGTAGCAACTACCTCGTAGCTTCTGATGCACACAGGTCAGCGCTGATCAATCGGCTTTCTTGTCGCTGAGACCGGTTTTTCATCTGCGTTCATCCGTGTTGATCTCGGGCTGAAACGGATTTGATTCCATGAACATTGGGATACTCGCGATTCAAGGCGATTATGCGGCGCACGCCGCGGCGCTCCGCCGATTGGGCGCTTCGTATTCGTTTGTGCGGAGGCCGGCGGATCTCGGGGATGTTAACGGGGTAATTTTGCCGGGCGGCGAGAGCAGCACGCATTTAAAGGTGATGACCGAGGACGGCCTCTTCGATGCGCTGAAGGGGTTCGCCGCAACTGGAGGCGCATTCTTCGGCACGTGCGCCGGTGCGATTCTGCTCGCGCGCGAAGTCCACGGCCCCGCGCAAGCGTCGCTCGGTCTGCTCGACGTCACCATCCTGCGCAACGGCTACGGCCGACAGCTTGCCAGCGACGTTCACATGGGCAAAACGAAGTTGCGCAAGGAGCCGCTCGAGATGGTCTTCATCCGCGCGCCGATTATCGAATCGGTAGGGCCGGGAATCGAAGTGCTTGCCGAGGATGCCGGTCACCCCGTGCTGGTCCGCGAAGGCCGGGTGATGGCCGCGACATTTCACCCCGAACTAACCGAAGATACGACCGTCCACGAGCATTTCCTGAAGCTGACTGCACAGTGATAGACTGCCTGCACTCCGATGGGCGAGGGCGTTACTGAACCGAACGCGCAACCGGCACCCAGGCCCGATTGGAAAGCCCGTCGAAATCGCTGCCTGCGTTGGTTTGCCTGGGTTTTTGTTCTAGTCGCGGCCGCAATCGCGATCAATGATCTCCGCTACGATCTGCGCAGTTACGCATTGCTCACCCGCTTTGCCGACCCAGCCGCGGAGGGTCCGCTTCTACGCTTTGAAACTCACGACGTAACCAGCGAAGACATCACCATCCCCACGCCCAGCGGACCGCTTCGTGCGCGGCTCTTTCTGCCCGTTGGCATCGCGCAGCCGCAAGGCATGGTCGCCGTGCACGGAATTCATCATCTCGGGATGGACGAGCCGCGCTTGATGAGTTTCGCGCGCGCCGTGGCGGGTACAGGCCTCGCCGTTCTGACGCCGCAAATTGACGCCCTCGCCGACTACCACGTGGATGCCGCGTCCATCCCCTACATCGGCGAATCTGTCGCGTGGTTGGACGATCGGCTGGGCGAGCATAAGGTGACACTCACTGGAATCAGCTTTGCGGGCGGACTGTCACTGCTTGTTTCGAGCGACGCTCGCTACGCGTCGCATATTCGCGCACTCGTTCTCATGGGCGCGTACGACGATCCCCCGCGCGTCTCGCGTTTTCTCGCAACCGACACGGAAGAGCTGCCCGGCGGTTGCTCGATTCATTACGCCGCGCATGACTATGGCGCGTCGGTTTTCGTCTATGCGCATCTCGCGCAATTTTTCCCGGCGGCGGATTTGCCCATCGTCCACGAGGCTCTTCGCGATTGGCTGTGGGAACAGCCGGAAAAGGCGCTGCCGCTGCTCGACAAGCTCAGTCCGGCTTCGCGAGCCACGATGGAGGCATTGCTGAATCGCCGAATTAACGAGGTGCGCCCTCGAATCCTTCGCGCCATCCAGACCGACGAGCCGGAGCTAGAGGCCATCTCGCCGAACGGAAAACTAGCGTCGTTGCGCGCCCCAGTCTTCATTCTGCATGGATCGGCGGACAATATCATCCCGCCCGCGGAAAGCTTGTGGATGAAAGAGGACATTCGGCAGGGGGAGTTGCGCGAAGTGCTGATTACAGGTGCGTTTTCGCACGTGGACCTGGAGAAACACGCGCCTGTAATCGAGGAGCTGCGGCTCGTGCGCTTCGTCGCCGGGGTATTGCGGCGAGCGAACTAGATCAAACGGTAGAGCCTAGTCATAGTATTCGGCGCCGAGATGCGTGATGAGCTCCTCGCCCACCATCCACCGCAGCGTGTTCTTCAGCTTCATGGATTGAATGAAGAGGTCGTGCTCGGGGTAGAGCTCGCGCGCGCACATCGGAGACTTGAAGTAGAAGCTCAGCCATTCCTGAATGCCGCGCATTCCCGCGCGCTTTGCGAGATCAAAAAACAATGCGAGGTCCAGGACGATGGGCGCCGCCAGAATCGAATCGCGGCAAAGGAAATTCACTTTGATCTGCATCGGGTAGCCCAGCCAGCCGAAGATGTCTATGTTGTCCCAGCCTTCTTTGTTGTCTCCGCGCGGCGGGTAGTAGTTGATGCGCACCTTGTGATGGATCTTTCCGTAGAGGTCCGGGTAAATACTCGGCTGCAAAATATATTCGAGGGCGCCAAGCTTGGACTCTTCCTTGGTCTTGAACGAGCCGGGATCCTCGAGCACTTCGCCGTCGCGGTTGCCCAGAATGTTTGTTGAGAACCATCCGTTCAGGCCCAGCATGCGCGCTTTGAACGCCGGCGCCAGCACCGTCTTCAATAGGGTTTGACCTGTCTTGAAATCTTTCCCGCCGATCGGCACTTCCTTGGCCTTCGCGTATTCCTCAAGCGCGGGAATGTCTACGGTCAGGTTCGGCGCGCCGTTGGCGAACGGCACTCCCTCGCTGATTGCCGCGTACGCGTACAGCATGGAGGGCGCAATGGCAGGGTGATTGGCTTTCATCCCCTTTTCGAATGATGCCAAATCCTTGTGCACGTCCTCTGCCTTGAGGAAAACCTCTGTGGATGCGCACCAAACCATCACCAGCCTGTCGCACTTGTTCTTTTTCTTGAAGTCGCGAATATCCTGGCGAATCTGCTCGGCAAGGTCGAACTTCGTTTTGCCTTTCTTAACATTCGTGCCGTGAAGGTTCTTGACGAAATTTTGATCGAACGCTGCCTTCATTGGCTCGATGGTCCTCAGGAACTTCTGGACTTTCGTGAGATCCTTCGCGTCGAGCACGCCTGCCTTTACGGCCGCCTGATACGCATCGTCGGGAAACACATCCCAGGCGCCGAAAACCAGATCGTCGAGGCTCGGGAGCGGTACCAAGTCCTTAATTTTCGGGACGCGGCCTTCTGTCCGCTTGCCCAGGCGGATCGTGCCTAGTTGCGTTAGCGAGCCCACCGGAACAGATTGGCCCTGGCGCACGAGTTCCACCCCTGCCATGAATGTGGTGCCGACAGCGCCCATACCGGGCATCAGCACTCCCAATTTTCCTTTTGGCGGAGCAATACTGGCGGGCCTGCGCATTCCGTTTCCCCCTGAGCGTTCGACGATCGTGTCGCCGGTTTTTCTTGAGCGAGGCCGAAGGATTTCTCAACGGCTCTCGTACGCGCCCGCTAAACCCTGAGCGATGCGCCGGATGGACCGAAGCAAAACATGATGCGGCATCCCGCAACCATTTGCAAATCCATTCCGTGGGCACCTTCTCTGCGGTGAGTATTGATGTGATCTCTGTGGTTCGTTTCCATTTCTTCTAGGCTCCTGGAATGCAACTCTGTGGGCGATCGGGAATTCGCGCTAGAATAGTGGCGATGGCAAAGCAACGAGACACGTCGTCTCTCGCGGGGATTTTGACAGCTGCCGCGGGCGCCGGATTCAGTCGCGCTTACCGGCAGGTTCAGATTGACGAGCGGAAATACCTCCGGCACATCCAGCGCGCCCACCGTCTTCCGATTGAAACTTGGCACGACATGTTTCTTTTGGGTCCGCAGGTGATTGACCCGATTGCCGCGAGCACGGTCCGATCGGCCTCAAAAATGGCGGCGCTCGAGGGCGCGGGACTCGGCCTCGGCGGCTTCCTTACCGTTGTTCCGGACATGGGTATACTTTCGGCGATCACCCTGCGCATGCTGCAGAAGCTGAGCCTGCTGTACGGCTTTGAATACGCAACCGAGGAAGAAAGCGTGAAGCTATGGGTCGCGGCGGCGAGCGCGGCAGGTCTGGAACTGAGCCGCGATTTTCTCGAGAAGCAGGCTGTCGAGCGAATCGTTCCTCGCATCATCGATCGTCTAGCCGTTAAGGTCGGCGCTGAGGTTGCGGAAAAGTGGGCCGGGCGGATTATCCCCGTACTCAGTGCCGGAGCCGCGGGCGCGCTGAACTATTATTTTGTACGAGGCTGGGGCCGTCGCGCGCAGAAACATTTCCTCGCCCGGCATCTGTTCGTCGCGTCCGAAGCAAGCCGCCCGCAACCGCACAGGCTCTCATCGGTCCCTCTCCTACCTTCTTCGATCTAATGCTCTGATCGGTCCTACGTTTGCCTTTCGAGCGCGGCGCGGTCCCAATTTCCGAGCTTTGCGGCGGCTTCGTAGGTGCTCTGGAAAAATTGCATCAGCATGCCCGGGGGATCGGCAGAATTCCGCACGGCGTCGTACGACAACAGGAACTCGCCGATCTGCGCACTATAGAATGCCTCCGCCGGAACGATCTTGCTCGCGCGAAAGCCGGCCGGCTCCGGCGCGGCATACGCGTAGAACATCGGTGCATCGAATCCGCCGTTTCCCGGCCACCATCCCACGCTGCTTACCTCATGCGAATACGCCTCACGTGTCACGGCGTCTGCTCCGGGACGCTCAGGCGCGCGGCGTCCTGAGAAGCGCGTGGCCGCCAGGTCACCGCTGCCCCAGAAAAAATGCACAGGACTGGCCTTGCCGATGAAGCGTGCGCGGAATTCCTTGCAAATTGGATCCACGGTGGTGAGAATTCGCCAGAAACGATTCGCGTACGCGGGATCGTAGGACGCATGGACGGTGTCCAGATCGAAGCGGATTGGGTTCGGTACCTCGACCGGCATCGGCCAGATTTGCGCCTGGATGTTCAGGGACGCGAGCGTCGCCTGGAACTCGCGGTAAAAATCAGCCACGCTGCGCGGCGCGAGCGCGATTGTTTTCGTTTCGCCGCGGCTCGTGGTGAACCGCAGCACCTGTGCGATGAAATCAAACTCGGCCTCGAACACTCCCATCTGGTAAGGAACCGCTGAAGTCGTCAGTCCTCGCGCGCTCACGTATAGCGTCGCCTCCCACCATTGATTCAAGGGTGGGCTGAGCGCCAGCCGAAGTTTGCCGACGATCTGCATCCACATATGGAGCGTATCGCGCGTCGCGCTCCACTCTGCGAGCGGCAGGGCTGGCCAGGCCTCGTCCTTCGGCAGTCCCGGGATGATTGCTTTGCTCGCCATCGCGCCTCGGTTCGCCCTCACACTTCCATATTGTCCACATAACACCACCGCCAGCCTTCTCCCGGTTCAATAGACTGCATGATCGGGTGATGCACGGCATGAAAATGCTTCGTCGCGTGTTTGTTTTTCGAGCTGTCGCAGCAGCCCACGTGACCGCATGTGAGGCACATTCGCAGATGTACCCACGTATCTCCGATCTTTAAGCAGTCTTCGCAGCCCTTGGCGCTGGGGCTAACCTTGCGAATATCTTTCACATGCGGACAGGCATTGGCCATGGCGAACTCTCCTCCAAACCTCGGTCACGAGCCGACGATCGGGGACTATGGTAAAGCAATCGAGCCACCGATGGCACAGGATTGAATCATTTCCATGCATTTCGAGCTCAAGCGACAGGGTCATGGTCGGAAAGCGCGTGGTCAAATCCGTTTGCGGCCGACTTATCAAATGGGTTACGCTGCGCTTTCAGAAAAACAGGAAGCGAACAAAGACGATGCATTGTGGTTCCCTAAGGCGGCCATGAAAGTCTTTCAAGAAACTATATTTCCTGCGGCCGCATTGATGGTGATGGCTCTGGTTGTCGTCCCGAAAGCAGTCTTCGCGCAAACCGACGAGATCCAAGTCTACGACGCTGAGATTGAGGAACAGGGCAAGTTCAATCTCATGGTGCACAGCAATTTTACCCCCATCGGGCGGACGACTCCCGATTTCCCGGGCGGGATTATTCCCAACAACTCGGTCAATGGAGCGGCCGAATGGGCCTACGGCGTTACCGATTGGTTTGAGCAGGGTCTTTATCTGCCGGTGTATACGGCTTATTCCGACGGACGCGGTGGGTCGATTAACGGGTTTAAGATACGTGAACTGTTCGTGCGGCCGCACGCCCACGACCACACGTTCTTTTACGGCGTGAATTTCGAACTCAGCGTCAACTACAAGTATTGGGAGCCCAAGCGAATTACCTCCGAGGTTCGGCCCATCGTAGGGTTGCACCTGCACCCAGTGGACATCATTTTCAATCCGATTGTGGATACAAACTATACCGGCGGCTTCGGCAACCTCGAATTCGTTCCCGCAACGCGAATCGCTTATAACGTGAACGACAAATGGGCCGTTGCCTTCGAGGAGTACGCCGATCTAGGGCCTCTGCGCAACTTCCGCAAACTGGATGATCAGTTCCACGAGGTTTGGGCGGTCATGGATCATTCCAGCAAGTTCCTGAATATCGAAACCGGTGTAGGCGTTGGTGTAACGTCTGGCGCCGACAAATTGACACTCAAGCTGATGCTGTCGCGCGATCTCAACTAAACGGCAAATGTCGGCGCCTATTTCGGCGTGAATTCTGAATTGCGACCGCAGGAGGGTAGGGAGGTTATTGCTGCAAAGGCGTCGCGGACGGCGCGGGACGAACGCCAATGTCAATCTGCATTGCCGTATTCTTCGGGAAGATCACGTCGCGCCCGCGTGCGATGAAATGTACGTAGATCGCTCGGCTCGCGCCCAGGGTACCCATGGCGATGCCGAGTGAATTCGAACGCGCCGCCATTCCGACCGCGATGCCCACCAGTTTGAATCCACCGGCTCCGCCAGCGGACTTATTCAGCACATCGGCGTCGCCATCGCCGGCGGCGGAGACCGCAGCCAATCCAAATGCGATTCCCGTTTGCAGATAGCGCGATTTGGGAGAGGTGGCCTGCGCGCCACCTTCGGAATCGAGCTTGAGACCCGCCGTTTTCACTGCCTGTACTCCCGCGAGCACTGCGCTCACCTTCTGGTCGAGACCACTCGGCAGCACAAGATCATGAAAGACGAACCGAAGCTGGCCGTTGCGGCTCATATGAAGTGCAGGCTGGACCTGAATAACCGTGCCCTTCAATGTTGCTCCCTGCGGCAGAATCAAGCGGTCCCCATCGAAAAGGGGGCGTGACAACATGGCTTCGACTTCGTCACCTTTCTGCGAGGTCGCGGAATTCAGCGGAGTCACCAGACGCGCACGCACGAAGCTGCCGTCCGGCGGTGCCGATCTGAGCGATGCCGCGAGATCTGGAGTGAGCGGCTCCGTACCGAAATCGAGAGGGTCCTGAAGTTCGGCCATGTAGACAGTGCCGACGTCCAGGTACTGCGGGTGCACCGGAAGCTCGGCCATGGCGTATCGCTCGATCCTGTGTGCCTTCCCAGGTTCTCTCACCTGCTGCAGTGCGGAGTCCCATTCGCGCTTGGCTTCGTCTTTGGCTTCCTTCGCTTTTTCAGCGGTCGCGTCCGTGACACCCTTCCTTTTGTCGTCGGGGGCGGCAGCGATGAATTGAATCACCTGGCCGGATCCCGGAGTCACATGCGTTCGAATCGGGAGATGTTTTCCATCCGGAAGAACGAATTCGTTGAATTCCACATCGATTCGGCGTGCCGGGGTGAATTCGGCGTCTAAGGCGTCGAGCGTACGCTTGCCTTTGGACACGTCGCCGATGTTCGTAATTCGGCCTGTCACTGCGGTGCCTACAGGCACCACAAGCTTGTCGAAGGCGTACACCGATTCGACAACATGTCCACTGATGGGCTGGCCTACCTTGCGAATCCGAATCTCTTTGTCGAGAGCGACCTGAACGGCCATCCCCTTGGGAACGATTAGGGGCACGGTCTCAGGTGGTGCCGGCGCGGCAGCGGGCGGACGGGACGCGGGAACCGGAGCCGACGGTGGCTCTTGGGCTCTCGAGCACTGGACACACGCGCACGCCACAAATAGAAAGCCGGCCACGCGTGCACGAGCCATTGTTAAAGCTCCGATCCCGCCATTCTAGCAAGATGATGCGATCCCAGTAACAAATGTTGCACACCAGCCAGCACAGAGGTCTGCTAGCGACAGCTCGATATTCCAAGACCGCCCGCGAACCATCGTCAGCTAGGCGGAGAAAGGGAATCTAAGAATTGCCTGGTCGCCTAAGGGTCTCGTAGACTGGCACACAGACGATGCGACCATTTCATGGATAACCGCCGCCTGGCAAACTGCATTCTCCGCATTCGGCATCTTCGCCGCGCCGAATTACCGGTGGACACGCTCAAGCTCGCGCGCTTTCTGATCGGCAAAACGGTCGTCCATGACCTACCGCAAGTCCGGCTAAGCGGGCGAATCGTCGAGACCGAAGCCTACCCTGTCGGTGACGCTGCCGGTCACGCCTTTCCCGGCCGAACGCTCGCCAACAATTCTCTTTTTCTGGTTCGAGGGACCGCGTACGTTCGCTTCACCTACGGCTCGTGCTGGATCTTTAACGTAGTGGGCGAGGTTCCCGGCGTCGGCGCGGGAGTCTTGATTCGAGCACTCGAGCCACTCGAAGGCATTTCCTGGATGAAGCGTCACCGCCAAGTGCCAGGCTTGCGCGATCTCTCCCGAGGTCCCGGACGCCTTGCAGCGGCGCTGAACATAGACCAGCGCTTCAATGGCTCTGATCTCTGCTCCCGTAGGAGTCCACTCTGGCTCGGCGCAGCCGTTCTACCCGTAGGTGCAATCGGCATCAGCACCCGAATCGGGATTTCGCGTGCCGCACACCGTAAATTTCGCTTCTACGAGCGCGAAAGCCCCTTCGTCAGTGGCCCGCTCTGTCTGCGGGTGTAGGCACCGCAGAACGTCTGGTCCCTGCGCGCAACCCCTTTTTTCTGTTGCAATTGTGGCAACTCCGCCGGTCCTTCCGATTGACGCTCGTGCCCATCGAGAACACATTGTGAGCGTACCTCTCGGAGGAAGCGAATGCGTTCTGTTGTGCGTTTTTGCCTTATTCTATTGTGCTATGCGGCGCTATTTGTCTGGCCCGCGTTTGGGGGGCATCGTCGCATTCTCGGCGTCGTGACTCAAACCGATCGCGGTCATCTTGACAGTCAAAACGCGGTCATGGGCGCTGATATTTACTCCTGCGATTCTCTGGATACCGATGACGGCGGCTTGCTACGAGTGAGCGTTGGCGCGAGCCAGGTGTACCTTTCCGCTGAAAGCGCTGCAGCGCTTGAGGACGACGGAACCGAAATTCAAGTGTTGATAACTGCCGGAACGGTGGGCTTCTCCGAGCCCGCGTCCGCCGACATTTCGCTGCGGACCCCGGCAGGAATCGTTCGCGCGGCCGGTGGCTCCGCTGCGGCCGGGGAAGTTACGTTCAAGGGACCAAAAGAGCTGGTAATCTCGGCGATGCGCGGAGCCCTCACGCTGGACAACGGCGGCGAGCTTCGCACGATTCCCGAAGGAAAATCAGCGGATGTAACCTTCGACGATAATCTGTCACAGGGCTGCCACGATCCGGGCGCGGACGAGCAGCAGCAAACGCGTGCGTATGTACGTAAGCCAATCGGCTTCTACATCATCGCCACCACGGCTCTGGCCGTTCCGAGCTACCTTCTCTGGCGAGAACTCTCAGAGAGCGATTCGAAGCCACACAAGTGAGCGGTTCGGCGGTGCGGGGTTTGGCATTTCAACTCCTCGGCCAATCGTGACCCATGCCTGCAAAAGAAAATGTGGAGCACGTGAATCGCGCCATCTCGCGCTTTAATGCCAAGGACCTCGAAGGCTACCTCGAAATGTTTGATAAGTCCGTCGTGTTTCACGGCCTTTCGCGACGGCTCAAGCCCGGCGTCGGAGGCCTGCGGGACTATTACACGGTGCTACGCGGCGGGTTTCCGGACATGCGCCTGGCCAGCGAGGACGTGATCGCGGAGGGCGAGAAGATAGCGAATCGCTATACCTTTTACGGTACCCACAAAGGCGAGTACATGGGAATCGCTCCGACCTCGAAGCTAGTCATATCAGCCGGAATGGTGATTCATCTGTTTCGGGCCGGCAAGTGCGTGGAGACATGGCAGTCCACGGACGCGCTGGGATTCCTGAATCAACTCGGCGTGGCGCAGCCACTCTCCGTGAAGTAACATCTGCTCGGCAACCGGGCGTTACTCCTCCGCATGCAGCTGTTTCCCCTATTTGTCGAGGAATCGTCACTTCAAGCCTAAAAACGTTGCTCAGCCGGTTTAGTTTGGCTCGTCGTGTTCGTTCTGAAGAACGAAAGGAATCTCGTAGGTGATCTGAATGCGATCGCCAAGACCGGGATTTTGGTTAACAGCGGCGGAGCATCTTGGGGATGCGCGGTGGCTGGAATGGCGAGGACACTTGACCCCACCAGGAATCTTTCACGTCGAAAAGGCACAGACCGTCTTTCGTGACAGTGTAGTCTGGGCGCTTGTTGTTGCCCGGAAACGGCTGTTCAAACTCAAATGGGTATTCCATCTTCGGGAGATACTCCTTGAATTTTTTCCCGCCGATCGTGCGCTTGGACATCGTCAGGTGATGCGAGACAGGATCGCACAGCCCCAATATCTCGTTTTCAGTGCCACCACTGAAATGAGCACCAAATACTCGTCGGGGCGCCCGGAAAAACGATACCCTCGATTGTTATATCAATAGAGGCGCGATGCGGAGCAAACGATGAGTGGCGAATCTCTATCACTGAGGTTGCCGCTTCCGCGCCTTGCGACACGCACAGGCGAGACGATCATCCTGTATCGCAAACTTCGCAAACCGCTCCTGCGCTACCTCGTGTCGATCGGCCTCTCGGCCGACGAGGCGCAGGATGTGGTTCAAGACGTCTTCCTCAGCCTACAGCGGCATTTGGCCGCCGGCGGATCCGAGGAAAATATTCGGAGTTGGTTGTACCGGGTGGCGCATAACCAGGCGAGGAACCGCCAGACGAGCTACGACCGGAGGTTTGCTGCGCCGCTCGACGGCGAAATCGAAGCGATGCTCGATGAGAGGACGCCGGAACGAGCGATTCTCGAAAAGGAAAAGCTCCGAAGGTTGTGCAGCGCGATCCGTCTGCTCTCGGAGCAAGAGCGAGAATGCCTGCTGCTGCGAGGCGGGGGATTACGGTATCGAGAGATCGGCGAGGTCTTGGGGATCGCGACTTCGACCGTCGGCGACACGGTCGAGCGCGCCATCAAGAAATTAGCGGAGAAATGCAATGTGTGACTTTTCGGGAAAACTGATCGCGTGGATGGACGGCGAGTTACCGGAACGAGAAGCTGCCATTGTGGAGCGCCACCTCGATGGCTGCGCGGGGTGCCGCAGCCGCCTGGCAGCATATCGGCAAGCGAGCAGTGCGTTCGATGCCTACTCCGACGCATCGACTGATTGGAAGGGTGCCGCGGCGGCACCGGAAGTGCGGCGCGGGGCGTCGCAATGGATGCCGATGGCGGTTGGAGTGGCCGCAGCAATCGCAGCAGTGGTGGCGCTGCTACTAGCCCTACCCCGTCACCGTGGCGAGCAGGGACCGGTCACGACTGCCGCGACAACTGGGGCTTCGACCTCATCGGTTCCGGCGCAAAGTAAATCGGCTGCGTCTGTAACAACGGCTCGTTCAATGCAAAGGGTTGGCTCCGCGAGTCGGTCCACAGTCGAGCCCGTCGCGGCGGCGCGTGGGGAGGTAACGCGGCGGGAGCACGTGGCTGCGGCCAAGCTGGTGCACGATACACTCCCGAACCACGGATCGATCCAATCGGCGGAGTCGCTGCCCGCTCGACCCGCGATCAAGATCGCCATCCCTTCCGATGCCATGTTTCCGCCGGGCGCGGTGCCGGAAGGAGTGAGTTTCGTAGCGGACGTCATGCTCGGGCCGGATGGATCGGCTGAGCGGCTGCGCTTGGAGCCGCAGCTTGTGAGATCTGAAAGGAGGGCCACACGGCCATGAAATGCGTATCGATTTCGATTCTGATTTTGGCGGCTGCGTCCTGCGCATTCGCGCAAGGCGGAGGAGATGTGCTGTATCAAACGACCGGCAGGGCTGTAAGTATAAACTCGTTCCAGAAAGGGCCCGTTGCACCCGTGACCGGAGCACCCTATTCCGCCACGATCAGCAATGAAATGACTCAGACGCTCGAGGACGGAAGCCACATCGTGCAGACAATGAGCGGCAACGTCGCGCGCGATTTCGAGGGGCGCACGCGGCAGGATGCGCCGTTGCCGGCGATCGGAAATTTATCCGCGACGAATGCGCCGCACCTGGTGTTCATTCAGGATCCCGTGGCGCTGGTTTCCTACACGCTGGATTTGACTGACAAGACTGCGCAGAAAATGCCGATACCGTCGTTGCCGTCCTCGGGCGCGATGGTTTCCGGCGCGACGGGTGCGGATACGGCCGGCCCAGTGTTCATCATGCGACTGCAAAATGGGCAGACGAACGCGGCCGCGGGTCCGATGCCGCCGCCCCTGCCTGCACCAAACGGCACGATCATGATGCAGAAGGCCATCACGATCGACGACTCGGCGCAGATTAACACCGAGGACTTGGGCTCGCAGACGATGGAGGGCGTGACCGTCACCGGGATACGGACCACGCGTGTCATTCCGGCAGGGCAGATTGGGAACGACGCACCGATCAGCATCATGACAGAGGTGTGGACCTCGCCCGAACTGAAGATCGTGGTCTACAGCAAGCGAACAGATCCCCGGATGGGAGTCCAGACGTTTCGGTTAACCAACATCATCAGGGCGGAGCCGGACGCGACCTTATTCACCGTTCCGGCAGATTTTAGGGTCGTGGAGGGGCCGCAGGCGATTATGTACCGAACCAATCCGTAGGCACGGGAGTGACTGTCACGTGGGACGATCGTCATCGCTTGCTGCCGTACTTTTGAAAACGTCCCCTTTAATCGAACAGCGTCCGCTCGCCAGGTAGTATCTGCCGCCTCGACAACGGCTCGTTCTTCTCCCACATTTTGAGGAACTGCGCGACCGTCGCCGGACCGTGTCCCGCGTAGTGATTGTTGGCATAGGCAAAGATTGTGACGCCGCGCTTCTTGATCGGCCGTAGGTAATCCACCCAACTTCGAAGATCGGCCTTCCGGTCTACGATGACTTTCTCCCACTTCTTTGTGATCTGCTCGATCTGCTTGCGATCACCTAGCCATCGAACGTAGGTGAAATCAGCCGTCACTAAATCGAATTTGCCCGTTAAATCCCAGGGCCGCGGCATCCAACTTTGATCGATCAAAGCCAACGCGACGCCGCTCTCGCGCAGTAACGCGACGAAAGCCGCGTCGAGCCAGTTCTTGTTACGGATTTCAACCGCGACTTTGTGATCTTTCGGGAGCTTTTTCAGGAATGGCTTCAGACGCGCGACGAATTGGGCGCCGGATGTGAACACGCTCCGATTGAAGTAGGGGAACTGGAGCAACATCGGCCCGAGCTTTTCGCCGAGCAGGTCCATGACGCGGACGAACTCTTTGAACTCCTCTTCACAATCGACGAGCACTTTTTCGTGGGTAATCTTCTGTGGCACTTTCACCGCGAAAACGAATCCGTTGGGCGTCTTCCGATTCCAGCTCGTGACAGTCGAGGCAGAAGGCGTGCGGTAGAACGTGGAGTCCACTTCGACGGAATCAAGTTTCGTCGCGTAGAAAGTGAGAAAGTCCGCAGACTTCATGCCGGAAGGATAGAAGCTGCCTTCCCAACCGGCGGCGGTGAACGCAGATGTGCCGATGTGGAGTTCCGCCATGGCCGGCATTTTACACCGGGCGCCCGTCGCGTTGGAGGGCGTGCTTCGCAGAGTAGCGTGATGGACGCAAAGAGGAGAGCGGCGGAGAGCCAGGCTGTTCGCACGCGACGGCCCTTTTGCGAGACTCGGGCCATCGGAACGACACGGGGCACCATGAATTGCGACCCAGCCGGCCTCAAAGATAGACAGGACAGGCTACTAAAATCGGAAAAGCAGGATCACCGATTCAACCAACTTGCACGAGTCGATTAATGGTCCTCGAGCGAGACGGATCCAAAGAGCGGTTTGCCGGCGGTGGAAGTGATGAATCCCAAGATGGCGAGTGAAATGATAAGAACAAAGACCAGAATTGTCGGCTCGGCGTACCACTCAAAGAAATGGCCGGTGATCGGATAAGCCTCAAGAACGTTGTTCAGTACGAAAGCGACCACGAGCGCCAGGAGACCGAAGCGAATCACAATCACCAGCGCCAGCGCGGAAACGACGATAGTGGCTGTCGCGCTCAAGATGGGATTCTCGCCAAACAACGACGGCAGCGTTATCACTGTTACTACTGCTGCACCGGCGAGCCACTCCTTGCGCAGAAGCAGCCTGGCGAGGAAGAACAAAAAGAAGATTGCGAGAGCACCAAAAACGAAAAGCATCACGTTGAGAAGAATATCGCCCGCGGTGATTCGCAATCCGTTGAATTCAATTATGTCCAGTAGCGCGTTCGGCGCTAATGGCTTCCTGCCCATCCAAGTCGGAACTAAACGCACCGAGTTCTCTACGATGACCCAGAAGATTCCGGTGAGAATGCCGAGTACTAAGTCTCGCCCGACTACCGCGTCTCTCACTTGGCCCGAAAGTACGCGGCTCCATGATATGAGCGAGTTCGGCCAGCGGCGGCGAACCTGCGGCTCAAGAGCGACGTAAAGCACCCAGACGGTGCCGGCCGCGAGCAACCCCCACCCAGAAGCCATAAAGAGGATGCTCATCTCCGCGAGTGTTGGAGTGTGGTGTGCAAACAAGGCCGAGCCAATCGAGGACAGTAAAAATACACCCAGGGCCAGGCGAAACGCCCCGCGGCGATCGGCACGATCTGACCGCAGGTTGCGCCACGCAAGGAGAATCCCGAAAGTCAGAAGTGCGAAGAGGATCACGATGAACGACGCGTTCTGAACGGTGTCGCGCGTCGCGGTATCCCCGGCCTTCATCCGAGTGGGTTCCGTCCACGCTGAGATGAGTTCGAAATACACTGGAAGTCCCCGGTACGCCGCCGCCTCAACGCGCAACGGAAGCTCGCGGTGTCCGGGCCATGTGCCTTCCCATGCGGCGCGGGCGTCGCTCGTTACAAGCGGTGTCCATTGCGGCGAAGCAGATCGAAACGAACTCAAGTCGAGTCCTGCCAGCGTGAAAAGCTGCTGCCAGTTCGGCGCGGGCGCGGCGCCAGTGGACGGATCAAGTTGCGGCGGCACGGCCTCGAACACGCGCAAATTGCCTTTCGTGTCAAGAAAAAGCTGGCACATTCCGGAGATTGCATTCGGCGGGCTGTCCGGCGCGATTACCGCAGTCAGGTCGAATTCGGTATTCACCATGAACTGAGGACTTTCGCGATACCAGAACATCAGCACCGGCGGCACACTGGTCGAAAGATTCTCCCACCGCGATTTCGATTGATCGTGAGCCTTCACGTAATCCAGATATTCCTTGCTGGCGCTAAAGCCGTAAGCGGTGTCAACCGGCGTCGCGGAATAGCCCAGCTGGCGAGTGACATCGCGGGCGCGCGCGGCGAGCACGTCGGAGGAATAGGGAAGAGGGACAAGGTTAGGCAGATCCACCTTGTTTGATAAGAGAGCGATCACGCCGAGGCCGGCGATCGTCAGCAAGAGAGACATCCAGGCGACGGCCGGCCGCAGGCCTTCTTTCTCACCGGCCGCGGCCACCATTTCAGGCGATGGCGTCTCGCCCGCTGCGAGGGCAGCAGCAAGTGGATCGCCCCCAGGAAGCGCCGCAGCTACCTCGAGAGCGGTGGCGGGGCGTCTCGCAGGATCCTTTTCCAGGCAACGGAGGATTACGCGCTCGGTGAGCGGGTCGATATCCCGCACGAGGGTCGAAATACTCGAGGGTGTGTTTTTTTCGCGCAAGCGCAGCAGTTCGGGCAACGTGGTCGCGTCGAACGCTTTCTTTCCCGTAAGAATCTCGTAGAGAACGAGGCCGAGAGAATAAATATCGCTGCGGGTGGTCACCTCGGTTCCCGAAAGCTGTTCGGGGGCCATGTACGCGGGTGTACCTGCGCGGAGTTCGTCGGCATCGAGATTCTCGGCGAACACAGCGAGGCCGAAATCGGTGATGCGCGCGCGCCCGCGGCCGTCGAGCATGATATTTCCCGGCTTGAGGTCGCGATGAAGTACCCCATGTTCGTGCGCGGCAGCTAGTCCGGCGCACATTTGCCGCGCGATTTCGAGTCCCTTGCCTTGCGGGAGCCGGCCAATCCGGCGCAAGAGCGATGCGAGATCCTCGCCGTCCACATACTCCATGGTGAGAAACAGTCGGCCTTCGAACTCGCCGATATCGAATACGCGGCAGACGTTCGGATGCGAGATTTCGCGGGCCAGCCGCACTTCCTGATGGAATCGCGCGCGCGCCGATTCGTCTTGTGCCATCGCAACTGGCAGGAACTTCAGAGCGACCGTCTGGGTAAGCTTTAGATCCTCGGCGCGATATACTTCGCCCATCCCGCCCTTGCCGAGCAGCGCTACGATGCGATAGCGATCGGCAACTGCAATCCCGGTAACAAATTGATTGTGCTGGCCGGAGCGGGCCGACAAAGGGCGGCCGCTCGATACCGGCGTCTTCTTGTTGCTGAGCCCAGCCGGCCTGCGCGGCATCCCCGGGGACGAGTCACCGGAAGTCGCCGTACGCGTGGGCCCGCTGGCATCGGCAACGCCGCAGGCCGGACAGAACGCTGCATTGGCTGGCAATTCGCCGTCGCAAGCCACGCATTTCATATTTGGTGGATATCAGCGAACCCGATGTGGCGTCAAGCTGGTTGTGCAAATAGTTTGAAGTCGTAGCTTTTCCGTTTCTCCTTGAAGCACCGGAAAGGTGTAAAGCGCTTGCAAGTCCGAAGGGATCCTGGTAACCGCGGTTGGTAGTGCCTGGCACGACTGATCGGGCACTATCGAGATCGCGGGAAGTAACCTAGCGACAACTACTGCGATTTCGCATACTCGGTTTGGGTTTGTTGTACGGCGAAACGTCGGTGTTCCAGAGGTGCGAGCCTACGCAGCGGCTGCGGAAGCCAGCTCTCCTGACTGCTTTGCCGGGGCGAGCGCGATCAGGGCTGCACCGATGACAACCAGCGCAACCGATCCTAGCAGTTCTTCGCGTTGGACCATTCCCTGAAATGCTTGCACCCCCATAACAACGGCGTGAACGAGGCTCGACCATGCGGCGAAGGCAATCAAGGTGCGATTCGCTGACGGGTTACGCGCTGCCAGCAGCAAGAAAATCCCGAGCGTGACATAAACGCTGAACATCATCGCCAACGAAGGATCTTGCGCCAGAAACACCTTCAAGGGATAGACGAGGGCCAGGAAGAGCAATCCGACCAACACCAGCACGACCTTCAGCGCTCGTTCTCGAATCATTGCGGCCTCCTGCGAAAAACTAAAATAGGGAAAGTGGACGAGAACGGCTTACCGGAAAGCACGCGATTACCCATCGCGTAGGCCAAGAACTCGCGCACCACATGGATTCGATCGCGCTTCTACCTGAAGGCGACGCCATTCGCTACGAGGGCCGGTGGAAGCTGCTAGGCGATACGGATGGTGCCGAGGGGCAGAGTTGAACTGCCTACGCCGGCCTTTTCAGGGCCGCGCTCTACCGGTGAGCTACCTCGGCACCGACACAACAAAAGATTCTACGGAAAAGCGGCCGCAACGGAAAGGGAAAAGCGCCGAAGTGCAATCTGCTCCCGAGGCACGGCGACACACAGAAGAAGAAAATGGAAACCGGAAAATAGAAAATGGTAAACCCGACCCGGTTGGCGCCGGTCGCCGCATGTTGCACCGGTGAGGCAGGATCCCCCCGCGCCTCGCCCCTCACGCTTCGCCTCTAGCGCATCGAGTCGTCGAGTTCCTTCATCCAGTCTTTGGTTTTGAGGACTTCGCGAGGCTTGGCGCCGTCAGCGGGACCGACGATGCCGTCCTTTTCCATGATGTCAATCAGGCGCGCGGCGCGGCCGTAGCCGATGCGCAAGCGGCGCTGCAGGGTGGACGTGGAAGCGCGGCCCATTTCGCAGCAGACGCGCACGGCATCCTGATAGAGATCGTCATCAACACCTTCGCCGCCTTCTCCGTCGTCGCCCGGACCAACGCCCATTGCATTCTCATCCTTGGGCGGCCTGAGAAGCTCCTCGTTATAGATGGCCTTGGCCTGATCGCGCCAGAATTGGCAGACGGCCGCGACTTCATTCTCATGCACATAGGGGCCATGGATGCGGTGCAGCCGGGAGGATCCGGCCGGCAAGTACAGCATGTCGCCCTTGCCGAGCAGAGATTCCGAGCCGTTCGTATCGAGAATGGTTCGCGAGTCAACTTTGCTGGCCACGCGGAACGATATGCGTGCGGGGAAGTTCGCCTTGATCAACCCGGTGATCACGTCAACCGAGGGCCGTTGCGTCGCAAGGATTAGGTGAATGCCGACCGCGCGGGCCATCTGTGCGAGTCGCGTGATGGATTCTTCCACACCATTGGTATCCACCATCATCAGGTCGGCCAGCTCGTCAATCACAATCACGAGGTAGGGTAGCGGGCGATGTTCCTCTTCCTCGGAGCTCTCAAAGAGCGAAAGCGATTGCCCCTTCTCGAATGTCCGGTTGTACTGCTCGATATTTCGCACACTCCGCTGCGCCAGAAGCTTCAGTCTCCGCTCCATTTCGCGCGTAGCGTTTCGCAGGACGTTTGCCGCCACTTTCGCGTCGGTCACAACCGGCGTGTAGAGGTGCGGAATCTCGGCGTAAAGCCCTAGTTCAAGACGCTTCGGATCCACGAGCACGAGCTTTAATTCGTCCGGCGTGGATTTGTAGAGCATGCCCATGAGCAGCGAATTGATAAAGACGCTCTTTCCGGTCCCGGTCGAGCCGGCGATCAGCAGGTGAGGCATCTGCGTCAGGTCGGCCGCGCGAATGCGCCCGATCAAGTCTTTCCCGAGCGGCAGCGAGAGCTTGGATGAGGAATGCGAAAACTCCGGCGACTCGATCACGTCGCGCAGGGCGATGGTTTCCCGCCGCGCGTTGGGCACTTCAATCCCGACGGTCGATTTTCCGGGGATGCGCTCGATCAAAAGCGATTCGGCGCGCAACGCAAGGCAGAGATCTTCGCCCAGGCTGGTGACACGGCTGTATTTGATTCCCGCCTCGGGCTTGAATTCGAATGTGGTGACGACTGGCCCAGGATTAATCTGAGTGATATGTCCGCCGACTTCGAATTCGGCGCACTTCTGTTCGATGGCGCGCGCGCACTCCTTGAGCTCGGCCTCGTCCATCTTTTCACCGTGCTGGGCGGTGTGCAGCAGGCTGAGCGGCGGCAATTTGAAGTTTGTCTTTCCGTGCGAGATTTTCGGTTCGGGAGCACTCTTTCTCGGCGCGGGCGGCGGCGCCGGATCATGGAACTGGATCACGTGCGGCTCGCGTTCGCTTTGCCCGGGTTTTTGATCGATGGCGTCCTCTTTTCCTTCATCCTCCTCGAGTTCCTTTGTCGAAACGCGCTGCTGCGCGACGGGACGGCGTCCCGCGATCTTGATGTCCTCAACTTGCTTGCGCAGCCGGACCGATTCGCGTTCTTCGCGCCAGGCTTTCACGCGCGCCATCCACTGTCCGATCATGCCTTCGCTGGCCATCGGCTTCTTCATCCACGCGCCAGCGGCGCTGAACGAGAAGCTGGTGGTCAGGAATAGAGCCGTCAGCAGAGTCGCCATGGAGACGAGGTTCGCTCCAATCGGATTCAGTGCGGCGCGCAATCCCTGTGCGAGCAGTTTGCCCAGAAGGCCCCCGGCCGGCAATGCGCCCCGAACGTCCGGCATGTGAATTAAAGTCATTTCAGCCGAAAGCGAGAGGAGCATCAAACCCCAGCCGATCAGTTTGGCAGTCGGTGCTTCCATCATCTGGCTGCGGAACCATCGCATCGCCACAAGGAACATTCCTATCGGAAACAGGAACGCGCCGTATCCGGCGAGCTGGAAGAACAGATCGGCGGTATGAGCCCCGACGGGCCCAATCCAGTTCCGTGCCGGACCGGAGCCCGGAGGCGCCGCCGAGACATTGAACGACGCGTCCAGCGGCGAATACGAGAGCAGGCTCAGAGCCAGCAGGATTGCCAGGCTTAAGCCTACGAAGCCGATCATTTCGTTGAAGCGTTTGTTCTCAGTTGGTGTTAGAACGCGCACAAAACTCTCCTGGGCTATCGGGGGAAGGCCGCGTCACGAGCGATGTCGGGGGCCCGCGGCGCAAAGTACACCGCAGCAACCACGACGCCTCAAGGCTGGGTCGCGCGGGCGCTGTCGCGCGGGACCCATTCGGAGGAACGCGAGTACGCCGATGACTATAGCAAACGGAATTCGGCCGTGAACAGCGATATCCGAGGCGGCGTGTTCCAGCAGAGCACCTCGCTGCGGAATCGAGACACCTGCGACAAGGCGGGAAAACCGAAAGTCATGACTAACCATGCGAGATCAACTCCAGTGCCAGGCCGCGCGTCCGCGGGCCGAAAACGCCAATCGCCAGAACGACCACTGCCATCGAAGCGGCGATAAACGCGAAAACGCCGCCGACCCCAAAGTGTTGTAGGAAAAAGCCAATCATCAGGCTGGTGAAGATCGCGCTGAACCGGCTCCAGGAATAGACAAAGCCGACCGCTTGCGCCCGCACTCGGGTTGGAAACAACTCCGCCTGGTAAGCATGAAATGCCACCGACATCCAGTTGTTCGAGCAGGTCAGCATCACGCCCAGCAGGATCAGCCAGCCAGGATCTTTCTGCCGCGCGAATAGCAGACCAAAGCCTCCGATGCAGGCTGCACTCCATACGATTTGCCACTTTCGCTCGAATCTGTCGGCGATGCCCTGAATCAGCAAGGGGCCGATGGGAGCGAAGATGGCGATGATGAATGAGTATTGCAGGCTGGCGGTGGTTCGTATGCCCGCGGCAATCAGCAAGGTCGGCACCCAGGAAGCGAAGCCGTAGTAGCCGATTGTCTGAGCCAACTGAAACACCATGAGCATCAGCGTCCGCGATCGATATGGCGGCTGAAGGATTTGAACGAATCTCACCCGAGCGCTTGGAGATTCCTCCGCGGGAATTTCCAGGCCGACCGATGAGAGTTCGGCGCCCCAATCCGCCGCCACTCGCTCTTCCATGTCGGCGACTGCGCGCTCAGCTTCGGATATGTGGCCCCGAGCGAGCAGCCAGCGAGGGCTCTCCGGAATGCTTCGCCGGATAAACCAGACAAAAATTGCGCCAACCGAGCCGAGCAGCACGACCCACCGCCAGCCATCAAGTCCGAAATAGCTGCGCGGCACAAACAGCCACGAGACCACCGCGACCAGTGGTATGGCCGTGAATTGCACAACTTGATTGATCGCGAAGGCGCGGCCGCGAACCTCCTTGGGCATAAGTTCGGCGATGTAGGTATCAATCGTCACCAACTCGACACCGATGCCGATCCCGGTGATCAATCGCCAGATCAGAATTCCGGATGTGGTGGTCTGGAAGGCCATCACGATCGAGCCGACGGTGTACCAGAGCAACGAATACGTGAAAATCGTCCGGCGGCCGAACGTATCGGCGGCAAATCCGAATACAAGAGTCCCGATGAAAAGCCCGGCGAATGTTGCGGACACAAAGCTGGCCAGTCCCGTCAGACCGAAGAATGAGACGGAGACGCCGGAGAACAGCCCGCTGCGGACCAAGCCCGGACCGATATAGGTCATCAGGAAAAGGTCGTAGAATTCGAAGCATCCGCCCAGCGAAAGTAGCAGCAGAATTTTCCAGATGTATCGCGTCGTTGGGAGGCGATCGAGCCGCGCGCTAATCAGAGCGGCCTTTCGGCGAATCGCTGTCTGCCCAGATGGATTCATCAAGGTTCCGCGAATTCTAGCAATCGCCGATCACAGGCGATAGTGCATTCAAGTCGGCGAGAAGGAGCGGGCGGTCGTGTCGCAGGAAACTGCAATCGGGCGAACGCTGTAGGGCGCGAGATCGGAACATGCTGTATTCGAGGCGAGGGTAAATGGAATTACCATCGCCTGAGGGGCTCTAGTCTGTGTTTGTGATCGAACTGGGGCAAGCCGGAAGAGAATAGGAACGAGAGGATGCCTACGACGACTAGGAATATCTTCATCACCGGCGCTTCCAGCGGCATCGGCCGCGCGACGGCGCTTCGGCTGGCCCGGAACGGATGGCGCGTGTTCGCTACCGTGCGCAGAGAAACGGATGCCAGGGCAATCCAAGAGGAGGCCAATGGCACGCTCGAGAGTGTGCGAATGGACCTGGGCGACAGAGATTCGATCGCTGCGGCCGCGCGCGATGTGAAGGTGCGGCTCAATGGCGGCGGTCTCGACGGCCTGTTCAACAACGCCGGTATAGGCGGAATATCGCCTGTGGAGTGCACGCCGCTCGATGCGCTGCGCGAGATCTACGAAATCAACCTGTTCGGCCAAATCGCTGTAATCCAGGCGTTCCTTCCGCTGGTGCGTCTTGCGAAAGGCCGAATTGTCAATACAGGTTCGGTGGGCGACCACATCAGTCCGCCGTTCATCGGTGTGTTGTGCAGCTCCAAGGCGGACTTCGCTTCCATGAGCGCTGCACTCAGGCTGGAGATGCGTCCGCAAGGAACCCACGTCTGCGTGATCGAGCCTGGCTCAATCAACACTCCCGCAGTGGAAAAAACCCTAGGCGGAGTGGAGAAGACGATCGCCGGGCTGCCGCCTGAGGGCGCGGGGCTCTACGGCGAAGCGCTGCGACGGATGGGGCGCACTTTTCTAAACAACGAGCGCGCCGGCAGCTCGCCCGAGGTTGTCGCCGAAGTGGTGGAGCGCGCTCTGACCGACCGCCGCCCGCGAACCCGCTACGCAGCGGGCAAGGACTCCGTGAAATTGGCCACCCTGGCACGCTGCCTGCCCGAAAAACTTCTTGATCTCGCGATCCTGAAAAAATTTGGCTTGCCGGTCGCATTCGGCGAACCCTTGAGGTAGCTCAGAACAAAGACCGCAGTAAGAATATCTGCCCGGACTTCGGTCTGCCGCGCATGGCCGCAGCAAACCGAACTCCAGCGAGGTTTTGCTATGAAAATGTCAGGCAACACGATTTTAATCACCGGCGGTGCGAGCGGAATTGGATTCGAGTTTGCGGCTCAGCTTCTGAAGCTCGGTAACACCTTAATCATTACGGGACGAGATCAGCGCAGGCTGGAAGACGCGCAGAGAAAACTTCCGGGTATTCACACATTTCAAAGCGATGTCAGCGATCCGAAGGCGACTTCTCTTCTGTTCGATGCGGTCGTTCGGAAGTTCCCTGGGTTGAACGTGCTGATCAACAATGCCGGAATCATGCGCAAGATCAACCTTCAGGACACAGGGAACGACTTGGGCGATATCGGTCGCGAGATCGAGACGAATCTTCTTGGGCCGGAGCGTATGGTGAAGCAATTTCTGCCACATCTAAAGACCCAGGAGGAGGCTGCCATCGTGAACGTCTCATCCGGACTTGCGTTTGTCCCGCTGCCGATCGCACCGATCGATTGCGCGGCGAAAGCAGGTCTGCATTCGTTCACGCAGTCGCTGCGCGTCCAGCGGAGAAACACCAAAATTAAAGTATTTGAATTGGCTCCGCCTGCGACTCAGACACCATTGTTGACGGGAGATTTCCAAGCTGGCGGTACGAAGGGAGTTCACGTGATGGATGTCACTAAGATGGTCGTCCAGGCGATCGTGGGGCTAAAGAGCGATCGGTGGGAGATTCGCCGCGGACAGAGCAATGTCCTGAACCTGATGAGCCGTGTCGCGCCACATTTTATTTTGAATCAACTCAGCAAGCCTCAAGCGGCCACGCCGGCGGACACTACGCCGCGGTAGAGCTTGCCATCTCGGTCCCAAATCGCGAGCTTTGCTGGCCAGATAAGAACGGCGCCGCGGACGATGGTGCGGTAAACGGCGAAGAGTATCCGTGGCGCGGCCCCTGCTCAGTAACCGGAGTGATAGAGGAAGCTGACCGCGGCAGCGGCGAGCAGGCAATAGACGCCGAACCAATACCAGCGGCCTTTCTCGAGCCAGCGGCTCAACCACTTGAGCGCAACCAAACCCGCGAGGAACGCGAAGACGGCGCCGAAAAGGCTGAATGTCAGGCTGGACGCCGCTTCCGCGCCAAGTCGGCCGTGTTGCGCTTCGACCAGTCTCCACGTCTCGCGCGCAATTGCGACCGGCGTTAGGATCACCGCCAAAGCGAAACTGAAATCTTCCGAGCGCGCCTTTGAGACCCCCGAAAGCATGCCGGTCGAAATAGTCGCGCCGGAGCGAGAGAATCCGCGAAAGGGGAGACACAACCCCTGCACAGCGCCAATCCAGGAAGCCTGCACGGATGTGATCCCCGAACTGACGGATTCTTGGCTGCCGGTACGCTTTTCCAGAAGGCCTGAGGCCAGAATAAGAATGCCGACCGCGGCCAGCGCCACGGCGATAAGGTCGAGTCGGTCGAACAACTGCTCGACCCAGGCACGCGGCACATGACGGAGAACAATTTTTTCGATGCCTTCGGTGATGACGCCGCCGACGATGCCGGTGAGAACCACGGCGAAAACGAACGCGACGGCAAATTTTTTGAAGTCGGCCATGTTCTGGAAGAACGCGCGGCGCCATCGCCGCCAGAAATAGACAATCACGCTAAACATCGTTCCCGTATGTAGCATGACCAACAGCAGGGTTGTTTCAGGCGCCGCCGGATTCATGCCCATCAGCTTTTCAGCCACGATTACGTGAGCCGAGCTCGAAACGGGGAGCAATTCAGCCAGACCCTGCACGATGGCAAGTATGATTACGTGCAACAAAGACATCGATGCGACTCCATCCTTCGCAATGGTGAACGATTCACCCGAGCGCGGGCTCGCAACACGGCGTATGAACGCATGCCAAGTTCAGAAAGCCGAACGGGCGTTTCACTCGACGAGCTTGGTCATCCTAAACGCGTCGCGGCCGTCCGGGTAATATTCCTTCTGTACGTCGCGTTTACGATAGTCGTGCTTTTGCCAGAAGGCAATCGCGGATGTGTTGTCAGTTGCTGTTTCAAGCTCGATCGTGTGGACGCCTTCGGCTGCGAGGCGGTGCTCGCATTCCCTAAGCAGGAGCGTGGCTACGCCCTGCCGGCGATGGGCCGCCAGCACATCAAGTGTGACGATGGAACCGACGCCGTTCTCGTGGGCGCTGACGAGAAATCCAGCGATTTTGTCTTCCGCTTCCGCGATCACGCAATCGCTTCCCGGCAGGCGCAGATAATTTCGCAGGTCGGGCCGCGAGTAGGCGAGCGCGGGATCAAAGCACTGTTGGTCAACTTGGTAGAGATTCTCGAAGTCCCTTGGGGAATAGTCGCGCAGTTTGAATATCACGGCAGGAACCCAAGAAAAATATCGGATCGTTAAACTTCCAGAATTACCGGAAGAATCAACGGGCGCTTCGACGTCTGTTTATTCAAGTAGCGCTTCAGATCCACGCGGATCTTTTCCTTGATGACGCTCCAGTCCATTTTTTCCTCGGGGCTCGATTCCTCGATTGTTTTGAGGATCACTTCGCGGGCCTTGACCAGAATTTCCTGTCCGTCGTCGCTGGGCAGGAATCCGCGCGTTACGATTTCCGGGGGGATCTCGACCTTGCCCGTGTGCTTATCAATGGCGATGATGGGCACGACCACGCCATCTTCGGACAAGTGCTTTCGGTCGCGCACCACGACGTCCGCGATTTCCTCGAGCGAGCCGGAATCCACCATTACGCGGCCGGCCGGCACCGGTTCGCGCTGGAAGGCGCGGCCGTCCGTGGTGAATTCGATGGGGTGTCCGCTCTCGAGCAGGAAAATCTGCCCCGAAACGGCGCCCACCTGTTCCGCGAGCGCCGCGTGCTGGAACAGTTGGCGGTACTCGCCGTGCATCGGTATGAAATATTTCGGCCGCACGAGTTGCAGGAGAATTTTCATTTCTTCCTGGCTGGCGTGGCCCGAAACGTGAATCGGAGCGTTGCGCCCGCCTTCGTAATAGACGAGCACGCGGCGGCGGAAGAGGTGGTCAATCATCCGAAAAATGGCTTTTTCGTTGCCAGGAATGATGCGCGCCGAAAGAATGACAGTGTCGTTCTGGGCGATGCTCATCAACCGGTGATTGTCCACCGAAATCCGCGAGAGCGCCGACATCGGTTCGGCCTGGGTGCCGCTCGCAAGCACGACGAGCTTTTTCGGGTCGAAGCCGCGGAGATCCTGCGGCCGCACGATGCTGCCGTCCGGAATTTTCAACTTGCCGAGGCCATGCGCGATCTCAACGTTGTCCACCATGCTGCGGCCGACGAAACCGACTTTGCGTCCAACGCCGCGCGCGACTTCGATTACCTGCTGGATGCGGTGAATGGAGCTGGAAAAACACGAAACGACAACTTTTTCGGGGGCGGCACGGAAAAGCTCTTCCATGCGCACCACTACGGCGCGCTCCGAGGGCGTGAACCCCGCGCGCTCGACGTTGGTGCTGTCACTGAAGAGCGCGAGCACGCCTTCCTGGCCGTAGCGCGCAAAGGCGTGCAGGTCGAACGGTTTGCCGTCCACCGGCGTCGGATCCATTTTGTAGTCGCCGGTGTGGATGATGATTCCAACGGGCGTGCGGACCGCGAGCGCGACACAGTCAATCGTACTGTGTGTCACATGCAGGTATTCGATTTGAAACGGGCCAATGGTGCTGATTTCGCCAGGAGCGACTTCGTTGAGTTTCGCGGAATCGAGCAGCGCGTGTTCCTCGAGTTTCTTTCGCACCAGTGCCAGAGTGAATTGCGTGCCGTACACGGGCACGTTCAGGTCGCCGAGGATGTAAGGAATCGCGCCGATGTGATCCTCGTGCGCGTGGGTGAGGATGATGGCGCGCACCATGCGCTTGTTTTGCTTTAGGTATGTGATGTCCGGGATGACGATGTCCACGCCGAGAAGTTCCTGCTCGGGGAACATCAGGCCGGCGTCAACAACGATGATGTCGTCGCCGCATCGGAGCGCCATCATGTTCATGCCAAATTCGCCCAACCCGCCCAGCGGAATGGCCCACAGCGAAGATGTAGCTGAAGATGCGCTCAATTGAGGTGTTTTCCTTGGAACTTCAACTGTCATCGTATCACAGCGGCAGCAGGAGAGGCCGAAGTCGCAAGGTCACGACAAACCAGCCGCCGCAATGGAGGAAGGGAAGGGTGCAGCGGAGGACACTGCGGCTGCGCGTGGCGAGAGTCCCGCGGAATTGGACTTCAGAGCTTGCGAGACTTTACTGTTCGAGTGCGATTGCCTGGGTGATAAATTTACGCGCCTGGCCGATGTGCTGGACGGCGCGCTCACGTGCGCCCGACGTGTCATCTTCCTTCGAGACGTTATCGTGGGCCTTGTTGAGTTGCTCGACCGCTTTGTTCAAGCGGGGAATCCAGCGCGCGTGTGTGTCAACTTGCGGATGATCCTCGAGACTTTTTCCGTCGTCCGCGACCGACTTCAGTTCCGCAATGGCCGCGTCAATTTCAACGATGGCGTTCTTTTCCTGATCGTGGAGCTCGCCGCTATCGGGATGCTCGATCAAGGCTCGGGCAGAACGCAATTGGCCGAGCGCACTGTGATAGGAATCCCACTTCGCGGAAGCGGTCGGAGCGCCGAAGCTCAGCGCCAGAAACAGCGCAATCACGGATGCAGCTAGCGGAAACCTGTACGTGGATTTCATCTTCGGGATCTCTCCTTCATGGCCGGAACTTCGGCGCGGGGCTCGCGCTGCGGGCAACAATCTACCATTTCCGCGCACCGGGAAGATAGCGGGCATCAGTCGCAGGCGGTCCTTCACATCGCGGCATGTTGACCGATCAAAACCTCCGGGCGGATTTCGTCCAGCCCGCGTTCGCAAATTCCTCGAAAGCCTGTAAGATTGGCTGCGCTCCTCGTACCCATTCGGAGCATAAAAGCCTCCATGAACCGAATTGCCATCCTCGGCTCGACCGGCTCGATTGGCCGGCAATGCCTCAGCGTAGTTGATTCACTGCCCGGAGCGTTCGAGGTGGTGGCGCTGGCGGCGGGCTCGAACGTCGCAGTGATCGCGGAGCAGATCGCGCGGCACCGGCCGAAGCTTGTTTCGGTGGCGACTGAAGATGCCGCGATCCGGCTGCGGGCTTCGCTGAAGGCGCGCGGCGGCAAGGCAGCGCCACCGCTGGAAATTTTGTCGGGCGCGGAGGGCATCGAGCGCGTTGCCACTCACCCGGACGCGCAAACACTCGTATCGGCTGCGGTCGGCGTGGTTGGCTTGCGCGCCACCTACCAGGCCATCGAGCTGGGCAAGGACATTGCGCTAGCGAACAAGGAAGTCTTGGTGGCCGCAGGGGAAATGGTGATGGCGGCAGTCGCGCGGCGTGGCGTTAGGCTCCTGCCCGTGGATAGCGAACACAACGCGATCCATCAGTGTCTGCGCGCGGGTAGCCACAGTGAAGTAAGGCGACTGATCCTCACCGCGTCGGGCGGACCCTTTCGCAAGACGCCCGTCTCGCGCATGGCTAAGGTGACGCCCAAGCAGGCCCTGGCGCACCCGAATTGGAAGATGGGTCATCGGATCACCATTGATTCCGCGACGCTTATGAACAAAGGCTTCGAGGTGATCGAGGCGAAGTGGCTGTTCGGCGTGGGCCTGGACAGAATTAAGGTCGTGATCCATCCCCAGTCTACAATTCACTCGATGGTTGAGTTCGTGGACGGCTCGATTCTGGCGCAGCTGGGTCCGACCGATATGCGCATGCCCATCCAATACGCGCTAACTTATCCGGAGCGAGTCGCATCTAATGGGTGCGAGCTCGATTGGTCGGCGCTGAAACGGTTGAATTTCGAGGATGTGCCGCCGCGAAAGTTTCCGTGCTTCGAACTGGCCAAGGAAGCGGCGCGCCAGGGCGGGCCTTCGCCGTGCGCCTTGAACGCGGCGGACGAAATCGCCGTCGCGGCGTTTCTGGAGCGCCGGCTGTCATTCCCCGGAATCGCGGCGGTTATCGAGCGCGTGCTGGAGCAGATGCCGCGCGGCGCGATGCGCAGCGTGGATGATGTCCTCGCCGCGGACGCCGAGGCGCGCCGGCTGGCGCGGCTGGCCGTGGATCGCAAGCGCTGACGCTACGTTAGGGTCGCGGCCGGCAAATTCGCGTTGTTTGGCTTTACGCGCGGAGCCCTCAAAGGGTGCATATCGGAACGCGCCGCGTTTCCTGTAAAATCTACTGAGGATCTATGACCGACACACTCAGAATGCTCGTCGCCGGCGGGGTCGTTCTTGGCATCCTGGTACTCCTCCACGAATGGGGACACTTCATCGTCGCGAAATGGTGCGGCGTTCGTGTGGACGTGTTCTCCATTGGATTCGGCCCCCGGCTGTGGGGAATGAAACGCGGCGATACGGACTATCGGATTAGCGCGCTGCCGCTGGGCGGCTATGTGCGCATGGCCGGCGATAATCCCATCGAGGAACGGACTGGCGCAGCTTATGAATTTCTCTCGCGGCCGCGATGGCAACGCTGCCTGATCGCCATTGCCGGGCCGATCATGAACATCCTGCTGACGTTCGTGGTTTTCATGGGCGTTTTTTGGCTTGTCGGGATTCCGACGCCCGACTACTTCCGCCAACCGCCGGTCGTCATCGCCGTTCCGCACGACGCTTCGCCGACGGGCGTCGAGACAGGCGATCGAATCCTCCGTGTGAACGGTGCGAACACGTCGACGTGGAAAGCCGTTTTCGCGCAGGCAGAAGATGCGAAGCCAGGCGAGTCTCTTTCAGTGGTCGTGGATCGCAAGGGCGTCGAACAGTCTCTCACCATTGCCATCGCGCCGCAGGCATCCTCCGACGATCTGTTTGGCTATCCCGCCATGCGGGCCGTCCTTGACGAAGTTCTCCCGGGCACGCCCGCGGACAAAGCCGGATTGCGGCCGGGCGACGTCGTAGCCTCTATTGACGGGCAGCCCGTGATCACGTGGCCGCAGTTTGTGGATGCAGTGCATAATTCCGATGGCCGCGAGATTCACTTTGATGTGCTACGCAACGGCGTAGAAATGCCGCTCGCAGTCACGCCGGCCCGCACGATGGATCCCGACGGAAAAATGGTGTGGCAGGTTGGCGTCCTGCCCGGCACGCAGGACTATTACGAGCGCGAGAACTTTATTTTGTCAGCGAAGAATGGCGCGACGTCTACGGTAAACGGCGTTCGGCAAATTGGAAACGTTCTCGGCGGCTTGGCCAGCGGGAAAGTTTCCGTTCGCGATCTGCAAGGCGTGATTGGAATCGCGCGTGAATCGGGCAGGGCCGCGAAGCGCGGCCCGGTGGACCTGCTGTTCCTGGCGGCTGTGATCAGTCTGAATCTTGGCTTGCTTAATCTTCTGCCCATACCGATCCTCGATGGCGGCCACGTCCTGATGCTGGCGATCGAAGGGGTGATGCGCCGCGATCTGAGCATCGCGTTCAAGGAGCGATTCGTGCAGGTTGGCCTCGTGTTTCTCTTGGGACTCTTTGCATTCGTGATGTACAGCGACATCATGAGGATCATCCAGACTCACCATTAGTGAGCGGAGCCGGGCCGGTGGGAATCCTTCCTTTACCGCGACTGCAAACTGGTTTTTGGTATAATACTGCCTGAGACAATGTCAGCCACTCCCTCCCATCGCGTTTCGACCGGGGAACGCATCAACGACCACGAACCCGCAGGACGGTTGCAGCACGAGCTGAGCTCCCGTGGAATCCGGCTCACGCGCCAACGCCGCGTGGTGCTGCAGGTGATGGAATCCGCCTCGCGACACATGGACGCCGGCGAAATCCTGGATGGCGCCCAGAAGATTGACGCCGACATCACCCGCGTAACGGTGTATCGCACCCTCGATCTCCTGAAAGGTTTCGGCCTGATTGACGAGCTCGACCTGCTACATCTCCGCGGGCATCGCCACTACTACGAAAGCCACGGTCCGCGCGACCACATCCACGTCGCTTGCGTTCGCTGCGGCAAGGTCCGCGAAATCGAAAGCGAGCTCTACGAGGACCTGAAGAAGCAGATTTCGAAAGACTGCGACATCGAGATCAGCATCGCGCGCACGGAAATTGGCGGCGTGTGTGGTGATTGCAAGACGAAATCAGCCGCGACCGCTTAACGAGGCAATTCCGCTTCTCGATTACACCCTGAGTTTTGAGCTTCTGAAGAATTCCTTCGCGTGCTCGATGTCCTTCAGCACTTGCTCTCGCAGTTCGGCTGGGCCAGAAAATTTGCGCTCCTCGCGCAGGCGCTGCCAGAATCGGACTTCAAGTTTGCCGCTGGTCAGAGTATCGCTAAAGTCGAATAGGAATGATTCGATGGTGACTCGAGCGCCATCAAACGTGGGCCGCATGCCGACATTGGTCGCTGCCGGATAGGTTTTTCCCGCGACGACCGCTTCGGTAGCGTACACGCCATTTTTCGGCAGCACTTCCTGATCGGTCGCCAGATTCAATGTTGGGACCACAAGCCTTCGTCCCTGGCCGGTGCCGGTCCGAATCTCGCCTTCAAGGGCGTACGGCCGTCCGAGCATTCGCCGCGCCTCTTCCACGCGTCCCTCCCGAATCGCGGTCCGAATCGCCGTGCTCGATACCACCACGCCGTTCTCGATCACCGGCGGCACAATTTCGACATCGAACCCCCAGCGCTGTCCGAATTCGCCGAGCAGTTTAATGTCTCCGGCGCCGCGGTGCCCGAATCGGAAGTTGCCACCTACCAAGACCGTCTGCGCGCCCATCGTGTCCAGCAGAAAACGGCGCACGAAATCCTCGGCTGCGACATTCGCGAACTCCGCGTCGAAGCGCGCTACGAAGGCCGCATCAACGCCCGTCGCGTCAATGGCCGCGAGCCGCTGTTCGAGAGTTTCGAGCAGGGCGGGCGCCTCTGCCGGCCGCAGGACTCTCGCCGGGTGCGGATAAAACGTCAGCACGGCGGCAAGCGTATCGCTTTGGCGGGCTCGAGCGAGGACTGTGCGCAAAATTTGTTGATGGCCCAGGTGGACGCCGTCGAAATTCCCGATGGTAACGGCCGTGTGCCTGCACGGATGGCCGAATCGCGCGAACCATTCCTCCGGCGAACGCACGACGGCAAGTGCCATCAGAGGACGACCTCAAATCGCAGCCCGTCGTGCGCCAGCCGAACGTGCTCGGGAAGCCGCGCATTCGCTTCCGCGTGACCGAGGTCGTGGCAGATATGCGTGAACCAGGCGTGCTTGGGTTTCAGCTCTTCGACCAGGGCGAGCGACTGCTCGACATTGGAATGCGTGGGATGGGGCACGTAGCGCAGCGCGTCGAGGATGAAATCGTCAAGTCCGCGGAGCAAAGCCTTCGAGCTTTCGGGCACCTGGCTGAAGTCGGTGAGATATGCCATTTTCCCCGCGCGAAATCCAAGCACCGGCTGCGTTCCGTGCATCGCCGGGATCGGCACGATCTGCACGCCGAAAAGATCGAATGGGCCCTCAATCGTGTGCAGTTCAATCAACGGAAGAGTGGAACCCGGCTGCGCATCGGCGAAAATATAAACGAACTGGCGGCGCAGGAGCGCCAGGGTATCCGCCGCCGCGTAGATCGGCACGACGCCTCGCTGCTTGATGTTGAATGGGCGAATGTCGTCGAGACCCATCACGTGGTCGGCGTGCCCGTGCGTGTAAATGACGGCGTCCAGGCGGTCCATGCCGGCGCGCATGGCCTGGAATCGAAAGTCGGGCGTCGTATCAATCACCACGTTGCGCCCGCCGTAAGCGAGCAGGACCGAGGGGCGCGTCCGGTTATCGTGCGGATCCTTTGACTCGCACACCGCACAGTGGCATCCGAGCGTCGGCACGCCCATGGATGTTCCCGAACCCAGCACGGTGAGTTGAAGTGAGGACATAAGCGTCGAGAAGTGATTTTACACGCTTGCGGTTGCAACTATCTAGATGCGGGAAGGGAACTGCAAGGAGGGAAAACGCGATTTGTCGAGAGGTTACCTGTGATGAAACTGAGGTCCTTCGTCGTCCGCTCCGGCGGGCTCCTCAGGACGTCGATCCTGGTGGGAGTGTCACTTCTTGGCGTTCTTTTTCGCCGTCGCTTCGGCGGCCGCCTTTGAAATCTCCATGAACGTGAGTTTCAGGCTGCCGACCACTTCCATGAGCAGATCGTCGTCAACTTTAGCTAGGTTGCCGCGCGTCTTCTCGCGAAGCGCGTCGAGCATGTCAATTACCTCGCGCGCTCCTTCGAGATCAACATAGGCCTGACCGGTCTGCGGATCGGCCATGCCGCCCATCATCGCGGCAGCGTTGCGCGTCAGAAAATCCACGAGCGTTTGAAAGCTGGGCGACGACGCGATTGCCTCGGCAGGAGCCTCCAAAGCGGCTGGCGAAGCGGCTTCCGATGCCGCGGGAGCTGGCGCGGCCTTGGCTTTCGCGGCCGCTTGCGCGCTCGCGGCTCTTGCGGCTGCCTCTTCTTCGCGGCGCTCCTGCTCGACAGCGCCCTCGCGCAAGTCTCCCGTTTCGGTGAAATGTCGCCGGTCTACGACCTTAAAGCTCTCTTCTTGCTTAGGATCAGCCACGCTTGAGGTCCCCTATTCTGATTGCTGCTTCTTGATCGTGAATCAAAAGTCTAGCACCCGCATACGCTGGCCACAAGGCGCGGGGGCGCCATCACTTCTGTCCCATCGTGAAGGGCTTGCCCTTTTCGCCTACCTCGAAAATGAGGAGCCTCGCTGGCTCCGTTTTACTCGGGTTCCGAAGGATTCGGTGGACATGCATCGCGGGCTCGTAAAAGAAATCGCCCGCGTTGTAGGTTTTCGGCTGGTCCGGATCGACCTGATTCTCGATCGTTCCTTCAAGAATGTAGGCAAAAACCGGACCGATATGTTCGTGTGGAGGAGAACCCGTGCCAGGGGCGACGGCAAGGGTGATCACGGTCACTACAGGGTCGGCGATGCCGCTTAGGGGCTCTTGCATGAGCGTTTTCACGTCCGAAGCGGCCATGTTGGACATATGATCTTGGGAATTCTGCCGGGACGGGAGGGTTTCGGCATGTAGAAGCGCGCTGGCGCTTCCCGAGAAAAAAACGGTGAGCGCGACACCCAACGAGGTGTTCATTTCGCGGCGAGTTATCATCACACAATTCTCCTTAAGGGACGGTCCCGGCGATCACAGCCTCGTTCCCGAAGCGTCGGTAGTATACATCTCACAAAAACGTATCGAGATATTCAGAACGATACCCATGTTCCTGGTTCGAATGCGCTACTGCTTGTGCCGGTTCTGGCAGGTAAAGCTTGCCGCGCTATTTGTGTCGCCCGTTCCTTTGTAGATGGCCTCTTCGGGATAAGGGCAGAGCGGACGCGTCATCTCGACGCCCTTTGCTGGATCGCCATCCACGAAACCCGTGGCGATGATTTGATCCGGGGCGACACGCTTCTCGACCCATTGGTCGAGCGCGCTAACCACATCGTGCCCGGGATCTCGTTGCGGCGATGCGAGGTTTCCAAAGGCCGTAGCGCCGATGCCGCCGGCGCAGTGGGACATTCCCGGCACCATAAATAGACGGTAGAAATCTTGCGTGGCGCCCAAATCCCGCTCGCGGTTTGTCTTGCCCATCACGGACTGCACGCTCTCGAAATAATCGATGCTGTTCTGGGGAGGAATCGCGGCGTCACCCCAGCCGTGATACTGAATCAGTTTGCCGCCGCGCGCTTTGAACTTTGCTAGGTCCGGATCGGTGGAGTTGAGGATTCCTGCGGTCTTGTCGTCGGTGGTTTTCACGTCGCTATCGAAGTTGAACGTATGGAAATCCCACTTCGGATTATCGAAAACCATGTCCGCGTAAAATGTGTTTCCAAAGAATGCCTGCAGCGTCGGCTGTCCCGGCCCGTTGCCGGAGATCCAAACGCGCCAGTTTGCGGGCACCGCTTCCGTGCCGGGTGAATAACCCGGAAATATTTGAGCGCCCGTGCGAGGGTTCTTCGGTCCGCCATAAATTTTTCGCACCGCAGCGACCTGCGGCTCCGTGAGGCAATCGGGCCCGTCCGCGCCCTTGCACTGAACGACAGCCGGATCGAAATGACAGCGTCGTGGGTCAGCGATCAGGCCATCCTTCACGCCATCCAGGGCATCGCACGCGGCTACCACGGCGCTTTGAAGCACCGGCAACTTGCTTGGCGGGACATAGCTCGCTCGGTCGTTGAGCAGGGCCTGCTCGGTCCAGATGGCGCCGACCAGCAGGTGAGTCCAGTTATTCGCGGGAGCGCCGGCGACGATGCCAATGAAATCGTCGGGAAAACGCTGCGCCTCCATCAGCGCTTCACGGCCGCCATCCGAGCAGCCGACAAAGTATGAGCGCGTGAGCTCCTTGCCGTAAAACGCACGCGCGATGGCTTTGGCCTGCACGGAAGTTTCGTGGACCGCGCGATAACCGAAATCGACGATCTTTTCGGGGTGGCCAAGCGCCCACGAGCCATCCGTGCCGCCGACGTGGCCATCGTCAGTGCCGGCGGTCGCGTAACCGCGCAGGAGCGGACTCGCCATCGCGGACATGGGAATCGTTCCCGCGAATCCCCCATTACCGACCTGTTCGTACTTTCCGTTCCAGCCCGACGCCGGCAGCCAAAGTTCGAACCTGATCTCGGAATCGCTGGTTGGCCTCACGATGCCTGCCACCCGGCAGAACGCGGGCAAAGGTTCCGTCGGCGCCGGCTGTCCCGGACCCGCGGGCGGCTTGAACGCGCCGGCCGCGACGGACGTCGCCGACGTAATCGTCGTATTCGTAAGTGCCAGAGTGATCAAACTCTCGCATGACTTCTGCGCGGCAGTTAGCGGCGGTGCCTGTGCTGCCCCAACCAGCACGATCAGACACGATAGGAATGCGACGCGATGAATCATGACGAGGCTCCTTCAGCGAAAGTGCGATTAGGCGGCCGCTGCGGACTTTGCGCCGAGGGCGCAAGTATGGGACGTTGCGGCTCCCTGCGTCAATGAAGCTTGGCTCGGTTAGCGCGACTCGTGCCCGGCGCTGCACTCTTTCCTTGTGACGCGCGGATCGTCACTGTAAATTGGCGTGTCGCGAGTCGCTGTCATCGACAACGTTCGCGCGACTTGGTCATGCCCAAGCGGAAACAGTCATCGAAGCCGAAGCGGTGGAAACCGAAACAGCGCGGCCGCGTGCCGAACCGGGCGCAAATTTCGATTTCGCCGCGCGATCGTGTCTCCGGGAAATGGTTCGAGAAGCTGGTCGCGCTGCAGGCACGGCTTCGTGGTCCGAACGGGTGCCCCTGGGATCGCGAGCAGACTCACGAATCGCTTCGCAAATTTCTGATCGAGGAAACCTACGAGGTGCTGGACGCGATGGAGTCCGGCGACCCGCGCAAGTTTTCCGGGGAGCTGGGCGATCTGCTCCTTCAAGTGGTCTTTCACTCAATTCTCGCCGAGGAATCTGGCGGCTTCACGATGTCGGACGTGATCGAATCCGTGCACACGAAGATGGTCCGCCGCCATCCGCACGTTTTTGGCAGCGCGAAGGCCGGGACTTCCGCGGCGGTGTTGAAGGATTGGGAGCAGATCAAAGCCGAGGAGCGCGCGGCCGAGGGCAAGGCTTCCCAGAATGCCATTGTCGCCCTCGATTCAATCCTCGGCGGTGTCCCGCGCTCGCTTCCAGCGGTATTGGAGGCGTATCAGCTGACACGCCGCGCATCGCACGTTGGGTTCGATTGGGAGAATCTCTCCGGAATCTTTGACAAGCTCGACGAAGAGAAGCGCGAAATCGCAGCAACGCTGCGATCGGCTACCCCGGCGCAGTCGAAAACCAAGGCCCCGACGCCTCATCTCGAAGAGGAAGTCGGCGATCTGCTTTTTGTTGGAGTCAACATCGCGCGCTTTCTGGGCGTGGACCCAGAAATTGCGTTGCGAAGCGCGAACCGCAAATTCAAGCAGCGATTCCAATCGATGGAATCCGCCGCTGTCCGGGAAGGCAAGCGCTTCGCCGATCTGCCCCGCGAACGCATGGAAGAGTTGTGGAACCAGGCCAAGGCGAAAGGCTAGCCTCCGACCGCTGCGCCCCCCAAAGCTAAACTTCATAAGAGCTCCTTATAGTTTCGGCAACAATTACAAATTGGACTTATCGACGGGCTCGGACTCTAATCGCATCGGGAGTCGCTGCCCGGATGACACAGCCGCAGGGCGTCAATCTTTGGTCCACCAAAGCGCACGCGCTCGATTATCTCCGTCGCGCGGATTCGATTCCGCATCGCGTCGAAGGCGAGGATTGTCTGCTCGAGTGCCTGCCAGCTGGAGTCACGCGCATTCTTGATCTCGGCTCCGGCGCTGGCAGAATGATCGAACGGGCGAGGGCAGTCCTGCCGGGCGCGCGGTTCGTCGCGCTCGATTTCTCGGCCACAATGCTGGACGCTCTGCAAAAAGCCTACGGTCGCGATGGCAGCGTGACAATCATCGCTCATGACTTCGACCAAACTCTTCCTGAGATGGGTTGCTTCGAAGCCATCGTTTCGAGCTTCGCGATTCATCATCTGGCCCACGAGAGAAAACGCGCACTCTACCGGGAAATATTCGAAATCGCCGCGCCGGGAGGCGTCTTCTGCAACTTGGAGCACGTCGCTTCCCCCACCCCGGGAGTTCACGATCAGTTTCTCGCGGCCATCGGCTGGCCGGATGAAGACCCGTCCAATAAATTGCTCGATCTCGAGACGCAACTGAAATGGCTTCGCGAGATTGGGTTTCAGGATGTTGACTGCCATTGGAAATGGCGCGAGCTCGCGCTCCTGGTGGGAATCAAACCTGCCTGACGCCGTTCGAGGGTCCTCGGGCGCGGTCCGCTTCTGATTGGAGTAAACTGCGCGAGTCGTTTCCCTTATACTTTGGTCGCGTTCTTGATGACCGAGCCCCTCTCTACCCGTGAAATCGAAGTCCGCCACTGTTCAAACCTTGCGGAATATGAAGAATGCGTTCGCCTTCAGCACGCTGTCTGGGGCGAAGAAATCGCGGTGCCCTCAGCGCTCTTCGTTGTGGCGCATCACACCGGCGGCCAGGTGGTTGGTGCGTTCCACGATACCAAAATGGCGGGTTTCACCCTTGCGCTTGCGGCCATGCGAGCAGGCAAGCCGTTTCTGCATTCGCATATGACGGCTGTGCTTCCCGAATTCCGCGATCGAGGCATTGGACGCCGGCTGAAACTGTTCCAGCGGCAGGATGCGCTTAAGCTCGGCATTGACCTTATCGAATGGACATTCGATCCGCTCGACCTGAAGAATGCGCACTTCAATCTCGTTCGTCTCGGCGCCGTGTCCCGGCGATGTATTCCGAATTGCTATGGCGTCACCGAGAGCCCACTGCACGGCGGCCTGCCGACGGACCGGCTGATCGCCGAATGGTGGTTGGCCTCGGAACGCGTGAAGTCCGTTCTCGCCGATGATGTGCGGCCAATGAAAGCTTCGCCGGAGCGCGTGCCGATTCCCGCCGATTTCGCCGAAGTGAAGGAAAACGATCGGGCGGCTGCTGCGCAAATTCAGACCGAGGTTCGCGAACAGTTTCAGAAATGGTTCGCGAAGGGCTATGCCGCCACCGGCGTGGAATCGCGCGAAGGCGTGACAGACTATTTGCTCGAGCCATCTGCCACGATCAACGGAGTGGGGCTTCCGGAATTGGCCGGAACCTGAAAGGCGAGAATGCGACTCAGGAAAATCACGCTGCGCGAAATTCATTTGCGGCTTCTCTCGCCGTTTCAAACCAGCTTTGGTACGTCCGACCTGCGCCGCATCCTGCTTGTCGAGGCGAATATCGATGGCGTCGCGGCCTGGGGCGAGTCCACCGCCGGCGAGAATCCGTTCTACTCGTACGAAACCGTCGAGACCGCGTGGTTGATTCTGCGCGATTACCTGTGGCCATTGCTGAAGGGCAGGGAAATCCCCTCGGCGTCGGAGGTGTGGGATCTCCTCGCGCCGGTTCGCGGACACAACATGGCCAAGGCCGCCATCGAAAGCACTTTCTGGGACGCCGAAGCGAAGCAGAAAAACATTCCGCTCGCAAAACTGCTCGGCGGCACGCGCAACGAGATTCCGTGCGGAGTCTCGATCGGCATCCAGCCGACTACCGCGGGACTCATCGCGACGGTGGAGAAGGCGCTCGCCGCTGGCTATCAGCGGATCAAAATCAAAATCAAGCCCGGCCTCGACGTCGAGCCCGTCCGCGCGCTTCGCGAACGATTTCCCAGCATTCGCCTGATGGTGGACGCGAACTCCGCATATCGCCTGGAAGACGCACCTCTTCTCCAGGCGCTCGACGCGTACTACCTGATCATGATCGAGCAGCCGCTCGGTTGGGACGACATATTCTCCCACGCGCAACTTCAGCGCCAGCTTCAAACGCCGATCTGCCTCGATGAATGCGTTCACGGCGTCGAGCACGCCCGCGCCGCGATTGAAACGGGCGCTTGTCAGATCATCAACATCAAACTAGGCCGCGTCGGTGGCCATACCGCGGCTCGCCGCATTCACGATTTGTGCCGGGCGCACGCGATTCCCGTGTGGTGCGGAGGGATGCTCGAATCGGGTATCGGTCGCGCGCACAATATCGCGATGTCGTCGCTCGCGAATTTCTCGCTGCCGGGGGACGTTTCCGCGAGCCGGCGATACTGGGTCGAAGATATCATCCAGCCGGAAGTGGAAGTGACGCGCCAGGGAACGATTCGCGTGCCAACCGCTCCCGGAATCGGTTACGAGCCGCGCCTCGACCGCATCGAATCCCTGACGCAACGCCGCGAGGTTCTCGACTAGCACTTGACGCCAGCCCCCGCCTCTTCAAACGGCGCTTCCGCAACCCACCCGAGTTCGTTTCTACTGGCGATCGGGCTTGCCGCCGTACTCCTGGTCTGGTCGGTGAACTACATCGTCGCCAAGCTCACGCTGACGCATCTTGACGCGCTGACGCTCGCCTCATTCCGTTTTCAGCTTTCCGCCATGTTACTGCTCGCGATTTATTTCAGCCAGCGCCGCCGCACCCCGCTGCGGCCCCCCGACGTGTGGACGTTCGTATATCTCGGGTTTTTCGGCTTCGCCATAAATCAAGGCTGTTTCGTTCTCGGGCTTTCGCTCACCACGTCCCAGCACTCGGTCGTGATCATCGCCATGGGGCCGATCCTCATACTCTTGCTCGCCCGCGCCCTCAAGCTCGAGAAGCTGACGACGTGGAAAGGCCTCGGAATGGTGACTTCCTTTTGCGGTGTGCTGATGCTCGAGACCGAACACGGGTCTCCGCTGCACTCGCCGCTGTTGCTGGGCGATTTGATCACCCTTGCTGGCACGCTCGGGTTTTCGATTTATACCGTGCTCGGCAAGCGAGTCGCAGGATCGTACGACGCGCTTTCGATGACCACATTCAACGCGACGGCCGCTGCGTTGATTTGGCTTCCGCTTGCGATCCGGCAGGGAACACGGCTCGATTGGAAAAGCGTCGCATGCTCCGGTTGGGCGGGATTGTTGTACATGGTTGCGTTCAGCGCCGTGGGAGGTTACCTGATTTTCTACTGGCTGCTGGGCCATATGGACGCGTCGCGCGTAGTGGTAGTCAACTATCTGCAACCGGTCGTCGTGGTCCTGCTCTCTATTCCGCTGCTCGGCGAACATCCGAGCGGGAGATTGCTCGCGAGTGGCGGGCTTGTGCTGTTGGGTGTTTACCTCGCCGAGCATGCATCGGCGCGCGAGCGCGCGCAAAAGGCCCGCGTGGCCGTATGAGATACAGAAGGCCAGAGCGGGGGCCCCGGATCGGGAGGAGCCGCGTTTCGCGGGGTTAAAGCCCGACGCCTTCCCCGAAAAAGAAAAAGGCGGCTCAGGAACCGACGCCGCCTCTCCCGACCCGCGATTCTTCGAGGTCTTACTTCGCTGGCGTCATCTCGCAGTCGATTTGGATCGAGATGTCGTTGCCAATCATCGGCGCGGGATCCTTGCTGACGCCGAAGTCGGTGCGGTTGATCGTTGTGCTGGCCGAAAGGCCGCGGCGCTGGCTGCCCATGGCGCTGATCGGCGCAGTCGGACCCGTAACGGCGAGCACCACGGATTTCGTGACGCCCTTGATGGTGAGATCGCCTGTGACTTTCAGCTTGCCGTCGCCCGCCTTCTCCACACTGGTGGATTTGAAAGTGATGGTTGGGAATTGGGCAACGTTGAAGAACCCGTCGCTCTTCAGATCGTCGTCACGCCGCGAGACGCGCGTGTCGACCGAAGTTGCGTCGATCGTCGCTTCGACGGTGGATTTGGTGATGTCAGTATCATCGATTACGACCGTGCCGCCGACTTTCGTGAATTCGCCCTGCACGTTGGAAATGCCCAAGTGGCGGACCGAGAACTGAGCGTTGGAGTGCATTGGGTCGAGATTCCATGTGCTTGTCGCCGCGAGCGACGGTACCGCGAGTGCCGCCGCGAGTCCTGCCAATACGAGAAACTTCTTCATCTGCTGCCTCCTCAGAATAGTGTTCAGATCGGATTTCAATCGTTCGCGACGATGCTCCCGCCGCAAAAGAACCTGTTGGAACCCACCCAGTGGGCCAGAGTTTCCCCCGGGAAGCGCCCAGCCCGGCGAGAGTATATACCAGTTTTCTGCGCGACCGGTCTATGTCGTTGAGCGCACGTTGCCGGAGTAGATCGGCTTGCGGGCGCGCGGGCGAACCAGGCCAACCGGGCCTCGGTGGCGGACTCACACACCGGTGAGGGGGGTTGTCGGGCGATCCATCCGGCAGGGATTGACGCACACGCGAGACACGCCTTAGTGTCCACTTAACGGTGACTGGAACAGCGAAAAACGCTTGCGTGGTCTCGATCATCGATGGGTTTTCTTAGTAAGATGGAACTGACAAAGGAGCCCAATCATGAGTGGCCTTTTCAAAACTTCGAATCCTGCTTTGAACGAAAAGACTTTTCAAGGGAGCGTCGCCGTGGCCGGCGAAGCGATGACCCTTCAAGGCACGGTCAACAAGACCGGTTTTCTGCTCTTCTGCGTTTCTGCCACGGCAGCATGGACTTGGTGGATCGCTCAATCGCAGACACCTCAGGCGGCGCTGCCATGGATGATGGGCGGACTCATCGTCGGCTTTATCTTTTCGCTGGTGACGATTTTCAAAAAGGAATGGTCGCCCATCACGGCGCCGATCTACGCATTGTGCGAGGGAGTCGCGCTCGGCGGGATTTCGGCCTTCCTGGAACAAGCCCATCCCGGCATCGCGATTCAATCGCTGGGATTGACGCTGGGCGTCACCGTGGTGATGCTCGTGCTGTACACGTCCGGCACCCTTCGCGCGACGCCCAAATTGACCATGGGTGTTATAGCGGCGACGGGCGGCATCTTCCTCGTTTACTTGGTGGACATGGTTTTGAGGTTTTTCGGCAGGCAGGTGCCGCTCCTGAATAGTTCCGGGCCGTGGGGAATTGGTATCAGCCTTCTGATCGTAATCGTTGCCGCGCTGAATTTGATTTTGGATTTCGATTTCATCGAGACCGGTGTTCGCGCCGGCGCGCCGAAGTACATGGAATGGTACGGCGCGTTCGGAATGATGGTCACGCTGATCTGGATGTATTTGGAGATTCTGCGCCTGCTTGCCAAGATGCGCAGACGCTAAAGCGGCGGCCTGTTTACCCCGGCCGCTCTCTAGCTAAAGGCTGCTGGTGCGATTGCAGGGAACTAGGCAAACGGATTTTCGTCCGCACTCGGCCCGTAAATCGACGGCACTGGAACATCCAGCATCCGCAGATACACGGAGAGCTGCCCTCGATGGTGGTAGACATGATTCAGCAGCACCGAGCGCAGAAAGCCGATTCGCGGCACGGACATCACCACCTTCCCGCCTCTCGTCAAACTCCACGTCGCCGCTAGCCGCGCGTCGTCCATTTTCCTCAAGTCGCTCTTGGCGCTCTCGAGGCTCTTCGCAAAAGTGTCGAGGATCTCTCGCCGGCTCTGGGGTTCGAGCTGCGTGAAGGTTGGGACCTCGACCGTATCCGGCACAGCGATCGCAGTGACGTTTCCCGGAACGGCTGCGATGTGCAGCGCGAGCTGGCCCAGGGAAAAAGATTTCGGGTGTGGCCTCCAGGATAGTTGACCGTCCGGAATTCGTTCGAGAACTCTCTTCGTTGTTTGTGCTTCCTGATCTAGTTCCATCACGATGGACTCCGCAAGTTTCATGATTATTCCCTCCGCATAGACCAAATTTGTGCTGAGATTTCTGCGGCCTAGTTTGTCTGTCAAGCGACTTTGCCATCAATTTGGACTAGGCCGTCTCCCTCGCTGTTCCCCGGGGTGTTCAGCGCCCCGCCGCCCGCCCAGTGCCCGATGTTTCCGCCCGCTTTTTCGCGCGTGCGTTGATCTGCGTCCAGCCGCCTGTCAGGCCTTTCTTGTAGTCATCCGGAATCAGCCCGAGCGCAAGGTGTTGGAATTTGATCAGCGTTCCGCCGGGTTCCTCGCTCAGCCGGTATTGCACATTCGAAGCTACCGGATACGACATCATCAGCGGCCCCGCGAATTCGAGCAGCGTCGGTCGCTTAATTGCTTGCACGTGTCCCCACAAGTGGCCGTTGTTTTCTCCCAGATCGCGATACCATCTCCCACCCGGCCATGCCTCAATCTTCATCGGCATGGGGCGGTCCTCCGCCGCCGTCATCAGCGGCCCGAGCTGTTCCAGCAGCGAGTCGAACGTCACGTTCAGCGGTGCCTTCACGTGAATTTCTTCCGTCAAATTCAACGTCAAGTCCTCTACTTTTGATCCTGTCGCGGTCATCAATCCTCCTTATATTTCTCTAGATTTGTCACCGCCATTTTGGCCTCGGCTCGTTCCTTCACCTGGGTCAACTGGCGTCGCCAGAATCGCTGGAATTCGCTCGTCCATTCGTGCAGCGGACGAAGCGCTTCGGCGTTCGTCCGATAAAGCTTCCTCCGCCCTTCGCGCCGCACGCGAACGAGCCCGACATCGCGCAGCACGCGCAGATGCTTCGATACCGATGGCTGCTCGAACCCGAGCGCAATCACGATGTCGCCGACAGGACGCTCCCGCAGCGCGAGATAGTTCAGTATTTCCCGGCGTCGCAGCTCGGCGACTGCGTTGAAGGCGTCCGATGTGGTCGTTGCACGTGGCATGCCGGTTACAATACATTCCGATATGGGAATATGTCAAGTGAAAATTTCGCCCCTTGGATTCCGGCCCGTCGGACTACGGGACAGGCGGCTCAATCCGCTTTTTGGTCCACAAACGGTGCCTCGGGGAGGGACGGCTGGCGTTCTCGTCGGCAAACTGCGCCCTTTGCGGCCGCTGCGTTGACACGTCACAGCTCGCGTGCTACGTTCCGCGACGGTCATGCACGCACGCTCTGGTTCCTCGAAACGCATCGCCATTATCCCCGGCGATGGCGTTGGCAAAGAGGTCATCCCCGAGGCAGTAAAGATTTTGAAGGCTGCTGCCGCAAAGGGTGGTCGCGAAGTCGCGCTCACAGAGTTCGACTGGGGCGCGGATCGCTATTTGCGTGACGGAACGAGTCTTCCGCCGGACGCGCCTGAAATGTTTCGGCGCGACTTTGACGCCATTCTTCTGGGCGCGATGGGCGATGCGCGCGTCCCCGGGAATCAGCACGCCGCCGACATCCTGCTCGGCCTGCGCTTCAAGCTCGATCTCTACGTCAATGAGCGCCCGTGCGTTCTCTTCGATCAAAGGCTCACGCCGCTGCGATCGCGCACCGAGAAGGACATCAATTTCTGCCTGATTCGCGAAAACACGGAAGGGCTTTACTCCGGGATGGGCGGGTTCTTCAAGAAGGGAACAGCCGACGAAATCGCCACTCAGGAGGACATCAATACGCGAAAAGGCGTCGAGCGAATTGTTTCGTATGCTTTCGAATTCGCCCGCCGCCGTGGCTACCGTCGCGTGTGCATGAGCGACAAATCGAACGCGCTCACCTATGGTCACGACCTCTGGAAACGCGTCTTTGCGGAAGTTCGCACTCGCTTTGCCGACATCGAATCGAGCCACATGTACATAGATAATTTGCTGATGCAGATGGTTCGAGACCCGGCGCAATTTCACGTGATTGTCACCTGCAATTTATTCGGCGACATCGCGAGCGACCTTGGCGCGGGGCTGATCGGCGGGTTGGGGCTTGCGCCTTCCGGGAATATTCATCCGGGCCAGGTATCGCTTTTTGAGCCGGTTCACGGCTCGGCTCCGGATATCGCCGGGAAAAATATGGCGAATCCGATGGGCGCGGCGCTGGCGACGGGAATGATGTGCGGCGACATCGGCTGGGCGGCCGAAGCACAGGCCATCGAAGATGCCGTCCGCGCCGCGATTCGCGAGGGAAAGACTACGACCGATCTCGGTGGCTCGCTGAACACTCGCCAGGTCGGCGACTGGCTCGCCAATCGAGTGGCGTCCACGTAGATCCCGCAACCGATTTCAGCGCGAACTCCTTTTGCTCTTCTCACTGTTTTTCTTTATCCTGTTTTTGACTTCGATATTCAGGACAGCTCATACGCGGGAGGTTTCCTTCGATGCCGGTAAGATCAGCAATTCTTAGCGCCGTCGCCTTATTGATCGCTGCGATACCGTGCGCCGGTCAAGCGCCGGCCGCCGCGCCGACTCCTGCTTCACCGGCAACGACTCCAAGCGCTGTCACTCCGGAGCAGGCTCGATTGCTCGAGTCCGCCGAGGCATTCGTCCGCCACTTCTTCGGCTGGGGAGCTGACATCAAAGTGACCCTGGGTCCGCTCGGCCCTGCTGCGTCGCCGGATTTTTATCTTGTTCCCATTCAAGTGACGGTGGACGAGCGGACTCAAACCGGAGAAGTCTTCGTGAGCAAGGACGGGAAGACGCTTCTACGCGGCGAAATGTATGACATGTCCACGGATCCATTTGCGGCGAACCGCGCCAAGGCGCACCTTACAGGGAATCCTTCGAAGGGCCCGGCCGATGCTCGCGTCACTCTAGTGGAGTTCAGTGATTTCCAATGCCCGCATTGCCGCGAGTTATACGAAGAGCTGAAGGCAGTCGAGACCCGGTATCCGCAGCTGCGAATCGTTTACAAGGATTTTCCGCTGAACTCCATTCATCCCTGGGCCCAGACGGCCGCGCTCGGCGGGCGCTGTGCGTTCGATCAATCGCCGGCGGCCTTCTGGAAGGTTCACGATTCCATTTTCGACAATCAGGACGTAATTTCGACCGAAAACGTGTGGGACAAGCTCGTCGAGTTTGCCACGCAGGCGGGCCTCAACGCGGACACTTTCAAGGCGTGTCTGTCTTCGCCCGATGCAGAGAAGGCCGTGGACGCGAATCGAGCCGATGGCGTGGCGCTGGACGTCAACAGCACGCCGACGGTCTACGTGAACGGACGTCCGCTGGTTGGCGGTGATGTGGAGACGCTCGATCGCTTGATTGATTTCGAGCTTGCCGCCAAGAACTGACGACGCTGAGCCGAGCCGTTGGATTCGGGCACCGAGGGATTACGGTCGTTCGGCCGAATCCTGCCTCAACCGCCGAATCAATCCTTCGATTTCGGAGGTGGACAGCTGGGTGGCGTCGAAGTAAAGGTTCCAATCCACATCCGGAAATCCCATCCGTGTCACCTGTGCGGGAATTTCGATGCGGCGTGTTTTCGGGTCGCGGCTCTTGATGGCTCGAAGCGCTTCGTACACCACTTTATGGTCCGGATCCTGCCACTGATGGCCGCTTAATTCGCTCGCGAGTCGATTCCATTCCGCGAAATCGCTCACGCCCTTGCAAAGCCCCCTCAGAACCTGGCGTTCAAGGGACCGAAGTGCGCTCGATAGGTGGTCTGGGGCCATGGGGTGCGAAGCGCCGGGGCACCGCACATTGAAATGTCTGGATGGCCAAGCGGGTCAGATTTGCGAAACCGCGGGCACTTGCATAGGGCAAACCCCGGACGAACTCCGGAATCGGCCCGTTTCAGGCAGCCGCGTGAGCAACGACCGGACGGACGAAATCGATACGATCAATCGTAGCCGCGATGCCGAAAATGGGTATCAGTTCTCCCTTCAGTTCAGACACCCGAAGCGCCTTGGCGCTTGCGCGGACCAACACCGACGCGCCCCGATCGCGCTCCATCGGCAATGCAAACGTCAACTCCAGGCCGCTGCCAGGTTCAACTGCGACTCCTGACTGAAAGTAGATCCCCGATCGCGATATATCGCGAAGCTGGGCGGTATGGAACTCGGCAGGACGCTGGCGCGAGGTGCAGACTTGCAACGGCAAGTAGACCTCATACCGCCGTGCTTTTCTACGTTCTCCCATGCACTCCCCCTAGACCGACTCTTAGATGCACGAAGCCGGCCATGCGGCAGTACCAAGCCTTAGCTGATTAGACAGGAGTTAAGTGCTTTCGATGAGCGCAAAATGCAATAAATCGAGGAAAAAATTCCTATGGTGGGAACTATCTGCACAGCCGAAAAAGCACCTGCAGTTCTGAAACACATAGTCCTATAACTCGCTGAGCGTCAGATGGTTACAGGACCGGATCGATTAGAACCGAGGTGCCCTCTGCCTCGGTGAGGATGCCCTTGCCGATCATCAGTCTTACCAATCGAACCAACGCCGCACGATCCGTCCTCTGGACGTCGGTAGACTGCTGTGAACCGTACGCTGAGCTCTGAGCCGGCGCCTGGCGCTCTCCAGTTAATTCGGTGAGCCAAGCATCGAATTCTTGACGTTGTTGCGGCTGCATGGTATCGAATGCAATCCCCATCCCTAACCCAGCTTGGGAGTAGACCACGACCCCGCCGGTTTCAAACGGTGTTTTTCCTTTGTGAACCGTCACGCGGACGTTGGCACCGACTGGAAAGGGAACCATGGTGTCCACGAAGCAGCCTCCGGGGCCGAGATCGGTGGTGCGAGTCGAGAACCTGGCGCCTGAACCCAGTTCGACCACTTCAGCCGAAGCGGTGATCACGTGCCGGTCGTTGTTGCGACGTTCGGCTTCGCCTGTGCCAGTAGAGTTGCCCCGAGATGGCGTCTTTTGACCGTGCTCATACATGGTTGTGAGTTCCTGCCTTCCCGTATTCGCGTTGAAGTTCGGGCGCCGCACTGGGCGGGCCCGATATCCGGCTGCAAATCATTGTCTCCGTGGCAACCAAGCAGTGGCAAGCTCAATTGCCCAAGACCTTGCCCAAAAGCCAATCATTGACGGGACTGTTGAGGTCGGAGCGATCTGCGCACTCGCTATAGAAGAAAGCGAACCGCAATGCCGCGGCTATCGTGTTCGAGGTGCTCCAAACGGACAACGGAGGCGAGGAATTTCCGGTGTGCCGAGACCTTTTCGCCGAACGGGAACGTCACAATCAAACGCATGCCTAGGAAATAGTGGGGCATGGACGTCTTGAAATATAGGCCGTCGCGGGTGAAATCAACCACCTGACCAACATCCTCGATTTCAGCGAAGCGAGCGTCGAATGGGCGAACATGCACCGGCAGGGATACCTTCAGGCGCTTCCGGGTCCGAGCGTCCTCCGGAGCCTTTGACGCTGGCTCGACGGCTGGCTTGAATGGGGGCCACGCTGCCACGGCCGTGCTAGTTCTGCGGGAGGTGCTCATGTTCGAGCTTCAAATTACAGGTGGGCTATGCGGGTGCCAATAGGACCGGGGTACTATCCCGTTCCAGAAGGGCACTATGCGCTTGGAACCATGCGGGACGCTTCGGATGGCGAATCACCACACGAAGACTTTCTTGACACGGGAAGCTGCCGAGGGGTAAGTTAAGTGCGTCGGACGTCCTCGCGGCTGAGGACGCTCAGTGAACTGGACGCACACACGTGAAAAGAGTCGGAAAACTCGACCTGCGTACGCTTGAAATTGTAGTGGTAAGACTCGTGTGCGCGTCTCTGCCAGGAGGGCATCACTGAGCTGAGTAACAGGGAAACCAAAGCTCACGAAACCCACCCGCCAGGGACGCTGGCAAGGTGGGTTTTATTTTTTCTGGCCACAGTTTGACACATTTTTATACGGTACTGAGGGGAGACGAAAATGGGCAGCGGCAGAGCAACTGAAAAGGCCGGCGCAAAGGCTGGTTCAAAAGCCGATGAAAAGCCGACAACGATGACCGGCGCAAGAATCTTGTGGGAGTGCCTGGAGCGCGAAGGCGTGAAGACGGTATTCGGCTATCCCGGCGGCGCGATTCTGCCCGCATACGACGCGCTGCGTCACAGTTCGATTCGACATATTCTGGTGCGCCATGAGCAAGGCGCGACGCACATGGCGGATGGTTACGCGCGAGCGACGGGCGAAGTCGGTGTCGCAGTGGCGACCTCCGGACCGGGCGCGACGAACATGGTTACCGGCATTGCCACGGCCATGATGGATTCGTCGCCGATCGTCTGCATCACGGGGCAGGTCGGCAGCAAGCTGCTCGGGTCCGACGCGTTTCAGGAGACAGACATCACCGGCGTCACGCTGCCGATCACGAAACACAATTATCTGGTCACCCGCGCGGATGAAATCGCGCATGCCGTCCGCGAAGCCATGTACGTGGCGAAATCCGGACGCCCGGGGCCGGTGCTGATCGACATCACCAAGGACGCGCAGCAAAGTTCCTGCGAATTGGATTGGGAAGGCGCCGCGCCGAAAATGCGCGGATACCGGCCCGATCTTTCGCCAGCGAAAGAGGAATACGAAAAGGCTCTCGAATTAATTCAGCACGCGAAGCGGCCGTTGATTCTGGCGGGGCATGGAATTCTCGTCTCGGGAGCGGAACACGAAGCGAAGGCGTTCGCCGAGCGAACGTGTATTCCGGTGGCGTTGACGCTGCTGGGACTCGGCACGCTGCCGGCTTCTCACTTCCTGAATCTCGGCATGATGGGAATGCACGGCGAAGCGTGGGTCAACAAGACGATTCAGGAAGCGGACCTTCTGCTGGCATTCGGAATGCGCTTCGATGACCGCGTGACCGGCACCCTGAAAACATACGCGCCGAACGCAAAAAAGATTCACATTGATATTGACCCGGCAGAAATCAACAAGAACGTGAAGGTAGATGTCGCACTCGTCGGCGATCTGCGGAAAATCCTGCTCGAATTGCTGCCGCGCGTGGAGCCTGGAAACCACACGGACTGGATCGAATATATTCGCGGCCTTAAGGGAGACACGGCTGTTCGCGATATCCAGAATCTTCCCGATAACGGACATTTGTACGCCGCGCATGTGATCAACGACCTCTGGCACGAGACACGCGACCGCGACGCGATCATCGTCACCGACGTGGGCCAGCACCAGATGTGGGAAGCGCAATATTACAAGCACGAGCGCTCGCGCTCGCTGATAACCTCCGGCGGGCTGGGTACGATGGGCTTCGCTTTGCCGGCGGCTATCGGAGCGAAAGTGGCGCGGCCGGACGCGGACGTGTGGGTAGTCGTCGGAGACGGCGGTTTTCAGATGACCATGGCGGAGCTTGCCACCATCGTGCAGGAGAATCTGAAAGTGAATATCGCCATCATCAACAACGGCTATCTCGGAATGGTTCGCCAGTGGCAGGAATTTTTCTATGACCGCAATTACGAAGCGACACCGTTGCTGAATCCGAATTTTGCGAAGCTCGGCGAAGCGTACGGAATTCGCAGCATGGTCATCCACACGCGGGCGGAAGTGGTGCCGGCGGTACGGGCGGCGCACGCGCACGAGGGGCCCGTGCTGATCGATTTCAAGGTCGAGCAGGAAGATACGGTTTATCCGATGGTCGCGGCGGGCGCGGCGCTGAACGAGATGATTCGCCGGCCAAATCCGCTGGTTGAAACCGCCGAGGACGAATAGGAGATGCTCCATACGATTGTCGTTTACGTGGAAAACAAGCCCGGAGTACTGTCGCGCGTGGTGTCGCTGTTTCGCCGCCGCGCGTTCAACATTGATTCGCTAACCGTCGGCCGCACGGAAAAGCCCGAGGTTTCACGCATGACGATTGTCACCGACGCGGACGAAGATCAGGCGCGCCGCATCGTCGCGAACGTGTACAAGCTCGTGAATGTGCTCCTGGTAGACGACGTGACCCATCACCCTGCGCTGCTCCGCGATCTGGCGCTGGTGAAGGTGGCCGCCTCGCGCGAAACGCGCTCGCAGGTACTTGAGCTGGCAACCGTGTTTAAGGCGCGAGTGCTGGATATCGCTTCGGACTCGATCACGGTCGAAATGACTGGCGGCGAGGAAAAAGTGGACCGGCTGCTCGAGCTTTTGCATCCATTTGGCTTGCTCGAAGTGGTGCGTACCGGAATTGTAGCGATGCGGCGGGGCGCGAAATCTCCCTCCGTTGCCACGAAAGCTAAGACCGTCGGCACCCTTGACGATGGCACCGTTTCTTATTCGGTGTGATTTTGACGCGACTCGGGCACTAAGCAGATTTCTGTTTGGCCGCTCTTGATTTCGCGGCGGATGGCTTGGGTCGGAGCGCCGCGAGAAACTCTTTCAGCGGCAGCGTGTTGATTACGTCTTTTTTCTCGATCCAGCCGCGGCGGGCCGTTTCGACTCCATATTTCATGAATGAAAGATTGCCCGTTGTGTGCGAGTCGGTTGAAATCACGATTTTCACGCCGCGCTGCTTGGCCATGCGCAGGTGAACGTCGCGCAGGTCCAGGCGATCAGGATAGGCGTTGCACTCCATCACTACACCGTGTTTTGCGCACGCATCGAGGACGGCTTCCATGTCGTACTCAAACGCTTCTCGTCGAAGAACAAGCCTTCCGGTGGGATGCGCGATGATTTGCGTGTAGGGATTCTCGACAGCGGCCATCATACGCTTGGTCATTTCCGCGCGGTCCATGTTCATGTAGGAGTGCACCGACGCGACGACGACGTCCAGTTCGGCGAGCACGTAGTCCTCGAGATCGAGCGTGCCGTCTTTCTTGATATCCACCTCGCTGCCGGCGAGCAGGGTGATGCCGGGCACTTTCGTGGCGTGAATTTTTTTGATCTGTTCGAGGGTGCGTTTTTCGTCCAGACCGTTTGCGACCGTTACGGCCTGCGAATGGTCCGTCAGCGCGATATAGTCGTACCCGAGATCCTTCGCGGTCTGGCCCATTTCCTCGATTGAGTTTTTTCCGTCCGACGCGGTCGTATGCATTTGCAGGTCGCCGCGAATGTCTTCGAGAGCGACGAGCTCCGGGAGTTTTCCGCTTTCCGCCGCTTCGATCTCACCCGTCATTTCGCGGAGCTCGGGTTCGATGTAAGCGAGCTTCAGCTTCGAGTAGATTTCTTCCTCGGTTTTGCTCGCAACGACCTTGCCCCCCTTCAGTGTCGTGAGGGCGTACTCGTTGAGCGTCCAGCCCATATCGTTGGCGCGTCCGCGCAGCGCGACGTTGTGCGCTTTCGAGCCGGTGAAATACAGGAGCGCCGCGCCGAAACTTTTCTTTTCGAGCAGCCGAACGTCCACCTGCAAGCCGCTGCCGAGGTTAAAGCTGACTTTGTTTTCGCCGTGCGCCAGCTCCTGGTCAATTCCGGGATACTTCAGGATCAGTGCAGCGACGGCGTCTACATCCTTCTGCTTGTCGTGGCCGGGGCGCATAGTTACCAGTAGATCGAGGTCGCCGACGGTCTCGCGGCCGCGGCGGAGGGAACCGGCGGGCGTCACGGATTCGACAGCCTCACCTGCCTTCGAGATATACGCAATCAGCTTCTGCGCTTGGTCGTCAGCGACGTTGATGCGGACGCGCCCCGATCCGGAGAGGTTTTTGAACTGGCCGGCGGCCTTGAGAATGTTCTGCTCGCTTTTCTCACCGAATCCCGGCAGGTCGCGCAGCTTGCCTTCCTTGGCCAGTTTCTCGACGCCTTCTACCGTAGCGACCTTGAAATGGCTCCAGAGAAACGCGACCTTCTTTGGGCCGAGCGATTGCAGTTCGAGGAGGTCCAGCAGAGTGGGCGGATATTTCTTACGCAGCTTTTTGCGCAGGCTGTAGTCGCCGGTGTCGAGAATCTCGCGGATATGCTCGGCCATGCTGTCGCCGATGCCAGGCAGCTCTTTCAACTTTTTCGGGTCTTTGGCGAGATCCTCGATGCGTTCGGGAATGCTATAGAGCAGCTCCGCTACTTTTTCGTAGCTGCGATAGCGGCCGATGATCGCGCCGTCAATTTCGAGCAGTTGCGCGGTTTCGCGCAGAATCTTCGCGACGTCACTATTTTCCATCGCAGCGTCTCCAAAACTGGGATTTCACGGACATCGCCCTTAGCGGGCGACGAATCGAGCGTAGAACAAAATCCCCGCAATCGATTTCGAGTCGATGATCTTGCCGGACCGAATCCATTTCTCCGCTTCGCCGAGAGTGACGATTTTCTGCGTGATCTTTTCGTCTTCCTCCGGCTGAGCTTCTCCCTTGGTCAAGCCTTCCGCCAGAAAGATGTCCATGCGCTCGCCGAGCAAGCCCGGGGAAGGGAATATCTCGAGCAGCTTTCGAATGCGTCGCGCAGTGTATCCGGTTTCCTCAAGCAACTCGCGGTGCACTCCCGTGGCCGCGCTTTCGTTCGATTCCTTATGGCCGGCTACCAGCTCCCAAAGATATTGTCCGGCGGCGTGGCGATACTGGCGGATGAGCACGATGCGTCCATCGGAAAGAACGGGCAGCACGACGACGGAGCCAGGATGTTCGATAATTTCGCGGGTGGTCACGATGCCGCTTGGCTCGGCCACGCGATCGCGCTTGAGCGTAAACAAACGGCCTTGGAATAACACCTTGCTGCGGAGGACTCGTGCCCGCTTCGATTTCCTGCGCTTTCGATCCTTCACGCTCGCTCCTTGGCGGCACCGCTCGTGCAATTCTACCGCATCTGTCGGCGTCCGTGGCCGCATCTGCTTTTGCTATACTCGTCGCAGGCGAATCCATGGCAATTAATACGATCATCGTGGACGACGAGCGCCCGGCGCGCGAGGAGCTGATCTACCTCCTGAAAGGCCTTCCCGAGGTGAACGTCGTCGCCTTGGGCAAGAACGGTCTGGAAGCGGTCGCGCTGATCAAGGAGCACGATCCCGATCTGGTGTTTCTCGACGTGCAGATGCCCGGCCTCGACGGCTTCGGCGTGATCAAAAAGCTGGTCGAGCGCAAGCTCCGCATGCCGCAAATCGTTTTTGCCACGGCCTACGACCACTATGCGGTACAGGCATTCGAAGTGAGCGCCGTGGATTACGTGCTGAAGCCATTTGACAAGACACGCGTGGCGAAAGCGATCGAGCGCGCGAAAAAAATGGTCGAGGCGCACACGTCGCCCGTGCAGCGGCTGGAAACGCTGGTCAGCCAGCTCGGGGCGGACGTGCCAAAGCGTCGCGAAGGGCATCCCGTGAAGCTGCTGGTGAAATCGCAGTCGCGGCTGATCCTGATTGACGCGGACGACATGATCTACGCTTCGATCCAAGATGGCTCGATCACGATTTTCTCGCGCGACACCGAGGGTGTGTCGAACTATCGCACGGTGGACGAGCTGATGGAGATGCTCGACCCCGCCGTCTTTTGGAGGCCGCACCGGTCGTACCTGATTAACATCAACCACATCAAAGAGGTGGTTCCGTGGTTCAAATCGAGCTACATGCTGAAGATGAATGACAAAAGGGCCAGTGAAATTCCCGTTTCCCGCGCGCAGACCAAGCGGCTGCGCGAACTGCTGAAGCTATAGGGGGTGGTTTCCGACGGCCTCCCAGCCTTGCCGAAACGAATTCCTACGATACGAATGTTGTGAGAAAGGCAAACGCGCGTTTGCGGAACTTGGAGAGCAATGTAACAATATGCCCATGCGAAAACCTCTCATCCAGGCAGTAACGGTGGTGGCAGCCGGAATTATTTTCCTGGGGGGCGCGTTCGGCAACGCGCAAGCACCGCAAACCCCTGCGGCAGGCAGCCAACCGGTTCCCGCGGCGAAACCGGCGCCAGCACCAGCGGCGAAGGCCGCGCAGACGCCCGCGGCGAACAGTACGGCTCCCGGGCGGACCGCGTTGACGACGGACAAAGAAAAAGACAGCTATGCGGTTGGGCTCAACATTGGCCGAAGCCTGAAGAAGCAACCGGTGGATATCGATACGCCCAGCCTGTTGCGCGGAGTCAAGGATGCGCTGGCCGGCAGCACGCCGCTCCTCACCGACGCCGAAATAGACGCAGCACTGAAGCAACTGTCGAGCCAGGTGCAGGCAAAGCAGGACGCGGAAATGGCAAAGATGGGGGAGGCAAACATGAAGGAAGGCGAAGACTTCCTGGCGGCGAATAAAACGAAGGACGGTGTGGTCACTCTGCCCAGCGGCTTGCAGTACAAGATCGTCACGGCGGGCACCGGAGCGAAGCCCACCGCCAAGGACACGGTCGTATGCAATTATCGGGGTACCTTTATCAATGGGACGGAGTTTGACAGCTCCTATAAGCGCGGCCAGCCGGCGTCGTTTCCAGTGGGTGGCGTGATCAAAGGTTGGACCGAAGCGCTTCAGCTGATGCCGGTCGGGTCGAAGTGGCAGCTTTTCGTGCCGCCCGATCTGGCGTACGGGCAACGCGGTGCGGGCGGTGCAATTGGTCCGAACCAGACGCTGATTTTCGATGTGGAGTTAATTTCGATCAAGGGACAGTAGGGCGCGATGCGAGCGAGCCGCCCGCAGGTCGCTCGGTGGAATGTGCTAGCATCGGCTGTTCCATTCCGCATCTCCATTACCTAGGCGGGGGATTCTCCTCAGAGTGGTGAAGCGCAAACGAGTCTTGAGCGGTATGCGGCCCACCGGCCGTCTTCATCTGGGTCACTATTTCGGCGCTCTCCAGAACTGGCTTAGGCTTCAGGAGGAATACGAGTGCTTCTTCTTCGTCGCCGATTGGCACGCGCTGACCACGCATTACGAGGACACGTCGTCGGTCGCTGAAAATACCCTGCAGGTGGCCATTGACTGGCTTTCTGTAGGCCTCGATCCCGCAAAATCAACGCTGTTCATTCAGTCCAGCGTGCTTGAGCATGCGGAGTTGCAGCTCCTGCTTTCCATGATCACGCCGCTTTCGTGGCTCGAGCGTGTCCCAACTTACAAGGAACAAATCGAGAATCTGAAGGAGCGCGACCTCGGGACATACGGATTTCTCGGCTACCCGCTGCTTCAAGCGGCAGACATCGTGATGTACGGAGAATCGAGGCAGGACTTGCTCGTGCCGGTCGGCGAGGACCAGGTTCCTCACGTGGAGCTGACGCGAGAAGTTGTGCGGCGGTTCAACACGGCGTTCTTCGAGGTCAAGAAAGAGCCCAACGAAAGGCAGATGAAGGAACTGCGGCAGGCGCTCGATCTAAAGAGCGATCCGTCGCTCGCGCACATATCAGACGAGTGGGCCAAGATGCTTGCTTCACTCCACCGGTCGCCAATCGATTTCCGGCAATCGGTGCTCGCAAACGCCGGGATACGGATACAGGAGAATCTGGTCGAGCCGCAGCCGTTGCTTACCGAAACTCCGCGGCTAACGGGCCTCGACGGTCGTCGCATGGCGAAGTCCTATGGCAACGCGATCTGGCTGAGCGATTCGCCCGAAAACGTGCGCGCCAAGGTCCGCAATATGCTAACCGACCCGCAGCGCGTGAAGCGCACCGATCCGGGGCGCCCCGAGGTGTGTCCCGTGTTCTCGTGGCACAAACTGTTTTCCTCGGCCCTCACGGTCGCCAAAGTAGAGCAGGATTGCCGCACGGCGGCGATCGGCTGCGTGGACTGCAAGAAGCTGATGGCGGAAAACCTAGTCACTTGGATCGAGCCTGTTCAGGCACGCCGCAAGGAATTCGAGGGGCATCCGCAACGAGTTTGGGATATCCTCGACGCCGGCGGAAAGAAAGCCCACGCGACCGCGCGCCGGACGATGAAGCGCGTGCGGAATGCGATTTTCCAGTGGGATCAGGCACGCAAATCCGCCGGGGGAGACTGAATTGGCATCCGCGTCACCATCACCCTATCGCATCCATTTGCCGGCATACGAAGGTCCACTCGATCTCCTGCTCGATCTGATCCGCAAGCAGGAGATGGACATTCACAATATTCCCATCGCCAATGTCACGGAGCATTATCTGGATTATCTCCACCAGCTCGAGACGCTGGACATAGATGTTTCGGCCGATTTCATTTACATGGCGGCGACGCTGATTCACATTAAATCGAAAATGCTGCTTCCAGCCGACCCACTGGTGGGACCGGAGGAGCAGGATCCCCGCGACGAACTCGTGCACCGGCTGCTCGAACACGAGAAATTCAAGAACGCCGCGCAGCTTTTGTACGAGAAGCAGCAGATTGAGGCGCACGTGTGGTCGCGCCCAGACCGCGCGCTATACACCGGCGACGCGGTCGAAGGCGAAATGGTCGTCTCGCTGGTGGATCTGATTCAGACGTTCCATCAGGTGCTTGAGCGGCGCAAGACCGTTACGAAGTTCGAGCTGCGCCACGAAACCGTCACCATCGCGCAGATGATGGACCTGCTGCGCCAGCGCCTGATGACGACCGATGATCCAGTCTCGCTGATCGGGTTTTTCGAGACCTGCACGACACGCAATGCAATGATCGTCGCGCTGCTGGCCGTACTGGAAATGGTGCGGATGCAGGCGGTAATTCTGGTGCAATCGGAGCTTTTCGCGGACATCGGCTTACGGAAGCACAAAATGTTCGACGCGGTTTTTGCGGGCCCCGATGCGATGTCTCAAATCGAGGAGCAGTACCTGTGACCACGACGCCCGAAGAAATCAAGGCTGGACTGGAATCCATCATCTACGCGGCGGACGAACCCGCGACGCTCGATCAGATCGCGAACGCGCTCGGCGTGGAGAAGATGGTGGCACGCGCGGCGCTCGATCTGCTGGTCGCTTCCTACCAGACCGACGAGCGTGGCATCGAAGTGCGCAGGGTGGCGGGAGGGTGGAAATTCTATACCAAGCCGCAGCACCACGACGCCGTACGCAAGTTCATCAAGAGCCTGCAACCGCCGCTCCGGCTAACGATGCCGGCTCTGGAGACTCTAGCGGTGATCGCCTACAAGCAGCCGGTCACGGTGCCCGAAATCAACGAGATTCGCGGCGTGCATGTTGGTGGCGTGATCAAGACGCTGCTCGAAAAGCGGCTCATCACCACGGCTGGCCGCAAGGAAGTGATCGGGCGGCCCATCCTCTATCGCACATCGAAGCAATTTATGATGCGGTTCGGTCTCTCCGATCTGGACGAGCTGCCGAGCCTGAAGGAATTCGAGCAGCTCGCGCAGGCCGCACTCGGTTCCGACGCCGGAATCGCACCGAATGAACCCGAAGCGGCCGCGGCTGCGTCACCAGAATCGATGGAAGCCGCCCGAATCAGGGAGTCCGGCGAAACGAACGACCTTGCCGAACTCGCGGATGACGCGACGGAAGGCTCCGAGCAGGCCCGCACCGCGGCTGCCGGCAGGTCTGAGCGGTCGTAGCGAGCATTTCATGCGCATCGTAACGATTTTGGCGGCCCTCACGACCCTCGCTCTGGCCGCTGCACCACAAGCCCCTCCCGGACCGCAACAGAATCCTCCCGCAGCGCAGCAGCAAAATGCGCCTACAGCGCAGCAGCAGGTACCCGTGCCCGCGTCGGGCAGCACTATCAAGACCAACACGCGCCTGATTGCCGTGGACGTGATCGCCACCGACTCGCACGGAAGCGCGGTCCGCGGCCTCAAAGCGGATGATTTTCAAGTTACCGAAGAACACGCCGGACCACAGAAAATCGTCAAATTCGAGTTTGTGGACGCATCGGCTACTCCTCCGCCGGCGCCTTCCGGCTTGTTGACGGCAGCGGCTCCCGGCGCGCCCTATATCTATTCAAACCTGTTGCCGGAGCGCATGCGCGTGCCACCGACGGTGATGCTGATGGACGCACTTAACACGAATATCCAGAACCAGTCGGAAGTTCACCAGCACATGTTGGCGTTACTGAAGACCTTGCCGCCTTCAACGCCGATCGCGGTCTTCGTGTTGGGCCGGACTCTGCACGTGGTGCAGAGCTTCACAACCGATCCGGCTTTGCTGCGGGCAGCCGTGGACCATACTCTCCGAGCTCCGGACATCGAACAAAGTCCGGAAGACGACCCCAATAGTCCTTCAAACGTTGCATTGGATCAAAACGGCGATGTTGAGACACCGGCGACGCAGGCTCTCGAGGATTTCGAGAGGACCGAGTTCGAGGCTCAAATGGCCATTCGCGTGGACGAGACCACGGACGCGATGGTCTCCATTGCGAAATTTCTTGGCGGCTATCCAGGGCGAAAAAATCTACTCTGGTTTTCGGAGTCGTTTCCGGCGTGGATCGAACCATCTGAGGACATGGGCACGAATCCTTTTAACGGAAGCGCCGTTTACACGGACAAAATCAAGAATGCCACCGACGCGCTCACGGACGCACGCATCGCCGTCTATCCCGTGGACGCCCGAGGTTTGGAAGTGTCGAACCTATATTCGTCCGGGCAGAACCCACATATGAATCGTAATGCCCCGGGGTTCGGCTTAGGGGGACAGATCAGTCGCGACAATACTCAACGCTTGGACGCGCAAGCCACCATGCAACAGTTTGCCGAGGAAACCGGCGGAAAAACCTGCCTCAACACCAACGATCTCTCAGGTTGTGTCCAGGGCGCGCTAGACGACAGTTCGACCTACTACGAACTCGCCTACTATCCCGAGAACGTCAAATGGGACGGCAGATTCCATAAGCTTACAGTGAAGACCAATCAGCACGGCGTAAAGTTGCGCTACCGCAGCGGATATTTCGCCACCCAGCCGGACGCACAGGCCAAGCAGCCACCCGCAAAGCTTCTGCAGCAGGCTTGCATGGATCCGTTGCCCTCCACGTCTATTTCCCTGACCGCCGAATCGCTAACGCCGAAACAAGGCGCGAGCGACGCGGGCGCCGCTCGATACTTGCTGACCATTTCGCCCAACTCGTTGAGTCTGCCGCCGGCCGGAGCAAACCGGCAGATGAGCCTTCAAATGGCCATCTGCGAATTCGATCCCAAGGGCGCGTCGTTTCAATTCTTTCCACGCGATCTTTCGGGGCCGGTGTCCGAGGCGGCGTATCAGAACTGGAGATCCACGGGGATTCGCAATATTTTCGACTACGCGGCGAAACCCGACGATCGCCGGCTGCGTTTCGTGGTGCTGGACGTGCCGTCCGGTGCGACCGGCACCCTGGACGTGCCCGCGCATCCGCATGCGTTTGGCAACGACCCGGGCGGCGCCGGGTTGGCACCGTCAGCAGGGAACTCCGCGGCGGCGAATGCGCCAGCCGAGGCGCCTGCCGGTCAACCGGCGTCCCCTCCACCCACCCATGTCGCTTTTCGCATTCCGTCGGGCGCATCCAGCATGCTCGATTGGACCGGAGATCATGTGTCGTACCATGGTGAGCTGAGTATCGACCAAGGGGCGCGCGCGCTTTTCCAGACTCTTTTTAGCTCACGCGATCACTGTGAAGCGGGATCGTTGGTTCCGAATGACATCAGTTCGATCGCCGCGCCAAATCTTGTGCTCACGCTGACCAAGCCGGGCGGCACCCACGCGGTGATCGACCTTGGAGGGAGTGCGCCCGAATATTCCGGCGAGGTTCCCGTGGATTCGAGTGGCCGGGCGTTCTTCGATTACCTCTGGAAACTGGCCCACTGCCAGCAGCCGTAATGCTTCGCCGTCCGCGGCGTTTCCGTTAAGCTGTATGCCTTGCGGCAGGGACGCCGCCTACTCCATGGAAGAACGTCTACAAAAAATTATCGCGCGCGCGGGAATCACCTCGCGCCGCCGCGCCGAGGAAATGATTACCTCGGGCCTGATCACGGTGAACGGCCGCGTGGTCACGGAGCTCGGCACGAAGGCTGACGAGAAACGCGATCATATTAAGGTGGCCGGGAAGTTGCTGCGGCCGGAAGCGGGGCGCGTGTATTTGGTGCTGCACAAACCGCCTGAATTCGTTTCGACGCTGAGCGATCCCGAAGGGCGGCCGTCACTGCGCGATCTGCTGCATGGAATTCCGGAGCGCGTGTTTCCAGTTGGGCGCCTGGAATACCACTCGTCGGGGCTGGTGTTCTTGACGAACGACGGTGACTTGGCGAACCGCATGTTGCAGGCGCACCATTTACCGCAAACCTATCAGCTGAAGCTCAAGACGCTGATGACATTTTCCGAAATCGAATCACTCGCGAAAATCACCGGCGCGCGCATCACGCGGATTCGCGGCAAGGACGCGCCCTGGTACGAAGTGACTTTGTCGGAAGTGCGTCGAGACGTGCTGCGGAACCAGCTCTTTCAGACGGGCCATCCCGTCGAGAAAATCAAGCGCACTCGGATCGGCAACCTCGAACTCGATTCGCTGGCCGCAGGCCGCTGTCGCCCGGTCTCGCCGACGGAACTGATCGCGCTTCAACACAAATTGGATGGGATCGCCGCCCTTCGCAAACCCACCCTGCGAAAGCGTCGGGCGCGCAAACCTCGTCGGTTCCCTCGTAAGTCTTCGAGCTAGACCACTTTTCTTTTTTCCGAAATCCGGTATGATGCACTGATCTCGGGGGGACTTCCCAAAGCCGTTCAAAGGGGATATTTCAGGGAAACGCGCCGCGGCTGTGTGTTCCGTTGTCGTGTGAGCGTTCGGGAACTCGTGGTATGCCGCGCGCACGATCGAAACGCGAATTGAAAGGACACGAATGAACAAGCTCTCTGAGAACGCCGACCCCAGCTCAAGTCATCCCCCGGCTACCGCCGGCGACCCTGCCAGTGAAATCCTAAAGAACAGCCGGACCATCGCCGTCGTCGGTCTGTCGGGCCGAAGGCATCGGCCGAGTTACGGCGTGGCCGAATATCTGCAATCCGTGGGATACCGCGTGATTCCCGTGAACCCCACTGAAACCGAGGTTTTGGGAGAAAAGAGTTACGCGCGATTGGAGGACATTCCTGACCACGTGGACATCGTGGACATTTTTCGCCGCTCGGAGTTTGTTCCCGAGATTGTCGAGTCCGCCATTCGGATTGGCGCACGAGGCGTGTGGATGCAGGAGGGCGTGATTCATTCACAGGCTGCGGAACGCGCCCGGAGCGCCGGCCTGTTCGTGATCATGAATGCGTGCATCCTGAAGGAACATATCAAGCGTTTCCGCCTACACTGAGAACCCGGCAAATCGCGAACTTGGCGCAATTGCCTCCGTCATTGCAACGGGTAAACCTTCAGCACGCGCTTCCCGGGAATGGTCACCGCGATGGTTTGCCCATCGGGCGCGATTTCGAAATCGTGAAACTGTAGATCGTGCAGGATCGAGGCGAATGTCCCGTCGTAGAGTCCCACCCACAGGAGAATATTGGAGCGTTCGTCCGGCCCGCGCTTGAGCAGGACGTGCTTCTCGTCGCGGCTCCAACCAAAGCGGCCGAATCCGGTGCGGACGCGAAGCGGTTTGTCCGTTGGATGCAAAAGGTCAATCACATCAATTGTGTCCCCATCTTCGAAGTAGCCAATCTTTGTGCCCGATGGCGACAAGCTCAGGCTGCTCTGATAATTATCGATCTCCGAGATCTCGGTCACCGTCTCATGCAACAAGTCGAGCTGCACGAGCGTCAAGTGCCCGTGGAGGCTTAGATTGTCACCCACCGCGAACGCCCGGTTCCTTTTGGCATCCCAAATGACCATGTTGAAAGTGTGCCCGCCAAAAAGGACGGTTGACTGCCCGTCGGAAGGTCGCACGCGCGTGATCGTATAAGGCGGGCCTCCGGTCAAGTACACGACGGAGACGCCTTCGGCCAGCCACGTACCGTTCAATGCGCCTTCGATGAATCGGGTCTTCGAGCCAGCGACTTTGATCTCGTGACCGTCGGCATCGAGCAACGCCAACGCTCTGCCACCGCCGATTCCCGCGAGTGGCGGCAGATTTTCGTCATTGGAATCATCCAGGTCGCCCTTTTTTTTGTTGTTCTTGTCGTTCCACCCCGGAGGTGGCAGCTGCAGCGTCATATTCATGGCGATGCGCTGGCTATCCGGCGACCAAGCGAGCGAGTCCACCCGAAATCCCTGGGGCGGGGGGATCGGCATGAATTTGTCGGCTTCGACGATCTTTCGAGTTTTACCGGCGCCCGAGGCCACCCAAATGTCGTCGTGTTCGATCACTAGACGCTTGACACCTTTTATGTGTGACACCGCGTACACGATGGAGCTGTCGGGCGCGATATCAAACGCCTGGCAATCCTCGTCAATGATGAACTTGGGGGTGTCCTGCGCGAGCAGCGGCGCCGGCCGCAGCAGGACGGCCGCGATTATGGCGACCGAGGCGAGAGTTGCCGCAATTCGCATGGTTCCCGTAGCTGCTCCGAGGTTCGCCGGGTGTTCGGTCACTCCTCGCCCCTCGTTCCTCGTGGCTTCGACTTGATCCGCCGAATTTCTTCCATTCTCTGGCGGATACGCGCCTCAAAACCCTGGTCGGTGGGCTTGTAGTACGTGCGACCCGCCAGGCTTTCCGGCAGGCACGTCATGTCCGTCACTTTTTCCTCCGCGTCGTGGGCGTACTGATAGCCTTTTCCATATCCCAGGTTGCCCATCAGTCCCGTGACCGCACTCCTGAGATGCAGCGGAACGGGTTCCGCGATTGTACTTTGCAGGTCTTGGTGGACGGCCCCGTATCCGGTGTAAAGCGCGTTCGATTTCGGAGCGAGCGAAAGATAGACGGCGGCCTGCGCAAGCGCCAAATTGCCCTCCGGCGGACCGATAAAATCGAAAGCTTCCTTCGCCGCAACAGTCACCGCCAGCGCGCCCGGCTCGGCCAGACCGATATCCTCGCTTGCCATTCGCACCATGCGTCGCGCGAGGTAGAGCGGATCTTCTCCGGATTCCAGCATCCGCGCCAGCCAATAGAGCGCCGCGTCGGGGTCGGAGTTCCGTACTGATTTGTGCAGTGCCGAGATGAGGTTGTAATGCTCTTCGCCGGACTTGTCGTATGGCAGCACTTTTTTTTGCAGCACGTCCTCAAGACGCGCCTCCGATAGCACTCGCCGTCCGTCCGCGCCAGGTTCGGTCCCGAGCACGAGGGCTTCGAGTGTGTTGTAAGCGGCGCGCGCGTCTCCATTTGCGAGGACGGCGATTCGCCCGAGGATTTTGTCGCTCGCCTCAGCGTTCTGCGCTCCGAGGCCGCGATCCGTGTCCTCGATCGCGCGCCGCAACAACTCGACAATCTGCTGCTCGGCGAGCGACCGCAGCACGTACACCTTCATGCGCGAAAGCAGCGGCGCAATCACCTCGAACGACGGATTCTCCGTTGTCGCGCCGATCAGAAGGATGTTGCCGGCCTCGACGTGCGGCAGGAACGCGTCCTGCTGCGCGCGATTGAAACGGTGCATTTCGTCCACGAACACGATCGTCCGGCGGCCATAGCGGAGCGCGCCTTCGGCCTTGGCCATTACGTCTTTGATTTCCTTGATTCCGGCGAGGACGGCGCTGAAGGGAATGAACTCGCTGCGCGTGCGGTTCGCGATGATTCGCGCGAGTGTCGTCTTCCCGCATCCGGGAGGCCCCCAGAGAAGCATGGAGCCGAGATCGTCGCGCTCGATCTGCGTGCGCAGCGGCTTTCCGGGACCGAGCAGCTCTTCCTGCCCGATGAATTCATCGAGCGTCCGCGGACGCATCCTGTCCGCCAGCGGACGTCGCGCTCGCGGAGCTTCTTCCGGCTCGATCGCGCGAAACAGGTTCATCGTCTCCTATGCCTTGCCTTCCGCGGCGGACATCCGTTGCCTGGCGGCCTCGTAAAGGACCAGCGACGCCGCCACTCCAGCATTCAGCGATTCAACTGCTGCGGCCATGGGAATCGAAATGATTGCGTCGGCAACCCGTTCGATTTCGGCCGGAACGCCGCTGCTTTCATTGCCGACGAAAATCGCTGTCGGTTCGCGCAGGTCTGCTTTAGCGCCGTCGTGTCCGGGCGCCGAAGAGGCGGCGTAGATTTTCACCCTGGTCATCTTTAGCTGGGCGAGCAGCACTGGAATCGCCATGCCGCGCAGAACCGGCAATCGTAGCGCCGAGCCGGCCGACGCCCGCAACGCCTTGGGCGACCATGGGTCGGCGGTCCCTCGAGTGGCCACTAGGCCGGTCGCGCCAAATGCTTCCGCGGACCTCAGAATCGTGCCCACGTTCCCGGGATCCTGCACCGCAGCCAGTACAATCACGAGCGGAGAACTTGCCCGCATTTCGCCCGGACCGCGCAGAACATCATCGAATCCCCATTCTGGCTGTCGGAAAAGCGCGGCGACTCCTTGCGGAGCATCCGTACCAGCCACGCCTTCGAAGAGTTTGTTGGTGGTGCGCAGCACCCGCGACCGTGGAATTCCGGTATCACTGGCGCCGGCCGCATCCAGGATCCGCATCGTCTCGTGCTCGCCTGCCTCGCTGACGAGCAGTGCCTCCGCTTCCAGTCCCGATCGCAGAGCCTCCTCGACCAGCTTTGGTCCCTCGACGCCGATCAGATCGCCATCCTGCGGGCCAGTTCCTCGCAGCGCGGCGCGAAACTGTTTCAGCCATTTGTTGTTGCGACTCGTGATCACGTCTGCCATTGGTGCGTCTGCCCCTAGGCTAAACTAGTTCGAACAGCGCTGGCAAACGCGCCTTCCCACCCGCGGAGCATTGTTTCGCGCGTAACATCTTGCATTCCTGTGTCTTGCATCCGTTGCGGCGGCTATGCTAATTTGCAATCGGGTCACGGCGCAGCGGGCCGATAGCGAACATTGTCCTCCGAAATCCTCAAAATCTCACCACACGCGCCCGAGTCGCACGTGATTGAATACGCTGCGAGTTTCATCCGGCGCGGACGTGTGATCGCGATACCGACGGACACGTTCTACGGATTGTGCGCCGATCCATTTAATCTCTATGCCGTCGAGCGAGTATTTCTGCTGAAGGGGCGCCCGGAAACGCGGGCGCTGCCGATCCTCGTCAATTCCATCGAACAGGCGGTTACGCTTGCGCGCGACGTGCCCGACGCCTTTCTGACGCTTGCGCACAAATTCTGGCCCGGAGCCCTGACGCTTGTCGTCGAGGCCACGCACCGGCTTCCGCTCAAAGTGACCGGCAACACGGGGCGCGTGGCTCTGCGTTGGGCCAATTCGCCAATCGCTACGGCGCTGATTCAAGCGGCCGACGGGCCCGTAACGGGCACGAGCGCGAATCTTTCGAGTCATCCTTCCTGCACGAATCCCACGCAGATTGTCGAGCAGTTGGGTGACCGCCTGCCGCTGATTCTTGATGCCGGCGATACGGGCGGAACGCTTGCGTCCACCATCGTTCGCATTGACGGCGACGATTGGTCCATCGCCCGTCAGGGCGCTATCCCCGACGCGGAAATCCACAAAGTCTTCTCTTGATCGTTGCCCGGTGGTTCACCGGGCGCGAATTCAGCGCCACCCTGCTTTGATGAATGTAGTTAGGCTGTCGGTTGTAACCCGCTGAATTTCACTTTGGTTCACTTCAACTCCACCGTGGTTAGGAAATCGTAGTTCCCCCCGGGCGACATTTCGATTCCGGTCACTCGACCGCGGTGGACGCAAACGTTGTCGTTGTACCACAAGTTGATATACGGCTCGTCCACTGCGACGATCTTTTGAATCTCCGAAACGGCTGCCTTCCGTTTGTCAGGGTCCGCTTCCACGCGTTCACGGTCGATCAGCGCATCAACAGCGGGATTGTGGTAGTGGCCGCGATTATCGCCGTCCGGCGGCATTCTTTTGGAGTTGAATACGAGATCGAAGATATCCGGGTCATTGTTTGCGCCAAGCCAGCGAAGCGTATAGAGCTGAAAACTCCCGCGCCCGATATCCGCCTGAAAGGTCGCGTTCTCGAGTGGTCTCAACTCGAGCGCTACGCCGATTTTCCCCCACTCGTCGGTGAGGGCTTCACCAAGCAGCCGCACGGACTCCTCGGTGGAAGTCTTCAGCGTCAGACGGATCCGAACGCCGTCCGCGCCGCGCGGGTAGCCCGCCGCGTCGAGCAACATTTCCGCGCGAGCCGGATCGTAAGGATATTTTTGCACGTTCGGCTCGTACGCCCAGTGGTTCGGAGGCAGCAGGCTCGCTGCCGGACGCGCCTGCCCCCGCAGCAGATAGTGAATCAGCGTCGCGCGGTCCGTGGCATACGCAAGCGCCTGCCGCACTTCGCGATGCGACAGAATCGGGTCGTCGAAATTAAATGCGACATAGGACAGCACCGTCCCGGGCTGATCCTCCGCGATCAGGTCCGGCTGCTTGGCCAGCGCTAATACCATGTCCGGCGTGAGCGAATTCACGCCGCCGATGTCGGCCGTGCCCTTGCGCAATTCCAATGCCCGCACAATTGCCTCGGGCACAATCCGGAACCGCGCGCGATTGATTTTCGGCGCGTTGCCGAAATAGTACGGATTCCGTTCGACAACAATCTCTTCGTCCTGGGCCATGCTGACGACGCGGAATGGTCCCGTCCCGATCGGATTCCGTGCTACATCCGTGCCGGAACCCGCCGGTACGATCCCGAACGCCTCCCGGTCCATGTTCCACAGGAAAGACGCGGATGCCTGACGTAGGTGAAACACGACAGTTGCGTCATCGCGCGATTCGACGGACTGAATCAGCAGGAACCCTCCGCGCTTGGGTGACGGCACTAGGCCGGAGAGGATCGAATCGAACGTGAACTTCACGTCCGCCGAGGTGAACGCCCGCCCGTCCTGGAATTTCACCCCGCGCCGCAGATGAAACACGTACGTCAGAGGGTCGGGAATTTCCCACGACGCCGCAAGGTCCGGGACGATGTTCATCTTGGAATCGTGCGACACCAAACTGTCGAAGATTAACCCATCCAGGTGTTGCGACTGAGCGTCGGTGCCCACGCGCGGATCGAGATTGATCGGCATGGACTCGATCAGGAAATTTACCGTGCCAGGATCATCCACTTCGACTGCTTGTCCGCAGCCCAACACAACCACCGCGACAACAAGTGCGCACCCGTGAGCCAGCCTTCGCCAGCCGTTGTTTGGCCTTAGAGCGGGCACGATCAATGCTCTCCCCGGGAGTGGCCACCGCCGGCGTGTGCAATTTTGCCGAGTATGGTGGCATGCCTCGCGCCGGTGGCGGACGGGAGATTGCCCGGCCGGCCATGAGAGGTCTCATAGGCCAGCAGCGCGAACCCAAACGCCTCTTTTGCTTCGGGCGGCACGCCGAAGAGGCCTGCAGGGACCACCTCAATGCCCGGCAGAGAAGCCGCCAACTGGGCCATCATCAAGGGGTTGTGCGCTCCGCCGCCGGACACGATTAATTCCTCCACGTGCGTGCGCGGCAGAATAAATCTGCGGAACGCGTCGGCGATGGAAAGGGAAGTAAACACGGTGGTGGTGCGCACCAGATCTCCAGGGCCGGCATGATGCTGCTTGCCCCAAGCAAGAAGACGCTGCGCATAATCCTGCCCGAACTGTTCGCGTCCAGCCGATTTCGGCGGTTTCTTCCGGAGATACGGTTCGTGCATTAGCCTGACCAGGAGTTCGGGAATCGTTCGACCGCTCAAGGCGATGCGTGCGTCCCGGTCAAGCTCTGCCCGACCGTGCGTGGTTCGTTCGACCAGCGCGTCCACGATCATGTTTCCCGGTCCGGTGTCGAACGCGAACACGTCCTCGGGCCGCGCGCCGGCGGGAATTACAGTCACGTTGGCGATTCCGCCGATATTCAGTGCCACGCGACCGCGCGCCGAGTCTCCGTAGAGCAGATAATCGGCAAACGGGATGAGCGGCGCTCCTTGTCCTCCGGCAGCCATGTCCGCGGGGCGAAAATCTCCGACCGTTGTAATGCCGGTACGCTCGGCAATCAAACTAATGTCCCCGAGCTGGAGTGTGGACGGCGTCCGCACCTTTCCTTGAGACCTACCCGCCGTTCCCTGATGAAAAACCGTTTGCCCGTGTGAGCCGATGAGCGACACGTCCTTCAGCGGCACGCGCCATTTCTTGCAAGCCGCGACGGCCGCGCGCGCAAGCTCCTCGCCCAGCAAGAAATTCAGCTCGCTGATTTCCGCCGTAGTGGAGACCGCTCCGTTGGCGAGTCGCAGGATTCGCGCGCGCACGTAGGGTGGGAAGGCAACGTGAAAATGCCCTTCAAGTTCAGCCGCGAGGTTCGGTGGCGCGCCTGATACTCGCACGAGGGAGGCGTCGATTCCGTCCGCCGACGTGCCCGACATCATCCCGAGGACCCTCATCGCGTGGGCTGTCATATCGCACGCCTCACCGCAACTGTTTCTGGAGCGCCGCCAGTAGATTGAGCGCTTCCAGCGGCGTCAAATGATTCAAGTCCGCGCTGCGCAGTGCCTCGAGAACCGGCTCATCAATGCCAGTAAAGGCGAGCTGTTGCGTCTCGGGTGGCATGGTAGTGTGCGCCCCCCCTGGTGAAAGTTCCCGCGTCAATTTCTGCTCGCTGCGTTCGTGGCGAAGCAATATTTCCCGCGCCCGCACGATTACATCACGGGGCAGGCCCGCGAGTCGCGCGACTTCTATGCCATAACTCTTGTCCGCGCTCCCTGGCTCGACGCGCCTGAGGAAAATGATCTCGCTGCCGGATTCTTCAACCGATACGTGGACGTTGCTTACGCCAGGCAGCAACTGCTCGAGATCTGTCAGCTCGTGGTAGTGCGTCGCGAACAGAGTTCTGGGCCGTGTGCCTGAATGGAGCGATTCCACCACCGCCCACGCGAGCGAAAGGCCGTCAAATGTCGCCGTGCCACGCCCTACCTCGTCGAGCAGAACCAGGCTTGCTGCAGTCGCGGTGTTCAGGATTGCGGCGACCTCGCTCATCTCCACCAGGAACGTGGACCGTCCCCGGGCCAGGTTGTCCGAGGCCCCAATGCGCGTGAAAATCCGATCCAGAAGCGGTAGTTTCGCTTCGACCGCGGGCACAAACGATCCCATTTGCGCCAGGATCGAAATCAGCGCCGTTTGTCGAAGATAGGTGGACTTGCCGCCCATGTTCGGTCCGGTGATGAGCAGCAAGAATGGCGATTCCTCGCCCAGATAAAGATCGTTCGGCACGAATCGCTCGCCGCGCTCCTCGAGTAGCTTCTCGATCACTGGATGTCGACCGCCCGCCACCATCAGCGCGCCACGCGGACCCTTCCGCGCCACCTGTGTGTCCGTAAACTCCGGGCGCGAATAATTGCGCGCGGCGGCGATGCGCGCGAAGTTCACCAGCACGTCGAGCTGGGCGATGGCCGTGGCCGAACGCCGCAGCCGGCCTGCCTCGCGCGCGATGGTCTCGCGAATTTCGCCATAGAGCCGTCGTTCGATTTCAAGGGCGCGCTCCTCGGCCGAAAGCAACTTTCGCTCATATCCCGCCAGCTCGCTCGACGTGAAGCGCTCGGCGTTCACGAGAGTCTGTTTGCGATCGTAGTCGGCTGGCACCAGAGATAGATTGGGTTTCGATACCTCAATGTAATAGCCGAACACCTGGTTGTAGCGGATCTTGAGCGACGCGATTCCGGTGCGCTTTCGCTCGCGGTCCTCCATTGCGGCGATGGTCTGTCGGCCGTCGGTGAGGATGCTGCGCAATTCGTCGAGCTCCGCGTGGAATCCGCAGCGAATTATGCCAGGATCATTCGGCATGGCCGGCGGATCGTCCGCGATTGCTCGCGCGATGATGTCGCGAACGTCGGCGAGTTCATCCATTTGTTCGCGCAAGGCCCGCAGCCGTTCCCCTTTGGCGCCGTGCGCCGGGGCGGCAAGTTCTTTGGTGGCCGCGGGCGGATGCAGTGCCTTATCTTCTTCGAGAATCAGTGCGCGTACGGTCGGGATTATTTCGAGTGACGCTCGCAGCGCGATCAAATCTCGCGGCGTCGCGACACCCAGGGTGATCCGGCTCATCAATCGCTCGAGATCGAGAATTCCCTCGAGCTCGCGGTGAAGTTCTTCGCGCGCAATCGTGCGCGATTTCAGTTCCGTCACGGCATCGAGCCGGTCTTCGATCTCCGTCAATGAGATCTCCGGCCGCAAGATCCATGCTCGCAGCAGCCGCGCTCCCATTCCCGTCGCCGTCTCGTCAATCGCTCCGACAAGCGTCGCCGATGCGTCGTCCCCCGGCGCCGGCTCGACGAGCTCGAGATTTCGCGCCGTGATCTGATCGAGGATCATAGCGTTCTGTTGCTCGTAATAACCGATACGGTCGAGGTGTTCGAGGCCCGTTCCCGCCGGACGCAGGCTGGGCACTTTGTCGGAGTCTTCCGGCTTGCGCGCGCCGATGGCGGATGTCTCGCGGAGATAGTGAACGATCGCTCCGGCCGCCGCCGTTGCCTGCGGATGCCCGACCAATCCAAATCCCTCAAGCGTTACAACGCGAAACTGTTCTTCGAGTTGGCGCGTCGCGTAATTGCACTCGAAAACCCAGTCGTCGAGCCGCGTTTCGACGGTCTTGGCCTGCGAATCCCACAGCGTTCGATTCGAGCGGCGGTCGTCGGGAATCAGTGTGGTCGGATTCGCCAACAGTATTTCCCGAGGCCGCAGGATCTCAAGTTCATCGCGCAACTGCGCCTCGGCTTTGTCGCCGCAAAATTCAGTGGCGCGGAATTCGCCCGTCGAGAGGTCCACGTACCCTAGGCCGATTCGCGTTTCCGCCTGGCGGCTCACCGGCCGCGCGCTCCCCGCCGCCGCAGCATTGGCCGCAGCGCTGCGCGCCACCGCTGCCAGGAAATTATTCTCCTTGGGATTTACGAGCGACGTGCCCATCGCCGTTCCCGGCGTCAGAACTCGAATCACCTCGCGACGAACAAGCTTCTTTCCCGGGCCGGGCTCCTCCATCTGTTCGCAGATAGCGACTTTGTGCCCAGCGCGAATCAACCGCGCGACGTAGTTTTCAGCCGCGTGGTAGGGAACTCCGCACATCGGGACCGGCTCGCCCTTTTCCTTGTTTCGCGCCGTGAGCGTGATCTGCAGGAGCCGCGAGGCCAGCACCGCGTCGTCGTAGAACAGCTCGTAGAAATCACCCAGGCGAAAAAGCAACAGCGCCGCCGGATGCTGTTTTTTCACGGCATGATATTGCTGCATCAACGGTGTGGTGGGTTCTGTCATAAACGTGCGTGATCTCCCAGCAGTGCAGCGATTATGCTGGCTCGCCCACCTGTTAGCAAGATTCTTCCACCGTTCCTCCGGTGCATTCGCGTTCCATGCGGCTACGTTATACTCGGCCATGGTTGCACGCCGCCCAACGGTCGGCGAAACGGAAATCAAGCTGCGGGTAAACGATCTCGCCGGGATGATTCGCAAGCTCAGCCATCTCGGCGCTCGCTGCAGCGGACGCGTGCTCGAACGGAACACCCTCTACGACACTCCCGATTCCGATATTCGACACCGGAAGCGTGTTCTTCGCCTCCGCAGTGAGACACCCTCGCCCTCCCGGCTTGTCTCGGGCGGCCAAAGGCGAGCCTGGATCACGTCGAAAAGGCCGGCGCAGGCTGCCACTTCGGGCCGTTACAAAGAGAACCTCGAAAGGGAAGCCCCTTTGCCGTCCGCCAACATCTGGGGAACTGCTGTCCGCGCGATCGGGTTCCGCGCGGGATTCCGCTACGAGAAATTCCGGACGAGCCTCCGCTTGCTCGGCCTCCATCTGGACCTCGATGAAACGCCGGTGGGGGTGTTCTTGGAGATCGAAGGCGCGCCGCGATCGATCGATCGCGTCGCCGGCGCCCTCGGGTTTTCGCGGCGCGACTACATCCGGAGCACCTATTGGGACCTCTACGCCGCGAAATGGCGGGCTCGCGGCGAAATTCCACGAAATATGCTGTTTCGCGCGTGAAAATCGGTGAAACGCGCACTCTTCGCTTGACAAAATTTTCATCTGCCTTTACTAGTCGAACGGGGATAAACGCATCGTCATGGAAGTGCGTTCGCCCAATTCGGAGCCTGACGGTAGTCGGTGCGCCGGGCTAGCCATACGTGCCCGGCAGCAGTCGGCTATTTTCGCGCTCGTTTTCGGTCGCTGTTCCCGGGTCGTGCCTGGAGCGCGCCGTTTGCGTGACGATTGGGTGTATGGGAACAGGGAGGCGAGGCCCGGCCTGAACTAAACCGAGGGCGGTTTTCGGTCTGCCCGTGGCCGGGTTGGGTGCCGGTCCCGGGTTTTTTTTTGCCCAACCGACGAGGATGGGCGCCCTGAGAGAGCCACGCGAGCCGAAGGGCTTTACTGCCCGCGGCCGCTGCGGTAAGTGGCTTGAGCCGAAGCATTTTGTAATGGGCTCCCCGTGTCGATGGCAAGTCGAGCTTGGGAGATTCAAGGAGGATCTGATGCTGCACGCAACCGAACTTCTAGGCGCCGAAACCTACGATTCTTTCGGCAACTTTGTCGGCCGCGTCAAGGAAATGTTCATCGTTCCGGACGAGCAGCCGAACCGCATCTCGCGCCTCCTCATCGGCCGCGGCCAGTATCGGCCGCTGGTGGCGCGTTACGACCAGATCGCCTCGGTAGCGCCGGGCCGCCTGAAGCTCACTACGGACGAGTCGGCGCTCGAGCTTTATCATCCCAACGAAGCATGGCTCGCCGTGCAGAAGGACCTGCTCGACCAGCAGATCATTGACACCAACGGCCGCAAGGTGGTCCGTGTCAACGACGTGGAGCTGGCCGATCACCGCATCAACGGCAATACCGAACTCCGCATCACGCAGGTGGACGTCGGTCTCCCCGGCGCCGTTCGCCGGATGCTTCAGGGGATCGTGCCGCCGATGGCCATTCGCCGCATCCAGGAAAAGCTTCCGCGGCGGACCATCCTGTGGGAATTCGTGAACCTGATCGAGCCGGACCCTCTGCGCCGCGTGAAGCTGCGCATGTCCAGCGACAAACTTGCCGAACTCCATCCGGCCGACCTCGCCGACATTATGGAGGAGATTTCGCCCGACGAACGCCAGGCCATCATTGACTCGCTCGATGAGGAGACCGCCGCGGAAACGATCGCGGAACTCGACAAGCGCCTCCAGACGCAGGTGGTCGAGAAACTCGACACCGAGAAGGCTGCCGACATCATCGAGGAGATGAATCCGGACGAGGCTGCCGACCTGATCCAGAGTCTCGAACCCGCGAAATCGAAAGAAGTACTCGAGGAGATGGAGCACCGCGAGGCGGACGAAGTGAAGGAACTGATGCGCTTCGGTGAAGATACTGCGGGCGGGATGATGAACACGGAGATTGTCGTTGTAGGAGAGGACGCCACGCGCGGCGAGGTGGTGGATTACATTCGCTTCCACGATGTGTCGCTCGACCAGCTCGACAACGTCGTTCTGATCAATCGCGAGGCTGCGCTCGCCGGCACAGTGCCGGTCGCGCGATTGATTCTGGCGGGTGGCGAACAACGCATGGCCGAGCTAGCGTTTGAGCCAATGCTCTCGGTGAAGCCCGACGCCAGCGACAACGAAGTGTTCGAGATTTTCGACAAATACAATCTGCGCAGCCTTGCCGTGGTCAACGACGCGAACGTGCCGGTGGGCGCCATCACCGTGGATGACGTGGTAAGCCGCATGCGCGCCAAGTTGTAGCGATTGCCCGGGGTTTGGTGGAAGCCCGCAGGCTTCCAGCCTCAGGAAAAGTCTCGAATTCCGTCCAGGGTTTTAACCCTGGGATTTTCGCGTAGCCATGAATACCTGGATCACACTAACGGACACGATCTCTCGGCTGGCCAGCCGCGGAAAGGATTTTAATCGCCGCACGCGAACCATGCGCCGCCGGCTGGCGGTCTTTTTCGCCGTGGTTGGGCCCGGCCTGATCACCTCCAACGTGGACAACGACGCCGGCGGAATCGCGGTGTACACCACGTCGGGCGCGCAATTCGGCTACGCGCTTTTGTGGTCCCTCATTCCCATGACGATTGCGCTTTACGTCAGCGAGGAAATGTGCGCCCGCATGGGCGTGGTCACCGGCAAGGGGCTTTCCGACCTAATTCGCGAGGAGTTCGGATTTCGCTCCACGTTTTTCGTGATGATCGCCGCCTTCTTGGTGGATCTGAGCAACACGGTCGCGGAGTTTGCCGGCGTGGCCGCCTCCATGCAGATTTTCCATATCAGCAAATATGTTTCCGTGCCGCTGGCCGCCATCGCCGTCTGGGTGCTCGTCGTGCGCGGGAGCTATCGGCAGGTGGAGAAGATTTTTCTTGTCGCCTGTGCGTTTTATTTATCGTACGCGGTCTCGGCTTTTCTCGCGAAGCCGGACTGGCTCGTCGCCGCTAAGGCGACTGTCGTTCCCAATATTCACCTGAACGCGCCTTATTTGCTGATGCTCATCGGACTTGTCGGAACCACGATTGCTCCCTGGCAATTCTTTTACTTGCAAGCAGGCTTCGTGGAAAAGCGCGTTGGGCCTCGCCAGTACAAGCACGCGCGCATGGACGTGCTCGTCGGCAGCATTTCGTGTATGGCGATTGTGTTTTTCATCATGGTTTGTTGCGCCGCGACTCTGAATCTTCACGGCATGACGGACATCACCGACGCCGGGCAGGCTGCCATGGCGCTCGTCCCGCTGGCGGGGAAGTGGGCCGGTTATCTTTTTGCCTTCGGCTTGTTGAATGCTTCGCTTTTCGCTGCGTCCATCCTGCCGCTTTCGACCGCGCACGTGATCTGCGAAGGTCTGGGTTTCGAAGCGGGCCTCGACCGAAAACTGAAGGAAGCCCCGACGTTTTATTCGCTCTACACGCTGCTGATCGTTGTCGGCGCGGGGATCATTTTGATTCCCAAAGCGCCGCTGCTGAAAATTCTTGTCCTCTCGCAGGTTGCGAACGGCGTGTGGCTGCCCGTGGTCCTGATTTTCATCCTGCTTCTGATCAACCGCCGCGACCTAATGGGCGACCACGTCAACACGCTGACGTTCAACATCATCGCCTGGGCCTCTAGCATCCTGATGATCATCTTGACGCTCATCCTGATGTACGTCTCGATCTTCGAGCCCTCCGCTGCGGGGCTCTCGGGTTCGATCCTCTTAACCTTCCACTAACTCGCCGTTGCCGAGTTTTCAGCCTGGCGCCGCGGCCTTCAGCGCGGCATTCTGGGCAGGTGATTTCGTAGCGGCCGCCTTTTCATCTGGAGCGATGCGTGAGGGACAGGCAGACGCATTCTCTGGCGCCTCTGCGCTGGGTCAGGTTGAAAAACCCAATTACAGTCAGCGGGCGGTTATCCTAGTGACGGCGTGCGCGAGTGGCGGAACCGGTGAACAGCTCTGGCATCTTCCTACCGTTGTTCGTTCTGGCGACGTGGCATGACCAGAGCCAAGCACTCCTGAACAGCATCCTATGAAAGCAATTGTCTACACACAATACGGTCCACCCGATGTGCTTCGGTTCACGGAGGCAGCCAAACCTACCGCGAAGGACGACGAGGTTTTGATAAGGGTTCGCGCGGCCTCGGTCAATCCGCTCGACTGGCACGTGATGCGAGGTAAGCCGTACATCATGTGCATGATGGGCGGCCTGCGCAAACCCAAGTCCGCACGACTAGGCTGTGACGTGGCAGGCCAGGTCGAATCCGTTGGCAGGAAGGTAACTCAGTTCAAACCGGGCGACCAGGTGTTCGGCGGGGCCATCGGCATTGGGGCTTTTGCCGAGTATGTGTGCGTTCCCGAGTCGGCGTCGGTCATGAAGCCGGATCGCATGACGTTCGAGCAAGCGGCTTCCGTGCCCGTCGCGGGACTCAGTGCATTGCAGGGCCTTCGCGACAAGGCACAGGTTCAGGCGGGGCAGAAGGTCTTGATTAACGGCGCGGCGGGAGGCGTGGGCACGTTTGCCGTGCAGATCGCCAAGTCGCTCGGCGCGGATGTAACCGGAGTATGCAGTACGAGGAATGTGGACCTGGTCCGATCCCTCGGGGCGGCTCGGGTGATTGATTACACCCAAGAGGATTTCACCAAGAGTGGTCAGCATGCAGGGGGGTGCTAAATCCCAAGGGAGTCTGCATCGTCGTCACCGGACCGAACGGCCCGTGCTTGGGTCCTCTCGCGCGTTTCATTCAGGCGCATGCGTTGTCGCCGTTCGTGAGTCAGAAACCGGTCCCGTTTATCGCCAAGATCAACCAGGAAGATCTGGTCATCCTGCGCGAGCTAATCCTGGCGGGAAAAGTAACACCGGTCATTGATAAGTGTTACAGGCTGAGTGACGCGGCTGAGGCTATTAGGCGCGTGGAAGAAGGGCACGCGCGCGGGAAAGTGGTAATCACCGTGGAGCATCGGTACGACGCGTGAGGGCGCCGCCGATGATCTCGCCGGGCTGATGTGCCACGACCGGATGTGTGTCTTATCAGTACTGTTTTGTATTGAAAGCAGGTCATTTTTTCCTCCAAAAACCGCGTCTTTCATCGCTAGCATTTCCCCATGGCGCACGGAACCAGACGCGCTCAGCACCTGAACCACTTTGATCCGGCCGATCCCTCCCTTTACATGCTGGGGCTGCCGAGATCGCGTCCTCGGGTTCGGAACTGGTGCGTGTTCGCGATTTTGGCGGGAACCGCTCTGGCACTTGCAGTGCTGGCGCTTGGAGACTTGATATTCTGAAATCGAATTGCCAGCCGGCCTTTCGGCCAGCTCTTGAGGGGTCGGACTTGCGAGTAATTACAAACTTCT